>Ga0302326_10013402_pt1 | contig 17384 bp, 14 predicted proteins | sample Palsa_T0_3_FD_202264 | JGI IMG/M metagenome (GOLD analysis project Ga0302326, IMG submission 202264) | Peat permafrost microbial communities from Stordalen Mire near Abisko, Sweden - Palsa_T0_3 | ecosystem: Environmental > Terrestrial > Soil > Palsa > Peat permafrost | place: Sweden: Abisko... | reverse complement strand
CTAGAATGAAAGAATTTCGTATCTGCCCTAACGGATGCAGCGTTCGAAGCGACTCGAGCGTCGGCGCAGCTAGCGGCCCTTGCGCAATCGGCGGAGCGCAGCCGTGATCGGGAATTGGCTGGTCAGCGATCGTCTGCGGGTCGCGTGCCAGCGATACTGCGGCGTTGGCCTCGACCGCGATTCCTCCCTCGAATTCCAGCCTCTCCGTCGCAGCCGGAACCGACGGCGCCTGCAGCGCGAAACCACCTGCCGACGCTGGCTCGTATAAGTCCTGCCACGGAGCCCGTTGCGCATGATCACTGCCGCCCGTTCCATCTGTAAACGTACGATTCCTGAGGCTGGGACTGCTCAGCCCCGGCCCCGACGATGGTTGCGCGCCGATCTCAGTCAGGAACTGCGGTACCGGCCGAGCCTTCATCAGCGCCGCCCGAACCGACTCACGCACGAAATCGTGGATCACGCTTTGCTGGCGGAAACGTACCTCGGTTTTCGATGGATGCACATTCACATCCACCTCAGCGGTTGGCATCTCAATAAAAAGCAGAACTATCGGAAATACATTCGGCGGCAGGATGTTGCGACAGGCCTCCGTGATCCCGTGTTGAATCAGGCGATCGCGAATCAGGCGGCCATTCACGAAAATAAAAATCGAATTGCGATTCAGTTTCTGGATTTCGGGCTTCGAAACAAATCCATGCAGCCGCACGTCGCCGAAATCCTGTGGCGCGGATTCTCCTGTGACGGATCCTCCAGTGGACCCTCCGGTGGACGACCGCGAACTTTCATCCTCTCCTTCGACCGGCTGCCGCAACGCAGTGTCCGGGTTGCGCCGCCACGGCGGAGGCTGGGGCAGGCCTATACGTTCCAGTGGCTGCACGGCCGCCAAAGGAATAAGTTGGTCCAGAGTCTCGCGGCCAAAAACCTGGTAGACGCGTTCGCGATGACCAGCTACGGGCGGCGCTACCAGCAAGGCATTGGTCGCCGAGTGCAACTCGAAATGCTTATCTGGATGCGCCAGCGCGTAGTGGGTTACCCGCGAAGCGATGTGAGACAGTTCGGTCGCTTCCGATCGTAGAAATTTCTTGCGCGCCGGCGTATTGAAAAACAGATCGCGAATCGTAATCGAAGTTCCGAGCGGCAGGCCGGCCTCTTCAACGCGGATGATCTTGCCTCCGTTAATTTCGAGAACGGTGCCGGCTGCTTCTTCTTCGGCCCGGGTTTCGAGATGCACACGCGCCACCGATGCGATCGAGGGAAGGGCCTCGCCGCGAAACCCCAGAGTCGAAATGCTCAGCAGATCGTCGGTATCCCTGATTTTAGAAGTCGCGTGGCGTTCGAAGGCAAGCATGGCATCGTCGCGCACCATGCCGCAACCGTTGTCCGTGATCTGGATCAGCTTCTTTCCGCCGGCTTCGACCTGAATGCGAATGCGCGTGGAACCAGCGTCCAGCGCGTTCTCCAGCAATTCTTTCACTACCGACGCAGGACGCTCTACCACCTCGCCGGCAGCGATCTGGTTGGCGACTCTTTCGGGGAGAACGTGAATTTTTCCCATGGGCTTATAGTGAATGGTCAGTGTGACAGATTCGGAGTCACAGCGTAAAGGCGGGTCCATGTAAGCAGTCGCCGCATCCAAGAATTACCGTATCGTATAGTTTGCACGGGGCACTCACGGAGGCACTGATATGAAACATGCAATTCTGGGAGCGGGAGCAATCGGTGGCTTGATTGGCACGGTGTTGTCATCGCTCGGGGAAGACGTCAGAGTGGTGGTTCGACCGGCGACATTGCCGACGTTTCCTGGGAACTTGTCCCTCGAACGTCCGTCGGGCACTCTCACCGGGCCAGCGAAAGCCGTCGCAGCGCTGACGGAGTCGGTGGACGTGCTGTGGATCGCAACCAAGACTTATCAGTTACAAGCCGCGCTGGAAGTTGTGCAGGTAACGCCACGCTGCGTGGTTCCCTTGCTGAACGGCGTAGATCACGTCGCGGTGCTGCGAAAGCGATTTGGACTGGAGCACGTGGTTCCGGGGACGATCGCGGTCGAAGCGGAGAAGGTGGCGCCGGGACGATTTATCCAGCGCTCCCCGGTCGTTCGCTTGAACCTCGCGGCCAGCGGTGAACCTCTTCTGGGAGCCATCGTTGGACAATTGGGCAATCTTGGATTCGCGTGCCAGTTTATCGCGAACGAGCAGACTCTTCTTTGGGGCAAGCTTTGCTTCCTTGGGCCGTTCGCCTTGGTGACGTCGGCATCGGGTTTGAATGCTGGAGAGATTCTGGCGAACGCTGCGTGGAAACAAAAGTTAAGCTCCGCGATTGCCGAGGCGTGCGCGGTCGCGAACGCGAGCGGCGCGGAGGTCGATGCCGCGCGGATCCAGTCGGTCGTCGAAAACTCGCCGCCAGCCATGCGCAGTTCCATGCAGAAAGACGTTGCCGCCGGGCGGCAGCTGGAGTTGGACGCCATCGGCGGTCCAATCGTCCGTGGCGGGGCACGGTATGGCGTCGATGTCTCGACAACCGTAAGCCTTATGGGGGACATTGAAGCGAAAGCGGCCTGATCGGCCCCCCCCTCCCCCTCCCCCTCCCCGACGCTATTGGAATCACAGGGTTAGGCTGTAAATTCCCGCAAAGTATTGTGTCTAAACGGCTTACTGGTAAAGTATTGCGGAATAAAGACTTAGCTTCCAATGTCGCTCGAAAGCTTTGCTTGGAGGCGAATTCTTCTCGAAAATTTTTTTTTATATCGATCTTTAGAATGAGTAAGTTAGGCTGAATTCCACGCCAAATCTTTGATTTTAAAGTACTTATAGTCATAATATTCATAAATCATGACTTAGCTTTCGACGACCGGCTGTCTCAGAGGCAAAGTACATTTCTTTACTCCCTAGCCAGTGGACATTTTGGCACGACGCTAAGTTGCGTGTCTGTGACGGGGATCACACTTGATTGTGATGAATCCAGAACCGCCGGTCCTAATCAGAGCGATACACACGAGCGACGCGAAAACCTTAGCCGAGCGCGAATCACCAGCGCATCAGGGCTCAAGTGCGCGATCCGATGACGAAGGTCTTTGATCTCCTCCGGGCTGAGAACGTCGGGGGTTCGTCGCGATTCGCTCCGCCGTGCCATAACGGTGGCGCCTCTGTTTGAAAAAGAGAAGCAAGCCACGTGTAAGGCCGGCAAACAGCAGGTCCTTCACGCCGCTTAGGATGACAAATTGAGGTAGTGATGCTGACGTGCGATCACTTCCCTGTTTTCGGGTCGGGACTGTCGTTTCCCATGTCGACGAGCACCTTCCACTGACCGTCTTCCTGCTTTTTCCAGATCGAGGTGTACTTTCCGTAACCGGCCACGAGCTTGCCGTCTTTATTTTTGGCGGTGAATACGTAATTGCCGTAGGTGAAGCCGAGATCGCCGGACTTGGACATTTCGGCTTTGACTGGCGTCCAGGTGAGAGTCGTGCCTTGGGGCCACGCGGGTTGCTTGCGCATGTCGTCTTTGGTATCGAAGCCACCGCCCTGAACGATTTCGACGCCATCTTCGGCGAAGTGAGTGAGAAAGGCATCATGGCCGTGCTGGGCCACGTCCGCGGCGAAATCAGCCTCGAGTTGAATGAGGAGATCGGCGCCCTGGACAGATTTCTGTTTCGTGGCGAAGGAAGTTACTGCGAGAAAGAGCGTAAGAAGAACTGCTACGGTGATTCTGTTCATCGACATTTCTCGGGCCGCAGCGGCGGCGGGTTGCAAGAGCCGGATTGCAAGGATACATCCGACGATAAGTTACCATGCGGCGATTCGGGGCGTCCCAGTCGACGCAGAAAAAGGCGAGGGTATCCTCCTGCACTGCGGCGCTCTTGAAAACTCCTCCGACTCTTGAAACCTCGCTCGCTTCGCTTCGCGGGACGGACGAATGCGTCCGTCCCTACACTTGCTTACTAGAATTTGTCTGGCTCTCGTGCAGGAGTTGGGCTTTGATCTGGTCGGGGAGACGCGAACTGGCGAGCACTTCCTGTAGCAGCGTAGCCGGGATTTCGTGGCTGAATTCCAGGGCGCGGGCCAGCGAGAGATACTCGGTTCGCAGAAGGGCGACGCGAATTTCTCTGCGGCAGGACCACTTCAGGTGCCGCGCGACGGCACCCACCAACGCCGCGGTCGCGGCGGGACGCAGCACTGCGCTGATGACGTGCGCTTCGGTGAGCCGTGGGTTATCGAGAGCGGTCTGCATGACTCGGGTCTCACGAGCCACGGTTGCGGCATCTTTTGCTTTGATTTTGGCGTCGATTTTTCTTTCGTCGTCCTTGATTTTCCCATCCCTGCTGTCTAAATCCAGCAGGAGCGCAGCCCCTACCCTGCCTGAGGAGCGGCGGGCCAGCGTTAGACGTTCTCCAATCGTCACAGTATTGAGTCGCGAGATGAGGGCGTCCTCGGCGGCAACTTTTACGTCGGCGGGAACACTCGGCGAGAGCGTAAATTTCATCAGCTCGAAAGTATAGAACTGGCGGGCCATGGGCACGGACACATGACGTGGTGTGTGCGGATGGCTCGCCAGCGCGATCCTCACTTTGCGGCTCTTGAGCGCATTGACATTCTTGGCGAGCCGCTCCAGGACCTCCGGATGCAAGTCAGAGCGCTTCAGCAGGGATAGGGCCAAATCCTCGTTGAGGACGGGGTCGGAGGCGGTGCGCAACAGGTCGGGCGGCGCAGGGCCGTGGATTTGAGCAGCACCGATTTCAGGCTCGTGGACTTCGGGCGGCCCGTTTTCGTCTTCGGAAAGTTTGTTTTCGAACATCACAATTTTCAGCCAGCGTCTTTCAGCCGGCGTGAGACGCGACACGCCCCGTCTTTACCTTTTTGCGCGTGCTCTCGCCAGCGCCCCTTCGACGGGATCGGCTAGATCTTGATGCACGTCGATGCCCGGGAAGCTTGTTTGCAGCTTATTGTAAAAAAGCTCGCGCACATCCGGAGACTGACGAAAGACACTGCCCGTCATGGCTACTGGAAGCACCGCGGTCGGAGCCTGCAGCGCGAGACGGCGGATGACAATCGCGGCAAGGGTGGCCAACTTGTCTCCCGCGTCCGCCAGAAGTCCGCGAGCGATGGAATCTCCCTGCTCGGCGGCGCGGAGAACGATGGGAAACAGTCGCGGGAAATCGGGTGGCGGGGTCGCATTGGCCTGCTGCACGAGTTCGTCGACCGCATGGAGTTTCCACGCTTGGAGGACCATGGCGGTGAGGGCGGTTTCGAGACCTTCATCGAGCGCGTCCATGATGACGGAAATGGCGCGGCGACCGATCCAGTGGCCGGAACCCTCGTCAGAGATGGCGAATCCCCAACCTCCGGCGCGTGCGGTGTGACCGTCAGCATCGCGGCCATAAACTATGGAGCCGGTGCCGGCGATCGCGATCACGCCGGGACCCGCGCCGAACGCGGCATCCAGGGCGATGATAGTGTCGCCGACGACCTCGATGTTTGTGTCACTGATTGCAGGACTTAGCTCGGCGAGGAAGCCGCGGATCTTCGCCGCAACCTCGGGATTGGACGCACCGGCGACGCCGATGCAAATGGCGCGGACTTGCTCGGGAGAAATTCTGGCGTTGGCGCAGGCCTGGCGAACCGCAGCGTGTAGAGATTCCCTGGCCCGCGCCTCGCCGAGGCGAACGATATTGCTGCCGCCGGACATGGCAGTCGCGAGCACAGTCGTTTCGTCAGCCACGACGCAACGGGTTTTAGTGCCTCCGCCGTCGATTCCGAGATAGTAGGCCATCGCGCTAGTTCTAACATAGGTCGTCCTGATTCGTTTCGTTCTAATTCGTTCGAGGATGGGTTCAGGCCGCGAACATGCTTGTACAATGTGCGAACGCGTTTGTCTGGGGAGACGCGGCGAGCGGCGTCTCTAGTGGGAAGGATCGCTTTGGGATTGAATCGCATCGACCTGCTGATTATTGCGGCGTACCTGGCGGGTATCACTTTGTTTGGGCTCCGCTTTCGCAAGCGGCAGCGGACGATGCGGGACTATTTTCTCGCCGACCGAAACATTCCATGGTGGGCGATTGCGCTGTCGATTGTGGCCGCGGAGACCAGCACGCTGACCATCATCAGTATCCCCGGTCTCGCCTACGATTCAAATCTCACTTTTCTCCAAGTGGTGATGGGATATGTGATTGGGCGCGTCATCATTAGTTTTGTGTTGTTGCCGCAGTATTTTCGCGGCGAGCTGTACACCGCTTATCAGTTGATTGAGCGGCGGTTTGGTCCGGAGCTGCGCACGGTGACGGCAGGCCTGTTTCTGTTGACCCGCGCGGCAGCCGAGGGAGTCCGGGTCTATGCGGTGTCGATTGTGGTGTCGATTGCGCTGGGCACGGGCGAGGTCACTTCCATTGCGATCATCACTCTGCTGACTTTGATCTACACGTTTGAGGGCGGCCTGACGGCCGTGATCTGGACCGATGTGGTGCAAACTTTTATTTATGTCGGTGGAACGCTGGTCGGGCTCTTCACGATTCTGCATCTTGTGCCGGGAGGATGGGGAGCAGTGCAGTCGATGGCGGGTGGGCTGCACAAGTTTCAGGTTTTTGATGCCTCGATTTCAGCACAATGGCCGTTCGTGAATTTTGCCAGGCCCTACACGCTCTGGGCGGGGATTATCGGTGGCGCATTTTTGACCACGGCCAGCCATGGCACCGACCAGCTCATCGTGCAGAGATTGCTGGCGGCGCGGAATCAGCGGCAGTCGGCGCTGGCGCTGCTTTCGAGTGGAGTGGCGGTCTTTTTTCAGTTTGGCTTGTTTCTTTTTGTCGGCGTGATGCTGTTGGCCTACTACCGCGTTCCGTCGGCGGCGTTCGGGCGGGCGGATAGGATCTATCCGACGTTCATTGTCACCCGGATGCCACATGGGATTGCGGGACTGCTGATCGCGGCCATTCTGGCAGCGGCGATGTCGAATTTGAGTGCGGCGCTGAACTCGCTCTCATCGAGTTCGATCATGGATTTCTATCTGCGTTTTCGTGAGGAAGTAACCGAGGCTGGGCGGCTGCGCCTGGCGCGATTGGCGACCGTCGGATGGGCGATGGTCCTGTTTGGGTTGGCGCTGCTGGCGCTCCATCGCGTGGGGCGCGTGGTGGTAGTCGGTTTGCAAATCGCGTCCGTCGCTTATGGAGCCTTGCTCGGAGTATTTCTGCTGGGAGTGCTGACCAGGCGCGCGAATCAGGCCGGGGCGATGATTGGCATGCTCTGCGGATTGGCCATGGAGCTGTATCTGTGGAAGTGGTCGCAAGTTGCGTTTACATGGTGGGTGGCGATTGGGACCTGCGTCACGTTTGCTGTGGGATATACGGCTAGCGTTTTGTGGAGGACGCCAGTGAAAACTTGAACCGCTGAGATCGCGGAGGCCGCTGAGAAACTGCGGTTAGAATTCCCTGTCCCGCCGGTAACGATTATGGATATGCCAGCAAAAAACATTCACTCCAGACCAGAACTGGCGCGCGATCTGACTTTATCGCATGCGGGCGCGGTGGTGGTCGGCACGATCATCGGGAGCGGAATTTTTCTGGTTCCATCCGAGATGATGCAGGCCGTCGGGTCGGCTCGGCTTGTATACTTGGCCTGGGTGGTCGGGGGCCTGCTCTCTTTTTTCGGCGCGCTTACTTATGCCGAACTGGGCGCCATGAAGCCGCAGGCCGGCGGCGAATATGTGTATGTCCGCGACGCCTACGGGCCGCTCGCCGGATTTCTATATTCGTGGACATGGTTCCTGATCGCCAAGCCCGCCTCGATTGCGAGCATCACAACCGGCCTGGTGCGGATTCTCGGGACTTTTGCGGTCTTTTCGTTTTTGTCACATGCCTGCTTCTCGCTTGCATGGATCCCGCATTTCACTGTCACCTATGGGCAAATCGTGGCCATTGGCGCGACGCTGCTGATTTCCTGGCTGAACTACGTTGGAGTGCGCCGCGCGGGAGACTTTCAGCTTCTATTCACGCTGCTGAAGATTGCGATCATCCTAGGAATCGTGGCGGTGGGCTTTTCGTACAGCGGGGGAACGTGGTCGAATTTCGCCACTGAGTTTACGGGTGCGAGGGGTGGCGTGGCCGGATTTTTCGCAGCGCTCGTGGCCGCGCTTTGGGCTTATGACGGGTGGAACGACCTGAACATGGTCGCTGGCGAGATTCGGAATCCACAGCGCAACATTCCACTGTCCTTGATTTGGGGCGTGGCGACGGTGGGCGTGCTCTACATTATGGTCAACGCCGCGGTGCAGTATGTGCTGCCGGCGGCGGCAGTGGCAGTTTCGGAGCGTCCGGCATCGGACGCAGTGGCGCTGGTCCTGGGACACGCGGGCGCCAGCCTGGTATCGGCGGGCATGGCGATCTCTATGCTCGTAACTTTGAATGGCACCACCATGAGCGGAGCACGCGTGCCATTCGCTATGGCGCGCGATGGATATTTTTTCGAGGCGATTGCCAAAGTTCATCCGCGCTTTCACACGCCGTACGTGGCGATTATCGTGCAATGCGGGCTTGCGATCATTCTTCTGCTGCTGGGCGGCAGTTTCCGCCAACTCTTTTCGCTCACGATTTTCGCGGAGTGGATGTTCTATATGATCGCCGCCAGCACAATCTTTGTTTTTCGCCGACGGGACCCAAACCTCGCGCGGCCTTATCGCGTGTGGGGATATCCGGTGGTTCCGGCGCTGTTTGTGCTGGTCGCGGCGGCGCTTCTTTACTATACGTTCACCGACAATCTGAAAAGCTCGGCCGGCGGATGCCTCGCAATTCTGGCCGGTGTTCCAGTGTTCTACTTTTTTTCGCGGCGCCGACAGGTAGCACCAAAGTAATCCGCCCCTTGATGGATACACCGAAGGTGGTTACCAAAGGACAGGCGCAAGCGACACGTTTACCCCCTGACCAATCTCCCATAAGGTGAAGACTCCAACCCCAAGCGCACCCCCCACCTTGGGTCCCCATTTGGAGTCATTACGATGCCTACGAGCGATCGCAGTTTTCAACTCGGCCTATTACCTGAAAAGAAGTGGGACTGGCGGACCTTTGTAGCGAGCTACGGGATGGTCACGAGCCTGATTCTGTTGATGATTTTCTTCGGGATCATCGTGCCCGACACATTGCACATCACCTCCGACTTTCACGTCACCGAGTTGATCGCAAGGCCGCCGCTGCGGCCGGAACCACTGCCGAAGCCAAAGCCGCTGCCGGTGCATGCGAAGTTGCTGCCCAGGGAGCCGGTGTTTCAGGCGCCGAAACTGATCGTGCCACGGGAAGTTCGCGCGATCAAACCGCAGCCGCAGGAAATTGAGCCGCCCAAGGTGGCCATGAACAATTTCGCGCCAACTGTGTTGAAGCCGACGAGTGGAGCACGTCCGGTGCTGATTCACACCGGTGAATTCCAGGGAAGTTCGGTTACGCCGACGGTGAATGCTCCGATATCCAAGGTGCAGACCGGCGGATTCGGCGATCCGAATGGACTGAAGCCGAGTGACAACAGCAAGCCCAACGGCAAGCTGATCGCTGCCACGGCGGGTTCGTTCGACATGCCGGTGGGAGCGGGACAAGGCAACGGGTCAGGCGGCGCAAAAGGGATTAAGGGAACGGTCGCCAGCGCCGACTTTGGCAGCGGAGTGGCAACCGGGGGACAAGGGGACGGGCGCAAGAGCGGTCGCGGCAGTGCGGGTGTCCAAAGCTCAGGCTTCGGTTCACAGGAAATCGCGCAGAATACCCAGCACCTTCAGCGCGTGGACAGCGGCCCACCGACGACACCGGTCGAGATCCTATACAAGCCGAACCCGGCTTATACCGAGGAAGCAAGAAATCTGAAATTGGAAGGCGAAGTCCTGCTGGAAGTCGAGTTCGCGGCCAACGGACAGCTGCATGTCACCCGAGTGGTCCGCGGTCTGGGCCACGGACTGGACGAAAACGCCGTAGCTGCCGCCAACAAGATGCGGTTCAAGGCGGCTTTGCGTAACGGGCAGCCAGTCGATTCGGCGGCAATTGTGCACGTTGTATTTCAAATGGCGTATTGATCACTTTGGAGATGAGAGTTATGCGGAAGCTTAGCAGCACTATGAACTGGATGGTTTTGGCTCTGTTGGCAACGACGTTGACGGCAGCGGCACAGCAGTCGGCATCCGTGCCGCAGAACCCACAGACGGTTTCGGCGACGCAGCCGGGGTCCGCTCAATCGAACCTGGCGCCCCCGACCACGATGGATCAGGTTGTGGACCGCGTGATCCTGCGCGAGAAAGACCTGATCAAGTTTCTGTCGCCGCGCACTCCAATCGTGGAGACCTATCTCCAGAACCTGATTCAGGATCCGCAGCTGGGGCCGATTCCGCAGGCAGATCATTATTTTCTCGGGCGCATGGACCTCAGTGAATCCATCGACCGAAGCGACTACCTCGAGGGCAAGGGCAAAGACAAAAGCGAGAGCATGGAGAAACATCTCCTGGGCGAAATCACGAACAAGTTCAAGTTCCAGTTCCAGCCCCTGGGCTTTTCGTGGATGATCTTCGCCGACCGCAACGACTTCGACCGGCAGCACTACGACTTCCACTATGCCCGTCGCGAGTTTCTGGGCGACGTGCGCTGCCTGGTGTTTGACGTGACGCCAAAGAAAGATGCGGGACGCGGCCGCTTTCTCGGCCGGATCTGGGTTGAGGATCAGGACTTCAGCATTGTGCGGTTGAACGGAACTTATGCGCGTCCCTCGCGCAACAGTTATTACTTCCACATGGACAGCTGGCGGTTGAACCTGCTGCCGGGCTATTGGGTGCCCGCCTACATTTACAGCGAGGAAGGCGACTTCACCGCGGGAGCCAAGAACAAGATCGCATTCAAAGCTCAGACTCGCATTTGGGGATACAACCTGAAGATGGGAACGCCGAACGACGAACTTACCAACATTCGGGTTGACAGCGTAAAGGACGATACGCCGAGCGCACAGGATGCTACTCCGCTGGCCGCCGAGCGCGAATGGCAGCAACAGGCGGAAGACAACGTGGTCGAACGGCTGGAACGCTCCGGGCTGCTGGCGCCGGAAGGCGACGTCGATAAGATTCTGCAGACCGTCGTGAACAACCTCGAGATCACCAATAATATCGAACTGCCCCGCCCTGTACGGACGCGGGTGTTGACCACTTCTCCACTCGAGACTTTCAGCGTCGGTAACACGATTGTGGTGAGCCGCGGATTGATCGATGTGCTTCCTGACGAGGCCAGCCTGGCCATGGTGCTCTCTCACGAATTGGCGCACATCGTTCTGGGACATAACCTGGGCGGCCAGTACGCGTTTAACGATCGCATGCTGTTCTCCGACGAGGGCACTTACAAGAACCTCGGGTTCAAACACATTCCCGAAGAAGAAGCGGCCGCCGATAAAAAAGCCATCGAAATGCTGAAGGCGTCGCCCTACGCGCAGAAGCTGGACTCGGCCGGGCTCTTCATCAAGGCTCTGCAGGCTCGCGCTCCGAGTCTGACCGCTCTGCTGCAAGCGCACCTCGGCAACAACATGACGCAAAACGGACAAGTGACGCGCATGGCGGCGTTAGCTACCTCGGCTCCCGCGCTTGATTGGACCAAACTCGACCAGATTGCCGCGTTGCCTCTGGGCGGACGCGTCAAGCTGAACCCGTGGGATGACAGGGTGGAGATGGTGAAGTCGCAGCCGGTGGCAATCACTTCGGCGCGCGACAAGATGCCGTTCGAAGTGACGCCATTCTACCCGCGGCTTTCGCGGTATAACGCAACGCCCGCAGCAGCCACATCGGCGGTGCCCACGACAGCCAGCGCCGACCCCAAGCCGAACAAATAAGCCAGTTCCAAAAAGTTGATAGAAGCATCAGGCCGAGACCGGGAGAAATTCCGGGTTCTCGGCCTGTGTCTTTTAAAAGCATTTCGGACTCGGCCAGAACTCTGCTAGAAGTGGTTTCGCAAGTCATCAAAACGATCCACTACCAGCAGCTGCTGTGATGGCGGGGCGGCGGCGACTTCCTCATGCTCGAGGATCCATGTGTTGCCGTGGGGTATGAACACGGCGTGCAGGCCGGCAGCGAGTGCTGGATTGATATCAGACTTGGGGCTGTTGCCAACCATCCAGCAGCTGTCTACCGGTAGCGCGTATTTGTCGATGGCGGAGCGGTAGGTAGGCTCGTCTTTCTCGGCCACGATCTCTACCGCGGAAAAGTATTCTTTCAATCCGGAGCGCTCGACCTTTCCAGTTTGCTCGGCAGGGTTTCCCTTGGTCATCATGATGAGGCGGTGCCGCTCGCCGAGATACTGCAGGGTCTCGGGCACGCCGGGAAGAATTTCGATCGGATGATCGGCAATCTGGTGGGCAAAACTGCGAATGCGTTCATGCAATTCGGGCGTAACCGGGTCAACGGAAAGTTTCTCAAAGGTTTCAACCAGCGAATGCGCGAAACTGTGCAGCCCGTAACCGTGCGTAACGATAGATTCCCGCTCCACATCATTCAATATCAAACGCACCCGCTCGGGCGAGTACTCGCGATGATTGAGAAACGAAATGAACGTGACAATCGCCCGTTCGAAATAGATGTTGTTTTCCCAGAGCGTGTCATCGGCATCGATGAGCAAAGTCTGGGCTCCATTCTCTCCTCGCATGTATTTATGATAATGGCTCGGACTGGATTCCTGGCTTTGATAGACTTGTATTCCTATGAAAAAGGATCGTATTGAAAGCTTTTTAGCGCGCTCTTGTGCGCACTGGTTCAGGCGCTCGGCGCCAGCTTTATTTTTTATGCTCCTGATATCTTCTTTCGGGGCGGCGCAACCGCAGAAAAAAGTAATGACGGGCTCCGCGGCGAAAGGAGGCGCCCCGGCGGATTTGTGGGTTACGCCGGATCTGCCGCAGCGCCTGGCGAAATTCCGGCGCGTTCACATGCTTTTTCGGACCGCGGGTCTTACCACCCGCGAGCAGCAGCTCGTTCGCAAACTGGTGGAGGCGTGCGGCTACCTCGAAAGCATCTACTGGCGGCAAAGCGATCCCGCTGGCCTGACGTTGTACCAGTCGCTGGGCCCGAGTCAAAATCGTCGCGATATACAACTGCGAAGCTATTTGCGGATCAACGCTTCGCGCTTCGATCTGCTGGATCAGGATAAGTCATTTGCCGGGACGGAGCCTATGCCGCCGGGACGCGGCTTTTATCCTGCGAAGCTGACGAGCGATCAGGTCGAACAATACGTCAAGGATCATCCCGAGCAGAAAGCGGCGATCTACGATCAGTTCACGATCGTGCGCTGGAATCAGGAAAAGCTGGAGACCGTTCCCTACCACATCGCGTTTCGCGCCTTTCTGGAGCCGGCGGCAAATGCTTTGCGAGCTGCAGCCCAGCTCAGTGATGACGCCGATTTCGCGAAGTTCTTGCGACTCCGCGCCGACGCCCTGCTCAGCGACGATTATTTCCCCAGCGACCTGGCGTGGCTGGAGTTGAAGAATCCAAAATTCGATATTATTTTTGCGCCCTATGAGACTTATTTGGACAGCCTGCTGGGCGTCAAAGGATCGTATGGCGCGGCAGTGATGGTGCGCAACGAGCGCGAAAGCAAGAAGCTGGAGCTGTTCCAGCAATATGTGCCGCAAATTCAGGACTCGCTGCCGTTGGCGGCCGAAGATCGCCCGTCGAAGCATGGCCTGGAGACGCCCATGGAAGTAATGGACGCTCCGTTTAGAGCGGGAGATTTGACTCACGGATATCAAGCGGTGGCTGACAATTTGCCGAACGATCCGCGGGTGCATGAGCAGAAGGGCAGCAAGAAACTTTTCTTCAAGAATTTCATGGACGCGCGGGTGACCTTCGTCATTTTGCCGGTAGCGCGCAAGTTGATGGAGCCGGATCAGGCGGCCAAAGTTTCGGGCGAGGGTTATCTGCAGAGCACGATCATGCACGAGATCTGTCACGGACTGGGCCCGGCGTTTTCGCGAACCGCAGCGGGCAAAGTCGGTATTCGGGAAGCGATCGGCCCCCGGTTCAGTGGCCTGGAAGAAGCGAAGGCCGATGTGACGGGAATGTTCGCTCTCAAATGGCTGGTGGATCACAACGCGCTTCCGAAAGAGAATTTGGAAGAGTATTACGCGTCTTATGTGGGCGGAGTGTTTCGCACGGTGCGCTTCGGAACCGCTGAAGCGCACGGCCAGGCCCAGATGATGGAGTTCAACTATCTCTCGGAGCGCGGCGCGATCCGGCGAAATGCTGACGGGCGCTATGCGATTGATTACGAGAAGATGCCGGGCGCAATGGCCGATCTCGCTAAGGAACTGCTGGAGATCGAGGCTACAGGGGATCGCTCCCGCGCGGAAAACTGGTTCAAGAAATACGACACCATGCCGGAGGATTTGAAAACCTCGCTAAAAGCAGCCTCGGATGTTCCGGTGGATATTGATCCGGTGTTTTCATTCCCCGAAAGGGTGAAGTAGGGCTGCGCTGCCGGCTACGAGCGATCAACTGCAGATCCCTCGCTTCGCTCGGAATGACAATCCATCAAATAGCCGTCTTACACCCACTCCACGCGCGGTGTCTGCGGAATGATTCCTGCCTTGTGCCCCATATCGAGCAGGCGCCGCACGGCTTCACGGCCGTCGTCGCCATAGTCCAGCGTGCGCTCGTTTACGTACATGCCGACGAATTTGTCGGCGAGTTGGGTGTCAAGATCGCGGGCAAACTGCATCGCGTAAGCGAGCGCTTCTTCGCGATGATCGATCGCGTATTGGATGCTTTCACGCAACGCCTGGGTGACGCTCGCCATTGTCTCAGGGCCGAGCGAGCGCCGGATGGCGTTTCCGCCGAGCGGCAACGGCAGTCCGGTGACTTTCTGCCACCATCTGCCGAGATCGACGACGCGGTGCAGTCCCGATTTGTCGTAGGTTAACTGGCCTTCGTGAATGATGAGGCCGGCTTCGTGTTTGCCTTCGAGAATCTGCGGAATGATTTGATCGAAGGGAACGACTTCCACTGCAATGCCGGGCGCGAACAGTTCGAGCGCCAGGTAGGCGGTGGTGAGTTTGCCGGGCACCGCGATTTTCTTTTGCTTGATTTCGTCCGGCGTGAAGGGCCGGGCGGAAACGAGCATGGGACCATAACCCTCGCCCACACTGCCGCCGCACGACATCAGCGTGTAGTTGTCCTGAATGTAAGGAAAGGCGTGGAATGAAATCGCGGTTACGTCGTAGACGCCTTCCTGCGCCTGGCGGTTCAGGGTCTCGATATCGCAAAGGGTGTGGCTGAACTTCAGTCCGGGCACGCGAACTTTGTTCGTGGCCAGACCGTAAAACATGAATGCGTCGTCGGAGTCCGGGCTGTGGGCCACCGTGATTTCGCGAACTGGCGAGGATACTGTACTCATAAGAGTCCGAAATCCTGTTTCATCAACTCGATCAACTACACAACAGTTCGCGGACCCTCGGGGGGTAAAGCCCGCATTGATTGGCCGATTAAGATTGGCCGATTAAGCCTGCGAAGAACTCCGTTGATGCCAGCGAGCGGCGAGAGCGGCGGCCATCAGCACCTTGATAACCTCCGCAAAAACGAACCAGTAGAGGCCATATCTGATCGCCAGAGAAACGGAGTGCGTGAGCACGGCCAGCCAGCTGAGGCCGCCGGCGAAGAGCACCACTTCCGCTGCCAGCGCTGACAGCGCGGCCCAGGCAAAGCCGCGCCCGGTGTGCTCGTAAATCCAGCCGGCGACAAACGCCACGAGTGGATAGACCATAAGGAATCCACCAGTCGGTCCGAGAATGTGGGCAATTCCGCTGCCCAGGATCACAGGGCTGAAAACGGGCAGTCCGAACGCGCCTTCGACGAGGTAAAGCGAGAGCGCGGCGAAACCGCGACGCGAACCGAGGAGCAACCCCACTGCCAGAACACCGAAATTCTGCAGCGTCAGCGGGACGGGCGTGAGCGGCAGCGGCACGGTCACGCGCGCGCACAAGGCCACGAAAAGGCTGGCAGAGACCACGATGGCCGCCTGTTTCGCCCATTCCGTTCGCCAGTCTTTTCTTTGGTCGATCAGTCCCTGATCGATCACTCGACGATCGATTACGCGATCGATGGACCGGCTCCGCTGGCCGAAAACGGCGATTTTTGACATCGGTTTCCTTCCCTAATAATGGCTCAAACGCGCGGATCAACTTCTTCCTGGCAAGGGTCAGGCCTCGGGCGACGAATGGTCGAGGCTGTCGAGTTCCGATCTGTGGGCTGCCGAGCGCATCATTTGCCGCCGCACCCGCATATAGATTATCAGCGCAACCGACACGACCACCGCACTACTGACTGCCAGTATGAGAAACCACCAGAGCATCCGCACAACGCATTTAGGATAGCAGATGGACGGCGTCCCCGATGTTCAGAACGAGGACGTTCAGAATAAAGCTGTTCCAGAATGACGATGTTCAAAATAAAGAAAGGCGCCGGCGCGTTTGCGACTGGCAACAGCAGGTCCTTCGCTTCGCTCAGGATGACAATTCTTATTTAGTCCAGAAACGTGGCATTCCCCAATCCGAAGGGTGCCCCGCTCAGCTTCGCTTGGCGGGCCCGCGCGGCTTGCGGTCAGCGCTTCTTCGCCGGCTTGGCCATTGCCTTGTTGCGATTCTCAACATTCTTCAAGACCCGCTCCAGACGCTCGCGGGCACCCTTCGATCCAGTCGCTACTTTTTAGATGTTGGCGAAGGCGTCAGGATTGTTCGTTTTCTCGCGAAATTCTTTGAGGAATGGATAGATCTTCGCGAAAATGAAGAACATTTCTCCGCAGCAGCCCGGCTGCAAAAAGAGCTCTTCGTTGAGCGCGCCGTGGAGCACGAACGACGCAGCCATATCCCAATAGCCACCGACCTGGCGAGCCCAGGCGTTTTCCTGGCTGGGAAAGGAATTCACAACCTTTATCAGCTCGTCCGCGCTCTGCGGCCAGAATTCCACCGTAAACCAGTGTCGTGCCTTACGCATCTCCGCTTCGCGGCGGAGATCATAGAGCTTCAAAATCAGCTCTGCATCGTGGGTAGTCGCCTTCTTTGCCATATTTTCGCCTCGATCAATGGGTCGCTAACATGGGTAGCTAACAATGACTAGTTTTCGGAAAGTCTCTTCTCGGAGCTCAATCCGGGCTCAGGCTTTCGTAACGCCCGCAGCTTCGCCTTCCACCGCGCGTTCGTAATCGCATTCCTTATTCGGGCACGCGATCACGGTGCCGTCTTTGCGGATCCGTTCCACCAGATACTCGTGCCCGCAATCCGGACATTTCTCGGGGACCGGCTTCGCCGCGGAGGTAAACTTGCACTTCGGATAATTTCCGCATCCGTAGAAGGTGTTGCCCTTACGGGCGCGCTTTTCGACAAGCTCCCCTTCTTTGCATTCCGGGCACTTCACGC
>Ga0302326_10013401_pt1 | contig 17385 bp, 15 predicted proteins | sample Palsa_T0_3_FD_202264 | JGI IMG/M metagenome (GOLD analysis project Ga0302326, IMG submission 202264) | Peat permafrost microbial communities from Stordalen Mire near Abisko, Sweden - Palsa_T0_3 | ecosystem: Environmental > Terrestrial > Soil > Palsa > Peat permafrost | place: Sweden: Abisko... | reverse complement strand
AACTTCGTCTGAATAATTAAGTAATCAGTTCGTTCATCTTTCCTGGAGCGAAGTGCTTCGCTCCAGCCTAATCGAGGGACTCCGAAACCTTCTTTGGCAGACGATATACATACAAGTCCTACTTCTCTTCCTGCGTGCGGATGTCTATTACTCGGTCACCGTCGGGGTCCTCGAACGCATTTCGAGAGTGCAACCTAAGCGGAGCGTCGAGCGCCCGCGTCCCTCACGAGCTTTTGAAAAAGTAACGTCCTCGTCAGATGAGAGATTGTAAATCCCGGCGAATAGTCAAACCTCCACCGAGTTACTGAATTTGTTCCGCCCGAGAACCTAGAAAAGTCGCCGCGAACCGATCGACGCTAGATCGTGCAGCGAAATTGACGGGGGGCGAGAACGTCACCGGGGTGACCACGGCCGCGACCTTATGGTCACAACGGTTATCGGGTTCTGGTTTGGCGGAGTGCAACTCGAAACTTGGTATGGCAGCGACGGCCTTGGCGGTACGCTCTGGACTCAAATCGTATCTTCCACGGTTCGGATCCGAATCACGATTTGCTGGTCTTCGCCGGGCGGTAATTCAGGAAGACGGAGTCGGCGTATCCGCTGACTATATTGAGTTTTTTGCCCAGGATCCCAGCGGTGGCACCGTTATCTTGAGACGTCGACATGCCGTGGCTAGGCTACCGTCCGACCGGCCCCAACCGGTTGCCAGTTTCTCGACGGGCGTGGACCAAACGCGATCGGGCGCAAACGACGCTAGATGCCTCCCTAGCTTCTAATGCGCGGCTAGTGCGCGGTTCCGTCAGACCGATGCTACGGGTCGACGTATCGAATAGCCTGCACAGCTGCTTAACCGACGATCAATGGCCTCGGATGTCCCCTCAAAAAACTTACGCAGTAGCGATTGGACATAAACTTACTGCTCGCTGTCACCATCGTCAGCGGTCCCTCGGGGCGTTTTTTGCCAGATGGACCTTCAAACCGTCACTTACAGCAGTTTGTCAGCGTCAGCGTAGGATGAGATTGCAGTGCATTGCAGCGGGATCGAGAAAGTGAAGGCGCTCCCGCGTCCCGGCTCACTTTTGACCTCGATCGTGCCGTGCTGAAGCTCGACTAGGCGTTTCACGATCGCCAAGCCTAACCCGGTGCCGCCATAGCGCCGGCCGATGGACGCGTCGGCCTGCGTGAAGCTCGAGAATACGGATTCGAGATTGCCTGGCTCGATGCCGATGCCGGTGTCGGCGACCGAAAACCTCACCAAATCGCTGGACGGCCTATTATCGGAGGGGGCGGCTGGGACCCGATCGACGTTCACCGTGATTCCTCCCCGTTCGGTGAATTTTATTGCGTTGTCGAGGAGGTTAATCAAAATCTGGCGAATCCGGAGCGGATCACCGGTCCAGTTCCGCGGTAGCCCAGGCGCGATTTGCTGGCTGAGCGCGAGTCGCTTGTTCGCCACCCGTAACGCGAAGGTTTCAACCGCCCCTTTGATCAACTCGATCAGGTCGAAATCCGTGTGCTCCAGAGTCAGACGGCCGCTCTCGATTTTCGAGAGATCAAGGATCTGATTAATCAGCAAGAGCAGTGCGTCACCATTGGCGCGCATCATCTGCAGGTACAGGCGCTGCTCTGAGTCCAGTCGGGTTTCAGATAACACTTCGGCCATCCCCAGGATTACGTTCATCGGTGTGCGGATCTCATGCGACATGCTTGAGAGAAATTCCGACTTGGCGCGTGATGCCGCCAGCGCGTCTTTATGGGCGAACATCAGATCGCGTTCCGCCCGCTTGCTCTGCGTAAGGTCGCGCGTAATTGCAAGCATGCATGGCTCGCCGTCAAGATCGAAGGGGACTACCGAGGTGACGATGGGAAAGTGGCTGCCGTCCTTGCGTCGCATGACACTTTCAACGTTGTGCAATTGGCCCTGATCCTGAAAGAGCCGATCAAACGTCACCCATAAATCTTCGTCCCAAAGTTTCAGATCCTCGCGCGAATGACCGATAACCTCGTCGCGGGAATAGCCAGTCAGCTTTAAAAACTCGCGATTGACTTCGCGGTAAACTTTGTCGCTGATGCGCCGCACCGAAATGGCGTCGAGATTGGCATCGAAAATACGGCGCAACCGATCCTCGCTTTCCCGCAACTGATCGGCCGCGCGTTTGGCCTGAGTGATGTCGCGCGCCACGATTACCGCGGCGGGAATCCCGTCGAGATCGATCGCTACCGCCGATACCATTATCGGTATGACGGTGCCGTCCTTGTGGCGCAGCCAGCGCTCCCTGTTATGGACGAAGCCAAGCGCATTCTTCGTAGTTTCGAAGTGAGTCGGAACGTCGCCTACGCGAATGCGGAGCTCATCGACCGAATGTCCCACGACCTCATCGTAGGTGTAGCCGCTCAAGCTCAGAAAGGCAGGATTTACATCGAGATAACGGCCATCGTCGAGCCGGCGGATCGAAATCGCGTCGAGGCTGGTATCGAAGACCTGGCGCAATTTCGCTTCGCTCTGGCGCAGGCGACCTTGCGCCTGCTCGCGCTCCGTTATCTCGTTGCGCAGAGTTCGCTGATTACGCGCCATCTCGTCGACCTGGACCGACAAGCTTTTGCGGGCGGCCGTCAGATCGGCTTCCATTTTTTTTATCGCGGTCACTTCGCGGCCAACCACCATCATGTGCGCTTCGCCATCGATCTTTACCAGCACGGCTGAAATCAAAAAAGTTTCGATCCGGCCGTCGCTCATTCGAAGATCTTGTTCGAAATTGTTCACCGATCCGTGTTCGACCACAGCCGCATCGAACCTTCGTTGGCTTTCCGGATCCAGCCACATATCAAGCTCTGATGCCTTTCGACCAAGAATGTACTCGGAGCCGTAGCCGCTTACTCGTGAAAATTCCGGATTGACCTGAACGCAAGCTTCGTCCGAGAGGCGGATAACGATTACGAGGTCCGGACAGGCATCGAAGAACGTGCGCAAACGAGATTCGCTTTCAGCAATGCGCTGTTCGGCACGGCGAATGTCGCTGATATTCTTCAGGACCGAAATCAGGTGCGGTTCACCGTTCAGATTGATGCGCACTGCCGAGATCAGCATCGGCTCCACGGCGGTACCACGGCGGACCCGCATCTCGGCCTCAAAATTCCGCACAACGCCGTTGGTTTCGAACTCGCTGAAGAATTCCCCTTGCTGCGCCGGGTCATTCCATAGGTTCAACTCTTCGAAAGTCATGGAGAGCGCTTCCTCACGGGTCCATCCGTAGACTCTCGTAAACTCGGCGTTGAAATATCGGAAGCGTCCGTCGCTCAGGCGCCGGGCTCCGATCACGTCAGGCGCGACATCGAAGATGCGGCTGAGCGTCTCGTCGATCGGAGATGGACCGTCGGTCGCGTCACCGCCAGAATTATAGGCCACCCTGGCCAGTTTGAGCCGCCCCAGCACGCGGCAGGTCTTCGCCAATAGGCGTTGAAAAAAACCGAAACGTGTCCCGGAATCTTGCCGTAATTGTGCGCTAGCCATCGACTCGATTCATCCGAGCGCCAAGACATCCACTGCGAAGAAATATCTCTATCGGCTTTATGCTTTTAACGAAAGCTCTAAACAGCCACGTAACTTCGATAGTCGAATTCGCCCGGTTGCCAGAGCCTGAGCGAGTGAAGCTCGCCACGAACCATACGAAACTTCGTTTAGTGCGTATTCCCCGCGATCAGGTCCCGCTTGCTTTTGCCATTACCGTGAGCCGCGATCACGAATTAATTGTTGCCGAACGGACACCCCCTGGCGAATTAAAGTCGACCTGCTGTTAGGTAGTATTGAAGCCGTACCGCCGTTCTCCTTCCCTACTGCCAAGTCGGGTTTGCCGTCGCCAATGCGAATCCGCGACGGACACCGAAGTTGGACCGTGGCGGCCGATTTTAATCTTGTACGTTTATGATTGAGACAATTGGGTGCCGTCTTTTTTTATTTCACTGGAAAACTCACTCTTGGAAAATATCCTGTCGCTTATCTCTAGAATAGAACGATCAGTTGGGCGGTCGCGGTCACCGCACCTTGGATTCGCGGACTAAGTCCCGGGTTCGGGATGTAGCTAATCGCAGGCTGAATGAACGAGCTCCCTATGAGATGTGCCTGATAATAGCCCTCGAGCATCGTTTCATTGCTGCGAAAACCGTAGCGCCGGTTAAGCCACGACCAGGCCAATCCTGCGCCAATCGAATCCGATGTCCGTCCTGGGATCGGTCCAAATCCTGTCGCGCCTATGCCGAAGTAGCGGTTGATCAGCATCGTATTCGATTGGTTGAAACCGAATTGGTAAAAGGCCGAGATTCCACTGTTGTCGATTCCAGGGTTCCGGTACCAGATGCGCTGCGAACCCAAGCTGTACGCGCCCTGCGCGCCTTCCTCTGCAACCTGGTACTGGGGTTTCGCCCCGCCCGGTTGGAACTCGTCAGGACCATACATTTTCCCAGTCTGAACCCATCCGCCCATCGCGATCTTGCCTGGGAGTTTCTCCCGGCCGAGCAGCCAGCAGTAGCCTGTCTCGCCAATAGTGAACCCCCGCGCGGCACGCGACAAAGAAAAAGCGACCCCGACACTCGAGATCGCGCGGGAAAAAAAGATCCGAATTTGATCTGAAACGGTTATTTTAAGACCCGGGAACAGGTCATCAAGCGCTGGTTGAAAACGGAAATTACTTAATGGATTCGGGAGAGTGGCGCGCCCTGAGGGATTTGAACCCCCGACCCTCAGATCCGTAGTCTGATGCTCTAATCCGCTGAGCTAAGGGCGCGCTCCATCAACGCATTAGGCTGTCACAGGAGGATTGCGCTCGCAAGACGGAGCGGTCGGCAAGGCTCAATACCCCTGCAGCTAGCGGGCGGGATCAGCGGGCGGTTCGGATTCATAGCCGGGAAGATCGATCGCCGCCGGCAGCCATATCGCGATACTGGTGCCTTCGCGCAGCTTGCTTTCGATCCGCAGGGCACCGTGATGGAGCTGCACGATATGCTTGACGATCGCGAGTCCCAGCCCGGTGCCGCCGAGGTCGCGTGATCGCGCGCGGTCGACGCGGTAGAAACGCTCCGTCAGGCGCGGGATGTCGGCGGCGGGAATCCCCTCGCCCGTATCTGTCACCATCAGCTCGATGCCCGACTTCTGATTGCCGTTCGGACCGGCCGCGCGATGGGCTTCGACGGTTACATTGCCGCCGCGCGGAGTGTACTTGAGCGCGTTATCGATAAGATTGAGCAGCACCTGATGAATCCGGTCGCGGTCGGCAAGCATCCCCGGCAGATCGTCGGAACATGCCGTCCTGAGCGAGATACCCTGCCGGCCCGCAGGCTCACGCATCAGCTCGACCGCTTCATTGACGGCGCGACCGGGTTCAAGCGTATCGAACTTCAGCGGCGTGAAACCGCGCTCGAGCTCCGACAGCGTGATCAGGTCCTCGATCAGCCGGGCGAGCCGGCGCGACTGACGCTCGATGATGCCGAGAAAACGCTTCTGCGTCTCGGGCTCATCGACACCGTTGAGCAGGGTCTCGGCGTATCCGCACAGCGCGCTCAGCGGCGTGCGAAGCTCGTGCGTCAGGTTAGCGATAAAGTCGGTCCGCGCGGTTTCATAGGCCTTGAGCTGCGTAATGTCATGAAAGACGAACACCCAGGCGGCGGCGACATTGCGGGCGGGGCGCACTGGCGCAGCGTTGACTTCCAGATGGCGCGGCACGGGATTCTGGATCAGGAACTCGCTGGTCGTGACCTGTCCGTCGGCCGAAGCCATCGCGCGGGTGACGAACTCCTGCAGACGCGGGTCGCGGCACAGTTCGACGAAGGGGCGGTTGCGAAAATCACCGTCAGCGGGCAGCGCAAAAACCTGGCGCGCCGCGCCGTTGAGCAGCACGACCTGCCCGGCCACGTTGGTCACCACAACGGCTTCGGTCATGCCGCGCAGAATCGCTTCCGATTCGTCGGCCTGCTCGCTGAGCGTGCGAAACTCCGTCATCAGGCCGTCGGCGACTTCAGTGAGAAGCCGCTCGGCACGCCCGGTCGCATCGTTGCCATCGGCTGGAAAATGTACCGGTGCGCGGCGCGCCGCCAGGGCGGCCGCCGTCGCCGTAATCCGCTGGGCGCCGCGCTCGGCGCGGCGCCCAGCGGAGGCGGCGGCAAGCGCGGCCAAGGCTATCCCCAGCACGACGGCCAGTAGCGGCCAGATGGGAGAGATCACTCCGTTTGCCGTCAGCACCGCGAGCAGTGCCGCCGATGGAGCGACGGCCAGCAGCACGATCGCCGCCAGCCGGAACTTGAGCGTTCTAGTCAAGCGCGTCCGGATTGAAACGATACCCCACACTGCGGACGGTGAGAATAAGATCGGGATCGGCGTCGTTACGCTCGATTCGCTGGCGCAGCCGGCGGACGTGAACATCGACCGTGCGCGGCTCGACGAAAGTATCGCGTCCCCACACCATGTCGAGCAGTTGCTCGCGCGTATAGACGCGCATCGGATGCTGCACGAAGAAGCGCAGCAATTCGAATTCACGCAGCGCCAGCGTTTTGCGCTCGCCGTCGACCCACACTTGGTAGGTGTCGAAGTCTATCTTCAAGCGTCCGCGGTCGAACATTCCGCTGGGACCGGTTTCTGGCAGCAGGTTGGCGCGACGGAGCAGCGCGCGCACACGCGCTACCAGCTCTCGCGGCGAGAACGGTTTCACGAGGTAGTCATCGGCGCCCATCTCGAGGCCCAACACGCGATCGACCTCGGCGCTGCGGGCGGTCACCACCAGGATCGGCAGATTGGCGGTGGCGGGGTCGGCGCGCAACTGGCGGCAGATCTCCAGGCCCGGCATCCCCGGCAGCATCAGGTCGAGTACGATCAGATCGGGCACGCGGCGACGGATTCGCGACAGTGCCGCGGCTCCATCAGCCTCCTCCTCGACGGCGAAACCTTCGCGTTCGAGGTTGTAGCGAATCAGCTCCCTGATCTCGCTTTCATCCTCGACGACAACCAACCGATGGCGAACGGCGGGATTGGCAATGGGCTGCGCCTGCTGGCTCATTAGTCCCTCGCATGTTCCTTTTCCATGTGCTTGATATTGCGGCCTTCGACCATGAAGACGACCATCTCCGCGATATTGGTCGCATGGTCGGCGATCCGCTCGATATATTTCGAGACGAACAGGACCTTGGTGGCCGGCGCGATCGTCTCGGGATCCTCGACCATGTAGCTCAGCAGTTCGCGGTAGATCTGGAAATTCAACAGATCGACTTCGTCGTCGCGAGCGATCACCTGCTCGGCCAGCACGGTATCGTTGCGCATGAAGGCATCGAGTCCGTCCTTCACCATCGTCTGCGCAATTTCGGCCATCCGCGGGATATCGATATAGGGCTTGATCTGCGGCTTGTCGTTGAGCTCGATCGTGCGCTCGCAGATATTGACGGCATTGTCGCCGATCCGCTCGAGATCGGTCGTAATCTTGAGCCCCGTCGTGATCAGACGCAGGTCCGAGGCGGCCGGCTGATGGAGCGCGAGCAGATTCAGGCAGCGGCTGTCGATATCGAGGTCCATCCGGTTGACCTCGGCGTCGCGCGCCATCACCTGGCGGGCGTGATTGGTGTCGCGGTCGACCAGCGCCTCGACGGCCTCGGCAATCTGGCGCTCGACAAGGCCACCCATCTTGAGCAGTTCGGCGCGCAGAGACCGCAGGTCTTCCTCATACTGACGGTTGGTATGCTGCGGCTGAGTAACTGTCATAATGTGGCCTCCATCGGCCTCTAGCCGAATCGTCCTGTGATGTAATCTTCGGTCTCCGGGCGGGTCGGATTGGTAAAAATCTGCCGGGTCTGGCCGTACTCGATCAGGTCGCCATTATAGAGGAACGCCGTATGGTCCGAGGTGCGGGCGGCCTGCTGCATGTTGTGAGTGACGATTACGATCGTATAGTCGGATTTAAGCTCGAGTAGCAGCTCTTCGATCCGCGCGGTCGAAATTGGATCGAGCGCCGAGCACGGCTCGTCCATCAGCAGCACCTCGGGCTCGACGGCGAGCGCGCGCGCCACGCATAGCCGCTGCTGCTGACCGCCCGACAGACTCAGGCCGGGCTCGTGCAGGCGGTCCTTGACCTCTTCCCACAGGGCGGCCTGGCGCAGGCTGCGCTCGACAACTTCCTCGCGTTCCGCGCGGCTCAGCGAAATGTTGTTCAACTTCAATCCCGCCGCCACATTCTCGCTGATCGACATGGTCGGGAACGGCGCCGGCCGCTGGAAGACCATCCCGATCCGGCGGCGAATCCGCACGGGGTCGAGGCCCGGCTCGTAGATATTCATACCGTCGAGCACCACTTCGCCTTCGACGGTAGCACCGGCCACGACCTCGTGCATTCGATTGAGACATCGCACCAGCGTGGATTTGCCGCATCCGGACGGGCCGATAATCGCCGTCACCTGGTTTTCAGTAAAAGCCAGGTTGATATTTTTCAGCGAATGAACCTTGCCGTACTTAAAGTAAGCGTTGAGGTTTTCGCAGGCGAGCTTTTCTGCCATCGATTACCTCGGCATCCGCGTGCCGCCCCGGGTTACGCGGCGCACTCCGATTTCCAGCACGAGGACGATTCCCGTCAATACCAGCGCCCCGGCCCAGGCCTGGCGCTGCCAGTCGGCGAACGGCGAGACGGCGAACGTATAGACCTGCACCGGCAGCGCCGCCATCGGCTGGGTGAGCGAGGTTGACCAGAACTGATTTCCGAACGCGGTGAAGAGTAGCGGCGCGGTCTCGCCGGCGACGCGAGCGATCGCAAGGATAACGCCCGTCGCGATTCCGGCCAGCGCCGTCCGCGCGATAACCGACAGGCTGGTGCGCCATCGCGGCACACCGAGGGCAAGCGCCGCCTCGCGCAGCTCTTGCGGCACCAGCAGCAGCATCTCTTCGGTGGTACGGGTGACTAGCGGGATCATGATCACGGCGAGCGCCGCCGATCCGGCCAGCGCTGAGAAACCGTTGAGCGGCTTGACGACGACCGCGTAGGCGAAGATTCCCACGACGATCGACGGCACGCCCATCATGATGTCCGCTGAAAACCGGACGGCCTGGGCCAGCGCCGTGCCGCCATGCTCGGCCAGGTAGAGGCCGGCGCCGATTCCGATCGGAACGCCCAACAGGCAGGCGATTCCGACGATCTCGAAGGTGCCGACGATCGCGTTGGCCATGCCGCCGCCGGTCTCGCCGACCGGTTTGGGAATCTGCGTAAGGAAATTCAGATTGATACTCGACGCGCCCTTGTAGACCAGGTAGCTCAGCACCAGGAAGAGCGGCGCCAGCGCGATCAGCGTCGCCAGCCCGGTCAGCCCCATCATGAAGTTGCTGCGCAGGTTGCGCCGGCGGGCACTGTCGAATCCGAAGGTTTGCACTCCATTCATAATCGCATCATCAAATCCGAGGCACGCCTGAACGCATCTAACGCCTGGTCGCGCCGTGAACCAGCACGCGGGCCACGATATTGAGCAGCAGCGCCATCACCAGCAGCACCAGTCCAAGTTCGACCAGGGACGACACGTACAGGTCGCTCGTCGCCTCGGCGAATTCGTTGGCGATCACGCTGGCCAGCGTCGCGGAGGGCTGGAAGAGCGAGGCTGAGATAACCGATCGATTACCGATCACCATCGCGACCGCAATCGTCTCGCCAAGCGCTCGGCCCAGTCCGAATATTATAGCGCCGATAACGCCCGACCGTCCGTAGGGCAGCACCGACATCCGGATCATCTCCCAGCGCGTCGCACCCAGAGCGAAGGCCGCCTCACGCTGGCTTTGCGGCACCGCCCGGAAGACATCGGTGCAGACCGACGAGATATACGGCAGGATCATTATTGCGAGCAGTACTCCCGCCGTCAGCATCCCGACCGACGCCGGCTGCCCCTGAAAAATCGGCAGAAAGCCCAACGTATGGCCGAGCGCCGGCTCGACGTACGCGCGCAGCCACGGCCCCAACACGAAGATACCCCACAGGCCGTACACGACGCTGGGAATCGCGGCGAGCAGCTCGACCATGAAACCGATCTTATTGCTGAGCCATTCAGGAACGGTCTCGGTAAGGCAGATTGCCGTGCCGATACTCAGTGGCACCGCCATCAGCAGCGCGAGCGCCGAAGAGACCGCGGTCCCGTAGATAAACGGCAGGGCGCCATAGATGTCGTTGGCCGGATCCCAGTCGGTGCTGATAACAAAGCGCCAGCCGAACTTATGAATCGATTGGGAGGAATCGAGCAGCAGCGCCAGCGCCAGCCCAAACAGCAGGGCTAGGATGATCAGCGCAAGTGCCAGGGTGGAAAGGTTGAAGATCCGGTCGCCGACGAGCCGGACGCCAACCCTGAGCCGTCCTGACCGCCGCCGCGGGATCGTCGCCGATGCGGAATCCGCCCCCGTGGCTTCCATAAATTCAGCCAATTCCTTCCGCCTCTTTTGTGACGCCAGTGCCGCCACCGACCGCCCCTTTTACGATCCCTATTATCCGCAAGGTGACGGGGCGAACGTAACAGCCTTTTGTTACGACATTGTTACATTCAGCAAAAATGGCAATTAATCGAGCCGGCCGGCGCCACCCGACGGCTGACGTTGTGGCTTGGGGGCGATCGCATCCCGCCTCGACGGCAATCGACCCCTGTAGTAGTTTCAATCCATGAGCATTCTGATTCCATTCGTTGTCGAGCAGACCGGGCGCGGTGAGCGCTCCTACGACATCTATTCGCGTCTGCTGAAGGATCGCATCATCTTCGTGGGCGGCGGTATCAACGACGATGTCGCCAACGTTGTGACGGCCCAGCTGCTCTATCTTGAGTCCGAAGATCCCGACAAAGAGATCAGCATGTACGTCAATTCGCCGGGCGGATCGGTGACCGCCGGGATGGCGATCTACGACACGATGCAATTCATCAAGCCGCCCGTCTCCACGCTATGCGTCGGCCAGGCCGCGAGCATGGGGGCTGTACTGCTGGCCGCCGGCGCCAAGGGCCGCCGCTACGCGCTGCCGCATGCACGCATGATGATCCATCAGCTCTCCGGAGGATTCGAAGGCCAGGCGGCCGATATTGATATCCAGGCCCGCGAGGCGCTGCGCCTGCGCGAGATTCTCAACGACATTCTTGCCCATCACACCGGCCAGAGTATCAAGCGGATCGAAAAGGATACGGACCGCGATACCTTCATGACGGCTGTCCAGGCGGTCGAATACGGCCTGGTGGACGAGGTGATCGTCGGCCGCGTCGTCAAGCCCGAGACCAGCGGAGCGCGTTAGCACGGAGCGAGCACGCGAGTCGGAACCGAGGCTGCGGCTGTTCTGATCCTTTTCTCAAGAGGCACCTGCACCCACTTCTTCACCTAGGTCCCAGCTAACTGATTGACGGCGGCGGCGGGATGCGGATAGCGTCGGGAAGTTTTCCGCCGCCGCAGGGGGAAGCGTGATGGCGCGCGTCGACTTCTATTTCGATTTCTTGAGTCCGTACTCCTATCTCGCCACATTTCGGATAGCCCGGCTGGAGCAGGACTTCGCCGCGCAGGTCGTGTGGCACGCGATCAACCTCGAGTCCGCCAAGGCGGCGATCGGAAACACCCGCCAGCCGGCCCATCAGATCCCGCAAAAGCTCGCCTACGTGAAAACCGACCTCGCGCGATGGGCCGCGCGATACGGCGCGCCGCTGCATTTCCCCGACAACAACAACTTCTTCGATTCGGCGCGGACGGCCCGGCTGAATCGGGCGTTCGTATGGGCCGCGCAACGCAACGCCGGCTCGCCGTTTGCCCGCGCCGCCTTCGCGTCGTTATGGGCGGGATCGTCCACGCCAGACGTTACGGGCGATACGATCGTTGCATCGGCCGCCACCGCCGCGGGTCTACCGCCCGCCGAATGCATCAACGGTGCAAATCTGTTGGAAACGGCGGCGGCGTGGGATCGCGAAAATCACGAGGCCCATGCGCGCGGCGTCTTCGGCGTGCCAACGTTCCTCGTCGACGACCAGGCGTTCTGGGGCAACGATCGACTGGATTTTCTTGAAGAGTATCTGCGCGAACCCAAAAGCGCGGTTCGGCTGTAGGCGGCGGGAGGCGATCACATGAAAATCGACTTCTTTTTCGATTTCTACAGCCCCTTCTCCTACCTCGGGAGCCTCCGAATCGGCGAGATTGCCGCGCGCCACGGCGCGACGCTCGTGTACCATCCGGTCGACAACGTCGTGGTCAAGCGCAACGTCGGCACGGGCGGCGCGCCGAACCATTCGCTGCCGCCGAAGTATCGTTATTTACGGATCGACCTCGAGCGATGGGCCCGGCGCTACAACGTCACGCTCACGTCCCCCGGCCACGTTTCGCATGAGACCCATGGCGTCGTCGTGCGAATCGATCGCGGCTTCATCCTGGCTCGGCGGGCCGGCAATGAAGCAGTCTACCTGCGCACCGCCTACGATCTGTTATGGGGCGCCAGTCCCGATGTCTCAGAGCAGACGCTGGTCGCGCTCGCGCCAATAGCCGGACTCGAGTCGGCGGCGTTTCTAGCGGCGGTCGATTCCGATGAGATCCGCCAAGCCGCCGATCGCGAGCATCAGGAAGCGCTGCGGCGCGGCGTCTTCGGTGTGCCGACTTTCATCGCCGACGATCAACTCTTCTGGGGCAACGATCGTCTCGAGATGCTCGACGACTACCTCGCGCACTGTTCGTCGACCGGCGCCCGCGAGGCATAAGAGCAATCCCGTCCGGCACCTGAGCCGCCACTCCTTGTGTCATCCTGACCGCAGTGAAGGATCTATGACCACCGTCGCTGGACCTCCGAGACGATGACAAATGCCGACACGAAAGTGGTCTTAGATTCTTCACTACGGCAGCCTCCGTTCAGAATGACAACCGCTGTCAAACTCTTTATGTCATCCTCAAGGCAGTGAATGATCTATGGCCGCAAACTCCTCGGAAGACCGACCGTTGACTAATCCAATTAAGAAGTCCGGAAAGGACTTTGAAACTGAAGATGACAGGTTCGGCTACCGGCTTGAAAACGACCCGCGCTTTCTTCGCAGGATCGATCCAGGCACGTGCGAGCCTGCGCGCAGGACATGGCGTGCGGCTCGAAGATGTATGACAGGTGGCGCCGGGGCTCTTCAGGCGAGAAGCATCCGCCCTCGCGGACTTGACGCCTTTATCTGACGGCGCGGAAGATTCCGATCGCGCCCTGGTACGGCCGCGCCATCGCATGATCCAGGAACGTATAGTCGCCCGGCTCGCTGACGCGGAACTCGAAAATCGCGCCGTCGCCGGGTCCGATTTCGAACCCCGCCAGCCCATGCATCGCGTCGGCGGGATTACCGCCGCGATAGACCGTGCTGAAGATCGCGCCGAGCACGTGAAACGTCGAGCTCAGATTCGGTCCCGCATTGACGAAGTACACGCGCACCAGCTCGCCGACTTTGATCTGAATTGGATGGTCCGAATAGCGCTCCAACACGCCGTTGAAAACCACGTAATCGGGACGTTCGGCCATCATCTTGCGGGTGTCGCCGGCGATTAATCCCGCTTTGTCGGGGCTACCGTAGAATTCGCTTTGCACCAGCATCACTTCACGCGCCGGTGGCAGTGCCCCAGCCGGATCGACGATCATCATGCCGAACATGCCGTTGGCGATATGGTTGAGCATCGGGATCGCGCTGCAATGGTAGAGGAACACACCGGGCACCGCGGCGTGGAATTTGTAAGCGGTGGTCTTTTTGCCCGGCGGCTCGGAGAAATGAATCGGCGCGATCTGCGCGGCGTCGATCTCGATTCCGTGCGACATGGTCGTATGGTTGGCGAGGTTGATCGCGACGGTATCGCCCTGGCGCGCACGCAAAATCGGTCCGGGGACCGTGCCGTCGTAGGTCCACGCAGCATAGGTAAGCCCGTAGCCGATATCGATCGTTTTGTCTTCGACGGTGAGATTGAAGACTTTCGATGCGGCGGCAGCGGCGCGCGGCGGGGCAAAATAGCCGAGCAGGCCGATGGTGAGGGCGATAAGAAGAGCGCGGCGGACGGTCAAACGAAGCGCACGCTCACAGAGCCGAGCCGGTCGAAGGTGGCAGTCACGTTATCGCCCGGCTTGGCGTCGAAGGCGGACGTCAGCGAGCCCGGTATTATCAGGTCCCCCTTTCGGAGCGGCTGATCGAAGGTGGCGAACTTGTTCGCCAGCCACGCCACCGCGTTGGCCGGATTGCCGAGCGCCGCCGCGCCCGCGCCAGTCGCGATAACCGCGCCATTTTTTTCGAGCACCACGCCGATCAGGCGCAGGTCGAAGCGGTCGGCGCGATGAACCGGGCCGCCGATCACGACGCGGCCGCACGACGCGTTGTCGGCAACCGTGTCGCCCAACTTGATTTTCCAGTCGGCGATCCGGCTATCGATAATTTCCAGCACGGGTACGATATAGCGGGTCGCGGCGATAACCTGCAGGGCGGTAACTCCGGGGCCGCGCAGATCCGAGTCGAGCACGAAGCCGATTTCAGGCTCGACTTTCGGCTGAATGGCCTCTTCGGTGCTGATCGCATTGCCGCTTTCGACCATCATGTTATCGAGCAGATGGCCGAAGTCCGGCTCGGAGACGCCGAAGAGCTTCTGAATCGCCTGGCTGGTAAGCCCCGCCTTTTTGCCGACCACGGTGCGGCCGCGCTCGCGCTTCGCTTCGATAACGCGGAGCTGAATCGCATAGGCGTCCTCGACGACGAGGTCGGGGAACTCGCTGGTCAGTGGCGGAATCGTAACGCGAGTCTCTTCGGCCGTGAGCAGGCGCTGCGCAATTTCGTTCAGTTGTCCGTCGGACAATCTCGATGGCGCTTGTCTGGATCCCATGGTCGTCTAACTATCCTCGTGGAAGCGCCGAGTCACCATATGACAGCGGTCGGCGCGCAAGCGGCTCCCCCGCCGCAGTGAAGATGCGTTCGCGCGTTCTCAGCCTTTCAGGAATTCGATATGGATTTTGTTGAAGACGTCAGGTTCTTCCCACTGCGGCCAATGTGCGCTGTTTTCCATCACGACCATCCGGGCGTTCGGAATGTGCTTGAGCGCGGCTTCGGCCACCGCGATCCCCTGGCCGGGATTATGGCGGGTCCAAAGGATCAGCGCCGGACATTTTGCGCGGCCCAGAAACGCCGGATTGGCGTAATCGCGCACGAGATTCTCGGCCAGGATACCGCCGATACTCGCCTCGGCAATCTTCTTCATCGCCGCGGCGCGGTCCGGCTGCGTGTAGATCGCATAGCGGATATCGACCAGCTCTTCGGTCACGCTTTTTTCAGGATCGAACATCAGCCAATTCAGGCGGTTGCGGACAGCCTCGCGCGTGATCGCACCACCGCCGGCGGCGGCCGCCGCGCGACTGCGTTCGACGAAATCGATAAGCTGACGGCGTCCTTCTTCATCGGGCGGCCACATCATGCCGGTGTTCAAAATGATCTTGTCGGTGCGATCCGGATGCCGGATCGAGAACAACTGCGCGACCTGCGCGCCCAACGACTCGCCCGAAACCGATACTTTGTCGGCCCCGATCGTATCGACGAAATCACGCAGCCAGTTTACGTAGTCCTCGTAGTTGTAATTGAGGTCCGGCATGTCGGAGTAGCCGTGACCGACCATATCGACGGCGTAGACGTGGAAATGCTTGGCGTGCTCGACGATATTGCGCGTGTACGCTTCGGCATGGCCTCCCGTGCCGTGCAGGAAAATTATCGGCTTGCCGCTGCCGGCCTCGATACAGCGCGTGCGGACGTCCTTGGCGTTGTAAAAGGTCTGCTTGACCTCATGGCCCATCAATTCGGTCCAGATAGACATACTGATTACTTACTCCAGAATTTTCTCGCGTCTGATAATGCTGGGTGCGTCAAGCAGCCGGGGTTGCCGCGGTTTGCGCGGGCGATCCCTTCTTCTTGCTGGCCGCCAGCTCGACGGCGACATCGATGATCATGTCTTCCTGGCCGCCGACCATCTTGCGTTTGCCCAGCTCGATCAAGATGTCGCGCGACGACACGCCGAATTTGGTCGCCGCCCGCTCGGCGAAGAGCAAGAACGTCGAGTAGACGCCGGCGTATCCGATCGTCAGGCTGCCGCGGTCGATTCGCGGCACGTGGCGCTGGCGGATAATCGGGTAAACGACGTTTTCGGCGACGTCCATGATCTTGAATAGATCAATACCACTCTCGATTCCCATCCGATCGAGCACCGCCACCATCGCTTCGGTCTGGGTGTTGCCGGCGCCGGCGCCGAGGCCGCAGGTGCTGCCATCGATCCGGATCGCGCCTTCCTCGATCGCCACCAGGCTGTTGCCGACGGCGAGTCCGAGATTGTTATGCGCGTGGAAGCCGACCTCGGTCTTCGGATCGAGCGCGGCGCGCAGCGCGCGCACGCGTTCGCGGGCCTGATCGACAAGCTGCGCTCCGGCCGAATCGACCACGTAGATACAATCCGCGCCGTAGCTCTCCATCAGCTTGGCCTGACCGGCGAGCTTTTCGGGCGTCGTCATGTGCGACATCATCAGGAACGTATGCACGTCGAGGCCGAGATCCTTGGCCATCTTGATGTGCTGCTCGGAGATGTCGGCTTCGGTGCAGTGCGTGGCGACGCGGGCGATCTTGGCGCCGATCTTCGCCGCCTTCTGAATTTCCTTATGAGTGCCGATTCCGGGAATCAGCAGGAAGGCCATCCGGCCGTGCTGAATTACTTCAGCGGCGGCGCGCAGATAGCGATCTTCCTCGTCGACGGAGAAGCCGTATTGCATCGAAGAGCCGCCGAGGCCGTCGCCATGCGAGACCTCGATTACCGGAACCCCGGCCTCATCGAGCGCCTGCGCGACCTGCCGCACTTGCTCGACGGTGTACTTATGCGACATCGCATGGTCGCCGTCGCGCAGAGTCGTATCGGTAATCCAGATTTTCTTTGGTTTGCTCATGCCCTGCTCTCCTGGCTTACGGTGCGGCCCGCTGCGCCCTTTTTGTTCAGATGGGTCGCGAAGCCCTCGGCCACGCGAACCGCCGCGGAAGTCATTATGTCGAGATTGCCCGAAAATTTCGGCAGGTAGTCGCCGGCTCCTTCGACTTCGAGCATGATCATCACGCGATCCTCGTCGAAGATCGGCGGGCTCTTCAGATGGTAGCCGGGGACGTAGCGCTGAACCTCGGCGACCATCTCCTCGATCGAGCCTTTGATCGCCTCGCGATCGGCGTCCTTGTCGATACTGACGTAGACCGTGTTGCGCATGATAATCGGCGGATCGGCCGGATTCAGAATTATGATCGCCTTGCCCTCATGCGCGCCGCCCACCTCGGACAGACCGCGCGCCGTGGTCTCCGTGAACTCATCGATATTCTGACGCGTGCCGGGACCGGCGGAACGGCTGGCGACGGTCG
>Ga0302326_10013399_pt1 | contig 17386 bp, 13 predicted proteins | sample Palsa_T0_3_FD_202264 | JGI IMG/M metagenome (GOLD analysis project Ga0302326, IMG submission 202264) | Peat permafrost microbial communities from Stordalen Mire near Abisko, Sweden - Palsa_T0_3 | ecosystem: Environmental > Terrestrial > Soil > Palsa > Peat permafrost | place: Sweden: Abisko... | reverse complement strand
CTGATCACGGACTGGCCGTTCAGGACCAGCGAGGTAATACTCGCCTTATCTCCATAGTGCAGAACCAGGCTCATCCCGGGGACAGTAATAGGGATAGATTGACCCGCTGCCGAAAAAGCGGCCATCGTAAAGAGCATGACCGTCGCAATAGCTGTTCTTATATAATGCATAGATTACTTTCTCCGGTCGCAAATCTATACATTTTTGCGCCGACCGCGCCCGTCACCTGACCTACCCCTCCCTGATCAATTCGACATCAAAATGCACTTTCACTTCCTCGCCCACTATCAGCCCGCCCGATTCGGTCAGCATGCTCCACGTCAGGCCGAAGTCCTTGCGGTTGATCCTGCCATCCACCTCGAACCCTGCCCTGTTATCGCCAAAGCGTCCCTTGCCCATACCCGTCAGCTCTGCGTCAAAAGTAACGGCCTTTGTCACGTCCCGGATCGTAAGGTCGCCAGTGACCGTATACCGCGAATCCACCTCGCCGCCGTGAGCGTCCTGGCCCGCCTTCCGGACGACCCCATCGAATATCATCGCAGGAAATTGCTCGGTATGCAGAAAATCAGCGCTTTTAAGATGCCCGTCCCGCTGCGCATGATTGGTATCGAGACTGTTGGTATCGACAACGAAATGAATTTTTGCCCCATCGAAATCCTCCCCTTCGTGTTCGATCTCGCCCTGAAATACTTTAAAATTGCCCGTGACGTTCGCTACGCCGAGATGCCTGACCTTGAATGCGGCAGTGGAATGACTGGCATCGACTGCCCATTTGGTCGTTGTTAATACTAACATGTGATTGTTTTTACTTTGTTGATGACACAAAGCTACGCCGGCGATTTTCCCGGCACGTTGAACAAGGTTATCAAATGGAAGGAAAATGATTGAACTAGGTTAAGATCGCAGCAACTTTTTGCGGATCTTGCTGAGGAATTCCGGCGTGATCCCGAGGTAAGAGGCAATATACTTCTGCGGCACATGCTGCTCAATAGCCGCATATCTTGCCCGGAAACTCAGATAACGCTCCTCCGCCGTGCTGTGGCTTTCCGTGAAACGGGCCTGCATCCGCATCAGCGCATGCTGAAAAACATGACGGAAGTAGCGTTCGAATTTAATATGCCGCTCCATCAGGACGTCCTGGGCAGCCTTCGGCAACAGGATGACCTCGCCATCCGACAACGCGCGGGTGGAATACAGCGCAGGGCTGTTCTGATCCCCCGTCCACCAGCCGCTGCCCGCAAACTGTACCACATGATCGATGCCTTCGGTATCGGTATAATACGTCATGACAAACCCCGACACCACCAGTACCATATAGCGTGAAGACTTCCCGCTTTGTGCGATCACTTCATTTCGCTTGCACGGCCTCGACACAATCAAAGATTCGAGAAAAGCAGCTTCCGCCTCATCCAGTGTGACGAATTGATTGACCAGCGCAAGAAGGATATCCATACTCATGACGGGTAAAGATAATGCAATAATTCTGCAGTTGGATTTACCCTTGTTCGTTAGAGTGTCTTTCGTATCTTTAATCGGATGTAGTTTCCTGATTATTTAACCAACAAGCATTATCAAATGAAAAAGATCAAAGCCCTTTTGTCGCTGGCCCTGGTGGCGGCCATCCTGATGTTCAGCTCATTTTCTCCCCGGCAGGCGCAACATGCAAGTCCTGCGTTTATTCAAAACTATGCATGGTACACCCCTTCAGGCGAATTCGTAGCCTGGAGTACTTTGGCAAATACGCTAATTGTAACCGGGGATAATCTCGATCCCACCGGCGGAACATTGGCCCTGGAAGGCTATACCGGCGGAAATGAGGGTGAGCCGCCGTCAGGCACGCTGGTGTATGAGTTATACTCGCACCCATAATAACTCATTACAAAGACGCCCCACCCCGGGGCGTTTTTGCTTACCTTATCGTCCCAGGTTCCAGATCGTCAGTTCCTTCACCCGAAAATCTCCACCCCTCGCCGACAGCGTCAGCCCACTGGCACCCGCATCGGGATAGATCATCGTGGTATATACGCGGGCGCCATTACCTGCAAACACCTCCAGCGATGAGTTGTCCACCAGGATCTCCAACGTAAACACGCCATTGACGGGTTCTACCGGTACATGGTGAATGACCGTATCCGGTTTGAGGCCGCCCGAATGACTTTTGTCTATATAGAGTTGATGACCGGCAGCATCGTACCCGACAATAGTCTGATCGGCCAGGCGAAACTCAACAGATCCCAATCCCCCTGAGCCGCCGGTCGCGCCCGCCGCCGTCACAACTCTCAGCTCCGCCTTCATCCAATACGCATTCCCCGACAAATGCGCCGCCGCCCCCAGGTCAATGCCCGCATCGCCGATAGCCAAATCCTTCCGCCGCGTCACCCGATCATGCGAAAGCCTGCCCAACGAGCGGCTGATCATCTCCGCAGGTTCCTGGAAAAGCCGCACACCCTCAGCAGTCGTCCGCAACGACAGATCCCTCGGGACCGACATCTGCCCCGTCCACGGATACGTCGGCGTGGAACCCGGCACGAGCCAACCTGTCAACAAATGCTGCCCTGGCGGCAGATTGTTCCAGGGTATAGCCGCGTAAAAAGTATTGCCGTAATCCACGAACATCCGCGCATCCGCAGCATTATTATTAGTAAACGTCTTTCCGTCAAAATCCCCGATAAAATATTGCATGCCCGTCTGCGCATCAGGGTTACCCGAAGAAACCATCAGCACCCACTTCACCCGGGAAGGATCGCCATCCACCGGCAACGGCGTCAGCGAAGGACATTCCCAGATCTTCCGGGTATCCCCCTGGTCCCCGCCAAACTCACTCAACAGATCCCAGCTCTTCAGGTCATGCGATCCGTAGAACCGCACCTTGTGCTCATTCGGCAGTGCAACGGTCATCAGCCAGCGCTGATCCTTTTCCACCCAAATGACATTCGGGTCCCGAAAATCCCGCTTATGCAGGTCGATCACCGGGTTGCCCGCATAATTCGTATAGCTCAGCCCTCCGTCATTACTATAGGCAATGAATTGAGACTCCTTCTTCAACGCCGGCTGGTCAGCCGTATAAATGGCCACCAGACATCCCTTCGGCGAAGTGCAGAACCCGCTGCTGTTATTCTTGTCCCAGACCGCACTGCCCGAAAACCTCAACGTCGTATCCGTCCCCATGATCTCGGGAATGGCCACAGGCAGCTCTTTCCAATCCACCAGGTCCTTGCTCACCGCATGGCCCCAGCTCATATGCCCCCATTTATAATCAAAGGGATTGTACTGATTATACAACAGATATTCCCCGTTCAGGTAGATCAGCCCGTTCGGATCATTTGTCCAGTTCTTGTGCGGCGTATAATGATATACCGGCCGCCATTGCGGAGTGGGTGCAGGCCGCGCCGTAGCAGCATCCTGAGCCGTCGCGTTTTGTAACGTCGCAAAAATCGCAAAGGAACAAAAGAAACAACCGGGCCAGAAGGGTCGAAATAATCGCAAGAGTCGCATGTTACTAGTTTTTACCATCCGTTATTTTGAACATACAAACCATGGGTAAGGTTGATCTCTGCCTGCGGGATCGGCAGGTACTCATCCCTGCCCGAGGTGAATTGGGCATCAGCCAGGAAGTTATACCTCGTGCTTTCCGTCGCAATATAACTATTCAGTGTGCGGCTACAGAAAGCAAAATACATGATTGCCAAGGAAAACCTCACCATTTCGGAGATAGCCTTTAAGGTCGGTTTTTCCTCGCAGGCTTATTTTTCCACTGTTTTCAAATCTAATTTTTCGATGACCCCGTCGGAATATAAGGAGAAAATGAAGGCGTAAGCGCACCCGCCCGATCGCCGCCGCTCGTCGTTAGTTCCTCCCGCTGACGCTGTCGTAGAGCTTTTGGTGCAGCGCCTTCAACCGGTCCGCCGGCATTTTGATGACCTTCCTATCATAAGTCATCAGCCCGTTCGTCTCCACCTCCACATCCGTCGTCTGCGTATACACCGCCGCCGACAAGCCCTTTTGTATCAGTGGCTGCAAGGCATTGATAAAAGACGAATAACTCCGCAGCAGCGTATCGGCATCGGTAAAGGTCTTGTAGCCCCAATTATTTTTAGCCTGCCAGGTATGCCCTTCCAGCGGCAGCCCCAACCCGCCGAATTCTCCCAGCACCAATGCCTGCTTAGCCCCGAACACGTCGGCCCTCACCATGGCAGGGTCGGGGTAATGATGAAGGTCTATAAGATGCCCGGTTACATAATAGTTGCCGCCGCTGGCACTGTTCACCAGCCGGGACGGGTCTTTCTTCATCGTCCATTCCGTGATCTCTATCGTCTTGAACTGTCCCCACGCCTCGTTGAAAGGTGTCCAGACCACAATACACGGGAAGTCGTACAGGCCGTCCATAATAGCGTTCCATTCTTTTCGATAGATCGCTTCCGATTCCGGCGTCCGGACCATCTCATTGCCCCCTTCCAATCCGGGGTTGGGGTTCCAGCGGGCGCCCAGATCGCCGCTGGGCATGTCCTGCCAGACCAGCATGCCTATCTCGTCACAGTCATGGTACCACCGCGCCGGCTCGACCTTGACATGCTTGCGGATCATGTTGAAGCCCATGTTTTTTGTTTGTTGGATATCGAACCGCAATGCCGAATCCGTTGGGGCAGTATACAACCCATCCGGCCACCAACCCTGGTCCAGCGGCCCTATCTCGAAAACGAATCGATTGTTCAGCATCATGCGCTGGGTCCCATGCTCATCCGGTGCCACCGATATTTTGCGCATGGCGAAATAGCTCTTGACCTCATCGACTACTTTTCCGCCACGAACAACCGACACAGTCAGGTCATACAGGAAAGGTGAGTCCGGCGACCAGAGTTTCGCGTTGGGAATGGACAAGACCTGCATTGCGCCGCCAGTCGCCGATCCCGCGGCCGGTTGCCCGTTAGCCCACACTCCCCCGGCCACCATACGACCCCCGTCCAATGCCGTCACTCTTATCGAATCTCCCGCCATCAGCCCGCGTATAACCGTCGTAACGCTCAGCGTCTGCCTGTCAATATCCGGCGTTTGCCGGAGCGTGGCAATATAAGTGGCCGGCACGGCCTCTATCCAGACCGTTTGCCAGATACCCGTGACGGAAGTATACCAGATGCCGTTAGGGTGTTTGACCTGCTTACCCCTCGGTTGCGGACCATCATCCGTGGGGTCCCATACCTTTACAGCCAATTGTTGACGTTTTCCTTTGGTGACCAGGGAGGTGATGTCAAATGTAAAAGGGTCATACCCTCCCTCATGTATACCCGCAGATTTTCCGTTGATAAAGACCTCGGCCCGCCAATCGACGGCGCCGAAATGCAGCAGGAATATCCCGTTCTTTTTGGACGCGTGCGCGCCGCCCGGCAGCACGAAGTTCGTTCTGTACCACAGCGTACTATCCTTACCGACCGTTTTGCCGACACCCGACAAGGCCGATTCGATGGCAAACGGCACCAATATTTTCCCCTGGTAACCGACCGGCTCGTCCTGGTCCTTCGGAACAATGGCATACTCCCACAAGCCGTTCAGGTTTTCCCATTCTCCCCGCACCATTTGCGGACGAGGATACTCCGGCAACGGATGGACAGGATCGACATGCTGCGCCCATGGAGTGGTAATCCTTCCGGGAACAATATGCCAATCGTTTTGAGACATGGCCCTGGTAAACAGGCATAGCAGGCAGGCAACGAAAATATATCTGATCATCAGTCAAAAGTAGTAAAATCCACCCACGCTTTATACAGGTCCCAGGCGACCTGCAGCCTGATCGTCCCGCCGGGTCTTTGCAGCAGGTCTATTTTCAACGCCTCCACCTTCTCCGTGGTTTTTTCAACGTGCATCGGCCATTTCATCAGGTCCGCCGAGGAGTCTTGCTCCGTCCCCCATACATTGGCCTTCTTGTTGACGATCAGCCACCAGCCTTTTTCGGTGGGGTACGTCCAAAGAGAATATTCTCCGGCCGGCAATGTCTGTCCGTCATGGAGCAACGGCAACTCCGATCGAAGTTTCGTAGCGTTATTGGCGCCTGTCCGCCAGATCCGGTTCCAGGGTACGACAGCACCGAAAATTTGCCTTCCCCGTGTCATCGGGCTCCAATAATCGACCGAGACGTTTTTATGGTTGATAACCAACCGGGCGCTATCTTTCATCGTGGGTTTCACCGCTGAATGGGACGTCCATTTCACTTTCGCCAGCTCATCGATATAGCCGGGATAATCATTCCCATCCCGAGCCACTCCAGCGATAAAATTCAATGACGACCCGATAGCATTCGCACTGTCCATCCGGCCATTTTCTCCGGTAAACAACCTGATCCGGCCCATTACGCTGCTTCCGACATGTAGCTCGCCGGGACTGACCCTCGTGACGTTGAAGCTCCTGCAGCTGCCCAATGCAAAATGGCAGTGGAACAAGGTATCCCTGACCGATGGCGCAGCAAAAAATCCCATGTAAGGAAACATATAAAAACTACACGGATCGGCTGCATTGCTGACGATTGCCTTACCCGCAATCACCCGGCGCCGGATCGCTTTTCCTTCCCGGGTAACCACGGCAACGGTTGAGTCACCGGTCACTACATTGTCGGTCTCAGCCATCAGCGACCAGTTGCCGGCAGAGTCCGGATGGTAGCGTCGTGAATGAACTTCGGTAATATCTCCGGTTTCATCCAGGAGCCCGACCGCTTCATACTTCTCTATCGTACCATCCAAATCGAGAATAGTGGTTTTGAAGCGCCTGTTTTTGTATTGAAAATATTGCAGTGTCGTAGTGTCCGATCCCAGGGTATAGACCACCAATCCGCTGTCCGACTGCGGGGCCGGCACATGCGGCCTTACCTGCGCAGGGTGTGACTGAATAATCAATACGGCAGGCGCGAGCCCTTCCGCATCCGCCTCCAACCGGATCTTCCCCGGCTCGTCCGTCGACTGAATGATCACCTGTGCCAATCCGCTGAATAGCTTTCGCCGCCACCCGGTGTCATATCGATCTGCCTCCAGGGAAGTGGGATCGCCGTTGCCGACACCGATGATTTTTCCCGGCCCCGAGATCTTCAATCGTATTTCGTTCGTGGCCGTGGGCACATGCAGCCCATTCCGGTCCCTCGTGTAGATGGTGACAAGCTTTATGTCCTCCTTATCGGCGCGTAATTCTTTATCGGCCCCCGCCCGCTCGTCAACAGCCAAATGCACAGCCGCAGCCTCGCCAGTCGTCTTCACCGTATCATGCGCTATACGCCGCCCATTTTTATATCCGACAGCCGCCAATGTCCCGGGATGGTACGCCACCGCCCACTCCACATGACCGTTCACCGGCATGCTCTTTTTACCCAGGCTCCGCCCATTCAGAAAAAGTTCCACCGCATCGCAATTACTATAGGCCCACACGGGGATAATTGGGCCGTCCCGCCCGGCCCGATTCCCGCCGGCACTCCCCTCCCTGCTCCGGTCCCCGGCCGCCCCCCAGTTCCAATGCGGCAGCAGGTGCAGGATCGTATCCTTTGTCCACCACGCCTTCAGGTACCATGCATCGTCCTTGAGAAAACCGCACTGATCCAGCATGCCGAAGTAAGATCCGACAGACGGCCAGCCAAAAGGTGTGGGCTCGCCACGGTAGTCAAAGCCCGTCCAGATGAACATCCCCGCCAGGAAAGGCCGCGCCGCATAATATTTCCACCCTTCCTCGATACTATAGGCCGACGGTCGCGGCTTACGATCATATGCAGCCAGCCAGTGCCGGGCACTGTCGTCGACATAAATGCCCCTGGTAGCAAAAGTGGACCCTTCTTCCGTACCCCACCCCGACTGCCATGGAAATTTTTTATGTTGCTCGTCAGGTCTCTCCTGAGCGATATAATTATATCCGATCAGGTCCATCACCGCGGAGAGCCCTTGCCCCCACCCACCACTGAAGGCCGCCGTGACCGCTCTCGTCGAATCGATACTCTTCACATACGCCTGCAGGGTCGTGGCGATCCGCGCACCCGTCACATTATTCTCGATCCCCCACTCTTCGTTGCCGATAGACCAGGCGATCACCGAAGGGTGGTTCCGGTCCCGCAGCATCTGGTGTTTAAAGTCATCCAGTTGGGTAGCAGCCGTGCCCATCAACCGGTTCTCATCGATGACCAGCATCCCCAGCCGGTCGCAGGCATCCAATAGTTCGGGGGTCGGCGGGTTATGCGAACAACGATAGGCGTTAGCTCCCAGCGCTTTCAGACTGGCCACCCGGTATACCTGCAGCCCATCGGGCATCGCCGTCCCGACACCGGCATGGTCCTGGTGATTATTCGTGCCCTTTATTTCCAGCCGGTGGCCATTCAGGAAGAAGCCCTCATTGGGGTCGAAGCGAATACTGCGGATGCCGAAAACAGTTTCGTAGTGGTCGAGTTCCCGGCCCGCGCGTACAGTCGTAATCAACCGGTGCAGGTATGGCGTATCCACCGACCACAGTCTCGGATTCCGGACCACCATCGCGCCGGCATATTCCTGACGACCAAATGGCGGAACGCTGACACCCTTCATCGTATCTCTTGCGATAACCTGCCCCTCCGCATTGACAATGGCCTGTTCAATGTCGACCGTCTTTGTCGCCAGGTCATCATTTTGCAGGGTGACCGCAGCCGTTATATCTGCCTGCCCATCGCCCACCTTCGACACAACAAAGCTGCCATCAGTCGCTACATGCAGACCGCCGGTCTTGTTCAGCCAGACATGACGATAAATGCCTGCACCTTCATAGAACCAGCCCTCTTCCATGCCCGCGTCTACCCGCACCGCCACAGTGTTCTCGCCGCCATAGTTCAGGTAATCCGTGATATCGTATTCGAAAGATTGATAACCGCTGTTTTCTGTCCCCAAATAGTGACCGTTAATCCAGACGATAGAATGCCGGAAGACGCCGTCGAAAGCGAGATGTATCCTTCTCCCCTCATCCGATGCCGGAATAATGAATTTTTTGCGGTACCAGCCTACCGTTCTGTCGGGGAAATGACGGCCGATTGCCTTGTAACCATGGCTGAAACTGGCTTTTGGACTGAAGTCCTGCTCAACAGCCCAATCGTGCGGCAGGTCCAGCACCCGCCACGTGCGGTCATCGAAGTTGGGGGCCGCCGCGCCATCGCCAAATCCGGCCTTGGCAAAATAAGAGAAGTATCCCGTCCCGTTGCCAAAATCTTTCTCCTGGTCGTTAGGGTTACCAAAGGCAAACCGCCAGCCGAAATCCATCAGGAGATGTTCGCGCGGCGCCTGTGCACCGGCTCGCGCCGCAACTAAAATCATCCAGGAAATGAAAAAAGCCTTGATCATTCAATAAATATACATATTCCGGCCTCTTCCCCTGCGCTATTCAACCAGTACCTGTTTGATAAAGACTTCATGGCCATGTTTATCCGCCAGTTGAGCCGAATAGATCCCCGCGGCCAACCCGCCGGGCAGGCTGATCGCCTGGTTCATAGTGGGACCGCCGCTACATCCCTGGCTGAGGATCAATGTCCCGCTGAGATCATACAGATGCAGCACATAGGCGCCGGGGGTGAGTCCCTGCGCCGCGATCATCAGCTGCCCGCTCCTGACCGGGTTCGGGTAAATCGCCACGGAAAGGCCGCCGGCGGAAGCAACGGCATTGTTGATCGTACAGACCTGGCTATAAGCAATCGCGCTCCCGGCCGCATTCACCAGTACCAGCCGGTAATAATTAGTCCCGGCCAATGGGTGCGGATCGATGGCGGTTTGCTGGCCCGGCGCAGCGTGAGAAAAGTCCATCAGCGTAGTATAGTCGACCCCATCGCCGCCTCTTTCAACCAGAAGGGACGTTCCGTCGTCGACCGCCCCTAATTGCCAGTTCAACTGCACCTGGCCGCTGACATCGACTGCGGTAAAGCTCTCTATACTTTCGGCTAATACGACATCACTCGCATTCGTGACCCACAGCCCGGTAATGGCCAGCGGGTCGAGGCCACCAGACGATCCGTTGTCCGTCGTGGTGGGGAAATAAGCGGCGTTGGTATAAGCGACCATAGCCGAAGCAGGGCTGAAGACATCGTCCGTTTCAAACAGCGAATACCCGTAGATCCTGGTACTATTGGCTACGCCCAGATCGGTAAACCGCACCAGTACGCCGTCCCGGTTTTGGTTATTGAGAACATCCATGAACAGCAGGCCGGGATCTCCGGGATTCTGCCGCAGGGTAATAAAGTTCACCGCACCCCCTACATTCGAACCATAGTTAGCGGCCGTCACCGACACCGCGGCACCATAGCCCGAGGGATTACCGCTGCCATCCACTGAAGTGATCGCGGCAATATAGAACGGGTCGTGACTACCAGCAACGCCCCTGTCAAAGACAGTAAAGCCAGCCTTTGTATTGTCTGTCGCAATGATGCCAGCGGGAAAGATCACATCGACCCTTTCAATGTTGTTGTTATCCGTGGTGGTCGCATTCTGAAAGACGTTATCGATCCCCACGTTAAAAAGCCGTCTGGTGAACAAAAGCTCCAGGCTGTCGTCGACATAATCAGGGTAAAGCTGTGCAGTACCGCCGGGATTAACCGTGGCTGTGGTACTTTGGTACCACATGTCTTTGCGCAGGCCCGTCACACTGGCGTTGTTGACCCGCCGGAATTGCACATTCATAGCGGCCGCCTGGTAATGAAAGTTCTCGCTCAGCGCTGTAAAAGAATCCAGGACCTGGTTGTTATTAGTGGTGGCCACATTCGTGCCGAAATCGTAGGTGTAGGTATTGCCCGTAAATCCGCTCGGGGAATTGCCGGTCGCGCCGGTTCCGGTATAGGAGGTCGCAGTTGTCGCATTGGTAAAATGAGTGAAGACCGCGGTGACCGCCGTCTGCGCTGTGGCGTTCTGAAGCCAACCCAGTGGCATAATAAAAAACAGCAACGAAACTACCCGTTGCTGGCTTTTCTCAGGGAGGATAAAGGAGGTTTTCATGACTAGGATTTTGAAGGAGCCGAAGCAACTCTACGATGTTTCCACACAGCTAAAATAGTCTGACTTTGAATGGAAAAAGAGTATAGAAGCGGCAATTTAAGGGAGGTAAATGTTAACCCCAGCCTGCGGCTCCATTAATTCCTAGCCCGCTACCTCCAACAGTAAAAATCCATAAGGCGCTATCTCCAGGTGTTCGTGATCAGCGCCCACCGCGTAATACTTTTCTCCCCAATGATCATACAATCGCCCCGGCGCCGGGCCCAGCTGTCTGAAGACGTACCAGGACACATAGGCCGTTTCCGGCCCGAAATTGAACAGGCAATAGAGCGAGCGCTCCGGCGGCGTGCCCATAGGCCCCGAGCGCTCCGGCGGCGCGGCCGACGGCTGCCAACCCTCGCACAATGCTCCCGCTTCTGGTATCGAACGGTCTCTCCTCGCGTACCCCGCCACCGAATGACTGCCCGGCTCCAACCAGGTCAAATTTTTTCGATCACTCACCACCGTCAGCCTCTTCCTGATCCCAATCAACCTCTTCGTCCCCGAAAAAATCGAGCCCTCAACCGTACCCGCCACCGCCGTCCGTTCATTCTTCTCCCAATCGATCACCGGACGATGCATCCACCGGTTATCATAGCTCTTCCCCGCATCCTCCAGGTAGGAGTAGTCGTTGATGTACCCTGCCTCATCACCATAGAACAGCATGGGAATACCCCCTATAAATAGTGCATGGGCCTGCATCAACAGGATCTTGTCGATCGCCCGCCCGCTCTTCACGACATCCTTTTCCAGCATCGCCTTTTCCGTACCGCAAAGAGACGCCAGCGACCCGCTGATCCTTGCATCCTGCGTGACCGGATGGACCGAAAACAGCGCACCCATCGCATCGCTGCCCGGATACCGGCCCGAATAATACTCCTGCAGGAATTTCCGGTGCGCCGCAGGTTGATACCCTGCCTCCGCTATCATATAGTCCTCATAGCCAAAGCCTATATCGTCATGACATCGCGTATACGTGATCCAGGTAGTACCCAACGGCTTCTGCAACAGTTCCCGCTGCGCTGCCAGCATGACCCGCGTATCTCCTGTCGCCAGCGCATCCCATTGTAAAGCCATCTGCGTGGCATTGTACGCTATGTCGCATTCCCGCGCAGTATAAGCCCCCGTGCCGAAATATTTCATGATCGCCGCCGGAGCGACAATCGCTTCGCCCAATAAAGCCATGCCGGGCGCCGCCACCTGCACACACTGCCTGATCAGCCGCAGAAGGGTATGGGCCTCCGGCAGGTTCTGGCATGTCGTTCCCGGTATCTTCCAGATGAATGCCGGCGCATCGATACGCAGGATATCCACCCCCAGGTTAGCATAAAAGAAAATGTTGTCCAGCATCGCCACCAGCACCTCCGGGTTACGATAATTCAAATCCCATTGATAATGATGGAAGACCGTCATGACCCATTTCCGGCACTCTGTGACATAAGTAAAGTTGCCCGGTGAACTTTCCGGAAAGACCTCCGGCATCTCACGCTCAAATGCATCCGGCATCGCCCGGTCCGGGAACATGTAAAAGTAATCCTGGTACCGTGCATCCCCCGCCCTCGCCTTCTCCGCCCATTCATGCTGCCGGGAGGTATGATTGAGGACAATATCCAGCATCAGGTAAATGCCCTGTTCGCCCATGAGGGCCTGGGCATGTTCCAGGTCCTGCAGCGAGCCATACCGCGGATCGACAGCCCTGAAGTCCGAGACGGCATATCCCCCGTCACTTTCAGCCGGCGGGCTCTGAAAGACAGGCATCAGGTGCAATAGATTAACCCCCAGCCCATGCAGATACCCGAACGTCGCCGGCAACTGATCCAGCCCACCGCACCAGCGGTCGACATACAGGCTCATGCCTACCAGCTGGTTGCTGCAAAACCAGGAATCCTGCGCCAGCTTTTCATCATCCTTTTGCCGCAGCAATACGGGCCGCCGCACATACGCATCGACGATAGTCCTGATGAGCCCGTCAAATCCGGCCTTCACCCGCGGGTCCTGGCCATACAATTCATCATATAGGTCCCGGATGGCCGACGCATTGGCCATGATCCTGGTATAGAACCCGTTGTCCCTTCCGGCGATGTCGATGTTGTTCTCCCGTAAAATGTCATTGATAGATGTGTGCAACGCGAAATGATACACGATAAAATCTTTTATATTTTTGATGGATCTTTAGGGATGAGGAACGTCGCCAGGCAGGCGGTCAGCAACAACGCACCCGCAAAGCTTATTGCTTTCGATGGGTCGTCGCCCAGCCAATGATGATAGACCCAGCCAAAACTAAGCGTTTGTAAGATCATCGGGACAACAATCATCATATTGATGATACCCATATACACGCCATATCTCTCCTTCGGAATCGATCCCACCACCATGATATAGGGCACGCCCATCATGCTGGCCCAGGCAATCCCGAACCCGATCATCGGCACATACAACAGGATGGGGTTGTCGATATGCGCAAAACTCAGCAGCGAAACCGCCGCCAGCGCCAGACAGGCAATATGCGTATATTTTGCGCTGATCTTTCCCGCCAGCCACGCCAGCCCAAAGGCAGACATAAAGGTCACGATATTATAAAACCCGTTGATCCTTCCCGCCAGCACCACGGCCTGCTCATACAGCTCTTTGTTGGCGCCCGACAAACCCCCGCCCGGAGAAACATGAAAAACACTTTTGGCCACACTCAAAGAGACAAATTGCCAGTAACAAAACATCGCATACCACTGGAACAGGTATACCAGCGCCAGTTGCCACATCACCCGCGGCATCTCCCCGATAGCCTCCCCGATTTCCCTGAAGGGTTCAAAAAAGCCCTTCTTCTTTCCCCGCAGCACCGCCAGCTCTTCCGGGGTAGGCGCGATCTCCGGGGTCGTCAGGACCGACCACAGCACCGTCACGATCGAACAGACCGCCCCCACGAAAAAACTCCCGAACACCCAATAAGGGATGCCTGATTGCCCGTCGCTGGTATGCGTTTCGCCCGAGATCCTGCTCTTGAAAAATCCCAGCGAGAGGTTCGCCAGGGTAATGCCCAGCCCGGTAAAAAAGCTCTGCGTCAGAAAGCCCATCGCCCGCTGTTCACCCGGCAGTTTGTCGGCGATAAATGCACGGTAGGGCTCCATAGCCGTATTATTGGCGGCGTCCAGGATCCATAACAGGCCTACCGCCATCCAGAGTGTACGGCTGAAGGGAAAGGCAAAAAGACAAAGACTGCAAAAGATAGCGCCCGTGAGAAAGTAAGGTTTTCGTCGTCCCCATTTGGGGTGCCAGGTGCGGTCGGACATCGCTCCGATCAGCGGCTGGATCAGCAACCCCGTCATAGGCCCCGCCAGGTTCAGCAGCGGCAGATCTTCCGGCCTCGCATGTAGAAAAGTATACAGCGGATTAACCGCCGTCTGCTGTAGCCCGAAACTATACTGAATGCCGAAAAAACCAACATTCATATTGATAATTTGCCAAAAGCGCAGGCGGGGTATCCGAATAGTCATAAGCAGGCAATATTCGTCAATGTAACATTTCTTTCAACACCAACCAAGCCCGTGCCCGCCCGGGGCCGTCCGCAAAGGGCATCCCTTCCGTATACCAACATTCCGGTATACGCAAATACCGCCTTGCCGGTATAGGACCATTGCGGCTTTCATCCTAGTTTAACAGCCGAAAAAATGATATCTGCCCACCCTTATCAAAACGTATTTCTATGCCCCACTTATGCCCCCTCCACACGCCCCTCCTCCTCGTCGTTACACTCGCCGCCGCTACACTCCCGGCGCAATCTCAGCCCGCACCCGCTCCGCCACCGCCCCAGGTGATCAGCGCCGGCGGCACGACCTACAAACTGCCCGACCCCAATACGCTGCAGTCCCCGGAAGCCGTCCACAGCAGCCTCGCCACTGCTGAAATGGCGGCAAAGGCCCTTACTGCCGATGCCGCGGTACAGACCGATGCAGCCAAATCCGCCGCCGCAGATGACCAAAAAAACCAGCAACTACTGGCCGATTACAATGCCAGCCGGGAAAACTATGACACGAAGGAGGCGAAACCATTTATCGATGAGGCGCAACAATTTGGCAGCAACCTCAAGCGGTATGACTCGGTCCTCGCCAATTATCAGGCAGAGGTAGCCGCGAATAACAGCCTGCAACCGGCTCAGCGGAATGCCGCAAATGTGGAGAGGTTGAACCACTGGAAGGAAGACCTCGAGACCTGGAAGGGGAAGCTCAGTAACTGGTATTCGACCCTCGAAGCCAGGCAATCCTCGATTTATAAAGACTCGGCGGCATTGATGCAGCAACGGCAGCGGTATATCGACGCCAACGAGCAAGCAGGCTATAGACTGAACCTGTCGCAGAGAAAATTAAAGTCCATCCTCGACCAATTGTTGCGTTGTAAAGCCTATGCCGATAAATGCAGGAAAATCCTGAAGAACAAGTATAACGTCTATCCCGGCAAGTCCGCACCCGGATATTTTGGCACCACCGTCTACCAGGGGACGATCGATGACCTCAAAACGGAACTCGAAAAGCTGAAAGCTAATTCCGACATCCCTTTCGATAACAGGAAGACCAACCCATAACTATAATAAACCCCATAGTGCACCTCAAAAAAAACCGAAATGAAAAAATTGTTGTTGATCGTATTGATCTGTTCAGGTACTCTTGCGCAGGCGCAAAGGGTAGTACCCGTATACGGCCTCGAAGGAGGGTTCCTCTTCGGCGGGTTGACGAATACGCCGAACTATGATGGCAGCTGGCTATTCAACGGAAGTTTCTGGGTCGATCTTCTTAAGACCAATAAGTTCGACCGGCCTACCTGGGGCATCAAGATCAAACTGAACTATAATTATTACCAGATGGGCGCCAGCGGCAACAATAGCGGCACCATCTCCATCGGGGAAACGACGATTCCCGTCCTCTTCAAGGTCTGCGTGGCCTCCAGCACCCAGCTATTTGAAAAGGGCAGCGGAGAGGACAAACAGTTTTTCGTCATGAAAAGGGACCTCTTCTTCTTCGCCGGGCCCCAGATCGGGTTCCTCAGCCTGAGCGGCGGCCCTGCCTCTACCTATTACAAGAGCGATTATTCCTATGTGGCAGGCGGAGAATTATATCTCAACAGCCGGGTCTATTTTACTCTGTATGCACAACGCGGAGTCAGCAAGATCTACGCCACGGAAGGTTTCTCCGACGTAAGGCTGAATGGGTTTACGGCAGGAATAGGCTTTCGGCTTTTGTAGGCAGGGATGCGGTAAGGTCAACACTTTCCCTGAAAATTTGTTACCTCTGCATAACTATGACGATGAAAGCTATTCATTTAAAACGATTCGGCATCGGCCATCTCACCCTGGTCAACATCCCCCGTCCGGAACCCGCCAGCCATGAAGTGTTGGTCCGCATTACTGCCGCCGCTATCCAATATCTCGATAACATCGTCATAGAAGGGACGGTCATTCCTGATTTGCCACTTCCGCATATCCCCGGTTGTGAGGGGGCAGGCGTAGTGGAATCCGTAGGCCCGCACGTCACCCGGTGGAAAAAGGGAGACCGTGTCATCATCCCCTTCATCCAACGATGGGCAGCAGGTCAGCTAACCCCCTGGCAAAACGAGATCCGCACCGGCGTTCAAGTCCCCGGGGCCCTGTGCGAGTATACTGTACAGCCCGAAAACACGCTGGTCCGCGCACCTGAAAATTTGACGGACGAAGAGGCCGCCACCCTCCCTGTCATCGGTCTTACGGCCTGGTCGAACCTGGTATCACAGGCGAAGATCCGGGCAGGGCAGGTCATACTTATTCAGGGCAGCGGCGCCATCTCCTTGTTCGCGTTGCAAATCGCCAGGATATTCGGCTTGAAGATCATCGCGACCACGGGAAGCAAAGAAAATGAATCAAAACTCAGGTCACTCGGGGCCGAAGAGGTGGTTAACTACAGGGAAAAAAAAGACTGGAGCAAAGAGGTGAAAAGACTGAATGGCGGCATAGGCGTCGACATAACGCTGGATATCGGCGGCATGCAAACCGTTCAGCAAAGCATCCTGTCCTGCAGGGAGAACGCCTATGTCGGCCTGATCGGGTTCCTGACCGGAAGCGAAATCACGGTAGACGTACATTATCTGATCATGAACAACATTCGCCTTCAGGGGCACACTGTGGGCCATGCACAGGATCTGGAAGGGCTCGTATCCGCCATCGCCGCCAACAATCTGAGGCCTGTCATCGACAGCATATTCCCGATTGAAAACACGCAGGAGGCGTTTCAGCGGTTAAAATCAGGTCATGCCTTCGGCCGGATCGTGATAAAGATTTAAAACGTCCCCCGGCATTCCTGGCCAACCCTCGCGCGTCCTCTTCTCGAACGTCCTCTCTTTCAAAAATTCGGATCGAAATTAAAATA
>Ga0302326_10013398_pt1 | contig 17386 bp, 18 predicted proteins | sample Palsa_T0_3_FD_202264 | JGI IMG/M metagenome (GOLD analysis project Ga0302326, IMG submission 202264) | Peat permafrost microbial communities from Stordalen Mire near Abisko, Sweden - Palsa_T0_3 | ecosystem: Environmental > Terrestrial > Soil > Palsa > Peat permafrost | place: Sweden: Abisko... | reverse complement strand
CGCTGTTCGACCGCACCCCCGACGGCAAGATCAGCCAGCGCAACTTCGGCGGCCACGAGTACCCGAGGCTGGCGCACGTCGGCGACCGGACCGGCCTGGAGATGATCCGGACGCTGCAGCAGAAGGTAGTGGCGCTGCAGCAGGAGGACGCTCGGCAGCACGGCGATCCCGAGGCCAGGATCAAGGTCTTCGCCGAGACCACCGTCACCCGGCTGGTGAAGGACGGCGAGCGGATCGCCGGCGCGTTCGGCTATATCAGGGCCAGCGGGCGGTTCGCCCTGTTCGAGGCGCCGACCGTCATCCTGGCGACCGGCGGGATCGGCAAGACCTTCGCGGTGTCCTCCAACTCCTGGGAGTACACCGGGGACGGGCACGCGCTGGCGCTGCTGGCCGGCGCGAACCTGCTGAACATGGAGTTCGTCCAGTTCCACCCCACGCACATGGTCTGGCCGCTGTCGGTGCGCGGGCTGCTGGTCACCGAGTCGGTCCGCGGCGACGGCGGCGTGCTGCGCAACTCCGAGGGCAAGCGGTACATGTTCGGCTACGTGCCCGACGTGTTCCGGGCGCAGTACGCGGAGACCGAGGAGGAGGCCGACCGCTGGTACACCGACCCTGACCACAACCGGCGCCCGCCTGAGCTGCTGCCCCGCGACGAGGTCGCCCGCGCGAACCTCGCGGAGATCAGGGCGGGCCGCGGGTCACCGCACGGCGGGGTCTTCCTCGACATCGCCTCCCGGCGGTCCCCCGAGGAGATCCTGCGGCGGCTGCCGTCCATGTACCACCAGTTCAAGGAACTGGCCGACGTCGACATCACCAAGGAGCCGATGGAGGTCGGCCCGGCCCAGCACTACGTGATGGGCGGCGTGGAGGTCGACCCGGACACCGCGGCGTCCAGCGTGCCCGGCCTGTTCGCAGCAGGCGAGGTTTCCGGCGGCATGCACGGCTCCAACCGGCTGGGCGGCAACTCGCTGTCTGACCTGCTGGTCTTCGGCCGCCGGGCCGGGATGGGCGCGGTGGCCTACCTGGACGCCCTGGACGAGGCAGGCGGCAGGCCGGCAGCCACCGACACCGCGCTCGCAGCAGCCCGCGCGGAGGCGCTCGCGCCGCTTGAGCGCACCGGCGGCGAGAACCCGTACACGGTCCACTCCGACGTCCAGCAGACCATGAGCGACCTGGTCGGCATCATCAGGCGCGAGGACGAGATCAAGACCGCGCTGGCCGACCTGGAGAAGCTGCGCGAGCGAGCCGCGCGCGTCAGCGCCGAGGGCGGCGCGGCCTACAACCCCGGCTGGCACCTGGCCCTTGACCTGCGCAACATCGTGCTGATCGCGGACTGCGTGGCGCAGGCGGCGCTGGAGCGCCAGGAGAGCCGCGGCGGCCACACCCGCGACGACTTCCCCGGCATGTCGCCGGAATGGCGGAAGATCAACGTGATCTGCGCGCTGGACGGCGACCGGGTCGCGCTCCGGCGGCAGCCGATGAAGCCGATGCGGGGCGACCTGCTCGCCCTGTTCGACCGGGGTGAGCTGGCGAAATACCTCACTGAGGAAGAACTGCCCCCGGCCGGCGAGGAGACAAGCTGATGGGCGAGAAGGTAACGCTCAAGATCTGGCGGGGCGACGCCGGGCAGGGAGAGCTGACCGACTACCAGGTCGAGGCCAACGAGGGCGAGGTCGTCCTGGACGTCCTGCACAGGCTGCAGGCGACCCAGGCGGGTGACCTGGCGGTCCGCTGGAACTGCAAGGCCGGCAAGTGCGGCTCCTGCTCCATGGAGATCAACGGGCGTCCCCGGCTTGCCTGCATGACGCGGATGTCGACCTTCGCGCCGGACGAGACGATCACGCTCACCCCGATGCGGACCTTCCCGGTGATCAGGGACCTGGTCACCGACGTGTCGTTCAACTACGCCAAGGCTCGCCAGATCCCCTCGTTCACCCCGGACCCCGCGGTCAAGCTCGGCGAGTTCCGGATGCAGCAGGTCGACGTGAACCGCTCGCAGGAGTTCCGCAAGTGCATCGAGTGCTTCCTGTGCCAGGACACCTGCCACGTGATCCGCGACCACCCGGAGAACGAGCGGGCGTTCGCCGGGCCGCGGTTCCTGATGCGGATCGCCGAGCTTGAGATGCACCCGGCCGACACCGCCGACCGCCGGGAGATCGCGCAGCACGACTTCGGCCTCGGCTACTGCAACATCACCAAGTGCTGCACCGAGGTCTGCCCGGAGAACATCAAGATCACCGACAATGCGCTGATCCCGATGAAGGAGCGCGTGGCCGGCCGCAAGTACGACCCGCTGGTCTGGCTCGGCTCGGTCATCGGCCGCCGGCCCCGCGGCAGCACCGACACCCCCGCCGTCCCTGGCAAGCAGACCTAGACCTTCCGTCATAACGGGCCGGCCGCCGGTCCCGTCCTGGACCTCGGCGGTGCCGAACAGGTCTGGCAGGACGCTAAGACCCGGTTTCTTGCCCAGGTAGTGGGACCGCGCTTCGAGCAGATCTGCCGCGAATGGGCGCTGGCCTCACCGGACGTCTTCGGTGAGCCGCCGGGTGAGGTCGGCGCGGGCATCGTCGCCGATAGCGTCGAGGACTGCCCGTCGCGCCGTGTCCGGCACGGCCCCGGTAGGCGTGCAGAAGAGCGGCTGATCACCTCACGTCGATGTTCGGCCCTGATCTGAAGGCCGTGCCACTGGTCTTGGCGCCGCCGCCAGGTCCTAGTCAATACGATGAGTCCTGCGCGCAGGTCCGGACCCGGCAAGGCGACAGCGCGCAGGGCCAGGACCCACGGCGCGAGAGGCTGACATGTCCCACCTGACCTACCTGGAGGCATCTGTCGTCGGCCTGATCCAGGGCGTGACCGAGCTCTTCCCCGTCTCCAGCCTCGGTCACAACGTGCTGATCCCCGGCCTGCTCGGCGGCAGCTGGGCCGCAGACCTGAGCGTCGCCAGTCCGGAGTCGCCGTACCTGGCTTTCATCGTCGGGCTGCACGTAGCCACGGCGATCGCGCTGTTCGCCTACTTCTGGCGGGACTGGATCCGGATCGTCAAAGGCTTCTGCACGTCCATCTGGTACCGCCGGGTGGAGACGACCGAGCAGAAGCTGGCCTGGATGATCATCCTGGCGACCATCCCGGTTGGCCTCGTCGGCCTGGTGTTCGAGCATGAGTTCCGCGTTCTGTTCGGCAAGCCGATCCGCGCGGCGATCTTCCTCGTGGTGAACGGGGTGATCCTCTACGCCGGGGAGAGATTCCGCACCCGGGCGTCACTCAAGGCCGACGCGGAGCTGGCCGAGGACCGCGAGCGCGCGGTCGGCCAGGCAGAACGCGGTATCGCCTCGCACGCCTCCGGCCAGCGGGCGGTGCGGCAGGAGGAGCTCTCCCGGGCGCTGCAGGCGGACCAGCGGCTGGCCGAGACCGGCTACGTGCAGGCGCTGCTGATCGGCTCCGTGCAGGTGCTCGCGCTGCTCGCCGGGATCAGCAGGGACGGCGTGACGATGGTGGCCGGCATGTTCCGTGGCCTGTCCCGCGAGGACGCCGCCAGGTTCGCCTTCCTGCTGGCTACCCCGGTGATCCTGGCGGCTGGCGTGCTCAAGGTTCCCGATCTCACCGGCCCGCTTGGCAACGGCATACACGGCCAGATCCTGGTCGGCAGCGTGCTGTCCGGCATCGGCGCGTACGTGTCGGTCCGGTTCCTGGTCAAGTACTTCCAGACCCGCACGCTGACCCCGTTCGCGATCTACTGCGTCGCGTTCGGCCTCGGAAGCATCATCTACCTGTCAGTGAAGTAGCCCGGCCCGTCACCCGGCCGTGGATGTCTCGTTGGTATTCGCCGGCGCATACCAACGAGACATCCATGAACCTCGCGGGCTTACTCGCCGCGGGCGTGGCGAGCTCGCTGCCTGCCCCGATCCTTCGCGTCGAGCACGACCTTGCGCAGCCGGACGGTGGACCTGGTCACCTCGGCGCACTCGTCGGGAGCGCAGAACTCCAGTGCCTGCTCCAGGCTGAGCAGCCGCGGCGGGACGAGCCGTTCTAGTTCCTCGCCGGAGGACTGCCGGACGTTGGTGAGCTTCCGCTCCTTGGTGATGTTGACGTCCATGTCGTCGGACCGTGAGTTCTCGCCGACGATCATGCCCTCGTACACCTCGGTCGTCGGCTCGACGAACAGCGTGCCGCGCTCCTGCAGCGAGAACATCGCATACGGGGTCGCCGTGCCCGAGCGGTCCGCGACCAGCGACCCAGTAGGCCGCATCCGCAGCGGCCCGGACCAGGGCTCGTAGCCCTCGAACACATGGTGCGCGATGCCGGTGCCGCGGGTGTCGGTGAGGAACTGGGTGCGGAACGCGATCAGCCCGCGGGCCGGCACGGTGTACTCGAGCCGCACCCAGCCGGTGCCGTGATTGGTCATGCTGTCCATCCGGCCCCTGCGGATGGCAAGCAGTGAGCTGACCGCGCCGAGGTACTCCTCCGGCACGTCGATGGTGAGCCGCTCCACCGGCTCGTGCAGCTTGCCGTCGACCTCGCGGGTGACCACGGTCGGCCGGCCGACGGTCAGCTCGTAGCCTTCCCGCCGCATGGTCTCGACCAGGACGGCGAGGGCCAGCTCGCCGCGGCCCTGCACCTCCCAGGTATCCGGCCGGTCGGTGGGCAGCACCTGGATCGAGACGTTGCCGACGAGCTCGCGGTCCAGCCGGTCGCGCACCATCCGCGCGGTGACCTTGGAGCCCTTCTCCCGGCCGACGAGGGGCGAGGTGTTCACCCCGATGGTCATCGAGATGGCGGGCTCGTCGACGGTGATCAACGGCAGCGGCCGCGGATCGTCCGGGTCGGCGAGCGTCTCGCCGATCATGATCTCGCCGATGCCGGCCACGGCGATGATGTCCCCGGCCGATGCCGAGGCCACCGGCACCCGCTCCAGGGCCTCCGTCCTGAACAGCTCGGTTATCTTCACCCGCTCGATCGAGCCGTCCCTGCGGCACCAGGCCACCTGCTGGCCGCGCAGGATCTGACCGCTGAACACGCGGCACAGCGCGATCCTGCCGAGGTAAGACGAGGCGTCCAGGTTGGTCACGTGCGCCCGCAGCGGTGCGTCGGGGTCAAAGGACGGCGCGGGAACGGTCTCGCGGAGCGCAGCGAACAGCGGCTCCAGGTCCGGCGAGTCCGGCATCGTGCCGTCGGCCGGCCGACGCGACGAAGCCCGGCCCGCGCGCGCCGACGCGTACACGATCGGGAACTCGATCTGCTCCTCGGTGGCGTCCAGGTCCATGAAGAGCTGGTAGCAGGCATCGACAACCTCGGCGATCCTGGCATCCGGCCGGTCCACCTTGTTGATCACCAGGATCACCGGCAGGCGGGCCTCCAGCGTCTTGCGCAGCACGAACCTGGTCTGCGGCAGCGGTCCCTCGCTGGCGTCCACCAGCAGCAGCACGCCGTCCACCATGGACAGCCCGCGCTCGACCTCGCCGCCGAAGTCCGCGTGGCCGGGAGTGTCGATGATGTTGATGGTCAGCCCGCCGTGGGTGACCGCCGTGTTCTTGGCCAGGATCGTGATGCCCTTCTCCCGCTCCAGGTCACCGGAGTCCATCACCCGGTCGGCGACCTGCGCGTTCGCGCGGAACGCCCCCGACTGCCACAACATCGCATCGACCAGCGTGGTCTTGCCGTGGTCGACGTGCGCGACGATCGCGACGTTGCGCAGGTCATCGCGGGTCGCGAGCTGCACGGTGCGGGCAGGCATGACAGGAAACTCCGGTAGCTAAGGGAAGAGCCAAGATCACGGCCCACTGAAAGCTTATTCGGTCCTCGCCGCTTAACGCACACGGCTTCGGTCGGTCGCTACCGCGGGCCGGGCCCGGCCGGGCGCCGGCCGAGCGGGCGCCTGGGCGGCCTAAGCCGCTGCGCTCGCTGAGATAGGGCATCCGCCCGATGCGGCCGGCCCTGCCTTACGGCGAGCCTGAATGGTGTCGGGTCATGACCGTGGCCCGGTGGCCGAGGAGGAACCATGCATCCGGTAATTCTGCAGGATCTCGCCAGCGAGCATGTCAGGGACATGCGGCTGACCTTTGCCAGCGCGCGGCGTGCCCGGCGGGCACGCCGCGCCCGGCGCGGCCACCCGGCGGTGGCGCTTCGGTCCGGTGCGATGCCGCGGGAGATGTCCGTCCGGCACGCGTGAGAACCGGATATCTGTCGATCCGGTATCCGATTATAGAACAGGCGTTCGACAAAGGGCGTATTCTGGACCGGTGGCACCTTATCTCCCGCCCGGCTGGCCCGCCGGTGTCCATCCCCCGGGCAGCGAGGGTTTCGAGCAGACGGCGGTGGCGTGGCTGCTTGACGTCATCCCGCCCGACTACCGGGTGCACGGGGTACTGCGACGCCACCCGATCGCGCTGGCCGTGCTGGCCAGGCATCACCTGGCGGCCTGCGTGCAGGGCGCTCGCCAGGGGTACCGCAGCGCGCGGACCGAACTCGGCGACGTGCTGCCGCCGCAGGGGATCGACGCTGTGCTAGAGGCATACCGGGCCGAGGGCAACAGGCTGGTCGCCACCGCCCGGGCGGTGGACCTGGTCGGCCGGGGCCTGCGGGGCGAGGAGTTCACTCCCTCGCTGGATCGTTGACCGGGGATTCCGGGCAGGTCGGCGGCATTGCCGCGACACGCCGCGGGTGATCCGTGACTGAGCGCGCTGCCGGCGGGCATGCCTCCTAGCCGCCGGCCATTGCGCCGACGATCAGGTAGGGCTCGGTGCCGGCGGCGACGGCCGGGGGGAGCGGGTCGTCGGGCGGCTCGTGGGACAGGTCCTGCTCGCAGGCGAAGAACCGGATGAACGCCCGCCGCGGCCCGCCCTCGTGGCCGCGGATAGTGCCGCACAGGACCGGGTAGTTGGCTTCCAGCGCGTCCAGGACCGTCCGCTGCGTGACCAGGCCGGTGACATCCAGGCTCACCTCGCCGTCGATCCGGGCGAGGGCGCGCAGGTGGGAGGGAAGGACGACCCGGATCATGGCAGCGTCTGGACCTCGACCGACAGGACCGCGGGGAGGTCGCGGACGATTGGCGCCCAGTTGTCCCCGGAGTCGGCGGAGGCGTAGACCTGGCCGCCGGTGGTGCCGAAGTACACTCCGCATTCGGCTATCGAGTCGACGGCCATCGCGTCGCGGAGCACGTTGACGTAGCAGTGCTCCTGCGGCAGGCCGCTGGTGAGCCGTCACGGTAGCGGGCTTCCCGACTGGTGATCAGCTGATGCCCGGCTAATTGCGCTGGGCAACCGTACTGCGCGCTTAACCGTAGCGGCCATGTACCGGTCGCGGGCCACGACGCAGGCCACGGCCTCACCGACATAGCGGACCTCGTCCGTGGCCATCGGCGGGTGGGCGGGCATCACGATGTCCGGGGTGATCTCCGTGTCGCTGGGGTGCGGGTTTTCCCGCAGCAGGTCCGATGCCGCCATGATCATCCCGGGGTGCAGTAACCGCACTGCAGCGCGTGCTCCTCGTGGAAGGCCTTCTGCAGCGGGTGGTACTCACCGTTCGCCATGCCCTCGATCGTGGTGACCTGGGCACCGTCCGCCTGGTCCCGAAATGGACTCGCGGTGCGCTCAGGCATCCCCGCGCTGCTGGCGGATCAGCCAGTCAAGGGCTTTGCAGCGGCAGCGCTTCCAGGAACCGGAGGGTCGCGGTGATGGTCTCGTGCCGCCAGAGCGCGACGGTGCGGTCAAACCCCGCAGCCGCATGCAGGCGGTCAGCGAGGGCCTCGGCGATCGGGGCGAGCTGCCCCTGCTGCGCAAGAAGAAGCTCACGGGCGTCCACCCCGGCCCGGTCCAGCAGCGCGAGTTTCACCAGCAGCTCGGACCGGATGTCCCGGGCGTGTGTCACGGGCCGGCTCAGCCAGGCGCTGGCGGCAGCCTGCCCGGCGGCAGTGGCCTCAACCAGCGAGCGCACAGGGCCTCTGCTGGATGGCTGCTCTCCCGCGGCGCGGACGAGGCCAAGCAGCTCAAGCCGCTCTATGGCGCGGTAGATCACCGCTTTGTGTACCCGCCAGACCTGGCCGAGGCCGCCGCCCGGGCCCAGCAGCCCGGCGATGGCATTCCCGTGCGTGGGCTTCTCGCAGATCAGGCACAACACCAGCCATTCCGACAGGGACAGTGCGGGCTCACCAGCAGCAGACATCGTCCAAGGGTATTGACCCGCCAGCGGCGTAGCGACCCCAGGATTCCGGCCCGGCCCAATGGCATGACGTCGCCAGCTCACCGCGTCGGTAAGCTGCACATTGGTGACGCCGCGGTCGTTGCCGCTGTCGCGTGCCCGGGACGCGCTGATGCGTTCACCGGATATGCCCGCTATGGGTTCAGTGAATGTGGGGCGCACGGGGTGCCGGTGAGCGTGCACTATGGGACGAGGCTCATCTGGAGCGGGCCAGTACTGGCAGCCAGACCGGAGGAACTGACGCGATGCCTGTCGTCTCCCGCGGGTTCTCGGGCCGTCGACGGCCTGCGAAGGCCAACCTGCCGCCGGGCCAGTACCTGGTGCAGGATTTCCCGGTGCTGTCAGCGGGCCCGACACCGCTGGACGGGCTGAAGGGCTGGGAGTTCCGGATCACTACGGAGTCCGGGCAGGTGCATTCCTGGGACTGGGATTCTTTCCGGGCACTGCCTACTGAAGACGTCACGGTGGACATTCATTGCGTGACGAAGTGGTCGAAACTCGGAACACGATGGCGGGGCGTTTCGGTTGACACGCTGATGGCGGAGGTCGAGACCAGCGCCGGGTATGCCCTGGCCCGGGCGGTGGGTGACTACACCACGAACCTGCCGCTGGAGGACCTGCTGGATGGCAAGGCATGGATCGCGTTCAGTTACGACGGGCAGGAGCTGACGCCCGAGCACGGTGGCCCGGCGCGGCTGCTGGTGCCGCATCTGTACTTCTGGAAGTCCGCCAAGTGGATCCGCGGCATCGAGCTGCTGGATCAGGATGAGCCGGGTTTCTGGGAGACCCTCGGATACCACAACTACGGAGATCCATGGCGCGAGCAGCGGTACTGGGGCGACTGAACTGGCTGGTAGGCCAGCTGGCTGAGATACGCCAGGAAACGGCCACGGCGCGGACCCTGGTGCTTGACGTTCCCGGCTGGACGGAGCACCTGCCGGGCCAGCATGTCGATATCCGCCTCACCGCCGAGGACGGCTATTCCACCGAGCGCAGCTACTCGATCGCGTCGGCCCCTAATGGCAGCCGCGTCGAGCTGACGGTCGAGCGGCTAGAGGACGGCGAGGTATCCCCGTACCTGACCGAGGTGTTGAGCCCAGGTGATCCGTTGGAGCTGCGCGGGCCCATCGGCGGGTATTTCGCCTGGCACCCAGAGGACGTGTCGCCGGTGCTGCTGACCGGCGGCGGTTCGGGGGTGGCGCCGCTGATGGCTATGGCCCGCACCCGGATCGCCAGCGGCAGCACAGCGGTGATGCGGCTGGTCTATTCCACCCGCAGCCCGGCCACGCTGCTGTACGCGGCCGAGATGCAGAGCCTGGCGGCCCGCGACGGCAGGCTGACAGCCGACGTCATTTACACGCGGGCCGCTCCGCCGGGCTGGAGCGGGCCGGTAGGCCGCCTGGACGCCGGCCGGCTCAAGGAACTGGCGGAGCCACTAGGCCCCGGCGTGCAGTGCTTCGTGTGCGGGCCCACCGGATTCGTGGAGGGCACCGCCAATCTCCTGGTCGGCCTGGGCCTGGGCGCACGGCAGATCAGGACCGAACGGTTCGGGCCGAGCGGAGGTACATCGTGAGCGACAACTGGACCGACGGCAACAGCCTGGGCGGCCCGCTGCGCGAGGTCTTCAGCGTGGACATCACCGCCGCGACAGGCCGCTGCTCCTCCTGCGGGACCACAGGCCCGCTGGCCGAGGGCAGGCTCTTCGGCCCCGCACCGGGGCTGGTGCTGCGCTGCCCGCACTGCGGGGAGCCGCTGCTGCGCATGGCCACAGGACCGGGTCACGCCTGGCTTGACCTGCGCGGGCTGGCCTTCATCGAGGTAACCACTCCGGGCTGAGCAGCCTGGGCGGCAGCCCGCTAAGGCTGGCAGGGCGGGCTCCTCTGCCCTGAGTGCACAGGATGCGCCATCGCTACCTCGGCCTCGGTCACGCAGGTGACGCCGGGCGGTCGGCGGCTGCCAGGGAGCGTGGCTGCCAGCCGACAGAGCTGCGTTCCTGCGCCGGCTGCGTCGGGCTATAGCTAGGACGCCCTTAGCACCAGGAGTGCCATGTCGTCGGCCAGCGGTCCCGCGCCGAACTCGCGGGCGGCCTGCTGGATCCTGGCCACCACCGCACCCGCGCTGAGGTCGCGAGACTCGGCCAGCAGCCTGGCCACGCCGTCGCCGTCGTCAAGCAACTGGTTGCCGTGCCGCCGTTGCGTCACGCCGTCGGTCACGGCAAGCAGCATGTCGCCGTGGTCAAGTTGTAGCGTCCGGGTGCGGAAGGTGAGCCCTTCGACGACCCCGAGCAGTGGCTGCGGGTCCGCGGCAGGCTCAGGCATCCCGCCGGTGGCCCTGAGCAGGAGCGGTAACGGGTGCCCGGCGCACGCCAGCGAGATCCGGGCCGGCGGCCCGGCCGAGATCTCGCCGTGCACGAGAGTCAGGAACCTCGCCTGCTCGCCCTCGTCGATGATGAGCTCGTTGAGCCGCTCGAGCACCGTCGCGACGTCATGCCCCTCGCGGGCCAGGATGCGCAAGGTGTGCCTGGCCAGGCCGCCGATCGCCGCGGCTTCCGGTCCCTTGCCGCAGACATCGGCGATGACGAACCGCCAGCGGTCCGCACCGACGGGGAAGAAGTCGTAGAAGTCACCGCCGGGACTGCCGGCGCCGGCGGGTCCCTCGTGCGCCGCGGCCAGCTCGACGCCGGGGATCCGGGGCGGGTCGGGCGGCCGCGGCTGCCGCAGCGGGCTGGCGAACTGCTGCCTGGCCTGCCGAGTGGCGTTGTCCAGGGCGAGGGCAACCCTGCGGGCCAGCCCTTCGGCGAGTTCCGTCACCTCGGCGGGCAGCCGCCCGCCGGCCACCGCGCCGATGAGGAGCAGACCGCGGCTGCCGCCCCGTGCCGCTAGCGGAAAGCACCACGCCCCGTCAGCCGCCAGTTGCGCCGTCCCGGGCGGAGCGCCCGGCCGCGTCCGCATCGCCGTTGCGCTGCCCGCCGCCGCCGACGGGCCGGCTGATCCGGACGGGTCGGCTGATCCGGACTGAGCGGCCGGGACCTGCAGGGCAGGCTGCCAGCGCTGGCCAGCCATCCCGACCCGGCCCGGCGGGCCGTCCGCACTGCCGGGAAACGCCGCGGGAACCGCATGCTCAAGCAGCCAGCCCAGCGCATCGGCGCGCGATTCATCGACATGGGATAGGTAGACAGGACGCGGCACCCCGTCGGCGTCGGCCAGCAGCACCGCGCACCAGTCCGCCAGCTGAGGGACCACCAGCTGGGCCGCCAGGGCAACGATCTTCTCCTGGTCAAGGTGGCCGGCCAGTACCTCGCCAGCCTCGTCGAGAAAGCTGACCCGTGCCCTTCTGGCCCGCTCCAGCTCGCCGAGCCTGGCCCGCTCCAGCATGGGAGCCGACCGGTCGGCCAGGTCCTGCAGCCTGGTCGCGTCGCGCTCACGGAACCGGCCGGGCTCCGCGGCGGCCACGGCGAGCACCCCTGTCACGTGCCCCTCCGACATCAGCGGGACCGTGACGAGGGACAGAGCCGCGTCGGCCAGTGCCCGGACCGGTCCTGCGGCGACCGTCACGGTGCCCGTAGCGAACTGGGCGAAGCCAGCTCCGGCGGCTGCGCGGACCCTCAGCTCGCCGTCGTCGCCTGCGGCCAGCAGATACGCGGCGTCGGCAGCCATCATTGCGCGCGCAGCCTCGACCGTGTGGCTGAGCAGCTCCTCGTATCCGAGCCTGCCGAGATTCCTGCGTGCCCAGACGGGGAGCCCGGCCAGCGGCCACGCCGCTGTCGCCCCGCCCGGCTGCTCGGTGCCGGGCCGCTCGGTGCCCGCTGGCTGGTCGCCGTCCGCAAGCTGGCCCTCCCCTACCGTCCGGGCTGCCGTCAGCATTCCGGAGGCGCCGGCCGGGGGCACCGAGCCGGGCGCCCGGCCTTGGCCGGGCGGCCCGCTCACCTCGTCGGCCGCGTCGAAGCTGGCGATCCCCAGCCGGAACCACACCGCCTTGGCGGTGCGCGCATACGTGACGCCCCAGGACGAGGCAAGCTCGGATGGCAGCATGAGGCCGCGTCCGCTGGTGCGTTCCGCCGCGACGCTCTCGCCCTGCTCGCGGTCAGGGATTAACTGAACCGGATGACGGTCCAGAACCACGACCTCAACCGCCCCGTGCGCCAGCCGGCAGGTCACCTGCACCGGCGTTCCCGCGTGCACCACCGCGTTCGTGACGAGTTCGCTGGTGAGCAGCACCGCATCGTCGACGAGTTCGTCCTGGCTGACCGACTGGCCCGCCACCTGCCACGTCCGCAGCGTGTCGCGGACGAAACGACGCGCGGCCGCAGCGGCCGCGGGCTCGGGCTGGTACGCCGCGGTCGCAACGAGGTCGTCCCGTGCCTGCACGTGGCCTCTTGACTACCGTTCGCTGCGTCAGGCCCCGCTACGATCCACCAGCCTGGCGGTGGCCGAAGCTCGCCGGAGCCTCCCGCCCACGTCGGAGGCGGCCCTGCCTATCGTGGCAGACTCGCTGAGATGCCACAGGGAAAGCGCTCAGTCCGGGCCTGACGAGGGACGAGACCAGCCGGTTCCGGCGGCATATTCGCGAACAATCTTGGCCGGAACGCCCGCCACCACGCAGTGGCCCGGGACCTTGCCGCGGACGACCGCGCCCGCCGCTACCACCACGTTCTGGCCGATGGTCGCGCCCGGCAGGATGACAGCGCCGGCGCCGAGCCAGCAGCCCGGGCCGATCGACACCGCGGCATTGCTCGGCCACTGGCGCCCGATCGGCACCTCAGGATCGGCGTAACCGTGGTTCTGGTCGGTGATGTATACGTACGGGCCGGTAAATACGTCATCGCCGATCAGGATCGACTGGTGCGCCACGATGTGGCTGCCGCGCCCGATCACGCACCGGTCGCCTACCCGCAGCACCGGGCTGTTCCCCAGGTCCTGCCCGGGCAGCATCCCGGCGCAGAGCGTGACCTGCGCCCCGATCATGGTCTCGTCGCCGATCTCGATCCACGCCTCGCCGAAGACGGCGCCCGTCGGAAACGCGATCAGCGACCGCTGGCCGAAGGCCGCGAACCTGCGCCCAGCCGGGGAGCCGGCAGTGATCATCCCGGCTTGCTGCACGAGCCGCCAGGTCTCGTGCACGAGGCCGGAGAGCGCAGCACGGCAGCTATCGCGGAGCGTAACCCGCCAGGGAACCATGACCTTGCTAGCCGCTAGCCGCCTGGCCAGCTGTCCCGGGATCGGCAGCAACGGCCGGGACAACGGGACCAGCCGGGGCAGCAGGAACGGCCGGGGCTACGGGACCGGCCGGGGCAGCGGGAACAGCAGGGACGACCGGAAAAGCAGGAACGACGGGAACGGGCCTAAGGACGGGATCGGCCAGCGCGACCTGAACGACCGGGGCGGCAGCCCGGCCCGTTGCCGCGAGCTGGCCGCACGCTCCGTCGATCTGGGTGCCGCGGGTATCGCGGACAGTCACGGGGATGCCCCTGGCGGCCAGTCTTGCCTCGAACTCACGCATGTCCGCTGGCCGCGACGCCGTCCAGCGGGAGCCTGGCGTGGGGTTCAGCGGAATCAGGTTGACGTGGGCAAGCTGCCCGGCCAGCAGCCTGGCCAGCGCGTCGGCCCGCCATGGCTGGTCGTTCACGTCGCGGATCAGGGCGTACTCGATCGAGACCCGGCGGCCGGTAACGGCCGCATATGCCCACGCCGCCGCGAGCACCTCGGCGACCTTCCAGCGCCTGTTCACCGGCACCAGCTCATCCCGCAAGCTGTCATCAGGCGCGTGCAAGGAGACCGCGAGGCGCACCGACAGGCCCTCGCTGGACAGCCTCCCGATGGCTGGGACGAGGCCGACGGTGGACACGGTGATCCCGCGCTGGGAGATGCCCAGCCCGTCGGGCACCGGGTCAGTCAGGCGGCGCACGGCCGCGAGCAGGTGGGAGTAGTTGGCCAGCGGCTCGCCCATGCCCATGAACACCACGTTGGAGATCCGGCCTGGCCCTCCGGGAACCTCGCCGCCGGCCAGTGCCCGGGCGCCGGCCACCACCTGCGCCACGATCTCGGCCGCGGACAGGTTCCTGGTCAGCCCGGCCTGGCCGGTAGCGCAGAAGGGGCAGGCCATCCCGCAGCCTGCCTGCGACGACACGCACATTGTCACGCGGCCCGGATAGCGCATCAGCACCGACTCGACGTAGGCGCCGTCGAACGCGCGCCACAGTGTCTTCCTTGTGGTCCCCTGATCGCAGGTGAACTCGCGCTCGGCGGTCAGCAAGCGGGGCAGCAGGGCGCCGGCCAGCTCCGTCCGCTGGCCGGCCGGCAGGTCGGTCATGTCGGCTGGGTCATCGGTCAGCCGGGCGAAGTAGTGCCGGGACAGCTGGTCGGCGCGGAACCGCTGATGGCCGAGTTCCTGCGCGGCTGCCCGCCGACCGGCCGGGTCCAGGTCAGCCAGATGCCTGGGCGGAGCCTGGCGGCGGGGGGAGGAGCTCACGAGCCCGGCCGGCACCTGAACTGCTACCCTCGGCACCTGTGCTCCGTTTCCGCCCGGCCCGGCGGACCACGCCAGGCACGGGCCATTGCAAGCCCTTATAACGATGTCCGAGCACGGTATCGGTGACCTGCGACAAGTCGGTAGATTTCGCTATATGCCAACCTTGCGCAGAGGGCCCAGGGATACCAGGATACCCGCCCAGCCCGGACGGCCCAGGATCCTGCTGGAGAGCGACAGTCCTTACGCGAGTCGGCGTGTGGTGGTCGAGTACGACGGCAGCACCACCGCTGCCTACCTGCACGACAAGACGTCGGCGATCGCCGCCACCTGGATCGCCAATCACGAGCAGGCCCCGGCCTTCACGGACCCGGCCAAGCTGAACTCCGGCAAGGCGCCGATCATGCCGGCCGACCACACCAAGCATCCGGACGGCACGCCCGTGCCCGAGCCGCATACGCTGAGCGCGCTCTGGCTGGAGGAGGGCGACGGCGTAGCGATCCTGGAGAACGGACAGCTACTTGCCGTGATCCCCGGCTGGGCGGACATTTCCAAGGGCATGCCGGGCTACAGCCGCGACGTCATCGGCCAGACCCCGTTCGGCTGGTCGCTCGACGACGCGATGGAGGGCCTAGGCCCGCGGGTGGGGCGGGCGACCAGGTTCTGGCGCTGGCGGGCTGACAGGCAGGAGTGGGCACGCTTCCAGGAAGCCGTTCTCGGCCACCTGCTCGGCAGGCTCGGCCCTGGCGCCCGGTACTGGGACGTGGGCGGCGGCAGGCAGCCGCTGGTCGGCGTCTCCGAGCGTCCGCCGACCGGCTACCGGCATTACACGGTCCTGTCCACGATCGGGATGAGCGGCCAGCGGATGCCAATGGTCGAGCAGTTCGTGGAGGACGCGCGCGGGCGGGCCAGAATCGAGCTCGCCATCGCGACCACGCTGCCGAGCGCCGACGCCGCCCGCGTCTTCCTGTGGCTCGCCCAGTACCCGTGGCGGGACGTGACCTGGTTCGGGCCCGGCCACACCCTGCGCTGGTACCACGAGCCCGCCACCTTCCCGCTGGCCGGGGGGAACGAGGCCGTGCTGCTACTCGACGAGCCAGGCGCCCTGCTCGGCCCGGAGGTACCCGACATGTCCGGGTTGTCGCTGCGCGGCGATCCGGTGCGGTGGCTGTGGGTGGTCCCGATCACCGAGCCGGAGCGCCTGCTAGCCAGGGAGCGCGGGTCCGCGAGCCTCGTTACCCAGCTCGCCGCGCAGCGCCGCAGCTGGGTCGTCGGCTAACGGCTGTGCGGTATGAACACCGTCAGCAGCAGCCAGACCGCCGGGGCCACCACCAGCATCGAGTCAATCCGGTCGAGTACGCCCCCGTGCCCTGGCAGCACCGAGCCCATGTCCTTGATCTCCAGGTCCCGCTTGATCATCGATTCGGCCAGGTCACCGAGGGTAGCGGCGGCGACGGCCGCCGCCCCCAGGATGATGCCCTGCCAGACGTGGCCACGGAGTAGCGTGGGCAGCAGGATCGCGCCGCCCGCCACGCCGATGAGCAGCGACCCGGCGAATCCCTCCCAGGTCTTCTTCGGGCTGATGCCCGGGGCCATCGGGTGCTTGCCGAGCAGGATCCCGGCGAAATAACCGCCGACGTCGCTGCAGACGGCGAGCGCGACGAAGATGAGTGTCCGGCGGGAACCGTCTGGCCTGGCCAGCATGAGCGGCACGAAGATCGCGAGGAAGGGCAGGTAGGCGAGGGTAAAGACGCCCGCCGTAAGGTCCCGCACGTAACCGGCCGTGCCGCCGTGCAGCCGCCAGCCGAGCAGCGCGACCACGGTCACCGCGAACGCGGCGAGCGCCGCCTGCTCGCCACTCCAGTACGCCAGCGCGAGCATCGCCGCGCCGCCCGCCGCGATCGGGGCTAGCGGCAGCGCGATCCCGCGTGCGGCGAAGGCCCGGCTCAGCTCCCAGAGCGCGACGCCGACCGCAACGGCCACCAGACCGAGAAAGGTTGCCTTCAGGGTAAACAGCGTCAGCAGGGCAATCCCGCCCAGGGCGACGCTTACCGCCACTGCGACGGGCAGGTTCCGGCCGGTGCGGATTGCCTTGCGCTCGCTCACCGGCCCGCCTCTTCCTGACCGGCGTGCCGGCGCTCTGGTTGCAAGCTACACCTCGAGGAGCTCGGCCTCTTTGCGCTTGAGTAGCTCGTCGACCTGCGTAATGTAGGTATGCGTTAGGTCGTCGAGTTCCCGTTCGGCCCGGTGGCCCTCGTCCTCGCCCGCCTCGCCGCCCTTGACCAGCTTGTCCAGTGAGTCCTTGGCGCGCCTGCGGATGTTGCGGATGGCGACCCGGCTGTCCTCGGCCTTGTGCCGGGCAATCTTTATGTACTCGCGCCGACGCTCCTCGGAGAGCTCGGGGAAGTTCACTCGGATGATCGAGCCGTCGTTCGACGGGTTGACCCCGAGATCACTATTCCTGATCGCCTTCTCGATGGCGGCCACCGACGACTTGTCGAAGGGCTGGATGACCACCATCCGTGGCTCGGGCATGTGATAGGAGGCCAGCTGGTTCAGTGGCGTCTGCGTCCCGTAGTACTCGGCCGTGATCTTGTTGAACATCGCCGGGTGCGCGCGGCCGGTACGGATGCCGCTGAACTCCTCCTTGGCGACCACAACGGCCTTGTCCATCTTCTCCTCGGCCTCGAAGAGGGTGTCGTCAATCACTGAGGCTCCCGTGGGTCCG
>Ga0302326_10013397_pt1 | contig 17387 bp, 15 predicted proteins | sample Palsa_T0_3_FD_202264 | JGI IMG/M metagenome (GOLD analysis project Ga0302326, IMG submission 202264) | Peat permafrost microbial communities from Stordalen Mire near Abisko, Sweden - Palsa_T0_3 | ecosystem: Environmental > Terrestrial > Soil > Palsa > Peat permafrost | place: Sweden: Abisko... | reverse complement strand
AACAACACCTTTAGCCGTTCGTTTACATTGCTCACTCCGATGCCCTGCTCGAACAGCGTCGCCAATCGCGCTTCCGGAATTCCCACGCCGTCGTCTTCCACCACCAGTTGCAGTTTCCCGTCGGCCATCGAGCTTCGCACCCGGATCATTCCTCCATCCACTTTGCTGCTCAAGCCGTGCCGGATGCTGTTCTCGATGATCGGCTGCAGCATCATGCTCGGCACTAGGCGGTCCAGAGTCTCTGGATCGATTTCCTTCACGAACCGCAGCTTTTCGCCGAAACGCACCATCTCGATGTTCATGTAATTGTCGATGAATGCCAGCTCCTCCCGCAGCGGTGTAAGATTGTCCGTCTTGCGCAGCAGCCTCCGCAGAATGCTGGATAACCGATAGACCACGGTGCGCGCCTGGTCCGGATTGGTGCGGATAAGCGACGAAACCGAGTTCAGCGTGTTGAACAGGAAATGCGGATTGATCTGGCTGGTCAGCGCCGCCAGCCTCGCTTCATTCAGGCGCAATTGCTGCGCTTCCAGCTTTTTTTCATTACGCGTGTTATTCCAGATCTTCAGCGGCAGCATCACCGCGAATACCGTGCTGGCGCAGATGGCGATGCCGGTTCCCGGATTCCAGTCGCCCCACAGGCGCGCCAGCGAAAACACTCTGTTCGGAAACCAGCGCGCTGCCGAAAACCGCAGCAGTTCGGCAAACACGATGGTGAACAGACATCCCAGTTGAAACAGAACTCGGAGTTGCGACTGCCGCTGCCGCAATCGCGCCGGATTCAAACCGAAAATAGGCGAGAAGCGCCAGATATCTTCTTTTTCAGGTGCGACGTCCCGCAGTAATCCACCCAGCACTCCTACTCCGGCAAATAACGGCATGGACATGAACTCTCCGTGGAACAAGGCAGGGATCGAGATCAGCACCCCGGCCAGCAGCCCCGTCACGTAGCCACCCACCATGCCGGCCACCAGGCTCCCCTCCAGCCCCAGATCCACCGCTTCGTATCTGCCGGTGAACACGCGAGTGGCAACTCCTGCGCCGTATGCCGCCGCGCAACTGAGGGCCAGCCTCACGCGCTGCACCATGGTTCGCTCTTCGCGCATCAACATGCGCTGAAATGCGCTGAATCTGGACAGGATGCTGGCCAGCGACGCTGCCACCGCCAGCCGCAGCAGCAGGACCACCAGTTGTTGCGGTTCCAGCATCGCGCGCCTGCCGATCATTATAATGAAAGCAAAGTTCCTCTGATGGTTTCACTCCAATGCCGGTAAACAAAATAGCCGAAGCCAATTTTCCCAGCCGGTTCGGCCATTTCCGCATCTTCGGATTCGAAGGCGTTTATGCCGGCGATATCCAGGAGTGCGTAGTGCTGCGCATGGGGGATATTTCATCCCCCGGCGAACCTCCTCTGGTCCGCATTCACTCCGAGTGTCTCACCGGCGATGTTTTTCACAGCCTGCGCTGCGATTGCCGCTCGCAACTGGAGCTTTCGCTCAATTTAATTGCCGAAGAAGGCCGCGGCCTGCTGATCTATGAACACCAGGAAGGACGCGGCATCGGATTGCTCAATAAACTGCGCGCCTATGAATTGCAGGACGGCGGCGCCGACACGGTCGAAGCCAATGAACGCCTCGGGTTCGAAGCCGATCTGCGCCATTACGAAATGCCGGCCGGGATCCTGCTCTACTTCAAAGTGAAGAGCGTCCGCCTGCTCTCGAACAACCCCGACAAAATCGCGGCCCTGGAGCAAGCCGGCATCGAAGTAGCCGAGCGAATCCCCTGCATCGTGGCCCCCCACGAATCCACCGAAGGCTACCTCAGAACAAAAAAACAAAAAATGGGCCACTTGCTTGACTGATCTTCCCCTCACTCCTCGTAGCGCACGCTCTCAGCGTGCCGCGTCCACACTCGTGTGGACGCTTGGTGCTCGCCGGTGACAGCAAACTACAAAATCTTCGCCTGATTCGGCGGCGCTACCGCAAAATCTCAACCAACAGCACCCACGCATTCGCCCCGCCCGCCACTAGCGAAAACATGAAACCCGGCGCCAGCCAGTACATTCCAGCCGCCGACCCGCGCAGCAAAAGAATGCCCGCGAGGCAAAAAGGTACGTTGGCCAATTGCGACTGCATCATCCTCACCACGGCCCACCATCGGGGGTGGCCGGTCTTGCTCGCAATGTATCGAATCTGCAGCACCATCTGCGCCGACCACAGCAAGCCTCCCATCACGAGAATCTCCACTCCGAGCGCGATAGCTCCCTGCTCCGGAATCAGCGCGGTTGTCGAAATTACCACCACGCCCAGCAACTGCATCAGCGATTCCCCCGCGCGTCCGGTCAGCCCCGGCGTCGAGAGAACACGCGATAGATTAATGGACACCGCCACGAAAACCAGTCCCGTAAGCGTGGCGGCGGCTCCCGCCATCACCGACAAATAGTTGCTCCAACCGGCGATCGTTACGGCGTCCAAGTCTTAAAGCGTACCAGTTGTCGCTGTGGCGCAGGCACTCTTGCCTGCAAGCGTCGGCACTCCTGGCGGCGTTTGTTTTCGAATCTCACAACGGATCTTGTCCAATCTCCCGCACCATCCTTACAAACGTTTCAAACGCCGGTTTCCGCCGGTAGTCCGCCGTCACGATTCCAAAAAACGAAAACAAATCCCCTTCATTGCCCGGCGTGCGAAGTGCGACATCGCGCAGCGCAAACAGGGTATATCGCGCCACGTTCAGCCGTTCGCTATTCGCATCCACCACCCGGATCACCTGCTCAATCACTTCCGCCTGCCGCTCCAACTCGCGGCCAACGCTGGTCGGCCACCCGTGTTCAGTAATGTGGATCGGCACCGCATCCGGAATTCCCGCCGATGGCAACCATACAGTCCGCATCGTCTCCAACACTCGAATCACCGACGCCGTCAGGTCGCCCGTCTGCCCGTCTGCCGCCACGCGGCGGAATACGTCGGGAAAAAAGTCCAGCCCCACGTAATCCAGCGATTGAATGAAGCTTTCTCCACCGCCTCCAACACGTTTCCAGAAATCCACGCTGGGACCAAACGTCGGCGTCGAGTTGAATCCCACTTTCACGTCCCGGAGTCCCAAAGCCGTTAAAGTCTCTTTTGCAGCCTTTACACCTTCTGTCAGTGCCTGGCACACATTGGGATATGGACCATCGATCACCGCCGGCCCATCGGTGAAATTTGCCTCTTCGGTGATTTGCACGGCGTAAAGCAGATGCGCATGCCGGCCGATCCGCTCGCGAACGAAATCCAGATATCCGTCCACATTCCCCGAAGCCGATCGGAACTGCAACACCAGCTCCATAGGTCTGGCGCCCGGGATCGCGTAGCGCGGGTAATCCGGTGGAGCGCATGGGAAAGCTGCGTACGGGCTCCCGGCATCCTGAAAACTGTCATAGCAGCGAACCACAAACGGCCTGGAATTGCCTTGCAGTTCCCCAAGCGCGGCTTCAATTTCAACGGCTGAGTCCGGCGGACCGGTGAGCAGCCCCTGGTCGCCGCCGGCCACGCCTCCGGGGTAGATGCCAAAAATCATAGTGAGTACACTGTACGCATTAGTTGCGTACAGTGTACTCTAGCATTACTCTGAAGAAATGGTCAAGTCCCCCGCATTCATCTGGGCGCGCCTGCTGACATTACCGCCGCCGCGCAAACTCATTTACTCTAAAATCGCGGCTGCGGCAATTGCTCTCGCCGACCAGGGCGGCGCCGAGTCCGTCTCCTTGCGCAATCTCGCCCAGCGACTCCAAAGCGGCACCATGTCGTTGTACAGATATGTTTCCGGTAAAGATGATCTCTGGGACCTGATGCTCGACCGGGCATTCGGCGAAATCGCATTGCCCGCGAAGGTGTCCCGAAACTGGCGGCGCGACGTCACCCAGGTAGCCATCCAGACCCGCCGGATCATGCTCCGTCACTCCTGGCTCGCAGGCCTTGTTACCGCTCGCCCCACACTCGGCCCCAATTATCTGCGCTGGTTCGAGTTTCTGCTGAAAACAACCGCCACATCGAGTGCGGACATCCACATCCGCGTCCGCGTGATTGGGGCCATGTGGGCCTACACGTCCGGATTCGTCGGATACGAACTCGGCGAGCAGGCCACCGGCCGCCGACTCCGGTTAACCGAAGCGCAGAAACGAGCCTCCGTCGAACCATACTTGCAACAAGTGCTTGCCACCGGAGAATTTCCCCATCTGGCGAAGTTCATCAAGACCTACACCAGGGGCGATCCCGCCAAAGACTTCGAAGCCGGCCTACGCGCCCTCTTGAAGGGTTTAGCCTCTAACTCCCCGTCATCTCGCTAATCTGAATCTGCAATTGGATATCTGTGTAGTTCGGAACATCACCCAGTACCTCAGCCCCATGCGCAGCCATAGCCTTCTGAAACTCCTCAACGCTATTGAAGTACAACCTGCCAGTGCTGATGAAAGGCGCGGACGACCCAAGTGCTCCGCCCGACAGTCCTCTGTCGATCTCATAGCGAATCAATCCTAAACTCTTACATCTATCCATTACCAGGGGCATGTGAGTTCGAGCATAGTATTCATGATCGAATTTCTTGCCGGAGTCATTGGGGTAGAGAACTGAGACACAGACCATACACAGAGAGTAGCAATGATTCCAAGAAAAGAATCACCCGCTCCCCCTTTCCCACCCGCCCACAACCCACCGCCCACCACCCACCACCTTGGACAAGCCTCTGGCTTGTCCGTACAATAGTGTTCGCGCATGAAAATTGCCCTCGCGCAAACCAACAGCACCGTCGGCGATCTCGATGGCAATGTCCAACGCATCCTCTCCTTCGCCCAGCGCGCTGCTCGATCCGGCGCCGACGTCGCCGTCTTTCCTGAGCTAACGCTCACCGGCTACCCGCCGCGCGATCTTTTGGAAAAAGATAATTTCCTCAATCAAACCGAGCAGCATCTGGTGCGCCTCGCTGCCTCCACCGCGCACCTCAATCTCGCCATCATCTGCGGCACAGTCACCCGCACCGGATCTTCTTCCGGAAATCCCATCTACAACACGGCTGCCGTTCTGGAAGGTGGAGAAATCGCCTTTCGCCAGAACAAAATGTTGCTGCCGAGCTACGATGTCTTCGACGAGACACGTTATTTTGAGCCGGCCGTCAAACAATATCCACTCACGCTCCGCGGCTCCCCCACCGCGCTCACCATCTGTGAGGACGCCTGGAACGACAAACAGTTCTGGGAACGCCGGCTCTACTCCCGCGATCCGGTGGAAGAGCTGGCTCGTACCGGAGCGCGCTCTCTCATCAGCATCAACGCCTCCCCCTACCACATGGGCAAGCGCGCATTGCGCCGCGAGATTTTCACCGCTACCGCGCGCCACTTCAACATCCCCATCGTCTACGTCAACCAGGTTGGCGGTAACGATCAGTTGGTCTTTGACGGCTCCAGCTTCGCCATGAACGTGCAAGGCGAAGTAATCGCCGCGGCCGCGTCGTTTGAAGAAGACCTGGTCCTGGTGGATACTGAAACGCTCGCCGGCAGCCGCCACGAAACGTATCCCGACGAATGCGAAGCAGTCTACCAGGCCCTGGTCGTCGGAACCCGCGATTACATTCACAAGTGCGGGTTCCAGCGCGTCATTATCGGGCTCAGCGGCGGCATCGACTCTTCTCTCACGGCCGCCATTGCCGTGGATGCAATCGGCCGTGAGAATGTCACCGGCGTCGGCATGCCTGGCCCATACTCCTCCGATCACAGCGTCTCCGACGCTCGCGACCTCGCGCGCAATCTCGGCATCCCATTCGAAATCATCCCCATCCGCGAACAGTACCAGGCGTTCTTAGGTGTGCTTAATCCTCTTTTCGACGGCGCAACGTCCGGTGTCACTGAGGAAAACCTGCAATCCCGCCTGCGCGGCGTCACCTTGATGGCGCTCTCCAATAAATGGGGCGCGCTGGTTCTCACCACCGGAAATAAGAGCGAGTTGGCCGTCGGCTATTGCACTCTTTACGGCGACATGTGCGGCGGACTCGCCGTGATCAGCGATGTACCTAAGACTCTGGTGTATTCGCTCTCTCGCGTCGCCAACCAACGTCACCCGAACGCCATTCCTGAAAACGTATTCGTCAAACCCCCTTCCGCCGAACTGCGGCCCGATCAGAAGGACACCGACTCGCTTCCCGAGTACCCAGTGCTCGACCAGATTCTCCGCGCCTATGTGGAAAATAACCACGCGCCGCAACACATCGCCGATTCGCTCCATCTTCCCCTCCAACTGGTCCGCGAGATCGTCAATAAAGTGGACCGCAACGAATACAAGCGCCAGCAGGCCGCTCCCGGCCTGAAAGTCACAACCAAAGCGTTCGGCGTCGGCCGTCGCTTTCCCATCGCCCAAAGGTTCTCCGAATGAAATTCAAACGTCTGTTCCTCATCCTTGTCGTGATAGTCCTCGCCGCCGTACTTTCCTCCTCTCAACCCGCTCCTCGTGAACAGGTGGGCCTGCTGCAAAATGGCGGATTCCTGCTCAACAGCGGCTGGCGTGTGAAACCGGCAGGCACGCAAATTCAACTCGACACTCTGCCCATGTCCGCCATTCTTTCCAAAGACGGCAGGTTTCTGCTGGTGTTAAACGGTGGCTACAAACCGCCCTCCATCAGCGTGCTTGACACCCAGGACGGGCGCCAAGTGGGACAAACGCCCGTGGGCGATGGCTGGCTGGGTCTCGCCCTATCGCCCAACGGCCGGACCGTCTGGGTAGGCGGCGGATCGCGCGCCTCTATTTTTGAATTTAGCTTGGATGAAAACGGCGGCCTCAAACCCGCCAATACTTTCGAACTCGTGAAACCCGCGGATCGCACTTTTCGCGATTTCATCGGCGATGTTGCGGTCTCGCCCGATGGCCGCCTGCTCTACGCCTGCGATCTTTATCACGACTCCATCCTGGTCGTGAATCCCCAGTCCGGCATGATTGTCGATCGCTTCAAAACCGGCCGCCGCCCTTACCGCATTCTGTTCCAGCCCGATGGCAAATCGTTCTTCGTCACCAGTTGGGCCGATGGAACCCTGATTCATCATCAGTCGAGCGATGGCTCTCAGTTGCAGACGCTGCGCGTCGGGGCCCATCCCACCGACATGCTTTGGCGCGATCGTGCCGCCGCATCGGAAGAAGAAGGCGCCGACGCAGGCTGGAAGGCGCGGATCTTCGTCTCCGCCGCCAACACCAATAATGTTTATTCCGTGGCTGTCTCCGATAGCGGCGATCTGCGCATGCTCGAAACCATCAACATCTCCACCAGCCCACTGCATCCGCTCGGGATGACTCCCAGCGCTCTTGCCCTCAGCGCCGATAAGAACAAGCTCTATGTAGTTTGTTCGGATGCCAACGCCGCCGCCGTAGTGGATGTTACCGATGCCCGCAGCCACGTCCTCGGTTTCATTCCAACCGGTTGGTATCCCACTGCCGCCAGAGCGCTGGCCGACGGACGTCTGGTGGTTCTGAATGGACGCGGCTCGCGCAGCTACCCCAATCCCAACGGTCCCAATCCAACGCTCCGCCCATCGGTAGTCCACGGCGGCGCTCCCCTCGAATATGTCGGCAGAATTCAGACCGGCTCCGCCTCTTTCATTCCCCCCGTCACCGATCAGCAGCTCAAAAGCTATACCGCTGAGGTGCTTTCCAACTCTCCCTATAACGATCAAATGTTGGACAGCCAGCCCGCCGGTATTCCACCCATCGAGCACGTCCTCTACATAGTCAAGGAGAATCGCACCTACGATCAGATACTCGGTGACATCGGCAAAGGGGAAAGCGACCCGTCACTATGCCTTTTCAAGGAAAACGTCAGCCCGAATCATCATAAGCTAGCCCGCGAGTTCGTGCTGTTCGATAATTTCTACGTCAATGGCGACGTAAGCGGCGACGGACACAACTGGTCAACGTCAGCGATTGCAAATGATTATGTCGTGAAGATGTGGCCCAACAGTTACGCCGGACGCCGCAAACATTACGACTACGAAGGTGGTGAGCCCGCCGCTCTTCCACCCGCCGGCTATCTTTGGACCAATGCCGCCGAACGCGGCATTTCCATGCGCAACTACGGATACTGGGCCACCAACCTGAAAGAGTCCGCCTCCGATGGCACTCAGATCGAAGCGGTGCGGGATCCAATCCTGGCCAAAGTCACGAACATGAAATATCGCAGCTTCGATCTGGATTATCCGGATGTCAAGCGCGCTCAAACCTTCCTGGCCGATCTCGCGGAGTTTGAGACCTCAGGCAACCTGCCCGCTTTGATGTTTATGCGATTAGGCAACGATCATACCAGCGGAACCACCGCCGGAAAAATCGCGCCGCTATCGTCTTTCGCCGATAACGACTACGCGCTCGGCCTGCTGGTGGATGGTTTGTCGAAGAGCAAATTCTGGAAGAGTACGGCAATTTTCGTTCTCGAAGACGACGCGCAGAACGGTCCCGATCATATCGATTCGCACCGCTCCGCGGCCTTCATCCTCTCGCCCTATACGCATACCGCCGCCGTCAACAGCACCATGTACAACACCACTTCCATGCTGCGGACCATCGAACTGATTCTGCATCTCCGACCCATGACCCACTTCGATGCCGGCGCGCGGCCCATGCTGAACTGTTTTTCGAAGCAACCCGTGCTGGACAGTTATCAAGCCGAAAAGCCGCGCATTTCACTCGAAGAGCGTAATCCCGCGAACTCGCCTACCGCGGCCCGCTCCGCGCGCCTGGATTTCAGCCAGGAAGATTTGAACGACGACGACGAAATGAACGACATCCTGTGGCTGGCCATCAAACACACCGATCCCCCGGCGCCGGTCCGCAGCATCTTCGCAACCGAACCGCGACAAACCGAGCCGCGACCGTAAGGGAGCCGGTGCCCTAGCCCGCTCTACCCCTTGCGGCTGGAATATTTGTTGAGAACCATAATGAGCCGCGTTGCCGTGTCCGGTGCGCGTGTGTTGCCCAGAACGATTTCGCGATTCGAAATCGGCTTGCCGTACATCTCTTTATTCCAATCTTCGTCCGGACGAAGCGTGGCGCCTTGCAGCGATACACCGGCGAAAATTCCGCGGGAGCGCGAGTACGTCAGGATCTCGGCGTGCATCTGGGCATCCGTTTCGGCGGAAGAATCGCGTCCCACCGGCCCCAGTGCGGCATTGGCATCCGCGCCAATGGTAAATTTGCTCTGCAGCAGTTTCTTGGCGCCGCCCTGATTCATCACCAGCAACACAACATCGGTCTCGGAACCACCGATCTGAAATCCAACGCTGCCGCCTTCCACCCGAACCGCGGCCGGCGCCGACCAGCCCGCGCCCGCTTTGCGGCACAGCATGAAGCCTTTCCCGTATTTAGCCCCGACAATAAAGGCGGCCTTCTTTACTCCGGGCACCAGCACCACGCACTCAGCCTTTTGCAGCAAATCCTGCGGGATTCCTTTGTCCGGCGCGGACATGATCTCGGTCAGCACGTCGGCTGACGCATCCAATCTTTCGCGAGCGTCCGGGGCTGCGCACAGCAGACCCGCGCTCAATGCGGCCAACGCGAGTTGGGATGTTTTCATTTTGTTTCCTCCTTCCGCTGATTGTAGCGCAGGTGCATCCGGCGGCCGGCCTGAGCTATAGTCTCCAAGGGAGCCTGCCGGTGATGGAATGGAGTTTCGCTCAAAACAACCCGTCCGAAGAGTTGTGCATGCTGCATCATTTCGCCATGCAGAAGCGCCAGGCCGGCGGCGATGTCGAGTTTCTGATCACGGTGCGGGAATATATTTCACCGCCCGATCCTGCCCTCAAGTTCTTCGCGCAAGCGGACAAGCAGACCAACCAAAATACCGCGCCGTTTACGCCGTTCGGTTGGGGCCCATCGCTGGTACAGGCGCTCACCGAATGCATCAAAGCGATCCATCGTTTTTCTTATGAACCACCCCGCTGACTTCCGCTGCAATGGTTCCTTTCGACAGCCTTGCTTGAATTACGGACCCCACTGGCGCCTCCTCGGGTTCTTTCACAATGCGGCCCGCGGCGTTCGTCACGATGGCATAACCGCGATCCAGGATTTTCAGCGGGCTCAATTGCGTGAGATGCGCCTGCAATGGATCCAGGCGGTTCTGCGCGCGCGTCAAGCGGAGCCGCATGATCTGCAGCGCCGCCATCTCCGCGTTCTCCAGCCGGCGGCGCGCCGCGGCCAACCGCAGGCGCAGATCCAGGCTGCGCAAACGCGCGGTCAATTCTTCCAATCGCTTGCGCCGCGCCGTCGCACGGCCGTTGACGCGTTCCCGCAGGCGATACTCCAATTCGTCCACCCGTTGCTGCATTCGTCCGATGCTTCGATGCAACGCCGCCGATGCCCGCTCCACGCCCTGCTGATGCAATCGCCGCGCCGCCATGGCCACGCGGTATCGAATGGACTGCAACAGCTTGTGTTCGGAAACTCCGATCTGTTCCACCAGATGTTCCTGCGTGCAGATCACTAGTTCCGCCGCGGCCGACGGCGTGGGCGCGCGCAGATCCGCCACGAAATCGGCGATGGTGAAATCCGTTTCGTGTCCCACCGCCGAGATCACTGGAACGCTCGAAGCAGCCATCGCCCTCGCCACGGCTTCCTCGTTGAAGGTCCACAAATCTTCCAGCGATCCGCCCCCGCGCGCAACAATCACTACGTCCGCCCACTTCGATCCACTGAAATATTCGATGCCGCGGACCACCGCTTCGATGGATCCCTCGCCCTGCACCATCGCCGGATAAAGCCGGATGTGCAGGCCGGGGAATCGTCGTGAAAGAATCTGGGTCATGTCGCCGATCACCGCGCCCGTGGGTGATGTTACTATTCCGATTCTCCTGGGCAGCCGCGGAATCTTGCGCTTGCGTTCCGCTTCAAACAGGCCTTCGCCGGCCAGCTTCTTCTTGAGCTGCTCGAAGGCAAACTGCAATGCCCCGTGGCCCTGCGGCTCCAGCGCTTCCACCAGAAGCTGGTATTCACCGCGCGCTTCATAAACGTCGATGCTTCCGCGAACCAGCACCGCAACCCCGTCCCGGGGCTTGAATTTCAGATAACGCAGCGCTGTTCGGAAACAAACGCAGCGCACCTGCGCCGACTGGTCTTTCAGCGTGAAATAACAGTGGCCGCTGGACGCCATCTTGCAGCCCGAGATTTCTCCCGCCACCCAGATATCGTCGAACTCGGAGCCCAGCAGATCGCGAATGCGCCCGCTGAGTTCGGCCACCGTAAAGGTCTTGCGGGTTGGACCCCACGCCAGCGTCATCTGCCCCATGTCTTCCAGCCTAACTCACGTGTGTTCCAATAAGTCCTGATGGTCAAAAATTACACGGATCTCACGGGCCGCGTCGCAGTTGTGATCGGCGGAACCTCCGGACTTGGCCGCGCCATCGCGCTAGGCCTCGCCGCAGCAGGAGCCGCTGTGGTGGCAACCGGCCGGCGTCAGGAATTGGTGGATGAAGTGTCGGCGGCCATCGCAAAGTTGGGCCGCGAATCGCTGAACTACAGCGTCAACGTATCGGATCGCAAATCCGTCGACACGCTGCGCGACGCCGTGCTCGCGCGCTTCGGCAAAGTTGACGTGCTGGTGAACGCAGCCGGGCGGACCAAGCGAACACCCACCAAGGATCTTCCTGAGCAGGAGTGGGAAGATATCCTCGATACCAATCTTACCGGCATTCTGCGCAGCTGCCAATCCTTTTACCAGCCGCTGGCCCAAAGCGGGCACGGGCGCATCATCAATATCGCGTCGCTGAGTTCGTTCGTCGGCTTATATGAAGTTGCGGCTTACTGCGCGTCGAAATCCGCCGTGCTTTCGCTCACCCGCAGCCTGGCTGTGGAATGGTCCAAAGTGGGGATCAATGTGAATGCAATCGCGCCCGGCGTTTTTCGCACGGACTTGAATTCCGCGCTGTTGGACGGCACCGAGCGCGGCCGCGAGTTCCTGATGCGCACTCCGATGCAACGCTTCGGAAAAGCAGAAGAACTGATCGGCGCGGCGGTGCTGCTGGCATCGGACGCCGCCAGCTACATCACCGGCCAATCCATCGCGGTAGACGGCGGATTCCTGGCCTCGGGCGTGAATACATAGTGGACGAACGTCCCAGCGAAATCGGCGGACGCAAAGGACTTGAAAGTCCGATCAGGTCAGTCGTTGTTTCGTGCTATGTTTGAAACCGTGCGGGCGTGGCGAAATCGGCAGACGCATCGGACTTAAGCGAAAACTTGAGTGCCCGCCGGGAAACCGGCGATGGTAGAACTGCTCAAAGTCGGGGAACCCTGTAACATGGCGATCCCGAGCCAAGCCCTGCCGGAGCAATTCGCGTTCCGGTTGGGAAGGTGTAGAGACTAGACGGGCAGCGCCTAATCCCGAAACTGATTTGGGGCATGGCGAAGGGATAGTCCAGACCCCAAACCTTGCTGTAATCGAGCGAGGGCGGCGAAAGCCGTAGTGGCAAGAAAATCCGTTGGACCGCAAGGTCCGTGGGGGTTCAAGTCCCTCCGCCCGCACCAACTTTTCCTCTCGTAACGTTTTACCGGCAGGGAACGTCTGCTATCCTGAACTTTTTTTTGCTCACGATCCGGCTCAAGCTCGACGCTACTGGTATGATGGCGCCCGATTCAACCGGGCTGCGCGTCGCGAAGAATACAGGAGAACAAATATGAAAATACTGATGGTCCTGACATCGCACAACCAACTGGGAAACACGGGCCGCCCGACTGGTTTCTGGCTTGAGGAATTCGCGGCCCCCTATTTCGTATTCAGGGACGCCGGCATTGAGCTCACGCTCGCCTCTCCGAAAGGCGGGCAGCCTCCGCTCGATCCGAAAAGCGATCTGCCTGAAAATCAAACGCCGGCGATGGCGCGGTTCAAGAAGGACGCTCCGGCGCAAAAGGCTCTCGCCAACACGGTCAAACTTGCGGACATGAAGGCGGAAGACTTCGACACCGTTTTCTATCCCGGTGGGCACGGCCCGATGTGGGATCTTGCGGAGAGCCCTACGTCGATCGCTCTTCTGGAGGCCTTCTACAATTCCGGCAAGCCAATCGCATTGGTATGCCATTCGCCCGGAGTGCTTCGCCACGTTACCTACCAGGGAGCTCCGCTGGTGAAAGGAAAACACGTCGCCGGTTTCACAAACGGCGAGGAAGAGGAGATGCAGCTCACGAAAGTTGTGCCGTTCCTGGTGGAAGATGAACTGCTCCGGCTCGGCGCCATATACGAGAAGGTGGCGAACTGGCAGCCTTTTTCCATCACTGACGGCCGTCTCATTACTGGCCAGAATCCTGCGTCATCGACTTCGGCGGCTCAGGCGCTTCTGAAACTCATGACTGTATCGGAATCGGACTCGTCAATGAACGGCGTACAAATCGAACAGAAGAGCTATGAGATGCCCCCGCGGGAAGGAATCAGCATCGCACAATTTCTCACCGTCGCCGACATCGAGCGATCGGCTCGCTACTATGAAAAGATCTTCGGCGCTCGCATTCTAAGCTTGGGTGACGGCAACGCGCCCGCGTACCTTCTGCTTGCGAATATCTGGATGATTCTGAACGTTGGGGGTGGGCCGACCCCGGATAAACCGGCGGTAACGCTCAGCGTCCCCGACCCGAATCACATCAACAGCTTTTTGAATATGCGCGTTGCCGATATTCAAGCGTGCTACAAATTATGGAAAAGCCGAGGAGCCGAGTTCATCACGGAGCCAATACCCAAATACGGCGAGATTCGCTGCTACATCCGCGATCCTGACGGTTATATTATCGAGGTCGGACAGAGCACCGACATTAAGTACGGGTAACGCCGGCCCAGCGAACTCAAGGAGATCACGCACATGACCGCCCCCATCACGTCGAACACGCTTGGTGTCAACGTCTTTACCGCACCGGGAAAGGCCATGGTAGGCGAGCGGCCAAAGCCCTTCGGCGAAGCGCTCGGTTTTGACCCGATGACGTCGACTTTGATCTTCGGCGAGTACGACGCGGTGCTGGTAGACGCAATGACGACAGTGGCTGAGGCCGAGGCTCTCGCAGATTGGGTTGCGCTGCATAACCGCAACCTGGAGACCATCTATATAACGCACGGCCATTTCGACCACTTCTACGGTCTGAGCATTCTGCTCGACCGTTTCCCGGGCGCTCGGGCGATAGCAACGCCCAAGACGGTGAACGCCATGCAGATGTCTTTCACTCCCTCAGTGGAGCGGTTAGCCCGCCGGTTGTTTCCCGGGCAAGTGGCCACCAAGTTGGTTCCACCAGAGCCCTATGAGCACGACACGTTCACTCTCGAGGGCCACGAATTGCGCATCATCGAGCAGGGCCACACCGATAGTCCCGATACGACGTCTCTATACGTTCCATCGATCGGCCTGGTCGTCGCTGGCGACGTGGTGTACAACGAGTGCCACATGTACGTCGGCGACACCACCCCCGAGAGCCGAAAGAATTGGATCGCAGCGCTGGACCGGTTGGCAGCCCTGAAGCCAGCGATTGTTGTTGCCGGTCACAAGAAGCCTGGTGCGCCCGACTCACCGTCGGCGATCCAGGACACTAAGCGCTATCTGCTGGACTTTGATCGGCTGCGGCAGACCACGGCGTCCGAAGAAGAGCTGTTCAACCAGATGACCGAGCTTTACCCCCACTGGGTAGCCAACCAGTCGTGGTTGATGTTCGGATTCCCGAGCGGCTGATGGGCATCGGAGTCGTCAATGAACAGCGTGCAAATCGGACAGAAGAGCTGTGAGATACCGCCGCGGGATGGGTTCACCGTCGCATATTTTCTCACTGTCCCCGACCCGGATATTATCAGCTGCTTTATGCTTATCCGCGTTGCCGATATTCAAGGAGCCGAGGGACAAATACGGCAAGACGCTCTGCTACATCCGCACGTATGGTTAGCGCTCGGCCCGGATGCGACGCGGACTTGGCGCAGGCGCTTTCGCCTGCGAACCCGGCGTTACCGGGCTTTGACACAGGCTGCTAGCCCATTGGCGCCAAACGATACAACACGCTCCGCCGCACCAGGCCCTGAATTTGCAAGTTGCCATCCTGCAACGCATCCGCGCGGTGCGCGACAATTCCGAGGTGCGAGAATTCGCTGACGCCAGCGCCGTTTTAGATTTGCGGCATAATTGTCGAGATAGGTATCGCTACGGCACTTCCTTTCGATGGAGGGACAACAGATGGATTTGAAACAGTTGGTCCAGTTTGCCTTGCTGGGTAACAGTGATTTGGAACAATATGCCATCCTGCTGGTACGCGTTTCGCTCGGGCTGTTCTTCGCCATCTCCGGGGCAAACAAATTGTTTGTCGCCGGCGGCACGAAACCCGTTTACGACACACTCGTTAAGGCCAAGGTCCCGTTTCCCCGCCTGACGGCTTATTTCGTGTCGGGTGTCGAGTTCGCGGGCGGATCCTTGCTGACCCTGGGGATTCTTTCTAGCCCGGCCTGTGTGGCTTTATTGATCGATATGGCTGTCGCCACCCTGACCAGCGCGCTTTCCACCCTGCCTAAAGGGCTTTCGCCTCTTAACTGGCTAGATGATTTCCTCTACCTTCCGGAAGTACTGTACGTGCTCTTTTTCTTCTGGCTGATCTGCTCTGGTCCAGGAAAGTTCAGTGTTGATTACTGGCTCGCAGGCAAGTTACCGATGTGATCCCTCGAGGAAGCACTTGCTTGCCAGACAAGACTTTGATGGTCATTACCAGAAGTTTTCGACCGCAGGGCTGGCGCTAAATCTTGATTACCGCCGCCCACGTACAAGTCCTGGAATCGCACTTACACAGCTCCACATTTCAGAAATGCAAGGTCCGTGAGGGTTCAAGTCCCTCCGACCGCACCAGTTTTTCATCGCCTCTCGCGACGGAAACAGGGGGGCCACCATGGTCCCGCTCCCGCGCCTTGGGATGGAATCATCCCTCATCTGGATGTACCGACGAGGCAGCTTCTCACCAACCGGACCCGCTGGCGCTCCCCGAGCCTCCAATAACGGGAATCTCGGCCCTTGCGGGTGACGATCCCTTTCGCGGAAGGCGCCAGGAGAACGATCCGTTAGCACCTGCTACGGCTTTGTGAGTCCGAGCATCTTTGCGAGCTGGGCGTCGACCATCCTTGTAGGAAGAAGCCTGGGAAGAGTCCAGTTTTTGAAACGTTGCGGAATGACTGCGTAGCGTGCCTTCGGTCTAGCCGTACTGAGTGCCACATGGACGGCTTCGCCCAGACGCTCAGGGGATAAGCCGTTAGTTCGCGCTTCGGAGACGATGAACTTCTGGAATTTCTGCACCGCCTCCCAATACTCGGTCGGTTTGAACTCACTTAGATCTTCTTTTTCGCCCTTGTCGTACATCGCCGTGTTCACGGTGCCAGGTTCAATGATCACTACATCGATGCCAAATAACATGAGTTCTCGCCGCAGCGCGTCCGACATTCCTTCGAGGCCAAATTTGGAGGCGCTATAAGCACCAAGAAGTGGGATGGCAACTTTTGCGCCGCTAGAACTGATGTTCACGATTCGACCGGCCGGACCCAGCCTCTTCTTATCCGTTCCCAAAAGCGCAGCGAAGGCTTGGATTACAGCAAGCGGGGCGACCATGTTGACGTCCAACTGCCGCCTGTACTCGCTGGGTTTCAGATAAAGCAGTGGCCCACTCACCACAATTCCCGCATTGTTCACCAGGCCAACCAGATTCCTGTCGCCTATCATGGAGCCGACCTTCTGGGCAGTTTGATGTACAGCGCCGGCGTCCGTAATGTCCATCATGAGAGGCACGAAGCTGTTACCGAACTCTTTTTGCAAACGATCGGCGTCAGCCTGCTTGCGTACAGAGCCGAACACGCGAAATCCCTTCGAAATAAGGACCTTTGTCGTTCCCCAACCAATTCCGGTGGATACCCCGGTGACCACGACATCTTTGCTGTTCGCCATCGCATTTCTCCCTAAGATGGATCACTGTTCATCTTCAAATGTCTTCTGTGGCTCTCAAAGACTAGACTCGCCGTCACACTGCCGGCCCATACCAATGCTGCTGGCATCAAATGGTTCCGGCCAACGTTTCCTGAGGCACGAGAAGGGCCTATAACCGTTTTTACTGGAACTCCAATGCGGCTACCCGCTAAACGCCCATCCGGCGGCATGGCACGTCATCCTCTGGGACGCCCTCAGGCTTGCGGGCCGCGCCTTGTGGCACATAGGCTCGCTCATCTTGCGCCGCTTGATGTTGCACGTTTCGCGTTTGGAGATACGCGAGCGAAGAGTCGCCACCGGTTGATCACGCGCGCCGGAGCGCCAGTATGACCAAATGTGGTCATAAAAAGCCGTCGCTTTGTTGTTCTAGGTTTAGAGCGCGGACGGGAAATTTGCCGGGGCTTCGATAATGTGA
>Ga0302326_10013396_pt1 | contig 17388 bp, 11 predicted proteins | sample Palsa_T0_3_FD_202264 | JGI IMG/M metagenome (GOLD analysis project Ga0302326, IMG submission 202264) | Peat permafrost microbial communities from Stordalen Mire near Abisko, Sweden - Palsa_T0_3 | ecosystem: Environmental > Terrestrial > Soil > Palsa > Peat permafrost | place: Sweden: Abisko... | reverse complement strand
ACGCCGGGAAGCGGCGTGATCATGATCGCACCGGTTTCGGTTTGCCACCACGTATCTACCACAGGGCAACGGCCACCGCCGATCTGGTCGTGGTACCACATCCACGCCTCGGGATTGATCGGTTCGCCGACGCTGCCGAGAAGCCGCAGCGACGAGAGGTCGTGCTTGCCGGTGTACTCGGTACCCCACTTCATGAAGGTGCGGATCGCCGTGGGGGCCGTGTAGAGGATCGTCGCCTTGTAGCGCTCGACGATCTCCCAGAAGCGATCCTTGTCGGGATAGTCCGGCGTGCCTTCGTACAGGATTCCGGTCGCGCCGAGGGCGAGTGGGCCGTAAACGATGTAGGAGTGGCCGGTCACCCAGCCGATGTCGGCGGTGCACCAGTAGATGTCGCTGTCCTTGAGATCGAAGACCAAGCATGACGTCGCGGTGACGCCGGTCAGGTAGCCCGCGGTCGTGTGCTTGATGCCCTTCGGCTTCGCCGTCGTGCCGCTCGTGTACAGGAGAAACAGCAGATCTTCGGCGTCCATCGCCTCCGGCTCGCACGTATCGGGGACGTCTGCAACGAGGTCCTGCCACCAGTGGTCGCGGCCGTGCGTCATCTCGATCGGATCGCCGATGCGATTGGCCACGACGACGTGCTTGAGCGAGGGCATTCCCTTCTCGAGCGCCTCGTCGCAGTTGGCCTTCAGCGGGATCTTCTTGCCGCGCCGCCAGCCGTAGTCGGACGTGATGAGCGCGACGCAGCGCGAGTCGTTCACGCGATCGACGATGGAGTCGGGAGAGAAGCCGCCGAAGATGACGGAGTGCGCCGCCCCGATCCGGGCGCAGGCCAGCAGTGCGACGGGCAGTTCGGGAATCATCGGCAGATAGATGGCGACGCGGTCGCCCTTCTTGACCCCCAGCTTGCGCAACCCGTTCGCGAGCCTGCACACGTCGACGAGCAACTCGCCGTACGTGATCGTTCGGCGGTCGCCGGGCTCGCCTTCGAAGTAATATGCGATGCGATCGCCGCGGCCGGCGCGCACGTGACGGTCGAGCGCGTTCACCGACGCATTGAGCTTCCCGTTGACGAACCACTTCGCGAACGGCTCGTTCCACTCGAGCACCGTGTCGTACGGCTCGATCCATTCGAGCTTGTCGGCCCAGCCTTGCCAGAAGCCCAACCAATCGTGATCGGCTTCTTCGTAGATGCCGGGTTTGGCATTCGCCTGGGCCGCGAACTCGGGCGACGGCGGGAACTTCCGCTGTTCGTCGAGGAGCGCGTCGATTGTGTCCGTCTTGGGCGTCGTCATGATGGAGGAAATTTGCACCGCGAGAGAAGGCAGCCCTTGCGCGCGGCACCCGGCGCTCGACATTTCACCCGAAAGTAGGACGCGATGAGGATCGCCAACTAGGATGGCGCACCGAATCGGGGTCGACTTGGGCGGGACGAAGATCGAGGGCATCGCGCTCGCCGAGGACGGGGCGGTCGTGGTCCGCCGCCGCATCCCGACTCCGGCCGGCGACTATACGGCGACCGTCGAGGCGGTCGGCGCGCTGGTCGATGGGATCGAATTGGACGCCGGGGCCGGGTGCACGGTCGGCGTCGCGACGCCGGGGGCGATCTCACGCCGGACCGGCCTCATCAAGAACGCCAACAGCACGGTCCTCAACGGGAGGCCGCTCCAGCGCGACCTGGGCGCGCGGCTGGCGCGCGACGTACGCCTCTCGAACGACGCCAACTGCTTCGCGCTCTCGGAAGCGACCGATGGCGCGGCGGCGGGGAACGCGGTCGTCTTCGGGGTCATTCTGGGGACGGGAGTCGGAGGCGGCCTCGTCGTTCGCGGAGGCGTCGTCGAGGGCCGCAATGCGATCGCCGGCGAGTGGGGGCACAACCCGCTACCGTGGGCGCGCGCAGACGAGCTGCCGGGTCCGCGTTGCTATTGCGGGAAGCGCGGCTGCATCGAGACGTTCCTGAGCGGCCCGGCCCTCGCTGCGTCCTTTCGCGCGCGAACCGGTCGCGAGCGCACGGCGCAAGAGATCGGCGAAGACGCCGCCTGCGGGGAGTCCGACGCGCTCGCGACCCTCGCGGACTACGAAGACCGTCTGGCGCGGGCCCTCGCCCATGTCGTCAACATCGTGGATCCCGACGCGATCGTTCTCGGCGGCGGGGTCTCGAACGTCGCGCGGCTGTATGCGAGCGTCGCCGCGCTGTTGCCGCGGCACGTCTTTTCGGACGCAGTCGAGACGCCGGTGCTACGAGCCGTCCACGGCGACTCGAGCGGCGTGCGCGGCGCGGCGTGGCTTTGGCCGCCGGCGGAGTAGCGGCACGCCGTTGGCCGTCTGCGGACGAGGGGCATCACGTTGGCCGCGTGCGGGCTGGCGGCAGGGCTCCCGCGCCCGACGGCTCGCCGGAATGCATCGGACGGTAATCGGACGGTAGCGCTGCCAGACTGACGGCATCACACCGGACCCCCGCCTCGGCTGGGTCCCCCCAATGAGGAGAACCGTCATGGCAGTCAGCACGTCTCAACCAACCGTGATCCAGGCGTTGTCGGCGGTCGCCGCGCTCGCGCTCGTCGCGGGACTCCACTCGCCCGCAGCCGCACATCCGCTCGCTTTCCATCCCGCCCGAACCGGCGGCGAACCCCTTCGTATTTCGCGCGTCCGCGCGCCGATCGCGCTGCCCGAGCGGGTCCTCGCGCACCTCACGCCAGGCCATTCCATCTATGCGAGCCGGGGGCGTCGCATGAATCCGAACTTTCCGTACACGACCGCGAGTGTCGTTTTCGGGTCGGACTACGGGGCAAACGAAGTGGATGCGTTCAAACAGTCCGCCGGCTTCCCGTACGTTGCGTCGCTCACCGACGCGACGCCGAACGCGTGCAGCGCACCCCACTTGAGCGGACCGCAAGGCATGTGGGTCGACAAGCTCCGCAATCTGTGGGTGGCCGACACGAACAATTCCGATCTGCGAGAGTTCGCAGTCGGACAAACGACCAGCGCGATGAATCTCAGCGACCCCGGCTACTATCCCGTCGACGCTGCGGTGGACTCCGACGTCACGGGCAACCTCTATGCGACGAACATCATCAGCACGTCCGGCCTCGCCGGCAACATCGTCGGCTGGACGCCACCCTTCGTCTGCGGCGCGGCGCCGAACATCACGATGAGCGACCCGACGTTCCAAACGGTGTACTTCATCTCGACCGACAAAGTCGGCGACCTCTACGTGGACTACTTCGACACGACGTCGACCGCGCGCGTGTGCTTCATCGCAGCCGCAAACATCGCGAACAACGCCGCGATCTGCACGGCGACCCTCGGTGACTTCGTGACGACCGTCGGGCTGGGCTTCCCCGGTGGCATGCAAGTCCTGCCCCTCCCGCCGGCGATCAACAAGATCGGGATCGTCGACCAGTTGGGCGACCCGCCCGTCTCCCTCGGCGTCAGCATCTACAAGCTGCCGCTGCCGTCGGCAGGCCCCCGCTACCTGCCGTGCACCGTCGTCGATCCGCCGTTCTCCGTACCGCTGAGCGCGGGACCGTTCGGCGACCCGGTCACGCTCGCGTTCACGAATGCAAAGGGATACGCCCTGTGGGCCTCGGACGCGACGTCCGCTCCCGGCGGCGCGCTCCTGCGCACCAAAGAAAACGTCTGCTCGACAAGCCCCGGCGCCTTCACCGGAAAGATCACCGGGTTCGCGCAGCTGATCGGCACCGCGGTCAGCCCGTCCGTCTCTCCCTAGCTCGGCACGCCCCCTCGCCGAGCGCGCGCAGCGGGTCCCACGGGGCCCGCTGCGTCGTGTCTCCCGGGGCCCGCTCCGTTGTGTCCGCCGTGCGCGCTTACGTCGTGTCGAGGGGCCGTTCGAGGTGGGCCGTATCGTTCAGGCGCACGACCATTGGGCCGTGGCGCGCGATCCGCAGCGTGGAGATCGACGTATTCCCGGTCGGGAAGAAGAAGTCGCGCGTCAAGCCGAGCAGCTCTGCGAAGTACGCGTTGATGGTCCCCGCGTGGCTGACGGCCAGCACGCGCCCGCCATGGTGGCGGCGTTGCAGATCACCGATCAGCGCGCGCATCCGCGCCCGCACCTGCTGCGGCGGCTCGGTCTGCGCAAGCGCCGTCCACGTGCCGTCGCGCATCGCCGTCTTTCCGAAGAGGGCCAGCTGCGCGCGCACCGCGGCTGCCCGCTCGCCCGCCGCAAGGTGGTGCAGCGTCACCACCGGCATCCCGACCTCGCGCAGGCGCTCGTCGAGCGAGAGTTGCAGGCGAAACGCCGCCGCCACTGGTTCGGCGGTCTCGCGCGCGCGCCGCGTGGGGCTCGCGTAGATCGCATCGAGCGCCGTCGTCGCGAACAGCCGCCGCGCGAGCGCTTCCGCCTGCGCCGCGCCGCGCACGCTGAGGCCGAGCGCATCGTAGCCCTCGGGGTCGATCTGCGCGTCCATCTCCGGAACGGCATCGGCATGGCGGACCAGCGAGATAGTCGTGTCGGTACGCTGCTCGGTGCTCACTACTGCGACGTTCTCCGTCGCAACGGTCGTCACTTGCGCGGTTAGTCGCGTGCGCGTCGACGCGTGGCCCGACCTGAGGGCTGAATCACGAACGCCGCTCGCGACCTAACAGGGAAGGTTCGTGGCAAAAATCCGCGCGAACGCCGAAAGCGTGGACGCCGCGAACGCGGGTCGCCTCGCCGCGCAGACAGACGGTGCAGGGCGACGCGCAACGCGTCCGAAGCCCACGACACGTGAAGCTCCGGATCCTCGCCGATACATTTGCGGTCGCAAAGGTCGACGGTCCCCTCGACGTCGGCGCGTGGGCGCATGCGGGCGAACTGGTGCAGATCGTACGGACTGCCACCGAGTTGTCGGTCGTCTGTCGCGACGAAGCCGTGCCGGCGGGAGTGACCGCCGAGCGCGGCTGGCGGTGCTTTACATTCGGCGATCCGCTCGACCTGAGCGCGCTCGGCATCTTGGCCTCGATCAGCGTACCGCTCGCGAAGGCCAAGGTGTCGATCTTCGTGATCTCGACGTTCGACAACGACTACGTCCTCGTGCGGACGAACGACTTCGAGCGCGCGATCGGCGCGCTCGAGGCGGCCGGCTTCGACATCGAGCGCTAGGCGGCGCGAGCACGCTAGCGTTCGCGATAACGACGGCGGTTTGCCACATGGATCGCCTTCCAGCGGAGCTTTTCCGCGCGCGCCGCCGCCGGATTCGCCTTGCGCTCCTCGTAGGCGGTCTCGCGCCGCAGCTTGCGCCAGCCCTCCAAGCGCGCGGGGTCGACGGCCTCGCGCACCGCGCATCCCGGCTCGTGCTCGTGCGCGCAGTCGTTGAAGCGGCACGCGGCGGCGACCGTCGCGATGTCGTCGAACGTGGCATCGACGGTGTCGATGCTCGCGCCGGCGGGAGCGAACTCGCGCATGCCCGGCGTGTCGATGATGCTGGTGCCGTCCGGCAGAATCAGCAGCTCGCGGCGCGTCGTCGTGTGCCGGCCGCGACCGTCGTCGCGTAGGCCGCCGACGGCCTGCAGCGTTCCCGCGAGCGCGTTGACCAGCGTCGACTTGCCGACGCCGCTCGATCCGACCAGCGCGATCGTCTGCTGCGGGCCGCGAAACGGAGCGAGCTCGGCCAGGCCATCCCCGCTGTGCGCGCAGGCGAACACGACCGGTGCCCCACGCGCGATCGCCTCTGCGGCGACCCGGTAGGGTGCGACGTCGTCGACGAGATCGGCCTTCGTGAACAGCAGGCCGATGGGCACGCCGCAGGCCGCCGCGGCGACCAGGTAACGCTCGATCCGGCGCAGGTTGAAGTCGCGGTCGAGAGCGACGGCGACGAACACCCGGTCGATGTTCGCCGCGATGGCCTGGACGCCGGACGCGTCGCCTGCGGCGCGCCGCACGAAGGTGTTGAAGCGGGGCAACAGCGCGACGACCGTCGCAGCGTCGGCGCTTGCATCGGCACAGCGCAGCGCGACGTAGTCGCCGACCAACGGCAGATCGTGTGCCGCCGCGGCGCGGTGGCGCGCTGCGCCGGTGACCGACGCGCGCAGCATGCCGTGCGCGACGATGACGAGATAGGAGCCGCGGTCGTGTGCCGCGACTCGCCCGAGGACAAGCGGAGCCTCGACGAGGCCCGCGTAGGTAGCAGGAAACAACGGAGCATCCTTTCAGAACGCAAGCGGGGGCGTGCGGAAAGGACGCGACGGATTCGCGGCCGGGGCCGCGCCGATCGCGATGCGGCTAGGAGCCGAGCGAGGCGGCTAGGAGCCGGGAGAAGGAGCGCGGCAATGGGCGAACGCGTCGCGTCCGCGAACGGCAAGAACAGCCATCGAAACCGCCTCCTTCCTTCGGTCCGGCGCGCAGGCGCGCGACCGGCTTTTCGCGCGGTTCACCGGCGCCGGTTCGTCTCCTGCGGCGACGCGGGAACGACAAAGGGGAAGGCGGAGGACGTGGGGCCTCCGCCTTCCGGTTCACTCGGCCGCCGACGTCCGGCATTGCCCTCGCGCCGAGCTAATTCCGAGTATCCGTCATCGGTTGTCGCGCCGCAATCCTACAACGGTGCCGATGTTGATGGCATTCGAGTGCTATGCCGGTTCGCCGCGGCCGTCACACGAGGCGACGGTGCTTCGCCTCCGCCATCAGCCCGCTCTGCGACTCCACGCCGAACGCGCGATAGATCGCCGTCGCGTGGTGCTTCGCAGTGTGCGGAGAGATGTTCATCCGTCCCGCAATCTGCGTCACGCGCATTCCGGAGAGGAGCCCGTGGAGGACCTCGCGCTCGCGCGGCGTCAGGGAACGTACCGCGTCGTCGATGTCCGCACCAGCGGCCGCCAAGTCGCGCGCGATCCAGCTATCGGGATACTCGCGGACCAACTCGCCGCCGAGCGCGAGCCACGACCGTTCGCGCGTGAGCGCGAAGAGGCGCTCGGCGCAGATTGCCGCGCGCCAGCGATACCCAACCTCGCTGAACGCGACGTACGACGCGCGGTACGACTCGATTGCAGCAGTATCGTGGCCCAAGGCGTGTTGCACGGCGCCGGCGACGAGGAGCCGGTACGCGCCGACGCGGCGGTCGGTCCGCGCCGCCAGGCGGGGAGCGAACCCGCCCGCGAGAGCATCGAAACGCTCGAGCAAGGCGTGCGCGCGCAACGCGTCGAGCTCGGCGCACGCGTCGGCGGCGACGAGCAGGGCCCAGCGCTCCTCGTCGTCCGTTTGGTCCCAGATAACCTGCGGCTCGAGATCGAGAGCGTGAAAGAGCGTCGCCTGCGAGCTGGCCGGCTCCCCGGCCCAGCGTGCGAGCTGCGCGCGATCGAGGAGTGCCATCATGCACCAGGCGCGCGATGGCGCAAGCGCCTCGGCGCGGTGGAGCAGCCGCAGGGCGGGGAGGAATCGGCCTTGCAGGGCGTGGTGCCAGCCGAGGTCGCGCACCGCGTTGAAGTGCGCGATCGCGAGGTCCTCGGTCCACGGGATCTCCGCGACCAATCGCTCGACCACGACGGCGACGTCGGGAAGGGCAAGGTCGCGGTTCAGCGTGGCGAGGGTGCGTGCGACGTCGGCGAGGAGTCCAACGTCCGTCCGCGATCCGTCGAGGAGATATTTCGCGGCGAGCGTGAGCAGCCGGGCTTGCTCGGCGTAGTTGTCGCGCCGCGCGGCGATCCACGAACGGAGCTGGTAGTACGCCGCCCGCGCGGCTGCCGAGTTGTCGAGCAGTGCGTCTTCGAGGTCGGATTCGGCGCGATCCGTTTCGCCCGCCATCCACGCAACGAGGGCCGAGCAGCGCGCGACCTCCGCGCGCATCCCAGGATCCTCGAGCCGCAGGCTCCGCAGCCGCTCGACGATCTCCCTCGCCGAGCCTTGATCGCGCGCACGCGCGAACGCGTTCGCCAAAACGACGCGCGCGGCCGGCAGGTCGATATCGTCGAGCAGCGTGATGGCATCGCGGGGGCGTCCGAGGCGCAACAGCGCGCGCCCACGGAGGATCAGCGACGCCGGATCGGCACTCTCGCCGAGCGCCTCGAGGCACGCGCGGTACTCACCGGCTTGCCAGAGCGGCAGGGCCTCTTGGACCGCGCGCCCGGCTCGGAGCAAGAGTCGCTCCTGGCCGGGACGATGCAGCGCGTCGCTCACGCTACGGGCTAGGTGGTGGGACCGCCGCCGAGGGTGTCTTTGGGTATCCGCGTGGCGGGTGGGATCCATTGGTTGCCCTGCAGTTTGCCGGCGACACCGGGCTGCAGGAAGCCCGCGGTCGGATTGCCGGCAGCCCCGATGAATGGAATGCATCCGCCGAGCACCGGTAACCCGAACAGGAGCGCGAACACGACGACCAGTCTTCGCATTGGCTTGCCCTTTCGCGCAATAACGAGAATTGCACCAGGGGACTTCGCCGGAGCCGCGCCGGTCCCCGGTCCCCGCCGGGCGGGTTCTATGTCAGCTCGCGCCCGGGCGCAGGGCCTGCGCGATCACGGCCGCGGCGAGCCGAGCGCAGCGTGGCCCCTCGCGCATCAGCCACGGCAGTTCCGGCCACGCCTGGGGCTCGATCAGCACCCGCAGCGGGTGCAGCCACGCCGCGGACAGCTCTCGCTCGGGCGTGTCGAGCACCACGCGTACCGCCGCGATCCGCTCGGCATCGATGAGGGCGGACTCCATGTCGACGGCGACGACGCCGCGGGCCGCGTACGGCGTACGCTCGCTCCCACGCACGAGCGTCCGGCTGGTCGCCAGTATTCCGGTGACGGCGTCGGAGCGGAGCGCGGCGGCGCCCGCGACGAGCGCGGCCACGAGTGCGGCGTCGCAGATGCGGCGCGACCCGTCCGGATGTTCGATCTCCCGCGGGACCAGCACGGTCCCGGTCGGCAGGTCGCGGCGGACACCGCCGGCGAGGCCGCAGCTGATGACCGCGCCGGCGAGGGGACCGGCGGGTAGATCCGTTGCTCCGATGCCCGCGCGAAGCACGCGCACGGTTCGGGGGAGCGCGCGGCGGGCCGCACCCGCTTCGAGCCCCGTTGCCGCGACGACGGTCAGCGCGCGCGCATCAAGCGGCATCGCCACGCGCCCGGTACCAAGCAACCGCGCGCTCCAGCGCCGCGCGCACAGGACCGGGGCGATGGCCGAGCTCCGCGCCCGCCTTCGCCGAATCCACGAACATCAGATCGCTGGCCATGCGCGCCCCTTCGAGTGGAACGAACGGCTGCACTCGCGGGAACAGGCGGCAGCGCGCCTCGTCGACATATGCCGCGGCGAGGATCGCGGCGTCGGGCACGCGCAGCCTCGGCAGTGCAACGCCGGTCACGTCGGCCAGCAGCGCCCACACGTCGTCGAGCATCAGGTTTTCGCCGCCGAGCAAGTAGCGCTCGCCGGGCCGACCGCCCACGAGCGCGCGAACGTGCGCGCGCGCGACGTCCTCGACGGGAACCAGATTCATGCCACCGCGCGGTGGGAGCGCGACCATCCGGCCGCGTGCGAAGTCGAGCACGACGCGGCCCGTCGGCGTCGGCGACGCGTCGCCCGGCCCGACGGGTGCCGTGGGGAGAAGAAGGACCACAGGCACGCGCGCTGCCAGCGCCGCGCGCTCTTGCTCGCGCTTCGATGCGTGGTAGCTGGACGGCGCGTCGTGAGCCGGCGGGATGCTGCGCTCGTCGACCGGACGCCCGTCGCGCGACGGCCCGACGGTCGACGCGCTTGACGTGACGACGGCGCGTTCGACGCCTGCGACGCGCGCCGCTTCGAGCAGTGCCGCCGTTCCGGCGACGTTCACGCGTCGCATCCGCGCACGATCCGCGGGTGCGAACGAATAGAGCGCCGCGCAGTGCACGAGGTAGCGGCAGCCGTCGAGCGCACGCGCGAAGGCCCCGACCTCCTCGAGATCTCCGGGCACCGGTTGCGCGCCGACGAGCGCTGCGCCGCCGCGCACGAGCGCGCGCACGCGATAGCCCGCCGCCGTGAGTTCGCGCAGAACGTGCCCGCCGACGAAACCGGTCGCGCCCGTCAGGAAGACCGCGTCGCTCATGTCGTGCCCGCGGCCGATCGCGAGGTCTCCGCGTCGATGACGTCGTCGATCGACTGCGCGGCTGCGGCGGCGCTCGCTCGCGCGAACGTCGCTTTCGGGACGCGCTCGCGAAGGCGCTGGGTCTGCTCTGCGATCTTGCCTTGGTGATCGGGTGGGCCTGGAGTAGAGATCCGGTTGCGCTCGAGCGCCGCGGCGGAATACAGGAGAATAGCGCGCTCGTCGTCGCCGTCGGCAAACGCCAGCTGTGCGAGGCCTTCCAGGCAGCCGGCGGTGACCTCCCGATGGCCCACCGACCTGTTGAGGAGCATGCACTCGTGGTAGAAGGATTCGGCGCGTCGCGGATCGCCGGCGGCAGCAGCGATGCCGCCGAGCAGGGCCAGCGCATCGACCATCGCATACCGGTCACCCGAGCGTCGCAGCAGCTCGAGGCTCTCGAGCAGTAGCCGTTCGGCCGCAGCGGGGTTTCCCCGCACCAGCTCGATCTCGCCGAGATTCCCGAGCGCATCTGGAAGGAAACGCAGGTACGCCGAGGACCGCGCGACCGCAACGTTTTCTTCGAACAGCGCTGCCGCTTCTTCGAATGACCCGAGGTCGTAGAGGAGCGTCGCGTGGTTGTTGCGCGCGATCAGCAGGTAGAACGGGTCGCCAACCGCGTGCCAATGCGGCATCGAACGCTCGTAGTGCGCTCGTGCCATCGCGTAATCGCGTTGCCGGTGAGCCACGACGCCGAGATACATCCGAGCCCGCCCGATGCTCAAGTCGTCGCCGATCTCGGAGGCGACCTCCAGCGCGCGTTCGAGGCGTTCGTTCGCGCACGCGTAGTCGTCTTGGCGCACCGCCAGCATGCCGAGCGCGAGCAATCCGCGCACGGTCAACGGTTCGCCCGGCGTCGCACCCTGCGACGAGAGAAACGCTTCGATCCAGTCGCGTCCCTCGGGAATCAGGCCACGGCTCGTCCAGTATTCGACCAAGTCCGCCGAGATGCGCAAGCCGCGCGCATGCTCGCGCGCCGACTGAGCCCAGGCGAGCGCGGAGCGGACGTTCCCCAGCTGCCGATCGAACTGCCGTAACCACACGGCAAACGACTCGCCCCGGATCGCGTCGCCGGCGTCGCGGGTAAACGCCGCAACGAAGTCGGCGTGCCGGCGGCTCGTCGCGTCAAAGTCCGGGCTCTCGCGCAGGCGCTCGAGCGCGAATTCCCGGATGGTCTCGAGCATCCCGATGCGCGCTTCGCCGTGCGGCGACTCCACCTGGTGAATCAGGCTTTTGTCCATGAGCGCCGTGAGCACGTCGAAGAGACCGCGCGAGACGGGCTCCCCGTCCGGGTAGATCGCCTCCACCGCATCGACGCCGAATCCGCCCGCAAAGATCGACAGGCGCCGGAACATCTGCTGCTCGGGCGCATCCAGCAGGTCGTAGCTCCATTCGATCGTGCTCCGCATCGTGCGCTGGCGTTCCGGAGCATCGCGAGGCCCGCCGACGAGCAGCTCGAGGGGCCGCTCCAACCGCGCCAGCAGCGCGGCGGGCGACCACATCCGCACGAACGGGGCGGCGAGTTCCAGCGCGAGCGGGAGCCGGTCGAGCCGTCGCACGATGTCGATGACCGTCGCGACGTTGTGGTCGTCGAGCACGAAGCGCGGATCCGCAGCGCGCGCACGATCGGCGAAGAGTTCGGCGGCCGCATCGTCCGATCGCAGTGGCGGAACGGCGTACTCCGTCTCGCCACGGACACGAAGCGGCTCGCGGCTGGTCACGAGCACTGTGAGATTCGGGCAGGCGAAGAGTACTTCGAGCACCGTCGGGCCGGCGTCCAGGACGTGCTCGAAGTTGTCGAGGAGCACGAGCGCGGGTGCGCGGCCGAGGCGCGCGACGAGCGCATCGAGCACGGTCTGGTCCTGTCGTGGAATCACCCCGGCGGCCGCCGCAATGGCGCTGGTAACCAGGCGTGCCTCGCGCACCGCGGCAAGCGAGACGAGGAGGGCGCCCTCCGCGAGATCGTCCCGCGCCAACTCGGCCGCCCGGATCGCGAGCCGCGTCTTGCCGATGCCCCCCGGACCGGTGAGCGTGAGCAAGCGGACATCGTCGCGCCGCAGGAGTGCGCCGATACGAGCCAGATCGTCGGCGCGCCCGATGAGGGGGGTGAGCGGGGCGCGCAACTCATCGGCCTCGAGCGCCTCGTCGGTCCGGCGTGCGTCGCGCGCTCCGCGGCGCCGGTCCGCCGACGCCTCGAGTTCGCGGCGCTCGTCCTCGGTTAAGTCGAGCGCGTCCGCGAGGAGCGCGACCGTGTGGCGGTAGGGCACCCGGCGAGCGCCGCGCTCGAGCGCGCTGATCGCCTCGGCGCTGAGCCGCGCTCGCTCGGCCAGCGCTTCCTGCGACAGGCCGGCAGCGCTTCGAAATTGCCTCAGGATCGCCCCGAAGCCGGATACCCTATCGGTTGCGGTTCCCCGCGCGTCGACCACCTCGATGCTCCCCACGGTGAGCGGAATTCAACCGTCCGCAGTAGATGTACGACGCGTCGGGCGCTCGCGCCCCGCGGTTGGCGACGCTCCGGGCAAGCCGCGCCGTTCGCAGAGTCGAACGGCGGCTCACGACGGCGGCTCGTGACGGCGGCGCGTCGCGCTCGCAGGACACTCGCGCACCGACCCTCGCGCCTCGACGCTCGCGCACCGACACTCGCGGAGCATCGTCGAATGCATATCGCGTGTGACCGACGCTTGCGCGCAGCGGCGTTGGCCTGCAGTTGGGACGCCGAGAAGGATGCACGACAAGCGGGCGACGTTCGGGAAAACTACGGACGACTCGACGGCAGTGGTACGGCGGCGGTTCTCTCTCTGCGCGTACGCGCGCAATGCGAGCGCGAAAAACGGCATCGCGTGTGATGCCGCGCACGCATCGCTCGTTTTTGGCATACGAACGAAGTTCGGCGTTGGCATCCGATGCGCAGTTGACATAAACGTCGCGCGCAATCCGCTAGGCCGAATGCGCGCCGCCGCGAGAAGATCAGTCGTGGGACTTGGCGAGTTGCGGTACCTCGAAGCGGTCGTTGCTCGCGCCGTCCCCGATGTTGTCGCTGGGCTGTACTCCTCGCATGCGGCATTCAGCGGCTCATCGTTGCTCACTCCACGCGAGGGACACCATGAGCTTCCAAAAAACCCCACTAGCGCGCCTGCGACGGCTCGCTCGATTCGCGCTTGCTTGCGCGGCGGTGCTCGGCATCGTCTGGAGCAGTGCGCTTCCGACCCTGGCCGCCGGCGGCCAGAACGGCAACTTGTCCGGTACGATCATCGACAACGTGACCAAGGCGCCCGTCGCCGATGCGTCGATCAACGCCGCTGCCCCGACGGGCTCGTACACCGCGAGAACGGACTCGCACGGATCGTTCACCATCCTCGGCATGGTCGTCGACACCTACACGGTCTCGATCCAGGCCCAGGGCTACAATCCCATCAGCACCCCCGGCGTGACCATCCAGGGCGATCAAACGGTGAGCCTTGGCACGGTGGCGATATCGAAGGTACTACGCACCATCGGTCGCGTCGTCGCTCGTTCCGCCTCTTCGGTCTTCCAGCCGAAGCAGACGGTCGACTCCTATCAGGTCTCCGGCGAGCGGATGCTCCAGACCACCGGTAAGGCAGCCTCCACGAACGAAAACGACCTGCTCCTCGCGGTGCCCGGCGTCACGCTGAGCAGCGTGGGCAACCCGACGATTCGCGGCGGTCTGCGCACCGAGGTCGGCTACCAGTACGACGGCGTCGATTTCGCAGACCCATTCTTCTCCCGAAACGGGTCGAACGCGCACTTCAGCGGCATCGGCTCCGTGCAGGTCGTCGAGGGCGCCGGCGACGCGACGCAAGGCAACGTCGGCGGCGGCGTTATCAACCTGATCCCCAAGCGCGGCACCATTCCGGCGTTCGGATTCGTCGACGTCGAGGCCGGCGGCCCGAACTTCTTCCATCAGTTCGCATTCGAGTACGGCTTTGCGTCCAAGAACGGGCGCTTCTCCGACTACATCTCGTACACGGGTCAGCGCGACAACCCGTACGAGGGGTACAGCAATGCGAACGCCGCGGCGTACAACAACTTCTACGCGCCGTCGTACGAAGCCAACGACGATTTCGTCAACAACTTCGTCTACAAGTTCGGCAAAGAGAATAGCCAGTCGCTGCAGATCCTGTACCTGAACCGCAACCTGCAGCAGTGGGGCAACTACGGTGGCGTCACCGGCGGCCCCAACGGCACGTTCTACTATCCGAACGACCCATACAATTACTTGAGCAACCTGTTCGGTGCGATCGAATACAATTCGCCGACCGGTCTGCCGAACTACCGGAACCTCGTCGGGCTCAACCCCGGCACGCCGGCGTTCGGCCGCCCGAATCAGGGCGAGCTCGTCCTGTTCGCTCCGACCCGGTACCTGAAGTTCGAGTACGACAACAGCCTGAATTCCTCGACGTTCCTGTCAGCGAAGTACTACAACTGGGAGAACCTCCAGGGCAGCAGCAACAACGAGGGCTTCAGCGGCGCGAACCCGAGCAATCTCGGAATCGGTGCCTACCCGACCTGGAACCAGACGGGCGGCCCGAAGGTCGGCGCACGGCTCGACCTCACCCATCAGTTCAGCTCGAAGCACACCGTCACGCTCGACGGCCTCTACGAGAACAATCATCCGATCTGGGAGAACTACGATCCCAACGCGATGGTCTACTTGCTCGCGGCAACGGGTCACTACGGCGACTTCTTGCCGGGCGGCTATCTGTCGCAGTACTTTCCGAACGGCGTGCCACGCATCCCGAACTCCGGGATCAACTACAACGGCGCGTTCTTCCAGAACTTCGGCTACGGCATCCGCGAGCAGTGGGCCCCGAACGACCGGCTGAAGGCCGACCTCGGTGTCCGCTTCGACGGACAGAACCAGCACTACGGGTTCAACCCGTTCAACCCGACGGAGCCGGGCAACCCGTCCGACGTCAACCCGTCGACGATCACGTCGAAATACACGCAGCCGCGCGAAACCGAACCGCGCGTCGCGCTGAGCTATCAGATGGATCCATCCGACTCCCTGCGCGCGGGCTACGGACGTTCGACTGTATTCCTCAACGCGCAAACCGCTGGAACTCCGGCGACGCTGTACAACGCGCAAGCGTTTAACAGGGTGCCGGCACTCCCGGCGTCCTCCGGCCTGGTCTGCGGCAGCGGCAAGAACCCAGCCGGGTTCTTTCCCTGCCAGAACTACGCGCAGCAGCTGTACTGGCTTTACGACCAGAACTTCGATGCACCCGACCTCGGCGGCGCCCTCCCGGCGCTGTACAACAACTACGACATCACCTACCAGCATCAGTTCCGGAACGGCTGGGGCATGCGCGTCACGCCGTTCTACAAGCTCGGCACGAACCTGCCGTCGTTCGCACTCCTCAGCAACCTCGCGGCCGGCGCGGCGGTGTTCACGGTCAACAACACCGGCATCAACCGCACGAGCGGCATCGAGTACGGCCTGACCACGCCGGATCGACCGACCGGCTGGTCCGGGTTCCTCTCCATGACGTACCAGAACGTCCTGGGATCGACGCCGCCGCTGATCGGTGGTGAGGATGCGCTCCCGATCAACGGGTCGACATCGCTCACGCTCGGCGACGTGTATCGCGCCGGCTACGTGTCTCCGTTCTCGACGCGCATCGGCGCAGACTACAAGACGAGAAACGGATGGCGCTTTAGCCCGGTCGTGCAGTACGATCGCGGCTACCCGTTCTCACTGGGGAACACGATTGCATCGTCGTGCGCGGGCTTGCTCGCGAACGTTCCGCAGTCGAACATTCCGAGTTCCAGCGGTCCGTGCGCGGGCGGTTTCTACGGCGGCCCCGGCATCACGGCCATCCCCGGCTATCAGAACCAAGGCGGGGCGGCGAACTCGACCAACTACTTCGACCCGGCGAATCCGGGTCAGGCGCTCAACCCGAACATCGCGTGGACGCGCGGCACGCCGGCAACGTCATCCAGCGGCGGCGCGCTCTGGAAGTCCAACGTGAACGCGCAGATGACGATCGAGTACAAGCTGCAAAGGAACACGTTCGGCGTGCTCTTCAACAACTTGTTCGGCAACGCGTACAACGGTACGGTGCCCGTCATCAACCCGTATTACCAGCCAGTCGGCACCGGCCTCTCGGGCCCGCAGACGGGCCTCAATCCGTACTACAATCCGAGCCGCGGATTCGTGAACGTACCGAAGGACGCGTACGCCTTCACGAACGGTGCGTACCTGCTGATTCCGAATATCCCGATGAACTTCCAGGTCTACTTCCAGCGCAGCCTGTAGAGCGCACGTAGCAGCGGGCCGGGATTGCGAGGGCTCATGTCCTCGCAGTCCCGGCCCGCTGCCGACAGTCAGGGAACCGTTAACTCGCGACGGCCGCTCTGAAGATCTGCTTTACCGACTTCCCGGTCTCCATCACTGCCGTGGGCTCGTAGCCGCAGTGGGCCATGCAGTTCTCACACTTCTCGTGCCTTCCGCGACCGTACTTCGACCAATCCGTGTCCTCGAGGAGCTCCTTGTAGCTCTGCGCGTACGGTTCGTCCGACATCAGGTAGCAGGGCCGCTGCCAGCCGAGCACCGAGTACGAGGGAATGCCCCAGGCCGTGCAGCCGAAGTCGACTTTGCCTTCGAGGAAGTCGAGGTAGAGCGGGCTATGGTTGAGGCGCCAGCGATCGCGCCGACCGTCGGCGAACGCCTCGCGGAAGATCTCCCGCGTGCGCTCGACGCCGAGGAAGTGCTCCTGGTCCGGAGCTTTCTCGTACGCGAAGCCCGGTGCGATCTGCATCGTGTCGACGCCCAACTCATCGTTGAGGAAGTCGAGGACGGCGCGGATCGACGTCGGATCGTCGTGCGAAAAGAACGTCGTGTTGGTCGTGACGCGAAAGCCGCGGTCCTTTGCGGCCTTGATCGCGGCAACGGCCTTGTCGAAGACACCGTCGCGGCACACCGATTGGTCGTGCCGCTCGCGGACGCCGTCAACGTGCACCGACCACGCGAAATACACCGATGGCTCGAACAGGTCGAGCTTCTTTTGCATCAGGAGCGCGTTGGTGCAAAGGTAGATGAAGCGCTTGCGCTCGACCAGTGCCGCGACGATGTCGCGCATCTGGTCGTGCACCAGCGGCTCGCCGCCCGCGATCGACACGATCGGTGCGCCACATTCCTCCGCCGCCTCGATGCACTGCTGGAGCGTCAAGCGGCGCCGCATGATGTCGTCGGGGTGCTGGATCTTGCCGCAGCCTGCACACGCCAGGTTACAGGTGAAGAGCGGCTCGAGCTGCAGCACGAGCGCGTACTTGTCCTCGCCGCGCATCCGCTTCTCGAACAGGTACTTCCCGACGGCGACCTTCTGTTGCCAGGGGATGCTCATGCGTT
>Ga0302326_10013395_pt1 | contig 17391 bp, 11 predicted proteins | sample Palsa_T0_3_FD_202264 | JGI IMG/M metagenome (GOLD analysis project Ga0302326, IMG submission 202264) | Peat permafrost microbial communities from Stordalen Mire near Abisko, Sweden - Palsa_T0_3 | ecosystem: Environmental > Terrestrial > Soil > Palsa > Peat permafrost | place: Sweden: Abisko... | reverse complement strand
GATCGAGGCGCACAAAGGCGGGCTATACCGCTCCGACGACGCGGGCGCAACGTGGTCGCTCATCGGAACCGATCACCGTATCATTGACCGCGCCTGGTATTTCTGCGGAATCACGGTGGACCCGAAGAATTCGGATGTCGTTTATATCGCCGACGTCGCGATCTATCGCTCGAATGACGCGGGCCGGACGTTCACCGCAATCAAAGGTGCGCCGGGCGGCGACGATTATCATCTGTTGTGGATTGACCCGCAAAATTCGAAGCGAATGATTCTCGGCAGCGACCAAGGCGCAGCAATCAGCGTGGATGGCGGAGCCACGTGGTCCTCCTGGTACAACCAGCCGACCGCGCAGTTCTATCACGTCGCCACGGACAATGATTTCCCTTATCACGTCTACGGTGCGCAGCAGGATAGCGGCACGGCAGCCACGTTCAGCCGCTCCGATTCCGGCACCATCACCTTTCGCGATTGGTATTCTGTCGGCGCTGGTGAAAGCGGCTACATTCTCCCTGATCCGCGCGATTCCAATATTGTTTATGGTGGCGATACGTTCGGCGGTCTGCATCGTTTCGACCGCCGAACGCAGCAATCCCAAGACATTGCGCCCGCGCTGGTGGAATTCAACCCCGACATATCGCAGTCAAAACTTCGCTTCACCTGGACTTCGCCGCTGGCCTTCGCGCCCTGGGATGCCCGAGTGCTTTACTTCGGCTCGCAATATCTGCTGCGCACCGACGATGGCGGCAATCACTGGAAAGCTATCAGCCCGGATTTGACAGGCGTCCAGCCCGGCGCCGCCGAATCGCACAAGGGCCAACCGCCCGCAGTGGATAACGCCTCCGCGCGCGGTCACGGCGTCATTTATTCCATCGCTCCATCGCCCGTCGTCGCGGGGCAAATTTGGATCGGCACCGATAACGGCCGTATCCAGTTGACGCGCGATGAAGGAAAAACTTGGACGAACGTACCGCCCGCCGCCGTGTCCGATTGGAGCATGATCGGCTCGCTCGAACCTTCCCACTTCGACGCGGCCACCGCCTATGCGTCCGTGGATCGCCACGCGCTGGACGACCTCAACCCTCACATCTATCGCACGCATGACTTCGGCACATCTTGGACGGAAATCATCGCCGGCATTCCCGCGGGCCAGTATGTCAACGTGGTCCGCGAAGATCCCGTCCGCCGGGGATTGCTCTATGCTGGAACGGAGTTGGGAGTTTACGTTTCGTTTGACGACGGCGCTCGCTGGCAATCGCTGCAACTGAATCTGCCCGCCACATCCGTGCGCGACCTGGCAATCCATGGTGCGGACCTTATCGCCGCAACTCATGGCCGGTCGTTCTGGATACTCGATGACGTGGCGCCGTTGCGCCAAATGAGCTTGTCAATTGCCGGGACACACGCTTCGTTGCTGAATTCGGAACCCGCCGTGCGTCTCCGCACGCTCGATTTTGAAACACCGTTGCCCCGCGAATTTCCCGCGGCGGAAAATCCTCCTAGCGGCGCAATCCTGGATTATGTTTTGCAGCCGCCAGCTCCAGACGAAATCACACTGGATATTCTGGACTCCATGGGCCGCGTCGTCCGTCATTTCAGCAGTAAGCCCGCTCCCCAGCCGCCCAAAAACCGCAATTCCTTCACCGATGACTGGCTGGAAGTCTCGCCTGATCTCACGCGCAACCCGGGACTGAACCGATTCGCTTTGGATTTGCGCTACAGTCCGGCGAAAGGAACTCCCGCCGGTTCATCAACCAAGGGCCCTTGGGTGCTTCCCGGTGATTATCAAGTGCGCCTGCAGGCGGGTGCAGAAACATATTCTCAGACGCTGCATGTCGAGATGGATCCGCGCGTGGAAATTTTGGCCGCCGACTTGGAAAAGCAATTCTCGCTGGCTTCGCGGATTTCTGCAATGCTCGGAGATTCTCTCTCCGCGTTGCGTGAGATTGAATCGCTGGAAACCCAACTGAGCGCCCTGTCCCAACCGGATTCCCGTGTGTCCGATGAAATTCGCGCCGCTGTCAAGGCGCTCTCGCGGGATGCGACAACTTTGCGTGATGGCGTAGCCGACCGCGCATATCCTCCTCACGGCATTTCCTGGCTGGCGGCTCGCGAGGCCGCGCTCGAAGACTCGGTAAATAGCGCCGACGCCGCGCCCACATCGCAGGACGAATCCACCGCTCAGCAGCTGGAGCACGACGCCGCTCTGATGCTCGATAAGTGGCGCCAGTTGAAGGACCACCAATTGCCGGGGCTAAATCGCCAGCTTCAGGCTGCGGGCCGGAAGTCGGTGGATCTTGCAGGCAGTCTCCCCGAGGACTACAATCCCCTTCCCTCCGGCGATCTATAAATGACCTTCGGGCCGCGAAAATCTATTCACAGCGTCGGGCATTGACTTTCGGAAAATCTGAATGCAATGGAGTGGGGAGCCAGGTGACGCGTAAGCCATTAAAAGGTGTTTTAGAGGGAAGCTGGATACATTCTGGGTTCACTTTGCGTGAGCTGAAACGCAGGGAGAAAGTAAGGCGAAAAAAGGCCGCGGAAAATGAATTCTAATCGCAACACGCTAACGAATAGAAATCCCCGCATCTCATGTGTAATCAGCCACATCACACTTTTCTAATCGCAACAAAATCGCATGTTTCTAAACGCCCTATTATGGTGCAATTTGGAGGGGAAATGACCAGGTCTTGGAGGAAAAAATCGGGCGATCCGCTCTCTTTTTGCCCGGGATCAGCCGGCGGGGCAAGCAGCCTTGGCAGCAGACGCAACTCCCGTGGCGCGCCGCAGGAATTCATAACGGTCAATCGCGACTGCCACGCCAACGCCCTCCCCTTCGGGCTCGACGCGCACCACGTGGCCGTGGCATCGCACTTTAACCGGGCCGCCGGGGCTCAATTCGCTCGGCAACGTCAGCACGATTTCGATGGCCGATTGCTTGGCGAGCTTGGCGGGAAGATGGAAATAGATTCCGCGCGAGTTCAGGTCTCGCGTACGACCCGGCGCTTCCATCCGTTTATCGCCGGTCGTCCAGCGCACCACCAGCGGCAGGTTCAGCGTGTAGCGGCGGCCACTGCGTTTGTTCCGGTTGTGTGAGGAAACTTTCTCCATGGTCATCTGAGGATATAGAAGGCCCTCGGAACGCTCAATAGCGCACCCGGCCCATTTTTGGCCCTTATTATTCGGTACCACCGTACTACCCATGCCGACAAAGCCGCGGCGACTCTTTCCGGGAACGCCCTTTGAATTCCAGGAAACCCTTACGCTTCTCTAACTTGCGCGATATGTGTGGAGAATATTGTCCAGAGAAATCAGGCCCTCGAGGCGATACGGATTTACTCGGCTGGTTACGGCAAGAAACGGCCAATCCCCCATCAGCCGCAAGGCTTCCTCGAGCGGCTGGTCAGGGTACACGGACGGAATCGGCCCGCGCGTGGGAATTTCGCCGACGATGAGTTCGGGCGACTCCGCTGCGTGCTGCCGCAACTCCTCCGCCGCCAGCAAGCGCCATCCGCCCGCGCGCTCCGCGACCACCAACCACGGCTCCGTGGTTGGCCCCAGGCGTTCCAAAGCCTGGGCGGATTTTTCGTTCGCGGCCAGCGCAACTGCCTGCGATTCCGGCAACGCATCCTCCACGCGCAAAATCCGCTGCTCGCGCACTTCTTCCAGTGACGGAAGCATCATGCCGTCCTGCCGCGACAGCATGTCAAACAGCGGCACTTTCTGATACCTCCGCGAAATGAAGTAGGCCAGCATATTGGAAATCATCACCGGGAGAATAATGGAATAATTCCCCGTGATCTCCACCACCAAAAAAACCGAAGTAATGGGCGTGCGCAGAAACCCGGCAAACATCGTTCCCATGCCCACCAGCGCGAAGGCTGCCTCGGAGCCCGCCAGTCCATGGAAGAAGTGCTGCTCCAGGCCGCCGACGGCGCCACCAATCATCGCGCCGATGAAAAGAGTGGGCGCAAACATCCCACCGGGTGTCCCGCTGACAAATGAAAAACTGGTCGCCAGAATTTTTGCCGCTCCCAGCAGGAGCAGAAGCCTCCACGTAAAATCCCCGTGCAACGCCTGGTTAATGTAGGGATAGCCTGCTCCCATCACCTGCGGCAATTTCAATCCAATCAATCCAATCAGTAGTCCCGCGGCGGCCGGCTGAACGATTTGCGTCCAACGTGGCCACGCCATCAGCCGTGGCCGAAGGTACGCGATGAGCCGCATAAACAGAATTGACGCTGCGCCGCCGGTGATTCCCAGCACCGCATACGCCAGCAATTCCAACGGGCTTTGCAGACGGAAAGCAGGGATTCGGAAAAGCGGGGCGCTGCCAAGAAACCATCGCATCACCACCACGCTGGAAACCGCCGACAGGATGATTGCGCCCAGCGTCCCGCCGCTCCATACACCGATCACTTCCTCGATGACGAACAACACTGCCGCAATCGGCGCATTGAACGCCGCCGCCAGACCCGCCGCCGCTCCTACCGGCGCAATTAGCCGCAGTTTCTCCTGTGAGAGCCGCATCCGCCTGCCCAGGAGCGATGCAATCCCCGCGCCCATTTGCAGCGAAGGGTCCTCCGGCCCCAGCGAATGCCCGCTGCCGATGGCCAGCGCGCAGCAGACGAATTTCCCGATCACCGTGCGAAATGGAACGTAGCCGTCAAAAACATACACCGCAGCCTTCGTCTGGTTCACGCCGCTGCCGCGCGATCGCGGAAATAAATAAATTACCAGCAGCGCTACCACTAGACCACCCACGGCGGGCGACAGCAGTACCCGCCACGACGGCGGCGCCAACGCGGAACCAAGCATCCACCATCGCGTCCAGTCAATCGCCACGCGGAAGCAGACCACCGCGAGTCCGGAAAATGTGCCAATCAGGACGGCGAGAAGTAGGAAAAGAGGGTTTTCCCGCAACGTGAGCACGTGGTGTCGCCACGCATTCCACAGCCGAATTACGCGGCTCCGTTCCGGCCTGGCGCTCGTCTCTCGGTCCCTAATCACCGCATCGCCACTCGCGCCGTCGCCCGTCGCACCGGTCGTTTGATCAGCGTTCATTGCGGCACTCATTGGCCTGTTCCATGCGCTGCTTGCGCCAAATGAAGCAGCGCCAGATCAGTGCCTTGAGGCTCGCCACACTTCGAAACCGTCAACTTCTCGATATCGAAAACCAAGTCCATCACGTCGGTGATTTGTCCCGGATGCGCTCGCATCTGCGCGTCGGCCAGCAAGGGAGTCATAGCCTGCACGCGCGCATCGGCGGCCTGCAAGTCAGTCGCCGGCGCTGACGACGAATCCAGCGGCTGACCGAGCATCGCGGCGCAAGCATGCAATCTCGCGACTGCCGTCTGGAACGCAGCCTGCGCGCGGCGTTGTTTCGTTTCCTCCGATAACCCCCGAATAAACGGATCTGCCTCCAGGACGTTTTGCGCCTCGTTCAGCGTCTCCTGGGTTGCCGTATCGTCCGGCGCGGCGCGACCGGCTTGCGCCAGGTATCGTTCAGCTTCGGAGAATGAACCTAGTTGCAAACAGGCGCTGCCCGCTCCCTTCAGAGCGTAGGCATTCTCGGGAGCGGTTTGGAGGACTAGACGAAATTCGTCGAGAGCATGCCGCGGGCTGCCCGCGCGAAAGAAAAGCTCTCCCACTCGCAAATGCATTTCCACGTCGTTGGGCGGCGCAGCCGCGGCGAGGGAAATCAGTTCAGCTTCCGCATCAGCGCTCTCTCCGCGGTCGAGCAGAAACTGGGATAGTTCCAGACGGGCCTGGAGGGGCCTATTCACTTCACTGTCAGGCCATTCTCCGTAAAATGCATTGTGATAATAACGCAGCGCGTCCGGAATGTTTTGTTCCCGCACAGCCAGCCGCGCGCGCGCAAGGTTCGCCGCGCCATTACCCGAATCAGCCGCCAGTACGGCATCCAGATAACTTCGCGCCTCGGCGTCGTGGCCGATGGCCGCCTCGGCTTCCGCCAAACGCAATTCCGCCGCCGTATCGTCCGGAGCGTATGCGAGAGAGGTTCGCAGGGCCGCCACCGCTTGCGCGGCGTTGCCCGTTTGAATTGCGCGGCCACCATCTTGAAACCATTCCGCGGCAAGGGCTTCCTGCCGGGCATGATACATCCGCGTCAAAACTCCCGTGATCGCGAACGCCGGCACGATGAACGCCAACGAAACCGTGAGGACCAATTCGCGCGAAGACTTGCCCGCGCCCCGCAGACGGGCGCAATTGGCGCACTCAACGTCATCCGCACCCATCGAGTGGCCGCATTGTGGACAAAAATGGCTGGGCCTCGCAGCCGATTGAATGTTCATCTCTCTAAGAGAATAGCGCTACCGTGGAAGAAAAGAGGCGCAAAAAAACAATGCATTTCTTGATGTCGCTTCACTTTAGTATCAGACATTCGATGAACAGCAGCAGCCCGCGAGACTGGCGCGCGCTTCAGGTTTGCTCGATCAGCCTGTGATGAATGGCATAGAGGGCCAGCTCCAGGCGATCGGATACTCCCAGCTTGTCGAAAATATTGTGGAGATGATTTTTTACGGTCTGCTCGCTGATGAAGAGTTTTTCCCCGATCTCCCGGTTGCGGAATCCCTGCGCCACCAGTTGTACGATTTCCCGCTCGCGATCACTCAGCAGGGGCTTGTCTTTTCGCCCTCCGCCCTCGGACGATTTCTTGAAGGCATTGATGACTTCGGCGGTCATGCGATTATCGAGCCAGATTTCGCCTTGATGCACCTTGCGGATGCTTTTCACCAGCAGATCGCTGGCCGATTGTTTCAGCACAATGCCGCGAGCACCCAGGCGCATCGCGCGGACAACGTCCCGGTCATCTTCCGCGGCGGTCAGCACGATCACGCGCGTCTGCAGCGCATCGAAATTCACATTTTCGAGCACGCTCAACCCGTCCTTCTCCGGCATGCGCAAATCCAGCAGAAGCACATCCGGCTTCAGTTTATCCAGCAGCCGGACACACTCATTCCCATTCGGCGCTTCTCCGACGATCTCGACATCCTCCGCGTTTTCCAGCAGCTTTCTCAGGCCTTCGCGAAAAATGGCGTGGTCGTCGGCCACCAGGATGCGAATTTTAACTTTTGTTTTGGCCATTTCAGCTCAAGGGAATTTCAATCGTCAGCCGCGCGCCACGCCCGGGATTGGATTCCAGAGTGAGGTTTCCGCCCACGTGTCGCGCCCTTTCTTTGATGGAAATCGGGCCCAAGCGCAAATTATCCAGCTCGTCCCCGGTGTATTTGCCGGAGAAGTCGAACCCCTCGCCGTTATCGTCAATCACGAGCAGAGCTCTCGTTTCATCGTGGTCCAGTTTTACCACGACGTGACCAGCCTTGGCATGCTTTTTTATGTTCTGTAGTGACTCCTTGTATATCTGGAAAATCTCGCGGCATACGCGGGTGGGAATGCGCAAATCCTGATCTTCAATGAAAACATCCAGCGCAATGCCTGTTTCTTGACGGAAGCGCTGGGCGAGGCCCAGCATCATGTCGGGCAAGTCCGCGCTTTCAATTCTCAGCGGGCGGAGATCGGTCACCATGCGGCGCAACTCGCTTTCCTCATGCTGCACCACTCGCTGCAATCCGGCCAGTTCCATTTCCAGAGCCTTATCTGTTTCTTCCACGCGATGGCGCAAAACGTCCAATTGAATGTTCAGACTCAACAGCGATTGCAGCAGCCCGTCGTGCAGATCGCCAGCCAGCCGGCGCCGCTCCGCTTCCACGGCCTGCGCGCGCAAGTGCCGCAGCAGAAAGAGATTCTCGATCGGCAGCGCAAGACACGTCACTGCTCGCTCGAACCAGCGCAAATCACTCGCGGAATACCGCCGGCGTCCATTCAATACGAACATTCTGCCGAACGAGCGTTCCGTGGATTCCTCCGATGAAGCCGCCGAGGACTCCATGGGTACGGTCATCAATGACCGTGCATGCAATTCCTCGGCCAGCGGTTGGGGCGGCAGCCTCCCCGCTTGTTCCCGCTTGTTTTCCTTCCATCCGAACCCCCTGGCTTCTCCATCCAGCGCATTCCAGCAGAGACTGCCGGCCATATCGTCCATTAGAAACTGATTCGCCATGTCCAGCGTCGCGGAATCCACCAGCAGTTCGCCGGATCCGCTGGTTTCTATTTTCCAGTAAAAGAGTCTTTCCAATTTTTCGTCCCGGATAACAATACATGTGCTTTCGCTTTCAAATTCCCGCGCCACGGCGGTCAGCAATCGCCGGAGCGATTCGCGCAGTCCCAATTCGTATCGCAGCAGCCGGACCGTTTCCTCCAGAAAACCTTCTCTTTCCGCGGCGCGATGCTCCATCTCGCCCATCCAGGCCAGCAGCACTCCCCCCGTCGCTGTTGCCGCGGCAAGCGCCGCCGCGTGCACAATGCCGGCTTTGTCGTGCCTTCCGACGGCTACCTGCCAGAAGCCCATGAAAAATCCCCACAGCGCAGCCAGTCCCCACGCCCCGCTCAATCCGCGACGCACACCCGCCCCAAAAAGCACGTAGAGGAAGTAGAACCAGAAGGCCAACAGGGCATGCGGTGCCACGACCAGCAGAAAAAGCACAATCACGTCCGTTGCGGGGAAGAACCATTCCGGCAGCGGCCACGGCGTGATTCCCTGCTTCACGGATAGCAACAGATAGAAAACCGCCAACGCGGCAATGGGGAGATGCTCGCGAGTGGGTTCCAGCACCAGCAGGCCCAGAAGCACCATCAAGAGCGCGGGCAGCCGCGCCCTGGCCAGCCGTTCCTCGAAGTCCAGCGCAAACTTGTATTTGCTCTTCAAAAACCCTTCTCCCGTCCTCCAGCCGAGTCTAACAAGCTTCACGCCCACCCGGAGAGGTTTCCTTCGCGTTAATCTCCATCAACTTTCCCGAACAGCAGGCTTGACAGCGGGTGCATAATCGTTAGCGGAAATCAATTTTGCCCGTCAGCACCGCCATGCAAGAATTTGGCTTAGGCGACCTGGTGATGGCTCACAACAAGAGGTTGTCCGCCCGCTTGCAGCGTTTCACACGCGCCGAAACTCGCCGCATCATTGGACTCGAGGAACGCCAACTCCGATACTGGGAGAAGTTGCGGTTCGTCCGCCCTCGAATCCGGTGGCGCCAGCGTTTTTATTCTTTCGGCGACCTCGCGGCTCTTCGCACCGTCCGCGAGGTTGTTGAATGCCGGGTTCCCGCCTGGCGGCTGCATCGCGCGCTCCGCGCTTTGGCAAAGCGCCAGGGCGGCAATTGTCCTCCTCTGGAAATGTTGTCTTTGTTCGCGCACGGCCAGGAAATTGCATTGATTCCGCCGGGAGGCGACGCGCTCCCCATCGAACCGCTCACCGGCCAGTTTCTCTTCGCATTTCCGCCTTCCTCGGTGAGAGCGAAACTGCGCTGCATCCCGTCGCGCACGGCCGGAGAATACTTTGAGGCAGCGCTCTCCTTGGGCGATGATCCCGCCTCGGCGGCAGAGGCTGCCAAGCTGTATCAGCGGGCCCTCGCAATAGAACCGCACTGGGTGGAAGCTCACATCAACCTGGGCGTCGCCCACTATCATTTGGGGCATCTGCGCGAAGCAGCCAAAGCGCTGGGCGCTGCCCTGCATCTTGCTCCCCAGCATCCCATCGCCCTCTTCAATCTCGGCTGCGTGTTGGATGAGCGTGGCTCAACCGTCGCGGCCATTCGTCACTTCGAACTAGCCCTGCGTGCCATGCCCAACCACTCCGATGCACATTTCAACCTGGCGGCTGCGTATGAAAAGTCAGGTCAACCATCATGCGCACAGGACCATTGGCGCGCCTATCTGCGCCTCGAACCTTGCGGGGAAGGCGCTGCCTATGTGCGCGGCCGGCTCCAGAAGCCCTCGGCCTTGCGCCAACTCTCCGTGCCGATTCCTTTCTCGCGCAAGGCCTAATCTCTTGTATATTGTTCTTGGCTGAATCGCGATATCGCTGGACATAAAGGAGAATATCGAAGTGAGCAATCTGAGATGCATTCCAATTCTGGGAATGTTGGTCTGCGTGAACGTGGCAAGCGCGCAAACCACAGGAAATCCCGGCTTTGAAAAGATGAAATCCCTTGCGGAAACTTGGACGAGCACAGTCGATGGAAAACCGGGTTCCACCACGATTCGGGTAGTGTCCAACGGCACGGCCATCGAGGAAACCATGACCTCGCCGGATGACACACAAATGGTCTCGATGTACACGCCCGACGGCAACCGCCTCTTGATGACACATTACTGCTCGATGGGCAACCAGCCGCATCTGGAAACTGGACCCGTCGCTCCGAGCGACACCAAGTATTCATTTGTCTATAAGGGAGCCACAAACCTGGCGAGCCCGTCGGCCGCGCACATCAGCCACCTGACCTTGCAGCTTATAGACAACGACCATTTCACGGAAACCTGGACGTTTGCCGAAAACGGCAAGGACAATTCCGAGACGATGCAATATACGCGCCAGAAGTAGACATCCCAAGCTGCTGTCAAAATTAAATTTGGTCGCACATTGGACAATTGCAGCGGCCGCGAACGTCATGTAAAATCGTGGCAGCGGATTCAGCGCAATACGGTGAGCGTAGCTCAGCTGGTAGAGCATCGGTCTGTGGCACCGAGGGTCGTGGGTTCAAATCCCATCGCTCACCCCAACCTCGCATTGTAAGCCGCACTCCTGGAAACACGTTTCCCATTCGCAATCCGCCATCTGACCGGGTAAACTTGGCGGGCCCACTCACATGTCACTCACTGCAGGAGATCGCCTAGGGCCTTACGAAATCCTCGGTCCCATCGGCGCCGGCGGCATGGGCGAAGTCTATCGCGCCCGAGATACCAAACTGGGCCGTGACGTGGCGCTGAAAGTCCTGCCACAGGCTTTTGCCGCCGATGCCGAGCGCATGGCGCGCTTCCGGCGCGAGGCGCAGGTCTTAGCCTCACTTAATCACTCCAACATCGCCGCGATTTACGGGTTCGAAGATTCGAGCCACGTACAAGCACTGGTGATGGAGTTGGTGGAAGGGCCGACGCTCGCGGATCGCATCAAGACCGGCGCGATTCCCATCGAGGAAGCGCTGCTCATCGCCAAGGCAATCTGCGAAGCGGTTGAATACGCGCATGAGCGCGGCATCATCCATCGCGATTTGAAGCCTGCGAACATCAAGCTTGCAAATAATGACGCCGTAGAGGTTCTCGATTTTGGGTTAGCAAAGGCCCTCGACACCGACGTTTCCCCGCCAGACATATCAAGTTCTCCGACGATCAGCCGCATGGCCACGCAGGCGGGAATTATTCTGGGCACTGCGGCATACATGTCGCCGGAGCAGGCCAAAGGCAAAGCGGTGGACCGCCGCACCGACATTTGGGCATTTGGCTGCGTGCTCTATGAAATGCTGACGGGCAGAATGGCTTTCAGCGGCGAAACGGCCACGGACACACTGGCTGCGGTGATAAAGAGTGAGCCGGATTGGTCGCTGCTTCCCACGAACACGCCGCACGCAATTCGAAATCTTCTGAAGCGCTGCCTGAAGAAAGACGCGAAGCAGCGATTGCAGGCTATCGGCGACGCTCGAATTGCCGTCGATGAAGCCGCCTCCGGCGCGCCTCAGGATTCGTCTCCATTCATTCCCGCCGCCGCGCCAGTGTCTGCTAGGCGGTTGTGGATAGTTGCCGCAGTCGCTTTGCTCGTCGTGGCCGTTGCGGGCGGGGCGTTCTTCTGGCTGCGTTTGCCGCAACCGATCGCGCTGGACGCCTACATCCTTCCTCCGGAGAAGACCACGTTCACGCTCACCTCGGACGATGCCGCCGGACCGGTGGTGCTTTCCAGGGATGGAAAGCAAATCGCGTTCGTGGCCGCTGACGACAAGGGCATTGACCGCATCTATGTGCGTGACCTGGACAATAGAGTGGCCCGGCTGGTGCCGGATACGGAAGGGGCGACCTATCCGTTTTGGTCAGCAGACGGAGAATCACTGGGTTTCTCCAGCGGGGGAAAAATTCGCCGTGTCGGTGTGGGTGGGGGGCCCGTGCTGGATATCTGCAACGCCGTGCGGCCGCGCGGGGGCACTTGGGGAAGGGATGGCACCATTCTCTTCACGCCGGATGCAACCAGCGGCATCTTCCGGGTGTCGGCCAGCCCCGGTTCTACCCCTACGCAGGTGACGGTACTGGACGCCGCGCACACCACGAATCGCTGGCCGCTGCTTTTGCCGGACGGGAAACACTTCATTTACTTCGCAACCAACCATTCCGATCCGAGGGCGAGCGGGAGCAACGGCATTTATTTCGCGTCGCTGGACGGCAAGGAAAACCACTTCGTGACGCCCGCGGAAACAAACGCGGCGTTTGCCAGTGGCCGCCTGCTGTGGGTCCAGAAGGGAGCTTTGCTCGCGCAAGAATTCAATCCCCGTACCGGCCGGACCAGCGGGGAGGCCATGGCCGTGGCACAGGGTGTTGGCACTAACTTCTCGACGTGGAGGGCGGCTTTCGATGCCAGCGACAATGGCGTGTTGGTGTATCAGCCGGGCCTGCAAACGGGAAACTCCACGCTGCAAACCCTGAAGCGAGACGGTAAGCCGGAACGCACGCTGAGCGAAGAAAGCTCCGTGGCGGATCTGCGGATCTCACCGGACGGGCACAAGGCCGCACTATTGACCGGAGATTCCCTGCCCAATATCTGGATCCTGGATTTGGACAGCGGCACGCGGACAAGATTTACGTTTGAAGCCACCGCCGATGGCATAGTCTGGTCCGGCGACAGCCGCCGGATCTATTACGTCACCCGAGGCAAGCCATACCGGATGTTCCGCGAGGATGTGGATGGCTCAGGCAAGAAAGAACTGGTGCTGGAATCGGCGAGCGCATTGCATGTCTCCGATGTTTCCGCGGACGGCCGCTATTTGCTGTTTGCCGAAGCCCACGGAAATCTTACCCTCACGACCTGGGTGATGCCGCTTGCCGGCGGAGGCCCAGCACGGCCCCTGGTGGATGAGCCCGTGGCCACCTATTCCGCGCGCTTTTCCCCCGATGGCAAATGGGTGCTCTACCACAGCACGGAAACCGGCCACTACGATCTCTATGCCACGTCGCTGGCGCACGGCGGCAAGCTGCAACTGACCACGAACAGCGCCGAGAGATCCCGGTGGAGCGGCGACGGCAAGGCAATCTTTTACGTGACGAGAGACGGGTCGGTCTTCGACTTGCCAGTGATAGAAACCGATAACAGTCTGCAACCCGGCACTGCCCGGGTTCTTTTCAAGGCGTCCACGTTGGGTCAGACGGGTTTCTTTGGAACTCCCTGGGATATGGCGCGCGATGGCCAGCGCTTCCTGGTCAATACCACCGGGGAACAAACAGACGAATCGGTTGCCGTCCTCGTCCTTAACTGGCAGGCGCGGCTCAAGAAATAAAGATGGGATAAAGATGAGCCGCCCTGCGCGGGGTGAGCCACATTTTACTGGAAGCGAATCGGCACTTCGCGCAGACGCAAATTCACTCAGATCAGGCGTCAGATGCAGATTGGCCTATTAATTCTTTGATATTACCTAGCTCAGACGCCCCAGGTTGTGGTAGAAGGTTCCCCATAGAGTCGGCCTGCACATAATCACCAAGGAACTTCCCAAATGGACATGGTCCACCTTCTCATGGAGTCCACGCGCTAACGAAGGTTTTTTCGCGGAAGGCAAGCCTGGCGATTCAATGCTATAAGCCGGCTGATATTTGCAACGTCGGCTGTGATTGCGGCGCGAAGGCAAAATTCGGGATGCCTGGCTGTATCAAATTGTAGAAATCGGCATCCTGGACGGGGGCGCCGCCGACGGTGTTGCTGTCTGCATTCCGAGCGCTGGTTTCGGGGTAAAAGACTACAGTGTTCGGTTGCGGCTTCAGAGCAAAGCGAATGTTGCGCTTGGCGTTTTCGTCCACCGTGCGCTGCAAATCGAGTTGATCGATATCAATCGCATTCTCCCCGCCATAATCCACACGGTAGTGCAGCCTGTTATCCGCCACCCAGTAGTCGCTTGCGGGGAACACCGTGCCATCCTTGAGATACAACAGGATGGTCGGCGTGGATTCCGCCACGTTCCCGGTTATCGGGTTGGGATTCCCGGAATTGTCCGAAGGCTCCGCGCTCACATCCAAATCCGGCGAGTTGCTGGAAGGGCCCGAATCATTGGACGAGTCGTCATAATACCCGTCAACGTTATCGCTCGGATACGCGTAGGGTATCGGAGGATACGTATAGCCCCAATAATTCGGCCAGTACGGGGCCCAGTAACCGCCCCAGCCGGGACCCCAACCCCACCAAGGATTCCAACCGAATCCTATGCCAAATCCACCCCAACCCCAGCCCCAGCCGCCGCGCCAGCCCCAACCCCAGCCGCCGCGCCACCCGTAGCCACCCCAACCATAGCCGCCACGCCACCCGTAGCCGCCGCGCCAGCCGTAGCCGCCGCCCCAGCCATAGCCGCCAACCCGGGGACCTGGCCCAGCGAAAACGCCATGTCCGGACGCCCAGGGGCCAGTGCCATTGAAAGAGCCAGTCCGCGAACCAACAGAGTTCACGGGCGAAGTTCGAGACGAGGCAGCGCTCAAGCCGGATGTGCGCGTGCTCGCTGCTGAACCGGTGCGGGCCGTACCGGCGGAGTGCGAAACACTGCCCGCGGATGCGCTGCTTGCATTTCCGTGAGAACCAAATCGACCCGCCGCACTGCCGGAAGCGCGTGCGCCTGCCGATGATGCAGCGCCGGATGTCGCGCCGTGCATGCTCGAAGGCTGGAACGAATGCCAGTGCCCGTCGGCGGCCGCAGATTCACGAACACCGGACCCTGTGCCGCCCCGGCCGTTCATGCCCGCGGAAGCGCCAGAGTGACTTCCTCCGTAGGAAGAATTCGCGGACGAGTGATAGCCATTGGCACCGTGGCTGCTTGAAGCGCCGAACGAATGCCAGTTCCCGTCGGCGACGGCAGGTTCATGACCCGCGGACCCTGCGCCGCCGCGGCCATTCATGCCCGCGGAACTGCCATAGTGATTCCCTCCATAGGAGGAATTGCCGGGCGAGCGATAGCTGTTAGCCCCGCGATTTCCATAAGAGCCGCTGCCGCCATGGCCGGATGAATACGGAGAGCCGCCATGATTTCCACCGCCGCCGTACGAATGCCCCCCACCGCTATAGCCGCCTCCCCCGCCATGGAAGCCACCGCCGCCACCACCACTGCCGTGAAATCCGCCGCCACCGCCGCCGTGCCCACCACCGCCATGCTGGGCCAGTGCGGGCGTCGCCGTCGCGCACGCCAGCGCTGCCGTGGCAATCAATGTGAAAAGAATTCTCGAAACAAGGATGGACTTTCTCATTTTAGTTCCCTCCCGCGTAGATCATGCAGGACTTGTAAACCCATAAATCTTGACACCTTCAAATGTGGCGCCATAGCGAGGCTACCACGAGACACAAGCCTCTATGTATATTAACCCCAACGGGGAGATTTAGTTGCTCCAGTCTGCCGAGTGGCACCAGGCCCATCCGCACACGATCGTTGTCGCCTCGCAATTTTCATCGGCGGCGACGCCGAAAATTGCGACTGGACTTGAATCCGTGAACATGCGCTCCGACGCATCCGGTTTGGACCGGCACGCTTCCACAATGTGGCACGGAAAATTCTCGTTCTTGTGTGGGCCGCAGAGGCGTGTAATTGCAGCCAGTGGGAACTCCGATGAAGGTACGCAACCCAGGCGGGAAGGCCTCGCCTTGGAGCGGGACATGGCGTACTCGAAGCGGCGTTTCGAGTGACAACAGACGCCGGTCACGATACACTCGCCCGGCGGAGGCGAATCCATGGACTGGATGTACCAAATCCCGAACTGGATGTTCTGCCTGCTCGTAATGACCGTGACGGCGGCGGTGGGCATTGGCGGCCTGCTCCTCACGCGAACCAGGATCATCCGGCTGCACGGCGATCAGCCGCACAATGACGTCGTGGGAATTTTTCTGAACGTTACGGGAATCATCTATGGCATCGCGCTGGGATTGATTGCGGTGGCCACGTGGCAGAGCTACAGCAATACAGGCACGAAGGCCAATGCGGAAGCCGCCGGCGTCGCCGCCCTCTATCGCGACGTCAGCAGCCTTCCGGATCCGGCGCGTTCGGAACTCCAGCAGGAGTTGCGCACCTACACGCGCATTGTGATTGACAGATCCTGGCCTGCGCAGCGCGAAGGAAAAATCCCGGACGCAGGTACGGAGCAACTCACCGTCTTTCAGGCGGCGCTGGACCACTTCGAGCCCCTCACCGACGGTCAAAAAATCCTCTACGCGGAGACGTTAAGTGCATTTAACCTGCTTGTCGAACTGCGCCGCGCGCGCATGGAGGCGGCAGTTTCCGGTCTGCCCTTTCCGGTTTGGGTGGTGGTGATTGCCGGAGCGGTCATCACCCTGGCGGTGACGTGGTTCATTCGCAGCCTGCGCTTCAGCGTTCACGTCTGGATGACGCTGCTTCTCTCCGTCTTCCTCGGCTTGGTAATCCAACTGATGATCCGGCTGGACAAACCCTATCGAGGAGCCTACGGCATCAGCCCCGCGGCTTTTGAGGTTGTTTACCAGCAATTGATGACCGGCCCGCTGCTCACCCCGCCGCCCGGCCAATAAGCAGCGGCACAGGCTCTTCGCCCGGAGGCCCTCGTGCTCGGCTTCATTTCGTCCGTATGCTGATCGTTTCGACCTGCTGGTCGATCTACTGGCCCAGGCAGCGCGCGACGGTGAAATTGATGTAGTTGCCGCTATTGGAGTTTCCGGCGGCCACGATTTTGCCGTCGCTCTGCAGCACGAGACCCGTGATGAAAGCCAGGTTATTGAAATTCGTGGTTACCCTTCCGCCCGAACCGAACGTGCTGTCCAGTTGCCCCGCGCTCGTGTAACGTGCCAGCGCGAAGGATGACGTGCCGCCCTCGAAGTACGGAATGTTGCCGGCTTGTCCCGCCGCGAGGATTTCTCCGTTTGGCTGCACCGCAAGCGCATACGTGGCGGCCCCGGGCCCGGTGCCGGGGAACGCCGTGACCACAAGCCCGCGCAACCCGAACGAAGAATCAATCTCGCCGTTGGAGTTCAGCCGAACGATGCCGAAGCCCGTCACGTTGGTTCCCGGAGGTGGAGCAATCTGCCGGACCGCCGTCCGGCCCACCAGAATTTTGCCGTCGCTCTGCAGGGCAATGGTGGACGCGGAAACGATGGTGGCCGCCTGACGTTGCCATGCAGTTTCTGCGTGGGCGGAGCTTAGTGTGCATTAACGACTCCACAGCCATAGCCTTGTAGCTGTGACACAAGCGTTCTACATAGCGGCGTTATCTGGCGCAAAAATATAGATGCAATGAAGCGGCTGGAAAAAAATGTGGGGCATCACATGCGCAACAAGCAGACCT
>Ga0302326_10013391_pt1 | contig 17393 bp, 13 predicted proteins | sample Palsa_T0_3_FD_202264 | JGI IMG/M metagenome (GOLD analysis project Ga0302326, IMG submission 202264) | Peat permafrost microbial communities from Stordalen Mire near Abisko, Sweden - Palsa_T0_3 | ecosystem: Environmental > Terrestrial > Soil > Palsa > Peat permafrost | place: Sweden: Abisko... | reverse complement strand
CCGCGATCATGTCCGGTGCTGGCACGGACAAGGCGGCCTCCAGGGACACCCCGGCGGCGAACAAGCGCGTGACCACCAGATCATGAAGCTCGCCGAGGATAGAGTCGCTGACCGCCGTGTCCCTGGCCGGGTCTGCCCGGCTGCCGGCGACGGGGATGCCAGAGTCGGGCGTTCCGGAACGCTGCGGCTTGGCGGAAGCGGACACAGACCCCATCGGTCAACTCTTTCGCCTGCGGCGAAGCAGGAATAGCCGGCTCTGCTCGCGGGGCGCGGGGTCCAGACGTCGCACGACACCTCAATTATCGCCGAAACTACCGAAAGTGTCCAATCATCCACCCACTGCGAGGTGTCCGGGGCAGGTTCAGCAGGACTCCGGGCAGGTTCAGGACTCCGGGCAGGTTCAGCCGTCGCGCCGCAGGACTGGGCGCAGTAGATCCAGGATGGCCGGATCCTCGATGGTGGACGGCGCCGGCTCGTTCGCGCCGTCGGCTATCGAGCGCATGGCCTTGCGCAGGATCTTGCCGGACCTGGTCTTGGGCAGGGCAGCCACGATGTCGACGTCCCGGAACGACGCCACCGGCCCGATCTGGTCGCGCATGAGATCGATGAGCTGCGCGCGCAGCTGATCGGCGTCGGTGCTCGCGCCCGCCTTGAGCACCACGAACCCGCGCGGGATCTGGCCCTTGAGCGTGTCCTGCACCCCGATGACCGCGCACTCGGCCACGTCGGGATGACTGGCGAGCACCTCCTCCATCTCGCCGGTCGACAGTCGGTGCCCGGCGACGTTGATGACGTCATCGGTGCGGCCCATCACATACAGGTAGCCGTCGGCGTCGGTGTAGCCGCCGTCGCTGGTCCGGTAATAACCGGGATAGGCCGACAGGTAGGAGTCGATAAAGCGCTGGTCATCGCCCCACAGCGTCGGCAGGCACCCCGGCGGCAGCGGCAGCGCGATGACGATCTCCCCGGTTGTTCCGGCCGGAACCTGGGTGCCGGCGGAGTCGACGACACGGACATCGAAACCCGGCACGGGCACGGTCGGCGAGCCTGCCTTGGTCGGCATCGGATCGAGCCCCATCAGGTCAGCGGCGATCGCCCAGCCGGTCTCGGTCTGCCACCAGTGGTCGATGACCGGGACGGCGAGCAGGTCGCCGGCCCACCGGTAGGTCTCCGGGTCCAGCCGCTCCCCCGCCAGGAACAGGTACCGCAGCGGCGACAGGTCGTACCCGCGGACCAGTTTCCCGCCGGGATCCTCCTTCTTGATGGCCCGCAGCGCGGTCGGCGCGGTGAACAGCGCCTTGACGCCATGCTCGGCGATGACCCGCCAGAACGCGCCCGCGTCGGGCGTGCCGACGGGCTTGCCCTCGTACAGCACCGTGGTGCAGCCGGTCAGCAGCGGCGCGTAGACGATGTAGGAGTGCCCGACGACCCAGCCGATGTCGGACGCCGCCCAGAACGTCTCGCCCGGGTGCACGTCGTAGATGTTCGCCATGCTCCAGCGCAGCGCGACCGCGTGCCCTCCGTTGTCGCGTACCACTCCCTTGGGCTTACCCGTGGTACCGGAGGTGTAGAGGATGTAGAGCGGATCGGTGGCGGCCACGGGCACGCACCCGGCTGGCTCGGCGGTGGCGGCCGCCTGCTCCCAGTCGACGTCCCTGCCGCCGATCAGCGCGGCGGCCGCCTGCGGCCGCTGCAGGATGAGGCAGTGGCCGGGCTTGTGGCCAGACAGCTCGATCGCGCGGTCCAGCAGCGGCTTGTACTCGATGATGCGGCTGCCCTCGATTCCGCACGATGCCGACATGACCACCTTCGGCTGCGCGTCGTCGATCCGCAGCGCGAGCTCGTGCGCCGCGAAACCGCCGAATACCACCGAGTGCACCGCGCCGAGCCGCGCGCAGGCGAGCATCGCCATGACCGCCTCGGGAATCATCGGCAGGTAGATGACGACGCGGTCGCCCTTGCCGACGCCGAGGCCCCGCAGCGTGCCGGCCAGCTGCGCGACCCGCGACTGCAGCTCGCGATAGGTGATCACCGCGCGGGTGGCCGTCACCGGGCTGTCGTAGCTGATCGCCGCCTGGTCGCCGCGGCCATCCCGGACGTGCCGGTCCACCGCGTTGAAGCAGGTGTTCAGGACGCCCCCGGTGAACCAGCGGTAGAACGGCGCAGCGGAGGCGTCGAGCACCGTCGCGGGCTGCTCGTACCAGTCGATCGCCGCCGCGGCGTCGGCCCAGAACCCGTCCGGGTCAGCCAGGCTCCGGCGGAAGGCAGCCGCATATCCGACCATGTCGGGGGTACTCCGATCGGTCGCCGATTTGTCCCTGGCTTGCAGCGTCCCACCTGGGCTGGACGGCGGCTAGGGCCCAAAGGCCCGCCGGGAGGTGCCCAATGCCTGTGTCCGCCGGCGCAGCGGGCGCCGATGCTGGGCAAGGATGCGGGCTCAGCCGCATCAGCGAGCGCGTCAGCGAGCGCATCAGCGAGCCTGGAGGAACGCCATGACCATCCGCGTCGGGATCAACGGTTTCGGGCGTATCGGACGTACCTTCGTGCGCCGTGCGCTAGAGCGGTCCGACATCGAGGTCGTCGCGGTGAACGACATCACCGACGCACGCACGCTCGCGCACCTGCTGGATTTCGACTCGACCTATGGCCGTATAGGCGCCACCGTCGAGCACTCGGGCAATTCGATCATGATCGACGGCAAGCCGATCGCGGTCCTGTCCAGCCGCGATCCGGCCGCGATCGACTGGGGCAAGCTGGGCGCCGACATCGTCATCGAGTCCACCGGCAAGTTCCGCGCCCGCGACGATGCCGCCCTGCACCTGAAGGGCGGCGCGCGCAAGGTGCTGCTGTCCGCCCCGGGAAAGGGCGCGGACCTGACCGTGGTGATCGGGGTCAACGACGGCGACTACGACCCGCAGCGGCACGACGTGATCTCCAACGCCTCCTGCACGACCAACTGCGTGGCGCCGATGGCGAAAGTCCTGAACGACGCGTTCGGCGTGGTGCAGGGCTTCATGACGACGGTGCACGCCTATACCGGCGACCAGATGCTGCTGGACGGGCCGCACAAGGACCTGCGGCGGGCGCGCAGCGCCGCGGTCAGCATCGTGCCGACGACCACCGGCGCGGCGAAGGCAACCGGCGAGGTCATTCCCGAGCTGGCCGGCCGCCTGGACGGGGTCGCCCTGCGCGTTCCGGTGCCGGACGGGTCCCTGACCGACCTAACTGCCGTGCTGGGACTCCAGGTGAGCGCCGGCGCGGTCAACAGCGCGTTCGAGCAGGCAGCGGCCGGGCCGATGGCCGGCGTCCTGCGCTACAGCACCGACCCGCTGGTTTCCCGCGACATCATCGGCGACCCGGCCTCGTGCGTCTTCGACTCCGGCCTGACCCAGGCGGCGGGCAGCCTGGCGAAGGTCTTCGGTTGGTACGACAACGAATGGGGCTACACCTGCAGGCTCGCCGACCTCGCGGCCATCGTGGGCGGGCGGCTCTAGCTACGGCAGCTGGTAGATCCTGGCGGCTGCCGCGGCAAGGCCCTTTCGGGAAGCCCGGCCGTGGTGACCGCACAAGAATATCTCGACCGGCTCGGACCGGCCAGGACAGGGCGGGAGCAGCGCCACGATGGCCGGCATGGCCGGGCAGCAGCACGCCCGGTCGGCGACCCTGAGCTTGGCTATCCAGGCGGCAGCATCCTCCGCGCTCAGCGGATAAGGCGGCGGCTCCGCCTCGGGCGAGGCAGCGCGCTGCGCTGTCGATGGCTTGCCGGTACCCATGTCGACAGAATCTCGCGGCGGCCGGGCCGCCCGGTAGGGACCTTCTTCGGCCGGTGGCGGGCCTAAGGGCCTTAGTTGCGGACAGCCGTCCGGCGCCTGCGGGCCGGGCCGGATTCTGCGCTGCTCGCCGGGTTATCGCCAGCTTCCTGGCGCCCGGGCAGGTCAGCGACCCGATGCCAGCTGTCGGCATTACGGCCTCGGCAGGGACATACGGCCGGCGATCCCGGGACGTTCGAGCGAGTCAGGGGGACCATCGTCCCTGCCAATTCCCGCGTCAGCCAGGCTACGGTGGCGATCATAACGTGTGGGCCGACATTGAGGTGAACGCCGCAGATGGACAACACAGCGCAGCGGGACAGCACAGCGCAGCGGGACAGCACAGCGCAGCGGGACAGCACAGCGCAGCGGGACAGCACAGCGCAGCGGGACAACACGGCGCCGCCGGACAGCCCGACGACGCCGGACAGCACGGCGGCACGATCACCGTGTTCCTGCTCGACGACCACGAGATCGTCCGCTACGGGGTCCGCGAGCTGCTGGAGGCCGAGCCGGACATCAAGGTCGTCGGCGAGGCCGGGACCGCGGCTTCCGCGCTGGCCCGCATCCCCGCGCTGCGGCCGGACGTGGCGGTACTGGACGTGCGGCTGCCCGACGGCGACGGCGTGAGCGTGTGCCGGGAGATCCGGTCCCGGATGCCGCAGGTGGCCTGCCTGATGCTCACCTCCTTCGGCGACGACGAAGCGCTGTTCGACGCGATCATGGCCGGAGCGGCCGGCTACGTGCTGAAGCAGATCCGCGGCACCGACCTGGTCGGCGCGGTGCGCACGATCGCCGCCGGCAGGTCACTGCTCGACCCGGAAGCGGCCAGCCGGGTCATGCGGCGGATGCGCGACCAGGCCACCCGGTCCGACCCGCTGTCCGGCCTGACCGCGCAGGAACGCCGGATACTCGAGCTGATCGGCGAAGGGCTCACCAACCGGCAGATCGGCGAGCAGATGTTCCTGGCCGAGAAGACAGTCAAGAACTACGTGTCAGCCCTTTTCGCCAAACTCGGGATGGAGCGCCGTACCCAGGCGGCTGCCTACGCTGCCAGGCTGTCAGAAAACCACGAACACGCGCAACGGGATTCCGCGGCCAGCTGAGCCCGCCACGCTCGCCCCGCCCCCGGCGGGCTCAGCTGGCCGGGTCGCTCGGCGCGGCCAGCGGGACCTGCCAGTGCAGCTCGGTCCCGCCACCAGCGGCCCGCCTGACCTGCAGCGTCCCGCCCAGCTGCTCGGCGCGTTCGGCCAGGTTCGCCAGTCCGCTGCGGCGGACGGTGCCGCTCATGCCCACGCCGTCGTCGCGGACGACCAGGATCAGGTCCCGGCCGGCCTCCATGGTGACGTCGACGCGGCTGGCGGCGGCATGCCGGGCGGCGTTCGACAGCGCCTCGCGCAGGGTGCCGAGCAGGTGCTCGGCCGCGTCGTCGGGCACCTGCTCGCCCAGATCGCCGGCCAGGCTGAGCGACGGGGTGAATCCGAGCAGCCCGGTCATCTCTTCCAGGATGTCCTGGATCCGCTCGCGAACTCCTGGGCGCTGGATGTCGGGCCGTGCCTGCAGCGCGAAGATGGCTGACCGGATCTCGCCGATCGTCTCGTCCAGGGCGTCCACGGCGCGGCTCACCCGGTCGCTGACCTCGGGCGCCGCGATCAGCGGCAGCGCGGCCTGCAGCGACATGCCGGTCGCGTACAGCCGCTGGATCACCAGGTCGTGCAGGTCGCGGGCAATGCGCTCGCGGTCCTGCAGCACGGTGAGGCGCTCGGCATCGCGGCGGGCGTCGGCCAGCTCCAGCGCCACGGCCGCCTGGGATGCGAAGGAGGCGACCATCTCGGCGGCCGCATGCGTCAGCGGCATGGACCCGGGGCGGCGTCCGACCGTGAGCACCCCGCGGACCTTGCCGGGGCCGCCCAGCGGGAAGATGACGGCGGGCCCGAGCGACATCCGCTCCCTGGCCACCTGCGCGATCCGCTGGTCCTGGCTGAATTCCGGCACCGTCACCGGCTCGCCGGTGGACAGCACCACGGCCGAGAGCGAATCCTCTGGCAGGGCCAGGCCGCGGGCCTGCGCCGCGTCCTGGCCGGCCGCATGCCGGATCACCAGCTGCAGCCGCCCGTCCTCCGGCAGCGCGAGCACCGCCAGGTCCGCGCCCGCCATCTCCAGTACCTGCTGCGTCACCAGGTCGAGCACCTCGCCCGGATCAGCCCCGGACAGGAGCCTGCGGGTGACCTCGGCGCTGGCCAGCAGCCAGCGCTGACGGCGGCGTGATTCCTCATACAGCCGCGCGTTCTCGACCGCCACGCCCGCCGCGGCCGCCAGCGCAACGACGACCGCCTCGTCGTCCTCGTCGAACTGACCGCCATCCCGCTTCTCAGTGAGGTACAGGTTGCCGTAGACCTCGTTGCGGATCCGCACCGGCACGCCGAGGAACGACCGCATCGGCGGGTGTCCCGAGGGAAAGCCGAATGACTGCGGATGGTCGGCGATGTCGGTCAGGCGCAGCGCCAGCGGGACGGTGATCAGCTCCCCGAGCAGGCCGCGGCCCTCTGGCCAGTGATGAATGCTGGCGATCTCGGACTCGTCCAGGCCGACCGGGACGAACTCAGCCAGCCTGCCGGTCTCCCCCACCACGCCCAGAGCGCCGTACCGCGCGTCCACCAGCCCCGCCGCCGCCTCGACGATCCGCCGCAGCACGGTCTCCAGGTCGAGCTGGCTGCCGACCGCCACGACCGCCTCGAGCAGCGCATGCACCCGGTCCCGGGTGGCCACCACGGCTTCCAGCCGCACCTGAAGCTCGCCGAGCAGCTCGTCCAGCCGCAGGTGCGGCAAGAGCGGATGCGGTTCCGGCGGTTCCACCAGGGGCTCCTGCAGCTCAGCTTCCCTGGGGGCCGGATGGCTCCCCGGGGCCAGATGCTCTGACGATAGCGCGCGCCACGGGGCGCAGCGACCGCCGCCACGGGGCGCAGCGACCGCCGCCAGGGAGCGCACAGCGACCGCCGCCACGCCGGCCGAGCCGCCGCCGCCACGTCGGCGAGTCTGACAGCAGCCGGTGACCTAAGTCCTCTCGTGCCGGGCCAAGCAGCCCTGCCGCACCCAGTCAGCGGACGAAACTATACAGATGGTCATGAATAACACGGGCTATCAATAATCCGCGCCGGACCTGGCTGGTCCGGTGCGCTCTAAGGAGACAAATTCCGATGCGCAGAAGGACATTCGACGCTCTCGCCACCACAGCCGGACTGGTCCTGGCGATCATCCTGCTGGCGGCCGGCGGGCTGCTGATGTGGGGTCATTCGTTCGTGGACAGCCAGGTGCACAACCAGCTGGCTGCCCAGAAGATTTATTTCCCGGCCAACAATAGCCCGGCGATCAAGGCGCCGGAATTCGCGGCGATGCACCAGTACGCCGGGCAGCTGATGACCACTGGCGCGCAGGCTGAGGTTTACGCCAATCATTTCATCGCCAACCACCTCAAGGTGATCGGCGGCGGCCTTACCTATTCCCAGCTGTCGGCCAAGGCGCTGACGCAGCCGGGGAACGTCAAGCTGGCGGCTCAGGTGAATCTCATGTTCCGCGGCACGACACTGCGCGGGCTGCTGCTGAGCTCGTATGCGTTCTGGAAGATGGGCGAGATCGCGCTGTGGGCGGCGCTGGTGTCGTTCGTCGGCGCGGCGATGCTGCTGGTGCTCTCGATCCTCGGATTCGCGCACGTGCGCCGCGTCGGAGCCGATACTGAGGTGTTCCCCGGACTGACGGGCAGGGTCCCGGCGACGGTCCCGGTCACCGTCCCGGCAACGGTCCCGGCGGCTCCGGTCCCCGTTACGACGGCCTGACCTCGCAGACGACGGTCCACAAGCACGGTGCGGGCGGCTCTCCCAGGCGGGAGGGCCGCCCGCAGGCATTCCGGCCAGCCGGGCCCATTACCCTGGGGGGGTATAGTCGCGGCGCCGTGAAGACACGCAGAGGAATGAGAAGACATGAGGGGGCTGCATGCCCTGGGTCACGCCCTTGCCATCAGCGGGTCGATGACCTGGGAGATCCTCTGGGCGCTGATCCTGGGCTTCGCCTTGTCCGCGGTGGTGCAGGCACTGGTCCGCCGCAGCACGATCATCGCCCTGCTGGGCGACGACCGGCCAAGGACGCTGGCGCTCGCGGCCGGTTTCGGCGCGGCGTCGTCGTCGTGCTCCTACGCCGCCGTGGCGCTGGCGCGGTCGCTGCTGCGCAAGGGCGCGAGCTTCACCGCCGCGATGGTCTTCGAGATCGCCTCCACCAACCTGGTCGTCGAGCTCGGCATCATCCTGGCCCTGCTGATCGGCTGGCAGTTCACCCTGGCGGAGTTCGTCGGCGGCCCGATCATGATCGTCCTAGTGGCGGTGCTGTTCCGGCTCTTGCTGCGCCAGCGGCTGGTCGACGCCGCCAGCGCGCAGGCCGCCAGGGGCCAACCCGGATCCATGGAAGGCCACGCCGCGATGGACATGAGCATCGCGGCGCAAGGGAACCTGTGGCAGCGGCTGCGGTCGCGGCAGGCGTTCACCTCGGTGGCGCACATCTTCGTGATGGAGTGGGCGGCGGTCATCCGCGATATCGCGGCAGGCCTGCTGATCGCCGGGGCGGTCGCCGCGTGGGTGCCCAACAGCTTCTGGGGCCGCCTCTTCTTCTCCGGGCATCCGCTGGCGTCCAAACTGTGGGGGCCGCTGATCGGGCCGGTCGTCAGCCTGCTGAGCTTCGTCTGCTCGGTCGGCAACGTCCCGCTGGCCGGGGTGCTGTGGAACGGCGGAATCAGTTTCGGCGGGGTGGTGGCGTTCATCTTCGCCGACCTGATCATCGTGCCGATCCTGGTGATCTACCGGAAGTACTACGGCATCAAGATGACGCTGTTCATCCTGGCCACCTTCTATGCCACCATGGCCGCGGCCGGATACCTGGTCGAGCTGATCTTCGGCGGCCTCGGCCTCATCCCGGCGGCCCGGCACGCCAAGGTGCTCCAGGCACCCGTCCAGTGGGACTACACCACTGTGCTCAACATCATCTTCCTGCTGGTCGCCGCTGCGCTGTGCTGCCGGTTCGTCCGGTCCGGCGGCATGCCGATGCTGCGGATGATGGGCGGATCACCGCCACCCGCAGACCGGGTCGAGCTGCACGGTCATCAGGCCGGCACCGGGCACCCGCCCGGCGCCGGCCAGCGGCATTAGGCGCCGCGGCTCAGGACCACCTTGAGCGCGCCGGTGTCGGCTGCCCGGGCGAACACGTCGTAGGCCTGGTCGAACTCCGCCAGCGCGAAGTGGTGGGTGATGAATCGGCCCGCGTCGATGTGATGGCTGTTGACCAGCCGCAGCAGCGTCGCGGTGGAGTAGGCGTCGACCAGGCCGGTGGTGATGGTGATGTTCCTGATCCACTGCTCCTCCAGATGCAGGGTCGCAGGCTCGCCGTGCACGCCGATGTTGGCGATCCGGCCGCCGGGCCGGGAAAGCTTGACGGCGAGCTCGAAGGTGGCCGGCACGCCGACAGCTTCGATCGTCACGTCGGCGCCCAGCCCGCCGGTGAGGGACTGGATCACTTCCAGCGGATCCTGCCGGGAGTTGTTGACCGTGACATCCGCGCCGAACCGCTTGGCTGCCTCCAGCCGGGAGTCAGCCAGGTCGATCGCGACCACGTGACTCGGGCTGAACAGCTGCGCGCCCATGATCGCCGACAGGCCGACGGGGCCGGACCCGACCACCGCGACGACGTCGCCTGGCCGCACGCCGCCGTTAAGGACGCCGACCTCGTAGCCAGTCGGCAGGATGTCCGCCAGCATGAGGATGTCCTCATCGGCGGCACCGTCCGGCACCGGGTAGGTGGAGTTGTCGGCGAACGGCACCCGGACGAACTCTGCCTGGGTACCGTCGATCTTGTAGCCCAGGATCCAGCCGCCGCCGCCCAGGCACTGCCCGGAATGGCCCTCGCGGCAGAACCTGCAGGTCCCGCACACCGAGATGCAGGAGACGAGCACGCGGTCGCCGACCTTGAGCCGGCGCACGCCGCTGCCGACTGACTCGACGGTCCCGACCGCTTCATGGCCGAGAATCCGCCCGTCCGGCACGACCGGGACGTCACCTTTGAGAATATGCAGATCGGTACCGCAAATGGTCACGGCGTCGACGCGCACAATCGCGTCGGTGTCGTCGGCAATTCCCGGCTTCGGCACTTCCTCCCATGACTTCCGGCCTGGTCCGTGGTAAACGAGGGCTCGCATAGCAGTTCTCCGCTTCTTTGAGGATGGTCTGACCCCACGATGCGCGCGTCAGCATTCCGGCGGCAGAGGCGAACGTCCTGTCGGGAGGGCCGCCTGATTCGGGACCAAGGTCCCGGCCAGACGGGGCGGGCGGCCCTCCCGGCGAGGCGCGGCCCGCGGGCAAGCTAACGGCAGCTACGGCTGACCTTGACGAGCTGACTCTGGGAGCCCGGAATGAATTCTCCCCTGCTGGCGCATTCAGCACCGCTGGCCATCAACATGAATCAGCCAGGCTCTTTCGTGCACTGGTCGATCTTCGATGTGTCAGTGGCGAACCTGGTCCTGATCGCGGTGATGGTCGTGATATTCGGCGCCGCGCTGCTGCTCCCGTTCCCGCGGGGCCACCGCGCGGAGCCAGCCGCAGTGACCGGCGGGCCTGACGCTGCCCCTCAGGACAGCACCTCTGCGGCGGGCGAACCGCCCGATGACGGCACCGCCGGCATGTGGACGGCCCGAGTGCGGCGCGGGGCCCTGCGCACGCTGCCGCCGGGCAAGCTGCTGCCCGACCGGCAGCCGGCTTATGTTTCGTCCTGGATTTATGTATTTGGCGTCGGCGCACTGGCCGCCCTCGGGATAGCGATCGTGTCCGGGTTCGCCCTCGCCCTCGGCGGCCCTGACTGGTGGCATTACAACCCGGTCGGGCACTTCTTCAACAGCCTGCATCTGTGGAGCGTCGAGCTGTTCATGGCCCTGCTCGTCATTCACCTGTGGGGCAAGTTCTGGATGGCTGCCTGGCGCGGGAGGCGCAAGCTGACCTGGATAACCGGCGTGGTGGCTTTCGTGGCCTCGGTCATCGAGTGCTTCACCGGCTACGTGGCGCAGCAGAACTTCGACTCGCAGTGGATCTCCACCAGCGGCAAGGACGCGTTCGACGCAGTCGGGGTCGGCGCGTTCTTCAACGTGATGAACTTCGGCCAGATGCTGATGTGGCACATCGTCCTCATCCCGATCGTTCTCATCGCCGTCGTCGGCGCGCACGTGCTGCTGGTCCGGGTGCGCGGCGTCTCGCATCCGATCGACGCGCACGCCGCCGAGGTCACCGGGCACGGACGGGCGCGCCGGCGCGCCATCGCCCGGGCCGACGCCGCCCCGTGGCGGGGTCCCACCCGGCGCTACGACATCCTGAAGGAGGGCGCGATCGCCTCGGTGATCGTGCTGGCGCTCACCGCCGGCCTTGCTGGCGTGCTGTCCTCGCCGGACGTGCCGCCGGTCACGATCGCAACCTGGGCGCGGCTCGCGCCCGCCGACTTCCTGGCCACCGCGGCGACCGAGCTGAACGGGACCAGCGAGACCGCGACCTACGGGCCGCCCTACAACACCGCGACCGGCAATACCCAGCGGCTGCTGTTCTCCCCGGCCGCCATTCCCGGCGTCACCCAGCCGGTCGACGCGGCGCAGGACTTCGTCATCGGGCCGCTGTCGGTGCTCGCGCGCACCGACCCGGCGATCGCCGGCCCGCTGGCCAGCTACCAGGCGGCCTCCGCCGGCCAGCAGCTGAAGTGGGCCAACGCGTACGCCACGGCGGTGACGAAGGTGAAGTTCGCGCACGGCAGCCCGGTCATCCCCGCAGCCAGTGACGGGCCGGTCCCGGTGCTGCTGGCCGGCGAGCTCACCCTGGCCCGCAGCGGCGCGCTGGACACCGACCTGCTTGCCCAGCAGCCGTTCTACGGGACGAACTTTACCAAGCCGCTGCTGTTCATCGAGGACGGCTCCTACTTCGTCAACAAGGCGACGGCGATGGGCCTGTCCGGCAGCCAGTGGGGCGTGATGAACGAGACCGGCAGCTACCCGGGCCAGCCCTGGCTCTGGCTGTACACGCTCTGGTACCAGGTGCCCGGCTGGACCAACTCGGTGAACATCGACATGATCGCCATCTACATGACGGGCCTGGCCACCCTGCTGCTGCTGGGTGTCCCGTTCATCCCCGGGCTGCGCGACATCCCGAGGCTGATCCCGGTGCACCGGCTGATCTGGCGCACGTCGGACAGCTCAGCGGGGGACGCCGACCCGGATCCCACGCAGCCGAGGGGCAGCGGGCCGCCTGCGCACGCCTCGCCCGCGCACGCCTCGCCCGCGCACGCCGCGGGCCCAGCGCCGTCCGGCCAGGCGCGGACGTCGCCGAAGTCCGGCTGATCCCGCCCGCTGCCGCACCCGTCAAGGACGCCCGGCAGCGTCCGGCCGGGTGCGCAGCCAGGGTTCCCGGCCTGGCGGCTGCAGCGGGCGGGGGCGGGCAGGCAGCGCCGCGATGGGCCGGGTCTGCGGGGGGGCCGCGGTGACGGTCACCGGGTCCCCGTGGTGGCGGATCTCGACCGGCGGTCCGTCGTCGGCCAGGACGTAGCTCGCGGCGTCCGGTGTCACCTCCACGCGCACTCGGCGCCCCCGCACGCTGGCGGTGAACACCAGGCGGGTGAGTCCGGCCGGCAGCCGGGGCGCGAAGCTGAGCGACCCGGCCCGGTTGCGCAGGCCGCCGAAGCCGGCCACCAGCGCGATGCACGTGCCGGCCAGCGCCGCTATGTGCAGGCCATCGCGGGTATTGTGCTCCAGGTCCGCCAGGTCCATCAGCGCCGCCTCGGCCAGATAGTCATAGGCAAGATCCAGGTGGCCGGTCTCGGCGGCGAGCACAGCCTGGCTGCCGGCCGACAGCGAGGAGTCCCGGACCGTGATGGCCTCGTAGTAGGCGAAGTTCCGCGCCTTCTGCTCCGCGGTGAAGGCATCCGGGCACAGGTGCATGGCCAGGACCAGGTCCGCCTGCTTGACCACCTGCTTGCGGTACAGGTTGAAATACGGGAAATGGCGCAGCAGCGGGTACTGATCGGCCGTTGTCGCGGCGAAGTCCCAGAGCTGATGATTGGTGAAGCCCTCGGCCTGCGGGTGTACGCCGAGGCGGTCGTCGTAGGGGATGAGCATGGCCGCGGCGGCGCGGCGCCAGCCTGCGGACTCCTCCGCCGAGACCCCCAGCTCTTGGGCGCGCTGCGGGTGCCGGTCCGCCGCGTCGGCGGCAGCGCGGAGATTCTGCTGCGCCATCAGGTTGGTATAGACGTTGTTATCGCAGACGGCTGTGTACTCGTCCGGCCCGGTGACGCCGTCGATGCGGAACCTGCCCGCGCTGTCGTCGTGGCCAAGGGACTGCCACAGCCGCGCGGTGTGCACCAGCAGGTCGAGCCCGATCCCGACCTCGAAGTCGACATCGCCGGTGATATCGACGTAACGGATCGCCGCGTCGGCGATATCGGCATTGACATGAAAGGCGGCAGTCCCGGCCGGCCAGTAGCTGGAGCACTCCTCGCCGCCGATCGTGCGCCACGGGAAGGCCGCGCCGCTCAGGCCGAGCTGCTGGGCCCGCTCGATCGCCAGCGGGAGCGTGGACTGCCGCCAGCGCAGCGCGGCCACAGCAGCCTGCGGCGCTGTGAACATCAGCACCGGAAGGACGAAAATCTCGGTGTCCCAGAACGCGTGCCCGTCGTAGCCAGGCCCGGTCAGCCCCTTCGCCGGGATTGCCCGGCCCTCGGCGCGAGCGCCGGACTGCAGCACGTGGTAGAGCCCGAACCTGACGGCCTGCTGGATCTCGTCATCCCCGTCGAGCTCGACATCGGCCCGGCCCCAGAAGTCATCCAGGTACCGGCGCTGCTCGGCGAGCAAGCCGTTCCAGCCCGTCAACGCGGCCGCGGCGAGCGCGCCCTCGATCTGGTCGCGCAGCGCGGGCTGCGAGCGAGCCGCCGACCAGCCGAATGCGACGAACTTCACCAGCCGCAGCCGCTGCCCGGGGTGCAGCAGTGTGGTGACCGTCAGCCGGCCCACGTCGGGCTCGCTCTCGATCCCATGGCGCATCGGCGCAGGACAGCTCACCTGATGGTCCATGCCCGCCGCGATCCGGAACCCGCTCGCGCCGGTGGTGTGCACGAGGATGGCCCGGTGCGCCTGTGCCTGGTGGTCCTCGGCGCGCAGCGGAGCGATGAGCACGGCTGCGGTCCGGGGGTCACCGTCCGGCGGCGGCAGCGGCTCGTTCGCGACAAGCTCGGACTGCAGCACGACCCGGGCCGGGCCGTCGAGCGGCTCGACCTCGAAGCAGATCGCCGCCACGGCCCGCTGAGCGAAGGAGACGAGGCGGACTGAGGAGACGGCCACCGCGCGGCCGGCGGGTGACACCCATTCCGCCTGCCGGCTCAGCGTGCCGGAGCGGAAGTCCAGTACCCGCTCATGCGCCCGCAGCCGCCCGTACCGGACATCGAATGGCTCGTCGTCGACGAGCAGCCGGATCAGCTTGCCGTTGGTGACGTTGAGCACCGTCTGCCCCGACTCCGGATAGCCGAAGCCGGCCTCGGCGTAGGGCAGCGGGCGCTGCCCGAACACCCCGTTCAGGTAGGAGCCCGGCAGGCCGTACGGCTCGCCCTCGTCCAGATTCCCGCGCCAGCCGAAATGCCCGTTCGACAACGCGAACAGCGATTCAGTCTGGGCGAGGACTTCGGTGTCCAGCCGGGTCTCCCGCAGGCACCACGGCTCGACCGGGAACGCCGGATGGTCGATCATCAGCTATCCATCAGCTCGGCCAGATCGCCCACCACCACGTCGGCTCCCCGATCCCGCAGCGCGGTCGCCTGCCCGGCCCGGTCCACCCCGACCACCCAGCCGAAACCGCCCGCCCGGCCTGCGGCCACGCCGGCCAGCGCGTCTTCGAAGACCGCGGCGTCTGCCTGGGCGACCTGCAGCTGTTTGGCCGCCGCCAGGAAGGTGTCGGGGGCCGGCTTGCCGCGCAGCCGCTGCCGCTCGGCCACCACGCCGTCGATGATCACCTCGAACTCACCGCCGATCCCGGCGGCGGCCAGCACGTCCCGGCAGTTGGTGCTGGACGACACGACCGCGCGGCGCAGGCCGGCCGCGCGCACTGCCTGCAGGTAGCGGACCGAGCCGGGGTAGACCTGCACGCCGCCCTCGGCAATCCGGCGCAGCACGATCTGATTCTTCCAGTTCCCCAGGCCCTCGACCGTTTCCGCGCTGGCGGGGTCGGACTCGCTGCCCTCCGGCAGCGAGATGCCGCGCGACTGCAGGAATGACCGGGTCCCGTCAGCGCGCGGCTTGCCGTCGACGTAGGTGTCGTAGTCGGCGACCGGGTCGAACGGCGCCATGGGCTGCCCCGTCCGCTCCGCCCGCTGCCGCAGGTAGGCGTCGAACATCTCCTTCCATGCCGCTGCGTGCAACGCCGCGGTCTGCGTCAGCACCCCGTCGAGATCGAACAGGCAGGCTCTGATCCGGTCCGGCAGTCCCAGCACACGGCCAGCCTAGGAGCGGCCCGCCGAGGGGCACTGGCCGGGGTTGCCGATCAGCGGCCATCCCCGGTTCTGTCAGCGAACCACGAGCACGGGCCGGTCAGACAGGTGGATCACCTTGTGCGCGGTGCTGCCGAGAACGAGCCCGGCTAGCTCGCTCTTGCCCTTCGAGCCCATGACAATGACGCCCACGTCGTGGGTCCTGGCGTCCTGCATGATCTCGCTGGCGGCATGCCCGAATATCGTGTGCCGCACCTCGCCGTGTGCCTTGACACCCGCCTTGGTCAGCTCGGCCAGCGCAGCGTCCATGTCCGCCTGTGCCTCGAAGGTGGTCTCCCTCTCGGCCACACTCGGAGCTCCCGGCGCCTTGCCCATGACCTCGCGCTCGCGCAGATGCAGCACCCATACCTCGGCGCTGGCCAGCAGCGCCAGCTCACGGGTCGCGGCGAGCAGCCGCCCGGTGACCTCTGAGTGATCCACGGCGACCAGCAGTCTCTCGTACATTAGGTTTCTCCCAGCTCGGTAACGAACGCTGAGATTTCTCAGCTAGCTGCGACACTCGCGCAGTTACGTCCGCACCGGAATGGCCAGAAGTCCTGACTGCGCCAGCCCTTCGACTCTCCTGGCCTGTTCTGTCCAGCTCCGGACTGTCCAGCTCCGAACTGTCCAGGCCCGACTGCTCAGATCCCGACTGCTCAGCTCCGGCGGATGCGCCGGCCGGTGATGCGGTCGGGGAGGATGCGCAGGAAGAGCTCCCTGACTCCGCCGGCCCAGGGCTCGACGCCCGCTTCCAGCACAGCGGCCCGCTCGGTAGCTGAGTCCACGTGGTGCGCGGCACCCTGGAGCAGAACGCTCCACCCCTCCCGTGCGGCCAGGTCGATTTGGTCGATCTCGAAAGTCACCTTGTACTCGGCGCCCTCTATCCCGGTGCGCAGATCCTCGTCCGTCGGGCTGTTCCTGGTGGTGCGGAACACGATGCTTCCCTCGTACAGCTGGTAGTTGACCGGGAGCACGGTCAGGCCGAACCGGCCGGAATATGCCAGGCGGCCGAGGCCGCCCGGCGAGATCAGCCGCAGGCACTCGGCCTCATCCAGCTCTTCGAGCACCGGTTCCCCGCTCGCCGGCTTCCCGCTCGCCGGTTCCCCGACCGCCGGTTCCCCGATCGCGGAGCCATCCGGCCGCAGATCGGCCGAGCCGCCATGCGCCGTGCCAGTCGTTCGATCAGACATGAGCGGTCCTGTTCAGCTGCGAGCGGAACGACAAGGGATCGAGGCCAGGGACGGACATGCCAGCTATCCCGGCTCCTGTTCACAGTAGTCCAGCCGCTGACAGGCCTGCGCGCACCCGTGCGCCGGTGCCGCAACAGCCGGGACGGTTTTCAGTCGACGTAGCGGAATATCGTCCCCGCTGTCACGATCGTGGGCCGTCACGATCATGATCGCGCGCGGTAGCCGCCGGCCGGGTGACGGACGAAGCGGGACGCCCGGCGCTGGATGCGCCGTTCCAGCCGCTGCGAACGGCTGGCGGCAAGTCGCGGGCTCCGGGCCTGGGGGATGCGGTAGAACCGGGTCTTCGCCAGCTCTACCAGCAGCAGGTAGACGACGACCAGGCCGAACAGCAGCAGGAAGAAGGCGGTCGGCAGCGGCGTGAACCCCAGCAGGTGCGCCAGTCCGGTATAGGGCAGGATCGCGCCGGCCAGGGCCGCGCCGGTCGGCACCAGCAGCATCGGCAGGCTGGGCCGGCTCCTGAAGAACGGGATCCGCCGGGTTCTGATCACGTACACCACGAGGGTCTGGGTGGCGATCGACTCCACGAACCAGCCGGTCCTGAACTCGGTGTGACCGGCGTGCAGCAGGGCGAGCATGATCCAGAAGGTGAGGAAGTCGAAGACCGAGCTGACGGGGCCGAATACGGACATGAAGCGCCGGATGAACTTCATGTCCCACGCCGCGGGCCGGGCCAGCGCCTCGGCATCGACGTGGTCAGTCGGGATCACCAGCTGCCCGGTGTTGTAGAGCAGGTTGTTGAGCAGGATCTGGGACGGCA
>Ga0302326_10013390_pt1 | contig 17396 bp, 15 predicted proteins | sample Palsa_T0_3_FD_202264 | JGI IMG/M metagenome (GOLD analysis project Ga0302326, IMG submission 202264) | Peat permafrost microbial communities from Stordalen Mire near Abisko, Sweden - Palsa_T0_3 | ecosystem: Environmental > Terrestrial > Soil > Palsa > Peat permafrost | place: Sweden: Abisko... | reverse complement strand
CGCAGCGGCGGGGCTGGCATCGGCCAGCGCCGGCGCGTCCCAGCTGGTGCCCTGCGGATAGAAGAAACTCAGCGCGCACTTCCAGCCGCCGGCGCAGTCGGGACCTTTCAGCCGGTCGTTGAGCTCGCGGCGCAGGATTTCCCGCTTGAAGCCATTGGCCTGCAGGTCCCACCACATGGCGTACTCGACCAGCAGCGCGTCTTCCGCTTGCCACGGCTGCGGCTTCTGGCCGAGCAGCCAGTACTCCCACGGGCGCGCACCCAGAGCGGACAGGCCGGCATTGACGCCGTGCGTGTAGGCCTCCAGCACGCGGCGCTGCGCCGGCGTCACCGCGCTCAGCACCTGCTGCGCCACCGTGCGGAAGCCGAACAGGCGCGTGTTGCGGTCCTCATCCAGCGCGACCCTGCCGAAGAGCTCGGCTAGCTCGCCTGCGGCGAGGCGCCGCGACAGGTCCATCTCGAAGAAGCGGTCCTGGGCGTGCACGAAGCCGGTGGCGTAGGCGAGGTCCGCGCGCGTCGCGGCGGTGAGGGTCGGCACGCCGCGCGCATCGCGCTCTATGCGCACCGCAGCGCTTAGCTGCGGCTGGTGGGCGGTGCCGTCGAGCTGCGGGAGCGAGGCGTGCAGGACGCCGTAAACGGTGGCGATGCCAAGCAGCAGCAGCACCGCCGCGCCGAGGCTGATGTATTTCAGCAGCCGCATGGCAGCGTGGCGGCCGGCACTAGTCGAGCGTGACCTTGAGGATCTGCATCGAGTTGGTGCCTCCCTCGACGCCCGACGCCTCGCCTTTGGTGAGGATCACCAGATCGCGTTGTTTCACCAGCTGCAGCTCGAGCAGCCGCGTGAACAGCGCCCGGTACAGGCTCTCGGTCGAGTTGCCGGCGCCGGTGACGTCGAAGATCACCGGATAGACGCCGCGGTACAAGGTGACACGTCGGCGCGTCGCCTCGAAGCGCGTGAAGGCGTACACCGGGATGTCGGCACGGATACGCGACATCCACAGCGGCGTCGCGCCCGACTCGGTCAGCGCCACGATAGCGCGTACCTTCATGTGGTTGGCCGTGTACATGACGGCCCGGGCGATCGCCTCTTCGGTGGTGTGGAACTGCGTCTTGTTGGCGCGGTCGCGCGTGCGGCTGTGCGTCAGCTGATACTTCTCGGCGCCCTCGATGACCTGCGCCATGGCCTCCACGGCGCGTAACGGATAGCGGCCGGCGGCGGTTTCCGCCGACAGCATCACCGCATCGGTGCCGTCGATGACGGCGTTGGCCACGTCGCTCACCTCGGCGCGCGTCGGCACCGGGTTCTGGATCATGGACTCCATCATCTGCGTGGCGGTGATTACCACCTTATTGCGCGCGAGCGTCTGCTGGATGATGGTCTTCTGCAGCCCGGTCAGCTCGGCGTAGCCCATCTCCACGCCCAGGTCGCCGCGCGCCACCATGACGACGTCTGAGGCGTCGATGATGCTGGAGAGGTTCGCCACGGCTTCGTGCCGCTCGATCTTGGCGACGATGCGGCCGTCGCCACCGGCCGCGCGCAGCAGCGCGCGCGCCTTTTCGATGTCGGCCGCGTCGCGCGCGAAGGACACCGCCACGTAGTCGATGCCTTCCTGCGCGGCGAAACGGATGTCCTCGAAGTCGCGCTCGGACAAGGCCGGCGCGGAAATGCCGCCGCCCTGGCGGTTGAGTCCCTTGCGGTCGGACAGCTCGCCGCCGACGCGCACCTTGGTTTCGACGCGCGTCGCGGTGACATTGACCACGTCGAGCACGATCTGGCCATCGGCGAGCAGCAGCGCATCGCCGGCCACCACGTCCTTGGGCAAATCCTTGTAGGCCACGCCGACCGTCAGCACCGTGCCGGCCTTGGAATCGAGCGAGGTGTCGAGGGTGAAGGGTGCCCCTTCGACCAGCTGCACCGGCCCGTCACGGAAGCCCTCGATGCGGATCTTGGGGCCGCCCAGATCGAGCAGCACGCCGATGCACCTGTCGCAGTCACGGGCCGCCTCGCGCACCAGTGCCAGGCGCCGGCGGCGATCCTCCACCGTGCCGTGCGAGGCGTTGAGACGCACCACGTCGAGTCCGGCGCGCATCATCTGCGCCAGCACGCCCGGCTCATCCGTCGCAGGTCCCATCGTGGCGACGATCTTGGCGCGGCGGCGGAATACCGTTGCAGGCTTGTCAGCCACGGGCACGCTCTTCGAGCACCGCCACGGCCGGCAGGGTCTTGCCTTCGACGAACTCGAGGAATGCGCCGCCGCCGGTCGATATGTAGGAGATGCCGTCCTCGACGCCGTACTTCTCGATGGCGGCGAGCGTGTCGCCGCCGCCGGCGATGGAGAAGGCCTTGCCGCGCGCGATGGCGCGGGCGATGGCGCGCGTGCCCTCGCCGAACTGATCGAACTCGAACACGCCCACCGGTCCGTTCCACACCGTGGTGCCGGCGCTCTGCAGCAGTGCGCTGCAGCGATCGGCGGTGTCCGGGCCGATGTCGAGGATCATCTCGTCGCGACGCACCTCGCGCACCGGCCGCACGTCGGCGTGCGCGGTGGCGGCGAACTCCTTGGCGACCACCACATCCGTCGGCAGCGGAATCTCGGTGCCGCGGGCGCGCGCCTTGTCCATCAGGCGGCGCGCAACGTCGAGCATCTCGGACTCGCACAGGGACTTGCCGACATCGATGCCCGTGGCGGCCAGGAAAGTGTTGGCGATGCCGCCGCCGACGATCAGCTGGTCGACCTTCTCCAGGAGCGACTCGAGCACCATCAGCTTGGTGGAGATCTTGGAGCCGCCGACGATCGCCACCAGCGGCCGCGCCGGCTCCTTGAGCGCCCGCTCCAGCGCTTCCAGCTCGCCCACGAGCAGGGGACCGGCGCAGGCGATCGGCGCGTAACGCGCCACGCCATGCGTGCTCGCCTCGGCACGGTGCGCGGTGCCGAAGGCATCCATCACGAACACCTCGCACAGCGAGGCGAGACGGCGCGCCAGCTGCTCGTCGTCCTGCTTCTCGCCCCTGAGGAAGCGCACGTTCTCGCACAGCACGGCGGTGCCGGCCGGACAGTCGACGCCCTCCAGCCAGTTCTTGCGCAGCGGCACGGGCTTGCCGAGCAGCTCCGACAGGCGCGCCGCCACCGGCGCCAGCGACAGGGCCGGATCCTCCTCGCCCTCCTTCGGCCGGCCCAGATGCGACATGACGAAAACCTTGGCGTGCTGGTCGAGCGCGTAACGGATGGTGGCGAGCGCGGCACGGATGCGTGCATCGCTCGTCACATTCCCGTCCTGCACCGGTACATTCAGGTCTTCCCGAATCAGGACCCGCTTGTTGCGCAGGTCCGTATCGGTCATGCGCAATAGCCTCATGGTGCCTTCGACCAGGCCACGGTGGTGTCGAGCATGCGGTTGGAGAAGCCCCACTCGTTGTCGTACCAGGCGCACACCTTGACCAGGTTGCCGCCGACCACCTTGGTGAGCGTCGCGTCGAAGATCGACGAGTGCGGATCGTGGTTGAAGTCGATCGACACCAGCGGCCCGTCGTTGTAGGCGAGGATGCCCTTCATGGGACCTGCGGCGGCCTGCTGCAACGCCTGGTTGACCTCCTCCACGGACGTGGCGCGCTTGGCGGAGAAGGTCAGATCGACCAGCGACACGTTGATGGTCGGCACGCGCACCGCGAATCCGTCCAACCTGCCCTTGAGCTCCGGCATGACGAGTCCCACCGCGGCGGCCGCGCCGGTCTTGGTCGGGATCTGCGACATGGTCGCCGAACGCGCGCGCCGCATGTCCGAGTGGTACACGTCGGTGAGCACCTGATCGTTGGTGTAGGAGTGGATGGTGGTCATGAGGCCGGCCTCGATGCCAACCTTGTCGTGCAGCACCTTGGCCACCGGTGTCAGGCAGTTTGTGGTGCAGGAAGCATTGGAGATCACGGTGAAGGCGCTCTTCAGCACCTGGTGGTTGACCCCGTAGACAATGGTCGCGTCGACATCCTCACCGCCCGGCGCCGAAATCACCACCTTCTTGGCGCCGCCTTTGAGGTGCGCACCGGCCTTGGCCTTGCTGGTGAAGAGTCCCGTGCACTCGAGTACGTAGTCGGCGCCTACCTCGCCCCAGGGGAGCTTGGCCGGATCGCGCTCGGCGAACACGCGGATGCGGTCGCCGTTCACCACCATGTAGTCGCCGTCGGACTTGACCTCGCCGGAGAACTTGCCGTGCACCGAGTCATAGCGCGTCAGGTGCGCGTTGGTTTTCGGGTCGCACAGGTCGTTCAGCGCGACGATCTGCAGCTCTGCCGTGCGCTTAGCCTCATACAGGGCACGCAGCACATTGCGCCCGATACGCCCGTAACCGTTGATGCCCACCCTGATTGCCATGCCTGTCATCCCTCCAGCAGTTTGCGGATCTGTTGACCGATATTATCGGCCGTAAAGCCAAAATGAGAGAACACTTCCGGGCCCTTGCCGGAGGCGCCGAAGCGATCGATGCCGAGAATCCGGCCGTTGATTCCGACGTAACGCCACCAGCACTGCGTGGCGCCGGCCTCCACGGCCAGCCGGCGCGTCACGGCGGGCGGCAGGACACGGTCGCGGTAGGCCTCATCCTGCGCATCGAACGTCTCGGTCGAAGGCATGGACACCAGCCGCACGCGCTGGCCGGCCGCATTGGCCGCCTTGACCGCCTCAGCGGCGATGCCCACTTCCGAGCCGGTCGCGATCACCAGCGCCTGCGCGCTCCCCTGGCAGTCGATCAGGACGTAGCCGCCGCGGCGGATGTCGGCGAGCTGCGCGGCCGGGTGGGGCTGCTGCGGCAGCCCCTGACGGGTGAGCACCAGCGCGGTAGGCCCGTGCCGCTCCAGGGCGAGCGTCCAGGCGATCGCAGTCTCCGTGGCATCGCAGGGGCGCCACAGGTTCATGTGCGGCATGGCTCTGAGGCTGCTCAGGTGCTCGATCGGCTGGTGCGTCGGCCCGTCCTCGCCCAGACCGATCGAATCGTGGGAATAGACCAGTATGGTGCGGATGCTCATCAGGCACGCCAGGCGCACCGCGTTGCGGGCGTAGTCGGAGAACACCAGGAAGGTGCCGCCGTACGGTATCAGGCCGCCGTGCAGCGACATGCCGTTCATGATGCCGGTCATGCCGAACTCGCGCACGCCGTAGTGGAGGTAGTCGCCGATCTCCTGCTGCGGCGTGATGGTGCGCGCACCCTTGAACAGCGTGCTGTTGGAGGTCGTGAGATCTGCCGAGCCGCCGAGCAGCTCCGGCATGGCCGGACCCAGAACGTTCAGCACCGCCTGCGATGAGGCGCGCGTCGCCTGCGCGGCGCTCTGCTGCTGCGCCGCCTGCAGCGCGCGCGCGGCGATCTCCTGCCAGTCCGCAGGCAGCGCGCCCTGCGTGCGCCGTTCGAACTCGCGCGCCTCCTTCGGAAAAGCGGCGGCGTAGCGCTGCTGCAGCGCGCGCCACTGCGCCTCCAGCGCCGCGCCCTTGCCGCGATGATCCCAGGCAGCGCGGATCTCGTCCGGCACGACGAACGGTGGATAGTTCCACCCCAGCTCCTTGCGCGCCGCGGCCACTTCGTCGGCGCCGAGCGCTTCGCCGTGCGCCTCGGCGGTGCCCTGCCGGTGCGGCGCGCCGTAGCCGATGATCGTCTTGCAGCAGATGAGCGAGGGCCGCGCGGTTTGCGCCCGCGCCGCCTTGACGGCATTGCTGACCGCCTGCCCGTCCAGGCCATCGACGTCCGGCACGACGTGCCAGCCGTAGGCGCCGAAGCGCGCGGGAGTGTTGTCGGTGAACCAGCCGACCACCCTGCCGTCGATGGAAATGCCGTTGTCGTCGTAGAAGACGATCAGCTTGCCCAGGCCCAGTGTGCCGGCAAACGAGCAGGCCTCGTGCGAGACGCCCTCCATGAGGCAGCCGTCGCCGCAGAAGGCGTAGGTGTAGTGATCGACGAGGTTGAAGCCGTCGCGATTGAATTCGCGCGCCAGCAGTTTCTCAGTGAGTGCCATCCCGACGGCATTCGCCAGGCCCTGGCCGAGCGGCCCGGTCGTGGTCTCGATGCCCAGCGGCGGATCGTGTTCCGGATGCCCGGGGGTCTTACTGCCAAGCTGACGGAAACCCTTGATGTCCTCGATGGTGAGGGGGTAGCCGGTGAGATACAGCACCGAATACAAGAGCATCGAGCCGTGACCGTTCGACAGCACGAAGCGGTCACGGTCGGGCCACAGCGGATTCAGCGGGTTGTGCCGCAGGAAGTCCCCCCACAGCGCCTGGGCGATGTCCGCCATGCCCATGGGCATGCCGGGATGGCCCGAGTTGGCGCGCTGCACGGCGTCCATGGACAGTGCGCGGATGGCGTTGGCGAGTTCGCGGCGTGTGGTCATGGCGGCTCTCTACATCAGCGGCCTTAAGGCCGCGGCAGCAGTTCTTTAAGGGGGGCCGGCGCCACGCTCGCGGTCAGGCCGCGCAACGCCAGGGGGCGCGCATTTTCCACCACTCGCGCCCGATGCTCAAATCGGCGACGCAACTTAAGTGCCCCACACTGTCGGCTAAGCTGCGGGCCTGTTTCACATTATGGGCAGCGCGTATCGGAATGGCGTCATGCGCCGGCAGGATCACCGCGTTTACGGAGGACGTGGTTCACTGCAGCATCCGGAAGTGCTCTGCTAGGCTTTCATCATGAGTGTCGTCCGCATTGCGCATTTCACCGATTCGCACCTGTACGGTGACGAGCACGAGTCGCTGCGCGGCGTGGCCACGCTGCCCGCGCTCAATGCCGCACTGGCGCACGCGCGCGGGCGCGACTGGCCGCCCGATGCGGTGCTGGTGACCGGGGATCTGGTGCAGGACGATCCGGCGGGTTACCCGCATTTTCGTCGCGTGTTCGGCGCACTCGGTCTGCCGATCCTGTGCCTGCCCGGCAATCACGACGAACCGCAGGCCATGCAGCGCGAGCTGGGCGCCGCCCCCTTCGTGCTCGGTGGCTTCGTGGATCTCGGCCGCTGGCGCATCGTGCTACTCGACAGCTGCATCCCGCGTGCCGCAAGCGGCGCACTCAGCGCGCAGCAGCTGGCACTGCTCAATGAGGCGCTCGTGAGTGCCGGGGCGCGCCACTGCATGGTGTGCCTGCATCACCATCCCGTGCCGATGTCGAGCCACTGGCTTGACAAAGTCGGACTGACCAATGCGGAAGAGTTTCTGCATACCATCGACGCACATCGCAACGTGCGTGCGGTAGTGTGGGGCCATGTCCACCAGAGCTTCGATGCGCTGCGCAAAGGCGTGCGCCTTCTGGCGACACCCTCGACCTGCGCGCAGTTCCTGCCGCATGCGCAAGACTTCGCCGTCGATCGGCGACCCCCGGGCTACCGCACCATTGAGCTGCGCCCGGACGGCACACTGCTGACGGAGGTCGTGTGGGTCGAACAGCACGCCGGTGGTTCTACGCGCTCAGCCTGCTCGGCTGCCTGAGCTCACTCGCGGCACGCGCCGCAAGTCCGGTCTGGGTCCTGCACGGCGCACACAGCACCGTCTACCTCGCCGGATCCATACACCTGCTGCCGGCACAGGACGCGCAGCTGCCGAGCGCACTCGACCAGGCCTACGCCTCGTCCGCAAAGCTCGTCATGGAGCTGGATCTGGGCACGCTGGATCCGCTCGCTATCGCCGGCTGGATGAGCGAGCACGGCGCGCTGGCCGCCGGCACCCGCCTGCGTGAGGTGGTCGGCGAGCCGCGCTACGCGCGCGTCAGCTCAGCCGCGACCGACCTCGGCGTCACCACCGAGCTCTTCGACGGCCAGGCGCCCTGGGCGGTGAGTCTGGAGCTGGCGGATCTCGACTACGTGCATCAGGGCCTTGATCCGGAATCGGGCGTGGAGGAACAGCTGCTGCGCCGCGCGCAGAGCGATCACAAGCCGACCGCCGGGCTCGAGACGCTCAGCGACGAACTCGGCGGGCTCGCAGGTCTGGCACGCGCCGACCAGCTGCGGCTGCTTGATCAGACGCTCGATGAGCTCAAGCAGTCACCGCAAGAGACGCGCGAGCTCGTCAGCGCCTGGCGGCGCGGCGATGCGCCGCAGCTGGCGACGCTCCTGACGCAGGAATACAAATCCTTCCCGGCGCTCTATCAACAGCTGGTGACGGCGCGCAACCAGCGCTGGTTGCCGCAGATCGAGCAGCTCGTCAAGGGCGATCAGAACTGCCTGATCGTCGTCGGCGCCCTGCACCTGGTCGGTGACGGCGGCCTGCTCGAGTTGCTGCGCAAGGATGGATTTACGCCGACGCAGCTGAACTGACGAGCCCGCTTCTAAGGCGGCGACCTGGCGGCGCTGCGTCCCAGGTAGAAGTGCCACAGAGGCAGCGCCAGCAGCACCGTCCAGGCAAGCACCAGCCAGCCGATGAAGCCGTCGAACTGACTCAAGAGAAATCCCAGTGACGCGCCTGCCCGTGGCCGCGCCAGCTCGTGCACTACGAGCATGACCCACACCCAGCCTGCGTGCAGACCGATGCAGGCGGCGATGTTACCGGTCGCCGCGCGCACCAGCCCGAGCACCACTCCGACTGCCAGGAGCGCGAGGAACGCATCGGCGATGGCCAGCGGGCTGGCAAAGAGGTGCAGCGTGCCGGCGAGCAGATCCATGCCGCTGTGCGGGGTGACCTGCTCGGCTGCGATGTGGAAGCTCGCGAAGAAATGCGTGGCTGCGTAGATCAGCGCGGTGCAGACGATCGCCGCACGTGTGCCGGCCTCGCGCGCGATACCCGTATGCATCGCCCCGCGCAGGAACGTCTCCTCGATGAATCCCACCGCCAGCCCGCTCAGCAGCCGCAGCAGCACCAGGCGCGCCAGCGCCGCCGCGCTCAGGGAGGCGCCCCTGCTCCAGTCGAGCAGTCCCAACGCGCTCATGAGTGCCACCACGCCGAGCATGCTCGTCACGCCGAGGGCGAGTGCCAGCGCCAGCTCGCGCAGGAAGGCGCGCCGCGGCAGTGCGTAGCCGAGACTTGCGCGGTCGGCCAGCCCGAGGTGGCGGGCGACCGCGACGAAACCCACGAGCAACGCGAGCATGCCGATGCGCTCGCCGATGCGGTGGAACGGAAAGCCGAAATGCGGATGCAGCAACAGCCACGCCGGATAGGTGCACACGGCGATCGCGGCGAGCGCCAGAGCCATCAGAGCGAGAAACCACACGAGCACACGCATCGGCTGGACTTAGCTTGCCTTGAGCGGGGCGCCCCGCATAGCTTAGGGCGATCCGGCAGCCGTGAGGAGCCATGTCAGCGAGCGCCCTCCAGCCGATAGTGATCTGGTTCGGTCGCGTCGGCGACATGATCCTGCTGTCGACACTGCTCGATATCCTGCACCGCCGCTACGGACAGCCCTGCCACCTCATCGGCGCCGGCTCTTTTGCGGTCGAGCTGTACGCCGGCCACCCGGACGTCGCGCGCGTCTCGTGCCTGCACCGCTACACGGCCTTCCTGTTCGACGGCGCGTGGTGGCGCACGCGCGCGGCGCTGCGCGCAGCTGGCAAAGCTCCGGTGTACGTGTGCGAATACGATCCGAAGAAGCTCGCGCGCATCGCGCGGCTACTGCGGCTGAGCGGCGTCGAGGATGCACGGTGCCTGTTCATCACGCGTACGGCGAGTCTTGCCCCCGCACACTGGGTCGACCGGCTGGTGAGCTTCGGCCGGCTGACGCCCCCCGCCTTCGCGGCGGCCGACTACCCGTGGCCGTCGCCGCCGCCTTTGTGTGCACCGCGCCTGGAAGTTAGCGCGGCGGCGCGCGCCGACTGCGCGGCCTGGCTCGAGGCGCAGGGCTTCAGCGCCCGGACGCTGCTCCTGGTGCAGCCGGGCAACCGCCGCACCATGCGCGGCAGGAAGCTGCGCCTGAGCGGGGCCGATGACAAGGCCTGGCCGATGGAGCGCTGGGCGGCACTGCTGCACGGGCTGCACGCGCGCATGCCGCAGGCGGTCATCGTGCTGTGCGGCGCGCCGCGCGAGTCGCTGCTGCTGCGCTGGATTGCGCAGGCCACGCAGCTGGGCGCGGTGACGGCCGCGGAACTGCCGTTGCCGCGCCTGCTGGCGCTGTGCGCGCGCGCCCACAGCATGGTCTCGGTGGATACCGGCCCGGCACACGCCGCCGCCGCCCTGTCGCTGCCGCTGGTCGTGCTGTTCGGTGCGCAGCCGCAGAGCGAGTGGCTGCCGCGCAGCCCGTATGGCTCGGCCGTCATCGGCATCGGCGGCCCGCCCGGGTCCACCCGCCTCGACCAGATCGACGTGGCCACCGTGCTCGAAGCCTGGGACGCGCTGCCCGCGCGCGCGACCGGCGCGCCCCTCAGCCCGCCAGCAGCGCCTGCCACTGCGCCGTGACGGCGCTCAGGCGGAAACGCGGATCGGGGCCGACGCGCGGTCGCGCGCCGCCCCGCCAGCTGGCGAGCCGCGCCGCGTAGGGAGCGAACAGCCCGGCGGCGGCCGCGAGTCGCGCAGGCGCAGGCCGCCAGCGCGGCGCGAGCCGGCCGGCGAGCGCCTCGTACAGTCGCGCACTGGCGGGCAGCGGCAGCACCTGGGCAGGGTCACCGACCACTTCCAGGGCGGCGCCGCAGTCGTGGGTGAGTACCGGCGTGCCGAGCGCGTGTGATTCTGCGAACACCAGGCCGAAGGTTTCGGGGATGACGAAGTTGGGGAAGAAGGTGCACAGCGCGCTGCGCACCTCGGCGTGCATGCGCGCCTGCGGCTGTGCGCCGATGAATTCGACGCCCGCGTGGTTAAGCACGCGCGTGGCCTTGTAGCCCGGATTGCCCACGACCAGATGCAGCTGCGGCATCTGCCGCCGCAGCGCCGCAAAGGCATCCAGCGTGAAGTCGAGTCCCTTGTTGGGTGAGGAGAAGAACACCAGCTTGTCCGGGTCGACCGGCGTGCCGTCCGGCTGCAGGGCATCGTCGACCGGGTTGTAGATCGTCAGGCAGGGCACGACTGCTGCCAGCTGCGCACGCGCGAGAGTTGCCTCCACCGCGCCGCGCTGCCAGTCGGACACGCATATCGCGGTGACGCGCGACTCGCGCAGCTGCGTGGCCTGCGCCACGAGCGCCTGCGCACGCCGGCTGCCCGGGCGCACGCGGTCGTGCAGCCACAGATACAGCTGCGCCTGCGGGTAGTGCGCGCGCATGAGCGCGAGCGCACGCGCGTCGCGGTTCACCACCACGCTGGCGATGCCGGCGAGGCGCTGCGGCCGCAGGTAGCGCTGCCAGTCCTCGCGGCGGTTGTGTTGCATGACACGGGCGCCGAGCGCATCCGCGACACGCGTCAGCGTCGCCTCCGTGCCACCCATGGCCTGCGCCTGCAGCGTGCGTGTGTCGTAGGGCGCCAGGCACGCCGGGTCGTAGAACAGCACCGGGCTCATGTTCAGGGGTATTCTAACGGCCTTTGCAGGCAGGCAGCGGTGGGGTGCACGTGGCGGGTGTTGGCGGCTTGTCGGCATGCATTATCACTTTCAACGAGGCCGACCGCATCGAAGAATGTCTGCGCTCGCTCGCCTTCTGCGACGAGATCCTGGTCGTCGATTCGCACTCCACCGACCGCACGCGCGAGCTGGCCGCCGCCCGGCACGCGCGCGTCATCGAGCGCGACTGGCCCGGCTACCGCAGCCAGAAGCAGTTCGCGGTGGATGCCGCGCAGCACGACTGGGTGCTGTGCGTCGATGCCGACGAGCGCGTCAGCGACGCGCTGCGTGAGGAGATCCTGGCGCTGCGTGGCGAAGGGTTCGGCAGCGCCGCCGGCTGGTCGGTGCCGCGCATCAGCGATTACTTCGGTCGCTTCCTGCGGCACGGCAACGCCTATCCCGACCGCCTGGTGCGCCTGTTCGACCGCCGCCGCGGCGGCTGGACGGGCCACGAGATCCACGAGAACACCAAGATCCGCGGGCCGGTCGCGCGGCTGCACGGCCGGCTCGAACATTTTCCCTACCGCAGCCTCACGGACCATCACAATCGCATGCAGCGCTACGCCGACCTCATGGCCGAGGCGCTGTACCGACAGGGCAGGCGCTGCGGGCTCGGCAAGGTCGTGTTGAATGCGCAGTGGCGCTTCGTGCGCGGTTACCTGCTGCGACTCGGATTTCTGGACGGCTGGCGCGGCCTGGTATTCGCGCTCGTCGAGGCCAACTATGTGCGGCGCAAGTACCTGGGACTATATATGCGCAGTCGCGGTCTGCCGGGCTGACCACGCCGCCACCTGCGTGAGGCGCGCCATGGGATCGTCCAGCTCCAGCAGCGACTGCCGCTCCTCGAGCGCCAGCGGCACGATCTCCGCCAGCCGGTCGGCGACCCATCCCGCATCGTCGTAGTGCGCCGCGACGTAGGCATAGGCACCGCCGAACTTCGGCAGCACCTCGCGCAGCAGCTCCGCCAGGTGCGCAAAGTCGGCCGGCAGCAGGCACGCCGCCTGCGGCGGCAGGTAGCTGACTTGCGCCAGGTGCAGGCCGTCGGCCTGCACCTGGCGCTCGAGCACGCGGAAGCGCTGCTCGCCGACGGCCACGACGCCCAGCAGGCCGTCGGGCTGCGTATCGAAATCCACCAGCCGCGCGGTCGTGCCAGTGTCGGCGTAGGTCACGTCGGCGCCGGCTTCCGCGCCCTCCAGCAGACGCACCACGCCGAAGGTCAGCTGCTGCTTGAGGCAGCGCCGCACCATGTCCAGGTAGCGCGGCTCGAAGATGCGCAGCGCCAGCGGCCCGCCCGGAAACAGCACGGCGTTGAGCGGAAACAGCGCCAGCGGCGGCGCCGCACTCACGCCTGCCCTGCCTTAGCGCGCAGCGCCGCGAGGAGCTTGCCGTGCAGGCCGCCGAAGCCGCCGTTGCTCATGATGAGGATCTCATCGCCGGCACGAGCCCCGCGCGCCAGTTCCGCGGCGAGCGTATCCACCTGCGCGCTGGCGTGGGCGCGGCTGCCGAGCGCCCGCAGCACGTCACCGGTATCCCAGCCGAGATCGGGCGGTGCGTACAGCCACACCTCATCGGCCGCAGCCAGTGACGGGGCGAGCGTGTGCTGGTGCACCCCCATGCGCATGGTGTGCGAGCGCGGCTCGAGGACGGCGATGATGCGCGCCGCGCCGCTGCGCCGGCGCAGCCCGTCCAGAGTCGTGGCGATCGCCGTGGGGTGGTGCGCGAAATCGTCGTAGACGCGCACGCCGCCGACCTCGCCACGCAACTGCAGGCGGCGCGCGATGCCCTTGAATTCGCGCAGCGCCGCGATGGCCTGCGGCACGTCGACCCCCGCATGGCGCGCGGCCGCGATCGCGGCGAGCGCGTTCTCCATGTTGTGTGCGCCGATCAGTGACCACTCCACCGTGCCGCGCGAGCGGCCGCCCTCCAGCACTTCGAAGCTCGAGAAATCGCTGGCGTCCCCTGGCAGCCGCGCGCTCCACAGCGCCTGCGGTCGCGCCGCAGCGGCAAAGCCCTCGAGCGGTGTCCAGGAGCCCATGGCGAGCGTTTCCTGCAGGCGCGCGTCGGCGGCATTCCAGACGATGCGTCCGCTGCCGGGCACGATGCGCACCAGGTGATGGAACTGACGTTGAATGGCCGCCAGATCCGGATAGATGTCGGCGTGGTCGTACTCGAGGTTGTTGAGGACCACGGTACGCGGCCGGTAGTGCACGAACTTGGCACGCTTGTCGAAGAAGGCGGTGTCGTACTCGTCCGCCTCGATGACAAAGAATGGCGCGGCGCCGAGGCGCGCGCTCAGGCCGAAGTTCTCGGGCACGCCGCCGATGAGAAAGCCGGGACTGAGACCGGCGTGCTCGAGGATCCAGGCGAGCAGCGATGAGGTGGTGGTCTTGCCATGCGTACCCGCCACCGCCAGCACCCAGCGCTCGCGCAGCACCTCGCGCGACAGCCACTCGGGGCCGGACAGGTAGGGAAGCTTGCTCTCGAGCAGACGCTCGATCACCGGCTGGCCGCGCGTCATGACGTTGCCGACCACGACCATGTCGGGCGCGGGATCGAGCTGCGCCGCGTCGAACCCCTGCGTCAGCTTGATGCCGAGCCCCTGCAGCTGCGTACTCATCGGCGGGTAGACGTCGCGGTCGGAACCGGTGACCGTGAAACCGGCGGCGCGGGCGATCGCCGCGACGCCTCCCATGAAAGTGCCGCAGATGCCGAGGATGTGCACGTGCATGGCGGTGGGCTTTCAGGCCTGCGTCGGAGCGAACAGCGTGAGCAGCAGTAGCCCGCAGAAGACCATCTGCAGGATCACGAGCGCCACGCTGGCGGTGCTGGACCACTCGAGCGCCGACTTGACGATGTGACTGTTGGCCGCAATCAGCCACGCCAGCCACAGCAGTCCCGCGCAGGTGACCGGCGCCTGCCAGGTGGCGTCGTCGATATAACGCCGCACGAGCCACTCGAAACCGACCGACAGCGGCGCCAGCACCGCCTGAAAACCGAATATCGCGGTCGTCGTCTGCAGGGTGCGCTCGGGGCGCCGCACCACGCGCAGCAGCACGCCGTACCACACGAGCGTGAACACCGTGGCCACCAACAGCTGCGCCACCCATCCCTTCACCGGCGTCAGCACGGCGCTTAGCGCAACGCTGACCGCCAGGTAGCCAAGTACGGTGAGCACCAGTAGCAGTGCCGAGGAGGGCACGTCCTGCGGTCCCCGGCGCAGCAGGGCGATCTGCACAAAGAGCCTGATGAGCTCCTGCATGTCTTTCGGTACCCGCGCGGGCCTCGCATAATGGGCCTGCCCGATTGTACAGATCATCGTGGTCCTCCGTTTGCAGCCGATAATCACCACCGCGCCCGAACTTGCCGAGCTGTGTGCGCGCCTCGCGGCGCAGCCGCGTATCGGCCTCGACACGGAGTTCCTGCGCGAGCGCACCTATCGCGCGCAGCTGTGCCTGCTGCAGGTGTCGCTGCCCGATGCGGCGCAGTGCATCGACCCGCTGGCACTTGGCGAGCTTGCGCCGCTCGCGGCGGTGCTCGGCGCTGCGAGCGTCACTAAGGTCATGCACGCGTCGCGTCAGGACCTGGAGGTGCTGCTGCCGGTGGCCGGCCTGACCCGCCCGGTGTTCGACACGCAGATCGCCGCCGCGCTCACCGGGCTGCCGGCACAGATCGGTTATGCCGAAGCGGTGCGGCGCCTGCTTGGCAAGGAGCTCGCCAAGTCGCACACGCGCACCGACTGGTCGCGCCGCCCGCTGTCACCGGAGCAACTGGAATACGCCCGCGAGGATGTGCTCTACCTGCTGCCGCTCGCCGCGCAGTTGCAGGAACAGCTGCAGCAGCTCGGGCGGCTCGACTGGCTCGCGGAGGAGCTGGCGGCACTCGATGATGCGACGGCCCTGACCATCGCACCGGAGGATGCGTGGCTGCGACTGAAGGGACTGCGCGACTTGGATCCCGGGCGGGCACGGCTGGCGCGTGCGCTGGCGGCGTGGCGCGAGCGCAGTGCGGTCGAGCACAACCGCCCGCGCGGCTGGATTCTCGACGACGCCGTGCTGCGCGACATGGTGCTGCAGGTACCGCGCACGGTGGACGAGCTGGCCCAGATTGCGGACATGCCGCCCGGCCTCGTCAAGCGCCGTGGCGAGGAGTTGCTCGCGTGCGTGGACGCTGCGCAGGTGCCGCAACCGCCGCCGCCCCCGCCAATGCGTCCACGACCCGATCTCGAACAGGCGGCGCTGGTGCGCAGACTCAGCGGTATCAGCCAGACGGTGGCGAAGGAGCTGAACCTGGTGCCCGAGGTGCTGGCGACGCGGCGTGACCTGGAGCAGCTGGCGCAGGGGCGCCGGGACGGCACGCTCATGCGCGGCTGGCGCCGCGCGCAGCTCGGGGACCGTCTGCTGGCGGCGCTCTAACGCCGCTTGCCGCGCGCCTTCGGAGGCGAGCCGGCGGCGCTCTTGCGGCGAGTGCGTGCCGCCTTGCCGGGCGTGCGTTTGGCTTTTGCGGGCTTGCGCACCCGCTTGTGTGCCGCCTTGAGCACCCGCTTGGCGCGCGGCCGCTTGCGCACCGTGCTGGCCGGCGCACGGCGCTGTGCCAGTGCAGGCGCGCCGAGCGCCTGCGCCAGACGGCGCGTCACCTCGTCCACCGACCCTTCGGCGTTGATCACCTGCAGCAGACCCCGCGCGCGATAGAAGTCGACCAGCGGCCTGGTCTTCTCGTCGTAGACGCGCAGCCGCTCGGCGACGGTCGCCTCGTTGTCGTCCGGGCGCTGTATGAGGCGATGCGGCGCGGCAGTCTTGGGACAGACCGCGCCCTCGCCCACCGGCGGCGGCGAAGTCAGCAGGTTGAACACCCGGCCGCAGTCGGCGCAGCTGCGCCGTCCCGAAATGCGCCGCACCAGCTCGCCGTAGTCCACTTCCAGCTGCACCACCGCATCCAGCGGCTGGCCGATGCCCTCGAGCAGCCGCTCAAGCGCGTGCGCCTGCGCCAGGTTGCGCGGAAAACCATCGAGGATGAAACCCTTGCGGGCATCGCGGTGACCGAGGCGCTCGCGGATCATGCCGAGCACGAGCGAGTCGTCGACCAGGCGGCCGGCGTCCATGGCCTGCTTGGCCTGGCGGCCGAGCTCGGTGCCGTGGGCGACGGCGCTGCGCAGCAGATCCCCGGTGGAAATCTGCGGAATCCGCGCCCGCTCCACCAGCCGTTGCGACTGCGTGCCCTTGCCCGAACCGGGCGCTCCCAACAGGACGATGCGCATGATGTAGTGAGAGACCGAAGCCGTGCGGCTGCCGCGAAGGCCCGCAACGTTACCGGCCGCCCCCACGCAGGTCAAACCTGCGCACACCGTCGCGCCCGCCACGGTGGGTGCGTTATTCTTTGGACATGAAAAAAACCGCCGCGCGTAACGCCTTCTACGCCCAGTCGGGCGGAGTATCCGCCGTCATCAACGCCTCCGCCTGCGGGGTGATAGAGACGGCGCTGCGCTCCAGGCATATCAACAAGGTCTACGCCGGACGTCACGGCATCATCGGTGCCCTGACCGAGGATCTCATCGACGTGGGACGCGAAAGCGCCGCGACCATTCGCGCTCTGAAACACACCCCCGGCGGCGCCTTCGGCTCGGCGCGCTTCAAGCTCAAGGGCCTGGAGCAGAACCGCAGCGAATACGAGCGGCTGATAGAGGTGTTCCGCGCTCACGACATCGGTTACTTCTTCTACAACGGCGGCAACGACTCCATGGACACCGCGCTCAAGGTGTCGCAGATCGGCGCATCGCTCGGCTATCCCATCACCTGTGTCGGCGTGCCCAAAACCGTGGACAACGACCTGCCGCACACCGACTGCTGCCCGGGCTTCGGCTCAGTCGCCAAATACGTGGCCGTGTCGACGCGCGAGGCGGCGCTCGATGTGGCCTCGATGGCGCGCACTTCCACCAAGGTGTTCGTGCTGGAGGTGATGGGCCGGCATGCGGGCTGGATCGCC
>Ga0302326_10013389_pt1 | contig 17397 bp, 20 predicted proteins | sample Palsa_T0_3_FD_202264 | JGI IMG/M metagenome (GOLD analysis project Ga0302326, IMG submission 202264) | Peat permafrost microbial communities from Stordalen Mire near Abisko, Sweden - Palsa_T0_3 | ecosystem: Environmental > Terrestrial > Soil > Palsa > Peat permafrost | place: Sweden: Abisko... | reverse complement strand
CCGGCTCCTCCCCCCTCCGCCGGGCCGCGCGACCCGTTCCCAAACATAAATCCAATTCCTTCCACCGCTTCTCACTCATACATTTCAACCTCGCCAGGGGGATACGATGTGCATAGGCTCTCCCAATCATCATCAGGATCGTGTCTTTCAGCGTGGCCTCGCTGATCGCCATGGTGCCCGAGAGAGAATGCAAAATGCCAACCTTGATGGTGTCCTGCGCGTTGGCGATTCCCGCGAAAGCCATCCCGGCGGCAAGCAGAAAGTCCATGATTTGCAGCCATTTCAATTTCATTGGTCCCCTTGTGATTTTTCAGAGATAAACTTTGTTTCGCCCCCATGATTTGCTAGAAGGGCTAGAGCTGCAGGCCGAGGCCCACGTTCCACGTATTCGTCCGTACCGTGTTGTGGAAGCTTGTGACCTTACCGTAGGCATACAGGTGCGTGTCAAACTGTTTCATTTTGTGCGGCGCGCAAAACACCGGTTATTTTTTTGGACAATCGGATTGCAATGAGCAGCGGCGCTGGCAGATTTATTGACCGCGTGGATAAGGCGAATCAGGACGGGTAAGTCAAATTTGAATTTTAGATAAACAGAATGCAAATTTTCGCGCTGAGATTTCATGCGCCCGGTCGATATTTGAATGGCAAAATTCGAAGATTGCTGACGTTGGGATTCGAGGAGAAATCATGTCGGAAAGTCTTTTGGTCGGCGGATGGGTAGTAACGGGCGTCGATGATCGCAAAAGAGCGAATGTTCTTCGAGACGCGGCTGTGGTTCATCGGGACGGCATGGTTGTGGAAGTGGGCCCTAGTGCGGCGATGCGACGCAAATATCCGCTCGCCTCAGTCGATGGATCCGCCGATCACGCAATTCTTCCGGGCTTCGTCAATAGTCACCATCACATAGGAGTCACGCCGCTCCAGCTCGGAACGCCGGACTATCCTCTGGAGCTATGGCTGCCCAATCGCCTATCGGAACGTGCGGTCGATTTGTATCTCGATACTCTCTATTCGGCGTTTGAGATGATCGCTTCGGGCATCACGACGGTGCAGCATTTGCACGCGTGGCTGCCGAGAGAACCCCTCGAACAACTACACAACAGCTCCACCAAGGTTCTCGAAGCCTATCGGGCCATTGGCATGCGCGCCTCGTATAGTTTCATGGTCCGCGATCAGAACCGAGTGGTGTACGAGGCGGACGCGGAGTTTCTTAAGAGATTGCCTGCGGAGACGGCCAAAGTGTTAGCGGCGTTCCTTGCTACGACAGAAGTGCCGTTCGAGGATTTTCTCACATTGTTCGAAATGCTTAGCAAGGAAAATGAGGGACAGAATCTGACGCGAATTCAACTCGCCCCTGCGAATCTGCAATGGTGCAGTGATGATGCTCTGCTGGCATTGAAGCAGAAATCCGATCGGGCGGGCGTCCCGATGCATATGCATTTGCTTGAAACCGCCTACCAGAAAGAGTATGCCCGCCGCCGGACCGGGACAACTGCCGTCAAGCACCTGGAAAAACTCGGGTTGCTCGGACCTAGCATGGCCTTAGGTCACGGCGTATGGTTGACGGAAGAGGACATCGAAATTGTCGCCACTACGGGCACTTGCATCTGTCACAATTGCAGCTCCAATTTTCGCCTGCGCAGCGGAATTGCCCCCTTAAACATGTATGCGTCGAAAGGCATCACGACGGGCATGGGATTGGACGAGGCGGGCATTAATGACGATCGTGACATGCTCCAGGAAATGCGCATGGTTCTGCGGGCGCATCGCGTCCCGGGAATGATCGAGGGCGAGGTTCCTACGTGCCCGCAAGTGCTGAGGATGGCTACGGAACATGGAGCCATGACAACCGCCTTTGGAGCTACCATCGGTAAACTCGAATCCGGCCGTTTTGCCGATGCGGTTATGATCAACGTCAAACGGGCCTTCTACCCCTACCAGGACGATGATGTGCCAATGCTCGATGCGCTAATACAGCGTGCGAAAACCGATTCCGTCGATGCCGTATTCGTGAACGGCAATAAAATTTACGAAAACGGGAAATTCACCCGCGTCGACCGCGACAAGGTGTTGGCCGAGCTGGCAGAAGCTTTATCGCGGCCTCGAACAGAGGCGGAAAATCACAGGCGCGAGCTTCGCCGATTGGTTGTACCCCATGTCGAAGCCTTCTACCGGGACTACCTTGTCGATACGAAGGATCGCGAACCCTTCTACACCCCCTCTTCAAAGACCTGAAGCGCAAGCTCGGAACCATAATTTGAAAATCATAGAGGGAATCCCGCACCATCCCAGCACAGAAACCGTTGTCTGCTGCTTCGCCCCCTGCCTGGTTCATTTCACAAATTGTTTCTTCACCTCGCAGCGAAACGAATGCCATTCGCTCGCTTGGGTGTCGCCCCGCTAGGGCTTGCGGACGTTATCGTGCAACGTGAAGGGGAGGTGGATTTGCGTTGCGATCACTCTGGACAACAATTTTCCCGCCTTTGAGCACGTAAACGGGTTTCGCCCGGTGCAAGATGACGTGAGCAACCGAATCGGCGTCCCAAAGGACGACGTCGGCACGCCCGCCCTCGTGCAAGCCGTAGTCCTTAAGGCCGATCCCCTGTCCCGGACACGTGGTGATCAAGTCGAAGACGGCGTCGAGGACCTCGTCAGAATTGATTCCCATCTGGCGACGGTAGACGCTTGCCGCTTCGATGAGGCTCCCGCTTCCACCCCGTATCAGCGGATCTCGCACGTTGTCACTGTGGGGTGCTACCAGTACGCCGCGCGAGCGGGGGATCTGCACGCGTTCATTCCGGCATTACCCTTCACGTCGCGGATAATATTACCCTCAATTTCTCCCTGGTAGTCGGTACAGTCGCTGAAAGCGTGAGTGTCATAGGCGAAGCCCCTGTGGTGGACACGACAACCAGTACATTGGGTGGGGTCGTGGACAAACGGCAAGTGGCGGATCTGCCGTTGAACGGCCGCAACTTCGCTGATTTGTCGATTCTCGAGCTGGGGGTGCAGCGGGCCTGGAATCTAGGTACCAACAACGGCGATATCACTAGCACCATCTACAGCAGCCACGGGCAACCGATTCGCTCCAACACCTTTATGATGGATGGCGCGCTGATGATGAACTTCCACGGATTCAGTGCGGCTTCCGTTGGCGCCGATGAACTCGGCGTGGACGGAATTAAGGAATTTAAAGTCATTTCAAACAATTTCGGACCTGAATACGGGGTGCTGATAGGGAGTCAGGTCGCCATAACCAGCAAGGGCGGAACGAACCAATGGCACGGGGACGTGTACGACTATTTACGGAACGCGGCGTTGGATGCAAGAGACTTCTTCGATGTCTCGCACCTTATCTGGTTCGGCAACTACTATGGGCACGCGCTCGTCAAGAAGGATCCAAAGACTGCAGCCGTAAAGCAGTATCGGTCGCCCGCGCCAAATGCCACCCCTTACGGAGGGGTTGTCGAGGATACAACCGGCTACATTTACTTTGCGGACGTAAACGGAAATCACGTCACCCGGTTTGACCCGAAGACGGAGAAGTTCGTTGAGTGCCCGCTCCCGACGCTCGAATCCTACTGTCGATTCATCGGGGTAGATAGCAAAGGAAAGGTTTGGTATGCCGCAGGGGGCCCCTTCGCAGGTAAAATCGGAGTGATTGATCCCAAGGGCGGACGACAGATCCGTAACCGGTGAGGTGCTGGGATAAAACGGAAAGGGAGCCGACAGTGGAGAGTCGGCTTCCTTTTTCGCTTCGTGCGTATGTCTCCGGAAGTATTTCTTCATGTTTCGGTTCCCGTTTTCTTTCTCGATCCATAGGAAAAACAGAAATCGATTTCGAGGGGGGTCTTTATCAGGATGCTTGGGCCTCTGGAATTAGCTCTTCGGTTGGATCAATCCTTGACCAGAGTGCCGCGCTGAGCGCGAGCATTAACGCCATGGGGACTAGCGGAACATCATAGTTACCAGTTAGCTTCACCAGATACCCGAATATGGTTGAGGACAAAAAAGCGCCGATCTGAGCGACCGTGTTCATTGCACCCACCGCCGCGCCAGAGTACCTCGGCGCGATATCCAGGCAAACCGCGAAGGCGGACGGCTGCAGAAACGTGACACCCAAGTAGCTCATAGTAAGAAAGAGGAGTGCTAGAAATTTATTCGTCGTCAAAATGGCAGCCACCATCGAGAGGGCCGAAATCCCGGCCCCAATGATCCTGCTCGTCCTCCGTCCCCATTTCAGCCCGAGCTTTCGTACCAGCGCGTCGCTCGCGAAACCGCCATAAGCATTCCCGCACGCACCAAAAATGAATGGCAGGGTAGATAGCAGGAGCTGTTTCTCGGTGAAGCCGCGGCCCTTCACCAGATAAGTTTGCAGCCATGAAAGGAAGAAAAAGCCCGCGTAGGAATAGCAGAAAGCCATCAGCATAATGCTCCAGAGGTTCTTGCTGCGCAGGGCGACCCGCCAAGGTAACGCGTGATGCGCCTGAAAGGAGGTGGCGCCTATCTCGCTGAGCTCAGTTTGGGTCACACACGTCATCTCGGAAGGAGTGTCTCGGTACCACCAGTACCAGACCGCAGCCCACAGAACACCAAATACTCCAAAAAGATAAAATGAGGTCCGCCATCCGTAGCGCGCTTGGATCGGCACGACAAGCATTGGGGAAAGCGCCCCTCCTATTTGACTGGCCATCAGCACCAACCCGAGCGCTCGGGCCCGCTCGATCCTTGGAAACCATCGAGAGATGCTGGCCGAAACATTGGGATAAGCGCCTGCCTCTCCCGCTCCGAAAGAGAACCGAATCAAGAGGAGGGCCCAATAGTTTGAAGCTGTGCCCGTAAGTGAGGTAAAGGCCGACCACCACAGCACAATCCGAGTCAAGATTCTTCGCGGGCCAAGGCGGTCAGCCAGAGACCCCGTTGGTATCTCGAAAGCGGAATACGCGAAAGCAAAGATCCCAACTACCCAACCCCATCCCGCCGGGCCGATGTGAAGATCTTCCTGCATACGCGGCCCGGCCACAGCAATACACACGCGGTCCAGATAGGTAATGATCGAGAGCAGAGCTAGAAGGACTAACACCCTGTGGCGGTATTTCATCGACGTTACGTCTTCGCGACCTGGATAACAGTCTTGTCAACCAGGAGCAAAAACGCGCGAATCGCTCTCTCGAGATGCTCATCCGGCGTATCCTCTTCCTTGCAGTGGGAGAGGCCTTTGGAAGAATAGGCGAACATCATCACGACGGGCATGTGCGGCACCATCTCCGCAGCGTCGTGCAGTGCCCCTGACGGAAGCTTCGGCGCATCGCCTGTCACCTCGCGGACCGATTCCTCGCAGAGCCTGACAAGGTCCGGATCGAACACGCGCGGCTCGATCCGCCATTGGTGGCGCCACTCTACGGTCACACTGTGTTCTTGGGCAAATCGCCGCGAGGCCTCTTGCGCCTCCTGATACATCACGGCAAGCAGGTTGGCGTCGAGCGCTCGCTGGTCAATGGAGATCTCCGAGACGCCTGGAATCGCCGTGACAAACCCTGGCTCAACCTTGACGACGCCAGTCGTGCAGACCACGCCAGCACCTGGCGCGGAGTGCCGCAGGGCAATTTCCCGGCACTCCAGTGCGGTAGCTGCCGCGGCCAGGAACGCGTCTCGCCGCATGGGAATGGGCGTAGAGCCTGCATGCGCCGTCTGGCCGACAAACCGCATCATGTTCCGCTCAAGGCCAAAGGTCCCGAGCACTACGCCTGCGGATTTGTTCATCGATTCAAGCACCGGACCTTGCTCGATATGGAGCTCGAGGTAGGCTTTCGCGTTGATGCGCTTGAGAGTCTGATGAGCCTCGAGCATCGTGTCGAGTTCGACGCCGTGCTCGCGAAGTGCATCTTCGATCCGGACGCCATGCGCGTCGGTGAGTCCGCGAACCTCGCCGATCTTGAGGCTGCCTCCCGCAGCAGATGACCCCAGAAGACTGCGCCCGAAGCGCGCCCCTTCTTCGTCCGCCCAATCGACGAGCCTCAGCGTGGCCAACGGTTCCGGGCCGTGGCTGTATCGGCGGAGCGCTTCGAGAGCGGCCACCACGCCGAGCGATCCGTCCAGCCAGCCCCCGTTCGGCACGGAGTCGAGGTGTCCTGCGATGATTACGGACTTGTCCGACTTGCCTGGCAGCGTCACCCAGTTGTTGCCGGCAGCATCCGCCGTCGGAACAAGCCCTAGCTCGGAAAGCTTGGCCTTCAACCACTGGCGGGCCTCTTTCCAAACCGGGCCCCATGCGACGCGCTGGGCGCCATCCGGAGTAGAGGTCCGTGCGGCTAGCTCGCGAAGATCCGCAATGACCCGCTGTGAGCTGCGAGCCAACGAATCCCTCGGTTCGACGTTCATGCCAACCTCCATTCTAGTGTTCTGTCCTTGAAGTCTCGTGCGCCGCGATCGAAAGGCATTCGCCCGATCGCAATGATCGAACAATGGTGCGCGAGCTTCTGAATTCGAAATCAAACTAACATTGCGTCATCGATGCGCTCAAGCTTAACCGGAACGCCCACTGCGGAATCTTCACCTCTACTTCAGATCGTTTCTGGACACCATCCCACCCTTCATCACGAATTTCGTGTGCTCAAGCTCGGTGATGTCCGCCAAGGGATTTCCAATGACAGCAACAAGGTCAGCGAATTTACCAGGCTCAACAGACCCGACCCGGTCTTGCCAACCCATGAGTGTCGCAGCTCCAATGGTCCCTGACTGCAATGCCTCGGCAGGCTTCATGCCGAACTTCACGAAGTATTTGAACTCAATGGCTTGGGTACCATGGGGAAAGGGCCCGACATCGGTTCCGAAGGCGATTTTAACCTTGTGCTCGAGGGCCAAGTGGAAAGTTCACTCGTGGATTTCTGCGCGGGTGAATTTTCCGCCTGTTGCCTTATGGTCCACATCGCCCGGTTTGGCATCTTCCACAGAAATGGGGCCTGTCAGGATAGCCGCGCCGGGGGCATTGTCGGTCACTTTCTGAAAAATCTCTCGCAGAGACTGTTCGACTTTCTCGGGTGGTAGTCCAGCATCCTCCAGTTGCTCCGGGCCAGCACTAGCAAGCAGCGTCTGAATTTCGACGGTATCGCCAGAATGAACGCGCAGTGCCGGCGGGGACTTCGAATCGAAGTAACCCCACGCAACGGTTTGTGGAGATGGCTTCAGGTGGTAAGTCTGTCCTTTAGGTTGCTGGGCGCCTAAAGCCGAGCTCGCCACAGCGGCTAAAGTTGCCACAAGGGCGCTGCAAACCAATCCGCTCAGTTTGCTCAAAGGACCGTCTCCCAATCGAACCGCAAAACCGTGTTGTCAGAACATTGAGGTTTGATCCAGAATTTCCATTTTGGCTTCGAAAACAGCGCCATAGTACACCTGTCTTGTTTGTCCGCACACGGCAAAAGCGATTTCGATCGGGAGTTATCTAATTATTTCGGTAAAAAAATGGCTAGTGTTTGAAGAGCATTTATGTAGAGTCTCGAATAGCCGGAGTCCATCTCGCGATCGCTCGAATGTTCGGCTCATTTTTCCGCCTAGCGGACTCTTCTCATCCGACACGAGCTGCCTTCCAGCCCAGTGCGCCGCCGCCTCCTGATCATTGCTGTCCTTGGACTTCTGCAACTTCCGCCCGTCCGTGTGAAAGCTAAGCTTATGGAGATCGTCGTCCGTAATATCGATCTCAGGGCTATTCAGTTCAATGCTTAGCAAACCTGAAGGGTGAATCAGCGGGTGCATTTTGGGGTTGGCTTCAATTGCACGGCCGCTGTTTTGTCGTCCGCCGTGGGGTCCCCCGCTTCTTGAAGGATAACCGCCCGGGTAGCCACTACCAGGACTTCCGCAGTTTGGCACTTTTCCGGATCTCAAAAGGCGATACCGAATTCCAGGGCAAGAAATTGGAGTTCGCTGGCCCCTATTTTGAATGGCGACGCGATCCTGTGAGCGTTGCTTGACACCGACGGAGAAGAGGAGCAAGACGGGGTTGGCGTTGATAATTCTGGGGTGGTGGGGAGACGCGGCTAGCAATGCAGTGCAGAGAAAAAACACCAGAACTTATTTCAAAACTCGATACAACGTTGTGATCTGACGTTGGTTCGTTTGCCGAAAATGGGAGAGAAGATCGAGCGGCGCGGCCGATGGAGCTCCGATGGCGCAATATGGTCGACTGCTAATCGAGGCCACAATCTCGGAAATGTCGTCAATAGCCTAGGGTCTCGCTACACCCACCCAAGCCGCCCCGTTCGATCATCTTGGTGACGGAGTTCTCGTTTCCCGCTAGCATCTGCCTCGCCACGCTCAGGGTGCAGCCCCCGTCGTGCAAAAAGGTGCGACCCGAATCGGAGAGCAAGGAATCAGATTTCTTAGTCCTCGACCAGTACGCTGAGGACGACGTGGATATCAAAATCGTCGTCCCTTCCCACCGCGAGCTCGGGAGGGCTATACGAAATCTGCCGAGACGTGACCTTCCCGCAATAAACCTGATTTTTGCCGGTCCACTCGACAATGTCGCCGACGACCGGTATGGGAGTGGACGAATTTGCGCCAAGTACAATCGTATCGAAATCCACATCGTCCAGCGCCGACCGAAAAGTTTGTGTGATTTTCATTTTGCCCGTTCCTCCTGAATGCGCGCTTGTTCTGGGCCTTTCAACATCTTAGAACAAAGCGGCTGAAATCGCGGCATCTCACCCGCCGGAGGTTAGCGCAACCCTCGGAATAGCAAATTCTTACAACTAGAACCCCACCTTTGTTCTGAACCCCAGAACGACGGCATGCTCCGTTCTCCTTCCCACGTTCGCATCATACTGCGCCACTGGTTGGAGGAGGAGCATTGGCAAAACGTCCAGCAGCGCATTGAACTCGACGCCTTGCTCGGTTTTCCAGGCGAGCAGGCCTGACGCAAGAAATTGCCCGCTCAAATTGTTTCGCACATAGCCGAGGGACATCGTGTTGTGGATATCAATTGGCAGCGGCTCGTTGAAGCGCAGACCAGTGGTTAGCATTTTGTTGTTGCGATTGACGTCCGGAGGACTCCAATACGTTGATGGCAATTTTGTCCAGGCCTGGGGTCAAGCCGCTCAACTTTACGCCCAGAGCGAAGAGCGCCGTGCCGCCCGCCGTTTCTCCGATCAGCCTGACCGACGCCTCCGCAAGGGCCGGTAATTTCACCCCGAAAAGCACCGGGATCGCGCCCAGGACCGGCGCCTAGACCAGCCGTTTTGTAACCGTTGTTTTGAGGTTGCCAACCAGCGACTTGCGTTTCGTTCCATCCATTTCGCCGAGAAGAACAATCGTTACTGGCACCATCAGCACGCTGATAACGCGATTGCCCGCGATCACTGGAAGCAATCCTTGCGCGCCGATTACCGCGGACAGGACAGGTAATCCGAAGTATGCCAAGTCCTGAAAACTTGCATTCAACGCCAACATCCCCGCGGATGGCGTTGAGGAACGGAATACCATCCGTGCGAGGTCGAAACCGGCTGCCCACATCCCCATCAGCGCCACCACCAGGGTCTAAAGATAGCGGCCATTCTCGAATCGTTTTGGCGGGAAGCTGAAAACGCCTAGAAATTTCACCAAATACGCCCAGAATTGGCGCGAGAGATCGAACTCGGTGTTGACCTGTAAAGCTTTGGAAATGTCGATGCGGCCGTCGCTTTATTCCGGGGTGTAATTCAGCTCGCAGAGCGCCGCATGGCCTGTGCCGGCGTTGTTCCAGGCATTGGAACTCTCCTGCGCCGCGCGATCTAGGACCTCGTAGAGCTCTATCTTTAGTTTCGGACCGAGTTCCTCCAGCAAGACGGCAAGTGTGGCGCTTAGGATGCCCGCGCCGACGAGAATCACATCCGTTTCATTCAAAGAGGAACTAGTTGTTGTCATTGTATTCGTCCCGTCTTTTTAGGCTGTTGCAACGTTGGCGTTGACCATCTTCTTCGGATCGACGACGCGATCGAATTCGGCCTCCGTCACGAAGCCGAGCTTCAACGCGGCCGTTTTCAGCGTGACGTCGTTGTCCATTGCGTAGTGCGCGATCTTCGACGCCTTGTCGTAACCGATCACCGGGGAAAGCGCCGTGACGAGCATCAGCGAGCGTTCGACGTATTCGTTGATTTTCTTCAGATTCGGCTTCGTTCCTTCCACGAGGAACTTGCGGAAATTCGTGCACCCGTCCGTGAGCAGGGTGATCGAGTGCGTAACATTAAAGATGATCAGGGGCTTGTAGACGTTCATCTCCAGATACCCGCCCGCGCCGCCGAAACCCACCGCCACGTCATTGGCCATCACCTGCACGGCGATCATCGTGAGCGCTTCCGCCTGCGTCGGATTTACCTTGCCGGGCATGATCGACGAGCCCGGCTCGTTCTCCGGAATCTGCAGCTCCCCAAAACCCGCTCGCGGCCCGCAGGACATGAGGCGGATATCGTTCGCGATCTTGTAAAGCGAAACGCCGAGCGTGCGCAACGTGCCGGAAAGTTGCACGAGCGCGTCATGAGCGCCCTGCACCGCAAACTTGTTCGGCGCGCTGGCAAATGGCAGCTCCGTGAACTTGGCGATCTCGGACGCAGCCGCCTCGCCGAACCCAGGCGCCGCATTTATCCCTGTGCCCACGGCGGTGCCGCCAAGCGCGAGCTGGTAAACGCCATGCAGCGCGTCATCGATTCGCTCGAGATTGTCCGCGAGCATGCCTTCGTATCCCGACCATTCCTGCCCGAGCGTGAGCGGAGTTGCATCCTGCATGTGCGTGCGGCCGATCTTGACAATGTCCTTCCACTCTTCGACTTTCGCGGCGACCGCGTCGTGTAACGATCTCACCGCGGGGATCAGCCGCCCTTTCACGTTCGTCGCCGCGGCGATATACATCGCCGATGGAAACGAGTCGTTCGACGATTGCGACATGTTCACATGGTCGTTCGGGTGGACGGGAGTCTTGCTCCCCAGCGGCGTGCCCGCGAGCTGGCAGCAGCGATTGGAAATCACCTCATTCACGTTCATGTTGAATTGCGTGCCGCTTCCCGTCATCCATACGTGCAGCGGAAACATGTCGTGATGCTGGCCCGCGAGAATTTCATCGCACACTTGGACGATCAGATTGTGTTGCCGGTCGTCGAGCCACTTGCCGGCGTGGTTGGCGGTCGCGGCCGCTTTCTTCAGGATCGCGTACGCGGTGATCATTTCGCGGGGAATCAGGTCCTTGCCGATGCTGAAGTGTTCCAGCGAGCGCTGCGTCTGCGCCCCCCATAGCTTGTCGGCCGGAACCTCTACGATCCCCAGGCTATCCGTTTCCTTGCGAAAGTCTGTCATTTCTCTTTTCTCCTCCACCTGTCGAAAAGGCTCTTTGGCTATTTCATTTCCCATTATCCACTTCGGCCGGGCTAACGGTTCAGCTCCAAGATACCGCCCTCATAGATTTGCTCAAACAATTTCACATTTTGTTTGTAGTCGACGTGAACGCCGACAAGAACAGTGCCGGGGAGATCGAACGCCTCCTTCAACACTGGAGCGATCTGATTGGGATGACCGATTCGCAGGCCAATGGCGCCGAAAGCTTCGGCATATTTGACCGGGCCGGGATTGGGAAATATACATACAGCAAATGATCCCGAGCGGCCGGAACGCCGTCATCAAGTGCACCGTCGAGATCGATAACAGTATCGACGTTGTAGCGATCAAGGGTCGCCCAGTCCGTGATAGTCGGTGAGATGAAAAGAAGTCCCTCGTTGTCCACCTGAATCAGTTCCATTAGATCTCCCGGCAGGCATCACTCGCACGAGCAGCATGCCTTCTCTTAACACATTTCCCATCTTGTATGTTGCGAATCGAGGCGTAACGATGAAGTTGCGCTTCGGCGAAGAGGTCGTGCCCACCTGAAGCCGGGAGCGAACCTGGGCATGTCGCAGAGAACGGCCACCGTCCCTCTCTTATTACGCCTTAGAGAATCGCACCGGAGAAGAGCGCTTTACATGCGGGCGCTAGCCGCATCTCGTTGCGATCCCTACGCAAGAGCCTTGTTCGAAAGCCTACTGGGTCGAAACAAAGCCCGTCTACAGGCACTCATTGCTGTTGCGAGGAAGTTGCTCCAGGCCATATGCGGAATGTTTCGGGGTGGACTGAAGTACAAGGGGACAAAGCTGTTTCCACGGACCAATTTGTACGGACACGGTCTCTTCCTCATCGGGAGAGGTATCGTTACTAAATCCCTTGTACTTCACAGGGGTGCTGGGCGTTGCCTAATCGAAGGAAGCTTGCGCAGTTTACCTGCGTAGAAAAACTGTACAGATAAACTGTATATAGGTTACGGTGAAGATATGAGCAATCGACTACGTCCTCCTCGGGCCGAGCGTGCCTCTGCTCTGGCAGCGGAACTCCGAACTCTTATAGGCAAGCTCAAGCGCCGGCTACGCGAATACGGGAGCCGGGGTGATCTGACGCCATCCCAGGTATCTGTGATTCTTCGTTTAGAGAGCGAGGGCTCTGCCACGGTTTCAAGTCTCGCGCGGGCAGAGGGCACGCGTCCACAATCGATGGCCACGGTGATTGCCCCACTGGAGACGGCGGGCCTGGTGAACGGCGTGCCAGATCCGAACGATGGACGGCAAACCCTATTGTCACTCAGCAAGACGTGCCGGAAGCGGATCCAAGATGGTCGAGCGGCGCGACAAGACTGGCTGACCAGAACGATTCAGTCAAAGCTCTCTGCTCAAGAGCAAGAGAAACTCGCGGCGGCAGTCGAATTGCTTGCACGACTCGTAGAGGACTAATGTACCCACTCGCGCCTGCAACATACGACAGAACCCTTACTGAAATCGCCTCCAAGGAGAAGAATCCCGTGCCCCTCACAACACTCGATGCCCAAACTTCTCTGATCATTGTTGACCTGCAGAAGGGAATTGTCAGCTCTCCGTTGATTCACCCCATCGACGATGTCGTGAAGAGGTCTCGCACTTTAATCGATACATTTCGCACACAAGGATTGCCAGTTGTACTCGTCAATGTCGCCGGAGGGGCGCCGGGGCGGACGGAACAGCCGCCCCGACAGAGAATACCGCTCGAGGCATGGACTGACCTTATACCGGAGTTGGGTCACCAGCCCAGCGACATCGCCGTTACGAAGCGAACATGGGGTGCTTTTGCCAGTACGGACCTCGAAGCTCAATTGAAGGCGAAGGGCGTTACACAGGTGGTCATCACAGGCGTTTCCACTGGGACCGGTGTTGAAGCGACTGCGCGCCAGGCCTATGAGGCAGGGTTCAACGTGACGCTCGCCACCGACGCCATGACAGATGTGCGCCCTGAAGCGCACGAATACAGTCTCAAGTATGTCTTTCCTCGCCTTGGCGAGACCGGCTCCACGCAGGACCTGCTTTATTTGCTCGCGAAGAGGAGCGCTTAACAATGAACTGGTTGCATGCCGTGTCCTACTTTTTCGGAGGCCTGTTTCTGGCCAATGCCGTGCCGCATTTCGTCAGCGGCATTATGGGAAAACCCTTTCAGACTCCGTTCGCAAAGCCTCCTGGGAGGGGTCTCTCGTCCTCGACCGTGAATGTTCTATGGGGCTTCGCGAATTTTGTCTTCGCCTATCTGCTTCTGCTGCGCGTCGGACAGTTCGATCCGCGATCCATCGCCTGCATCGCGCCATTTGCAGCTGGCGCGCTCCTCATCAGCCTCCTGTCGGCATGGCATTTCGGTGAGCTTCACGGAGGCAACGCCCCGAAGCGCCAATGAGCGGAGCGCTTCTGGCGGCCGGACGCGACAAGCCAAAGTTTGGACGCTGCTCCTCGGCTCCGGAGTCTTTGGAAAGGGTTGTACGATTGCCGAATTCTCTCCTGGATACTGGTCGTTCGCACCGGCCCTCGCGGTGATCGGAGTGGCCGCTCTCACCTTCACTGCCGCGACGAACAGCATGATGCAGCTTTCGAACGAATCCACCGTGCGCGGTCGGGTGATGGCGATTCGTGTGGGCGTGGCGCTCGAGGGAACAGCGATTGGGGCTCCCATCGTCGGTCGGCTAGCGAATCATTTCGGCCTGCGCTGGTCGCTCGGTATAGGTGCGGCGTCAGGTTTCGCAGCGACCGTAGTAGCGGTTTATGTTGTGACATGGCAGGCTCGCGAAGCCCGAACATTGGAAATCTCTGACTGATTCTGAACGTTCATAGCGATTTGCGATCGACGACTTCAACGCAATTGAGAATTGATCAGTGCCCGCATTGCATTGGATGGTGCCGGACGGACAGGGAGACGTAGAGCCGTGCTACTATGGGTCATCTGTGGATAAAACCTGTGGTTTCCCTTGCGCGACGGGTACCCACGACGTATAAAGAAACGAAACCCCGGCTTCGAACCTCTTGATTCGAAGGTGACCTATGCCCCTTGAATTGGCCTTATTCGATATATTCGAGAAACTCTCAGACGGATCGATGGTCTGGCGGACATTTGTGACTGGACAATACGAGGTTGAACGCAAGCTCCTAGAATTAACTGAGCGTTCAAACAACGAGTTTTTAGCAATTGACGTTCAATCTGGAAAGCCCCTGCCAATGATAAGCCCCCGAAAGTCGCGACCGGAAATTAAGAAAGCAGCAAACGGATGACGTCCAGGGTTCCCGAAAACAGCAGGTTCAAGTCTAGACCAACGCTCCCAGGCTGTGCATTTTGGCACGTCGGGCAATCCAGACGTCTGCGGTATGCAGCTTTTCGCTCAGGATACGATCGTTGGTTTTGTAGAAGGACATCCAACTCGCCAGTTGCCGCCGGTGCGGAGATGCCCGTTCCGCGCACTCCTCCAACAACGGGGAACCTTCGCTCTTTGATGGCGATTCCAGCTTGTAGAGCAACGCAGGCATTGCTCGTCCTTGGCATTGTGGTACTGCAATTATGGCCTCTCGTGCAGCTTCCCGATAGCATTAAACGGACAGCCCCGTTGTGAAAATCCAGCCCTCAAACCAACCATCGAGAATGGCCAAGCCCCGATAAGTCGTGCTCATCGGAATCTGACCTCGGAGCCCCTCGCGGAGCCGCACGCGCCAAACTGTCTTGATTGAAGCGTGATAAGATTGCCGATCAGAAGGGGCCCTCATGAGATTTGCATTTCTCGCGATTGCGTTTATTTTGTTCTTCGCCTGGATTGGGGCGTTCGTTGTCTTCCATGTTGCCGCCGCGCTCATTCACCTTTTCCTAATCCTTGCTGTGATTTTCTTCGTCGCCCATCTCTTTGGGGGGCCCCGTGCTGCGTGAACGCATCGCATGCCAACCCTTGTAGTAGTTTGGAGGCTCGAATGGATTCGCGCATGAGTCGATCGGCCGGGCGTGCTGCAAAGGCGGATAAGATATGAGCGTGAAATGCTGCAAATGCGGGGAGCGAACACGGAAATTCACGCAGGTCTGCCAGCGCTGCGGTCACAGGTTCTGCAAACTGTGTCAAGGCTATTTCTTGGCTTTTCCTCTCTATTCCAGCGTTGACATTCGATCCAAGCCTCGATAAGCCTGGCTTACCGGAATGTGGCTCAGTTGCGATAAACTGCGGGTAGAACATGGCCTTTCACGATTTCGTCAAGAGGCTGAGGGAGAGGGAGAGGAGGAGCTTGTAAAGCAAGTGGTGCGCCGCTATGGCCTTCCTCGCGGCTCGAAAACAAATTTATGGTCAGTTGCCTTCTGGCCGGTAATCGTTGCGGCTGCACTTGTCTTATGTTGGGCCTCCACAAACCACTAACTTTTATTTCGTGTTCACCAAACGAAGTCCCTACATCGCGAATCGAGCGCGTATGTCAGAGCTACTTTTCCAGGGTCGTCAGTGTTCGGCCATTTTCGGCGAAGCGTACCCTTTGAACCGGTTCACTTTTTACATGCGCCTTGCCGGCCTTGGATCGGCCACCCCTCCTTGCCTTTTTCAGGACGGCTAGGCGCTCCGCGAGGCTTGCTATGAAATTGCTTGTACCGCCTCCACAATATGTCTTGCCGAAATGCCGAAGGCGTCAAGGAGCTCATCCGGTTTGCCGGAGTGCGGCATCTCCCGCACCGCGAGGAGGTGCGACTTTGCGGGGGCGACGCCGGCCTGCGCGAGCGCGGACAGGACCGCTTCGCCTATTCCCCCTTCCGCCCTGTGATCTTCCACGGTGATGAGCCGACCGCCTGTGGCGGCAACTTCCTTGGCGAGCTCTTTTCCGTCGATGGGTTTGACGCAATAAAGGTCGATCACCCGCACGGCTGTGCCCTCTGCCTTCAACTGATCAGCGGCCTTTAGCGCCTCGTGTAAGGTGACTCCCGCGCCGATCACCGTCACTTTATCTTGCGGGCTCTGTCGGAGCACCTTGAATCCAGGGATCAAGAACTTCTCTTCCTTCGAGTAGAGGATCGGAAATTTCGGCCGCGTCGTTCGCAGATAGTTGATGCCCGCGCGCCGCGCCATAGTTTCCGTAAGCCTCTCCGTGGAGACGGCATCGCTTGGGTAAAGAACGGTCGAGGAATGAATCGCCCGGAACATCGCGATATCCTCGAGCCCCATCTGCGAAGGACCGTCCTGCCCGATCGAAACGCCGCAATGCGATCCGCACAGGTTAATGTTGCTCCGGCTGATGGCAGCCATGCGCACCTGGTCATAGGCGCGGGTCAGGAAGCACGCAAAGGTATCGAGGAAAGGCACCTTGCCGCGCGCGGCGAGTCCTACGCCCACGCTCACGAAATTCTGCTCGGCGATGTAGCCCTGATAGAAATGATCCGGGAAGGCGTCGCCAAATATTTCCGAGAAAGTTGAGTTCTTCACGTCGCCCGAAATAGCAACGATGTGCGGATTCACCGGTCCCAAGCGCTTGAGAGCATATCCGTAAGCCTCGCGCGTCGCGATAGGCTTTGAAGGATCGTAGTCTGGCGGCGCGGGAGCCGGGAAACTCGGAGGTTCAGGCAGTGAGGTCCTGGCATAGGACTTGCCGGGGTCAGGAGGCAGTTCGATTGCCGGCCCGATTTCCTTGATCGCGGCAGCGAGCTGATCCTTCGGAATCGGCTTGCCATGCCAATGCTCCTTGCCGGCGACGAGGCTTACTCCGTGACCTTTGATCGTCCGCGCGATGATTGCATACGGCTGGCCTTGCGTTGCCTTGGCGTGGTCGAGTGCGGCGAGCACGGCGGCGACATCGTGGCCATCGATGATTTCTGTCGCCCAGCCTTCCGAGTCGAATTTCTTGCGGTAAATTTCCATGTCGTGCCGGTACATTGTCGGTTCGCTTTGGCCCAACGCATTGACGTCAGCCAGAACCGTGAGGTTATCGAGTTTGTAATGTGCGGCGAACGCTGCCGCCTCCCACACTTGGCCCTCAGCCATTTCGCCGTCGCCCATCAGCACGTAGACACGTGTTGGACTCCTATCCATACGCGCGCCGATCGCGAGCC
>Ga0302326_10013387_pt1 | contig 17397 bp, 23 predicted proteins | sample Palsa_T0_3_FD_202264 | JGI IMG/M metagenome (GOLD analysis project Ga0302326, IMG submission 202264) | Peat permafrost microbial communities from Stordalen Mire near Abisko, Sweden - Palsa_T0_3 | ecosystem: Environmental > Terrestrial > Soil > Palsa > Peat permafrost | place: Sweden: Abisko... | reverse complement strand
GGGCCGCGTAGTGTGCGGCGGTGGTTTTAGGGTTGTCGCGGCTGGAGCCGCCGCTGAGATCTCCGCGTGATCGTAAGGACCGGTTCGTCAATTACGCGGGGACGGTGACCGTCTCACCGGCTGGATGGGAGTCGCCATCGACTGAAGAAGAGGTGTCAAAGTGCGTGCGTGCGGCAGCGGCGTCCGGACGGCGTATCCGGGCCGTAGGAGCCGGGCATTCGTGGAGTGCCATAGCGGCGCCGGAGGACATCGCCCTCACCTTGGACCGTATGAGTGGAATCGTGGCCCGAGGCCCAGGCTGGGTGCGGGTTAAGGCGGGGACTCGCTTGCGGCAGCTCAACCGGGCCCTGGGCGCGGTAGGGGAAGCGTTGCCTGTCGTCGCTTCGATCGCACAGCAGAGTGTGGCCGGGGCGGTGGGGACGGGTACCCACGGGTCAAGTCTCAGCCACGGGAATCTCTCGAGCCTGGTCTGCGGCGCCCGTCTGGTCGCGGGTGACGGTTCAGTGCTCGAGATCGGAGAGGATGACGAGAGGCTCGACGGAATACGGGTTCACCTCGGTGCTCTCGGCCCGGTTACGGAGCTGACCCTCCGGACCACCGCTCGTTTCAACCTGTCCGAGACCATCGAGCCGGTTCCAGTGGAGCAGGTGGCCTCCCGAGCAGAGGAGCTGGGGCGGAGCGCCGAGTACGTCAAGGTGTGGTGGATGCCGCAGACGGCCAACGTGCTGGTGTTCCGGTACGAGAGAACCGACGAGTCGATGACCCGACTGCCGTCACCTGAGACTCAGCGGCTGCTCGAAAACTGGCTCCCCCGAGCCATCCTTCCCGCCCTCTACGCGTGGCAGCAGAACCACTCCAGCGGAGTGCCGCGTTTCAACGAAGTGGCCACACGATGGTTGACCAAGAAGCGACGGGTGGGGCCAAGCACCTTGCTGCTCACCACCCCTGAACCCATCCGCCATTACGAGACCGAGGCTGCGGTGGCGCTGGCTGCCGGAGGCGAAGCCTTCGACCGCACGGTCCGATTGTTCGACCGGGACGATCTGCACGCCAACTTCATTCTAGAACTTCGCTACAGCAAGGCCGACACCGGTTGGATGAGCACCGCCTACGGAGGCGACGTCGTACACCTCGGGGCGTGCACGGCAATACGCGGACTCAAGCGTCCCTACTTCGACGGGTTCTGGGGGGCGCTGCGCCCGCTTGGCGCGCGCCCGCACTGGGCCAAGGAGACGGTTCACGAGAGCCCCGACGTGCTGTCCCTGTATCCGATGGCTGATCGCTTCCTCGATCTGCGTAACCAGATCGACCCCCAACGGATGTTCGCCAACGGCTTCCTCGACCGGATGTTGGGACCCTGACGCCCTTCTTCGAGCGTCTCCTCAACCCAAGGGCCGGGCCGCGGTCAATGCCGACCAGTACTGCTGCCGAGAGGAGGACCTATCGGGCTCCCGGAGCGCGAAGCGCGCCCTGAAGCGCGCAACCAAACGGGTCGTGCTCGCCCGCTACGGCCGCAACGACCGTCTGGCCGATGCGATCTACCTGTGGGCCTTCGCTACCCTAAAACGCCTCCCCCGGAGCCCGGGCCTTCTACGACACCCGCCGGGCCGCTGGCGACATCCACGTAGTCCGTGGCCCCAGAGTGAGAGACCTCGGACGAGAGGGTCACCGGTTGCCGACCGCTCTAGGAGCCGGCGAGGGTTTTTCCGGACGGGACGACCAAATTGCCACTGGGGTCTACGTGCGCCGATCCGGGGTGGGCGATGGGGATCAGCGGTCCCGGGCAGGCGTAGCTGGTTCCCGGTCCACACAGACCATCGGTCAGGTAGGACTTGCTCACGATCGACTTCGGCCAGGCTCCCTGGTGGACTCCGAAATATTGAGCCGGCAGGTTGTAGGTGATCATGAACAGCAGGTTCAGGGCGCCGATGAGGCCCAACAGCCGGACGCCTGTCCGCTTCCAACCGGTGACACGGAGTTTCTCCAGTCCCCGCTCGGCGAACGACTCGCCTTTGTCGTTGCGGAAGTAGTGGAGGCAGGTCCAGCTGGCCCAAGTGGTGCCGAAGAGGATGGCCTCATACAGCGGGAACTGAAAGTAGCTCCCGGAAAAAATGGTGACCCCGTGTATGGAACCGGTGTAGACATATATCCCCATCCAGTTGAAGCACGTCTCCAGGACCGCGTCGAAGATCCAGAATCCCACGAACAGGGTGACGACGGTGCCGAGAGTGCCCATCTGTGGGTGGCGAGCCTTGAAGCGCCGCAGTAGCCACGTGGCCAGGAGCACCATCCCGAGGCAGCAGTAGACGTAGATCGGCCAGACCCAGACGAGTGGCTCGGGCATGCGATTGGCGTTGGGTAACAGGTGCCCGGGGACGTTCCCGAGCCATGACCCGAAGTTGATCATCCCGGCGTTGTAGGTAAACCACGCGCCGCTGGCGTCACCCAACGGGTCCTGCCAGTACAAGGTCAGGAAAGCAATGACCAGCAAGCCGTCGGTGGTTATATGCCCTTCCCTCCGCCACGGTCGGACGAGAAAGAACCAGACGAACCCGGCGAACACAAACAGACCGCCGATCTCCCACACCAGGAACTCGACGTGCATCCAATGGGGCAGAGGATTGGTGCCCACATGGACCGTCTTGGCCTTACCCGAGGTGATCCACGCCGTCCACAGATAGGCGAAGCACAACAACGACACCACCCCGAGACAAGCCCAGATCTTCACCGCTGGCGTCTGCCGCTCCGTGACGACTGGCTCGCGCGACGTGATGCCTTCGGAAGCCGCCGGTTGGATGGTTGTCGTCATCGTGTGCCTGCTCCTTTATCATCGAGGATTCCCTCGAGCACTATCCGAGCCAACTGGGCTTCTGCTTGCAGGGCATCCATGCCCACCTGGTCCAGGAAGTCCTGATTGGTCACCTGGTAGGCGAGGACCTCCAGAGCCTTAGCGACCAAGCGCGGTTCGACAGGCCGGAAACGCCCCTCGCGAACGCCGGCGGCGACCACCTCTGCCAGGAACTCGGTACCGATAGCCAAGTGGTCAGCGAAGAGCCGTTTGGCTGGTCCGTAGGCCTCCACGTCCCGGATGAAAGCGTCCCACGGCGGCCTGAACTCCCGGGCACCTTCCCGCATGAAGATCTCGATCCGATCTGCTGGGTCGGCCGTGTCGACCATCAACCGGCGGGCTCGGTCACCCACCCGGGCCCACATCCGGTTGAGGACCAGAAGGAAAAGCTCCTCCTTGGTGGGAGCAATCCGGTAAAGAGTTCGCAAGGAACACGACAGCTCAGCAGCTAGTTCGCCCATGGTCACGGAGCGAAAACCGTCACGCAGGAAGATCGTCTCCAGCGACTGCAAGATCTCCACCTGGCGCGGCGCCAGATCACGTGGCAGCCCCATCAGTGAGCCCACCCGTTCGACCGACCGGGTGGCGGCGCTCTCTATCCGGGCCAGGGAGTCCGACATCGGTAATATCCAATCACTTATGTTACCGAAAGTCCAGAGGGACGTCAGTGGCTCCAAGCGAGTCCTGCCCCTGTCCTCCTTGTGTGAATGCGATTCGCGGTTTAGGTTGTCTGGCATGGGATCTCTGGACAATTCGGAGGGGTTCGCTCGCAGATACGTCTTGGCGGTGGGGTTCGGGGGATGACGCCGCGCCGGCGGTCTGGGTCAGTACGGCGGACTACCACTCATGACTCGTTCAGGCCGCATGGGATCCGGGGGGATATCCAGCTCGTCGGCACGGGACGCGACCTGCTGACAGGTAGTGACGGTGAGCCGAAGGTGCTCGACGCGGCCCGGCTCGAAGCTCGCATTGATTACTTGGGGGGTCGGCGGATCCTGGCTATCGAGACCGGGCCCACCCGGACTGCGCTGACGGAACTCGTCGGTTGCGCCGCGGCCGGTGGATATCGGGCAGCGCTCGACGCCGCGCTACCCGGCGAGCGGGAGCGCGGCAGAGTCCTCTACCAGTTGCTCGACGATATCCCCAGTACCATTTTGGTCAACGGTTACGCCATGGCTGTCGGCTTGCCGCCGACCGAGCATCTCGAGATCCGCCGGCAGGCATCGCTCAAACGCAGCCAGGCTGACGTCTGCGCCGGATGGCGGATCGGCGGTTCGATGCTTCGTAGCGTTGGGGAGACGGGCCTTCCCGAACTGCGGCGGGGACCGAGCGCTTCTGAACCTCTCGTTACAGATGACCCGCTGGCTTGGCACGCCCTCCCTCCGTTGCCTCCGGGGTCAATGCGCCGTGCCCGCAGGATCGACGCCTGGCGCGTAGATGGCGGAGTCGTCGGAATCGAGGCCTTCTTTCGCGACACCTTCGTCTCCGACGATGAGACTGAAGAGATAGTTCACGAGTACACCGTCGTGGCCTCTGTCGACCCTGGGACGTTGCAGTTCCTAGCCATCAGGGCGGATGTCGGCCCCCTGCCGTCGTCCGACTGCGGTGACGCCGCGCTAAGTGCCACGCGTCTGTCGGGCCTCTCGTTGTCTGACCTGCGCGCCCACGTCAGCACCAACTTCAAGGGGCCGACCACCTGCACCCACCTCAACGACGTGCTTCGTGGACTTCAGGATCTTCCCGCTCTACTCGCGTGCATGTAGTTAGCTCGCAACGAACAACTCATCAGTGGTGCGGACGAGCTGATCGCTGAGCACTTCGCCGGCAAGATCCGGCGACGTCACCCAGGGTCGCGCGCCATCATCACCACATCCGTCACGCATGGGCCCCGACGTGACTAGCTGTTGAACATCAGCGCGTTGAACGCTTCCTTCTTGGCCATCGTGGTGCCGTCTTCGTTGAAGATGACGATCTGCCCGCTGTTGAACCACACGCCGGTCTGCGACGTGTCGGAAGTCCCCCCGATTCCCTTGGGGTTCCAGTTGGGAGTCTCGAGCACGAACGCGTTGGCATCGCCGTTGGTGACCTCGTTGTTGATGTGGGTCGAATTCCCACCGGTGTTGGTGCTCCTCGCGACCTGGGTGATCGCCTTGCCCCCGCCGGTGGCGGTGGTGCCGACCAGGATGTTGAACGACACCCCCACGGTCATCGGCGCGCCGTCCTCGTTGAAGACCGCCCACTCGCCGGCGGTGGTGTTGTAGGAGACCCCGATCGGGTGGTTGTTGTACATAGTGCCGGTACCGATGGTCTGCGTGGCCTGCAGGATGGCGTCGGGGTTGTTGTTGGTGGCCGGGTTGTCGATGAGGGTGGAGGTGCTGTCGGTGCCCCCGATGCTCTCGCTTGTTGCCGTCACCACGAAGGCGTTGGCATCGGCAACCGGTTCGACGAGCACGTTGAACGCAGCGTCGGTCGGCATGGCCGACTCGTTCTCGTTGAAGATCCCCCACTCGTCGTTGGTCCCGTAGAACACCCCGATGGGGGATGTGTCGACGACGCAGCTGCTCCCTCCGTTGATGCACACACCGCCCGGGCTGTAGTTCGGCGTCACGAACAGAAGCGCGTCGGGGTAACCATTGGTGGCGCCATTCTTGATGTACGTAGCGCTGGTGTCGTTGTTCGACGTTCTCGAGACCTGGATAAAGTGCGACGCCTGGGTATCAGCGTTGGCTGCGGCGGCCGGCAGGACGGTCACGGCAAGTGCGACCGAGATGCCTACGGCGCCGGCCCATCGGCGTGACCTGCCATTTCGTTCGCGCACACCGTTCTGGTCGACAGTCATTGTGTTACCACCTTCCCGATTGCGCAGGGGTCCCCTATGGCCCGTGTCCTGCCCCGACAGTCGCCGGAGAACGATCTCCGAACGCTTCGCGACCGTAGTCACTGATCCGGCGACTTGCAACCATCTCGGTCGTATGCTCTCATTCAGCGGCAAACCCTCGTCGTGGGTGGTGTACTACTGGGTAGCCACCCCGCAGTCCGGTGGCGTCACCCAAGCCCGACGACTCGACCAACTACCGGCGAGACTCGCTGAGGTCATCCACCTCATGACCGGCATCGACGTCGACCCCTCCGACATCGACTTGGACATCCGCTACGACGACGACATCGGCCGCCAGACCGCGGAGCTCCGCGAACGACGGGCCGATCTCGAAGCCTCAGAGAAAGAACTCGCCACGCTCACCGCCGCAACCGCCCGAGCCTTGCGCACACGCGGGATGGACCTCCGCGACATCGGCACCCTAACCGGCGTCTCCTACCAAAGGGTCCACCAACTGGTCAGGTAGGCCTGGTTACCTCCTCTGCGAGAATAGGCAAAGACCCCCGTGCAATCGACGGTGGGACATCGTCGCGGCTTGAACGTCGGGCACAGGGTCCAGCAGGTTGAGTCCGGAGTCTCCCTCACCTGGAAGAGCTGCTGGCGGTCGGGTTGGTCGTGGGCGGCGGCGTGGTCACGCTGTCTTTGGAGAGTGGGCAGGAACTCGATGTCGGTTTGGAAGAACCCGCAGCCTTCGCAGACCGACTCGAAGTGGCAGTCGAGTTCTTTTGGGTCTGGTGCACCAGCCGTTGCCGAGCATCCGGCGATACTCGAGACGAAGCCGTCGCATGGCCGGTGTTTCTTGGTCGTCGTCGGGATCGGCGTAGAGGGCGTCGACCTTGTCGGAGACCATCTGGAACTGGTCGGCAACGACCCGGTTGGAGATGCGGGCGTAGGCCATGGTCATCCTCAGGTTCCGATGGCCGAGCAGCTCGGCGACGGCTTCGAGGCGCATGCCCCGGTTGATGGCCTGGGTGGCCAGGGTGTAGCGCAGCTGGTGGGGACGGACGTGTCCGACACCGGCTTTGCGTCCGACCCGACGCACCAAACGAGCGACGGCGTGGTCGGTCCAAAGCGACTCCGGCGGCGGTAATCAACCTGGTGCTGTGATGGTGGTGCTGCTGCGAGGCGTCGAGCAGTTCGATCAGGCGGGGGTGGAGCGGGATGTAGCGGTCGTTGCGGAGCTTGCCGATCGGGACGCGTAGCCACCACGCTCCTGACCGGCACGACACCGTGTCGGCGGGAAGGTCGCAGAGTTCGCTGACGCGCATGGCGGTGCGGGCCAGCATCTCCACGCACAGCCGGGTGAGCGGATCGGTCTCAGCGCGGGCGGCGGCCAGGAAACGGGATGCGGCTGCGTCGTCGAGGGCTTTGGGCAACGGTTCGGGCACCGGCGGCATGTCGGTCCCGTAAACCCGGGCCCGGGCGGGGGTTTCGTCCCAGCCCCACTCGACGGTGCGGTCGAAGAACACTTTGAGCAGTCCTAGATGGGCCCGCAAAGTGTTCGCCTTCAACGGTCCCCGCGCGGTGCGCCGGGCGGCCAAGGCCAGCTTGAACGACTCGATGTGGGTCCGCTCAATGTCCGCGAAGCAGGCCACGTCGGGATGGTTGGACAGCAGATGCTGGCAGAACCCGGCCAGGACCTGCTCGGTCTTGATGACAGTATTGGGCCGCAAGGAGATCTCGATCTGATCCAAGAAACGGCAAGCGGTGGCCGCCAACTGGGGCCGCACCCCGGCGATCGGCTCCCATCCGGGCCGGACCGAACCAGCACCATCAGGAACGAGGAGGTGGGTCATCGGGCCACCGCCTGCAGCATGGACGCGTCGATCAGCGCGGCCGCTCGCTGGTATTCGTCGGCCAGCCAGTCATTCGATAGGTGCAGATACAGCCTGGTCGTCTCGATCGAGCGGTGCCCGGCCTGGGCCTGGATCGCTTCGAGTGCCATCCCGGCCTCTCGCAGCCGGGTGAAACCGTGGCGCCGGGTCTCGGTGTAGGTGGAGGCAGGGCACGCTCACGATGAGCTAGTCGGCGGTCTCCCTTGGCCGTAATCACCCTGGGTCCCGGGCGCTGACCACCCTTGTTGCCACAAGCGGGGGTCCTGCGGCGAGGGATGAGATGGTGTACTCACGGGCGGCTGCCAGTGCGATCCGCCAGGGTCCTTCTCGGTTAGCACGACGGTGCCTGCGACCTTGTCGTGCAGGCACTGGCTAGCGTCGTCCCACAGACACCACAGAGGGTCGAGGACCGAGGCGAAGGCGCAGATGTAGATGGCCCCTACACGGCCGAACGAGCGCCCTAGGCTCAAACGTGCGCCGTCCGGTGTCGCCGGCCGGATGCCCATCCACTTCTTGCCCAGGGTGCGCCCGTAACGGGCCGTCAAGCCGCCCTCGTAGAGAACGCTCACTAAGACGAAGAACAACGACCACAACGCAAAGGTCCCGAAGAAACCAGAGAAGGCCTGATTCAGCTGCTGCTGCGAGATGGTGGGATTCGGGTTCGCCGGCGTGGGTTGCGGCGGAATGAGATTGTGGGCTTGGTGGAAGAACCAAACGACCATGACCACGTAGAAGGCGATGTACAAGGGCGACAGTACAACGAAGTCGAGCAGACGAGCCGCCAAGCGAGAACCTGGACTGGCTACTGACCCCGGGCCGTAGCGCGGGAGGCCGAACCTCGCCCCCTTCCACATTCCGTAGCGCGGGTCCGGATACCAGTTCATCGGTCCGGGAGCGCCGGCTGTCGACCAGGCGGTCCAGGCAGTGCCGTCGAAGTACCGCTGCCCCCCAGACCCGGCCGGATCCGGATACCACCCCGGAGGGGTTCCCGTACGCCATCCCTCCATCATTCCTGATCGAAAGGACCGACGATGGACCCATATGGACACGACTCGGGAGCGGCGCCCGAGATCTACCGTTATGGGTCGATGAACTCGAAGAGATACTCGTGGAGCCCATCGCCGACGAGATGTCCGTCGTTGCCTGTCAGGAAGACTGCTCGCCCCTCGTCGGACAGCGTTGTGCCGCCATCGAGGATCACCAAAATGGAGTGGGCGAGACCGGTCAATGCCACGGCCATAGCTTGACTCATCCGTCGACCTCTGGCGCCGCTCGAAGCCGCCCAGAGCGATTCCGTCGTCGTCCCTTGCAGCCACATGGTCGGGGGAGGGTGCGGGAGCCTTTGTTGTTATGCAGCAGGCTTAGGCTGGCTTCGAGTCGTCCTCTACGACAACCACCTGCTCCTCGCTAAAAGGGATCTCCGGGTAGCCGTCTACTCGCACGACCTCTCGTCCCCAGGCCACCTGGACGCCGCGGAATACTCGTCCGTCGGCCAACGTGACCCTCACCGTCTGGACCCCGTAGTGCGTCTCCGGGAAGGTGCCGACCTGCTCTCTGGTCGCTTCTGGGAGGTAGACAGCCACGCGTTGAGGGTAGCCACACGAGTGCCGATTCGGTATCTGTCAAGGGGCTCGGCTACTCCCAGGTAGATAGCGCCTTACAGAATATTCGGCGGCCGTTGATAGGTCAGCCGTGGCGGCGGCGTAGTAGTCGGATGATATCCTCTTCAACGTCGAGGCCGGAGGCGGCTTTGACCAGGAGCGCCGCAAACTCTCGGTCATCGGCAGGCAGGAAAGCAGCGCCGTCTTCATCGTTGCGGTCCAAGACCCACTTGGCTAGCAGGAATGCTGTCCGCTTGTTGCCTTCGCCGAACGCCTGGGGCCTCGCCACCCGAAAAGCAACGACCGCCGCCGCGGTGATCGGGTCATCGATGCTGCCGATGGCGTCGAGAGCCCGTTGCAGCCGGTCGAGCTCGTCCGGCTCGTCAAACCACTCATCGTCATGGCGAACGAGACGATTGATTGCGACGGCCAGTTCAAGGCTCGGTCGTCTCAATGGTCGTGGAGGTAGGTGAGCAGCTCCCGGTAGGTATCCAACTGCTTTTCGAGCCAGGCGCGCTCCTCCGAGGGCAGGTCCTCAAGGACCCTCTCAGCCGCGACGTGCTCGGCCTGACTCACATCTCAAGAATACCGGGTCCAGGCGCCACCCGGCCTGAGGCCGGAACATTCTGGGCACAGCGCCCGACTGTTGCGGACGCGACCAACCCGTCCGAGATCGCCGACTCGGGGCGGTTGGGCAGTGGCAAGCCGTATTCGGATGCGCTCATGTTCTGTATCTGATACCTGGTCAGCCCGCGCTGACCGTGGACTATTGATCGACCGTGAAGATCACGGAGCGACCGCGCGTGGCGGCCGTTCGCCAGAAGTCGGCAAGAGCTTCGAACCAGCCGGCTGTGTACTCCCGGTCTGTCTCTCCATACTCAGGGGCGTAATCGGTGGGGACCTTGGTCGAGTACGCACGTCGAATCCAATCGGAGTCAATCTGCGAGACCGCTTCGGCCACTATTGAAACGTCGGCGGCCCTCGTGAGGCCCACAAAATAGTTGGTGCCGGCATGTAGCCCCTCTCGGCCGAACACAGCTGCGTTGAGTGGGTACTCGCCAGCATCGGGGTCGAGTGATCCATCCGTCAAACAGCGGTGGATCGCGTCCCACGCCTTGTCAAGCTCGCACAGGTTGTCGCTGTCCCAGCGGTCTTCGATGACCTCGATCATGTAGTCAACGAGCGCGGGCGACCTGTCGCGCTCAAGGAGCGCAGCGAGATCTTCCTCCGTGATGGCGAACAGGACGGCACGACTGGGCACCAGGTGAGGGTACGCGGACTGCGTAAAGCTAGTGATTCTGCGCTGGGAACAAGCCGATCATCCGTCTCTGAGAGGCGTCCATGCCGATTCGGATCGGCTTCGGATTGGCACCCTAGAGCCTGTGGGCCGCTCCGGATAGAGCGTTACGTGCTCACGGCCTCCAGCGCTAGTTCTGGCCTGTTAGGTCCTGGTTGACGACGGAATGCTCGGACCCGACTTTGGGGGCGGGTATGTCGGCCTACGAGATGGCAACGATCGGACGGGGAAGCGACGCGCTTGTCTCATCGCCGAAGAACTGTGCAGTGCCGAACTGATAGACCGAGCCGTTCGCGCCGGCCAGCCAGTAGCCGCCACGGCCAGGCGCCGCAATCCCCACGATGTCGGTTACACCGCGGCAACTCGCCTGCGCCCCGGAACAGGAGCCGTGGCGACGAACGTTACCAAAAGCGAATACCTGCCCGGTCCTGCTGACGAGCCAGTATCCCCCGGTATCGGGGCTGGCGGCACCGACAATGTTGGTCAGACCGTGACAGGCCGAGCCTACCTGGCTGCAGCTGCCGTGACCTTTGGCGTCGCCAAAGGTGTAAACGGACCCATCAGCTCCCACGAGCCAGTAGCCCCCAGAGTCGGGACTCGGTATGGCTACGATGTCGGTCGCTCGGGCCCCACCAAACGATCGGGCATCGCCGAATGAATAGACGGTGCCTGTCGAGGAAACCATCCAGTAGCCGCCGAAGTCTGCTGTGGCGGCCATTCCAACGATGTTGTCAACCTTGATTCCCCGCCCAGGTAGAGACCCGTACTTTTGTGCGCTGCCGAAGACGAAGATGCCACCGGTCGACTGCACCATCCAGTAACCGTCCTGCGCTGAGGCCAGGCCCACGAAGTTGTAAACACGGAGGCCCAACCCAGGCGGGCTGGGGAAGCCGACCGACCCACGATATGTGGCATGGAAGGCGTAAAGCGACCCGTCACCGCCCTCCAGCCGGTAGCCGGTCGAGGCGCTTGCCGCGGAGGATTGTCCGATCCCGACGATGCCGGTGGCGACGATCGATGCGAACATGAGGACGACCGCGATCTCGGCTCGACGCCACCTTCCCCTCGATCGCTTAGGCCCGTACCGATCCGTCCGTCGGCTGAACCCTATCTCTCACCTCCCGCGGGCTAATCTCGCAAACCCTGTATACATCCCGGCCATTAACTAGCTCAAGACGATCTCTCTGATCGGCCTGTCCTATGTGTTGGGTTGCTCCATGTCAAGGAGCGCTGACCGAGACTCTGCAAGCAGAGCATCGAGGAAGTCAGCAGCCGGGCGACTTAGGGCAGCACACTCACCATCTTGAGTACGACTTCTGTGGGATGGGGGGGTCCGATCGGGCTGCCCTCGGTGGATGCGTCCAAGGTTTCGGCTGTCTTGAGCGATAGCACCGAGCACCTCGCCTACGGCGATGTAGTCCGGTTATCCGAGGCTTACGTCGCCTGAGATTCGTTCGAGGGCGGCTTCGACCACCTGACCGAAGTCCCTGTTGATACCGTAAGCCCCCGCCACCGTACCGATGGGATCTGCTAACTGAGTCAGGAGAGCGAGGGCCTCGACGCCTCCTTCGGACCGGTGGCCACGACGCCGACTCGGTCATCTGTGACCAGCGTGGCGAATCACTTCACCACGGGACAGGCCGAGCAGATCGACGACGGTGCGCTCATCGATCGTCGACCCCTCGCGTCGGCGGCCGCTCCGAACATGCGGCCCGGATCGTCGAGGAAACCCGTTGAAAGTTCTGCTCGCCTCGGTCCGGACCCAGCCTGGAGACCGACATGCCCGTGGCCGATTCGGTCGCGAGACTCGTCGGTGAGGGCCCAGGGGTGGGCACGGTCCGCACGCGCGTTCGGCGCTCCTCGCGGGAGCGGCGGCGGGAGACAAAGGGAGCTTGAGGGTCTGGCTAAGTGCTAGCGTTAATCAAGGTTACGGGGCTATCCTTTGATAAGTGGCGGACTTGGGAAAGGATCGTTGATGGATACGGTCACCGTCACTTGGAACGGTCTCCAAGTCGAGGCCGTTGATCCGCCTCTGATAGCTGACTGGGACCCGGCCCTGTCCGCTGCCACAGTGAGGTCGACCGAACGCGCCGCCGGAGCGATTCTACGTTTCGGTGATCGAAGCGCCGGACCCGCCGAGGTCATCGCCCGCCTCCTGCTGCGAGCCGAGGGTTTGGCGTCGAGCGCCATCGAGGGGCTCCGTGCCACGGCGGCCGACGTCGCCTTCGCCGAGGCCACCGAAGAGGACCAGAGCATCGCCGCCTGGGTAGCAGACAACCTGGCCGTGGTCGCGCAGGCGCTATCAACCCCGGCGCCGCTCACACTGGAGGTGTTGCTCGACTGGCACACCCGACTGATGGAGCACAGCCCCAGCATCGCCGACCACCACATCGGTGCCTGGCGTGGCGTGCTCGGATGGGTCGGGGGTCAGAACCCCAAGCTGGCTGCTCATGTTGCGGCGCCTGCCGAGACCATCCCGAAGCTAATGGCCGATCTCGTCGTCTTCAGCAACCGGGGTGATCTTGATCCGATCACCCAGGCGGCCATCGCCCACGCCCAGTTCGAGACCATCCATCCCTTCGCTGACGGCAATGGGCGGATAGGCAGGGTCCTCATCGGCTGGATAGTCAAGACCCGGCTCGGGATCGCGGTTCCCCCGCCGGTATCGCTCCAGATCGCCAGGGACATCGGCGGTTACCAGGCCGGCCTGACGCTCTACCGCGAGGAGATGGTCGAACATTGGGTCCGCTGGTTCGCCGAGGCCATGGAGAGATCCGCAGAAGACTCCAACATCGTCATGGGACTGATCGAGGACATCCAGGCCGCGTGGCGTGAACAGGCGAAGGATCTACGCTCCGACTCGGCAGGGCGGAGACTCGTCGAGCACTTACCCTCCATACCGGTCGTATCCGCCGCCATGGCGGCAAAGGCCCTGGGCGTCAGCAATCAGGCAGCCAGGTTGGGCCTCGAAGCTCTCGCCGCTCGCGGGATCGTGAACGAACTGGAGAGAATATCGGCCACTACAGGCAGGCCAACCCGATGGTGGGCGGCAGAACAACTCCTCGACGTGATCGGCCGACCCCGCTAATCCACCCGAGCAATCAGGATGAGCAGACCGCTAGGAAGTCCTTGGCAACCAGATCGTGCATGATTGTTGAGGCTTGGGGTCGGAACATTCGGCACCTCCTGTGGCCAGGCGAGCGAGGTCCGACAACTCGCCCAGTACGCCGAATCCGTATCAATCCTTGCGCACGCAACTACGGTCCGGGCCGATGTTCTGCGCCGTAAGCGATCTCGTCCGAGCCCCCCGTTACGATGGAAGACGTGGCTCGCCATGCATCAGACCTTCCCAGCGATCCAGCCGTCGTTGTCACCAACCCCGACGATGACGTGACGGCTGACACCTTCCGCGCCTGGCTGGACCGTCGGCACGCCGCCGAGCCAGCCTCTCCCGGGGTTCGCGCTGCTGACACTTTGGCTGAACTTCGCGCCCTCGACGAGGCGTGACACCCGTCGTCATCGACGCCTCCGCTGGCGTCGAACTGGCAGCCGACACCGTACGAGGCCGCGCTCTGCGCGGGCTTCTTCCCTTCGACGCTGTCCCATGGGTGCCCGACCATTTCTTCGAGTGCGGGGCCGTGCTTCGAAAGTGGGAAATCAACGGGGTCCTGACCCCCCGACGAAATAGCCACGGCGGTCGCCGAACTCCTGGCCTGGCCGCTGCACATAGTTCAGATCCGCGGCCTGTTCCACGACGCCTGGCGTCACAGGCACAACGTCACCCTCGCCGACGGTCTCTACGTCGCTCTAGGCGAACACCTCAACGCCCAGCTGCTCACCGACGACCGACGGCTCGCCAACTCGCCAGGGCTCACCGTCCGAACCCTCATCCTGCCCTGACCGTTCCCGATGTTCGGCGCTACCAAGCCTGATGCGAATCTCCCTGGCCCCGTGCTTCGGGACCGGGGGTCGAAACCAAACAGGGGCCCCAATGTTTCCCTTGCGGTGGGAGGTGCCTCGTTCTACGTTCGATGTTCAGCGAGGTGTGCTTGGTTCCGGCGCTGGGGTGGTTTGGTCGGCGTGTGAGCGGAGGAGGATCAGGAAGCGCTCCATGGCGTTGTCGATTCGAGCGCGATCGTTGGTGGTTAGAAGATCGAGCAAGAGGCCTGTGACAGTTGCGATGGCAAGCGTGGCCGATATGTCGTCGACGGCAGCCATGGGTTCGTCAAGCCAGTCATGGACGGTGTGACCTAGGAAGTTGGAATACCGGTTGGGGTGACGAAGTGCGAGCCCGTATACCTCGAAGAAGAGACGCATAAGCTGGCCTTGGTCGGGGTGAGACACCCAGGCCCAGACCGCCCCAAGCCCAGAGCGGTATTGATCGGATTCGGCTTCACGCCCAAGTGCTCGCAATCGATCCCGGACGCGATCCAAGATCTCGACAACCAGTTGCTCCTTCGATCCGAAATGGTGCAGCAGGACCGGCGCTTGCGTTCCAAGCGCCACGGCTAAAGGTCTCAGCGACATGTCCGCGATGCCATGCGCCACCACATAGTCGACAGCGGCATCGAGAAGCTCTAGGCGGCGTTCTGGCTCGGGCGGTCGGGCCATCACTGATCCTCGTCGTGGCGACGATGTGGCAGAGGGGCCTGTTGACAATGAGGCACAACATTTACTATAACACTCGTTATACTAATCACTTGGCACCAGGAGCGGATCTGACGTGACAATCGACTACGGGTCCATCATCGCTGACGAAACGGCAGGGATCGTCAGCGCGTACGAAGACGATCGACGTGCGGCCGTTCCGTGGTCAGACCGCTGGACCGTCGGTACAGTGGCTCGACACGTGGCATCGACGCACCATGTGGTGGGCCAGATTGTCAGAGACCGACCAGACGCCGATTTTGGGCTTTTCGCCACGCTCGAAGTACCGCCGAAGGACGCGCCAGAGTTCGTAGATTGGTTTCGGGCCGGCACGAGTTCGATGCTCGATCGACTATTGAGCGTCCCCGCCAGCGACGAATGCTGGTCATGGTATGCAGACGGGCGTACTGTCGGGTGGTGGGCTCGCCGCATGGCGTACGAAGCCGTCGTGCACCGCTGGGACGTCGATGCGGCGAGGGGCAAGGTGCACCTGATTGCACCCGAGGTCGCCGCCGACGGGATCGATGAATATCTCGACGTGTTCGTCCAAGCATCACGAGCCGGGCACAATGCTCCACCTGGACCTACGATCAGGTTCCAGTCCAGTGATAGCGGTGACCAATGGTGGCTTGACCTCTCCGAGCAGGGGGGCCGAACTGTGAGCCCCGAACCTCGCCAGGCCGATGTGCAGATTTGCGGCCGTGCTCAACAACTCCTCCTCATCGTCTGGGGACGCCTTCCCACCTCCGCCGCAGGAGTGGACATTACCGGGGACACCACCCAGTTGGATGGTTGGTCCGAACTCATCCCACCCATGTGAGGGTCTGCTGCGCATAGGCCAGTCCCCCAAGTCCCCTAGGGGAAGTCGTTGCTAGTCCCCTGTCGAAATCTCCTCGGTCTCGTTGGCCCATCGGCGAGCCCATTGGTCTAGCGGGTCCAGTGCGCTACCAAGTGCTCGTCCGATCTCGGTGAGCTCGTACTGGCCGTCGTCGTTCTTTACCAGGAGGCCGGCGTGTCCAAGCTCTCTGAGTCGCTCGTAGAGCACGCTCGGGGACATGCCGTCGCACCGCTCGCGAAGGGCGCGGACACCGACTGGTCCATCCCGCAACTCCCACAGGACGCGGAGCGACCAGCGACGGCCGAGAAGGTCCAGGGCGGCCATGATGGGCCGGCCGCTCGACGAGCCGCGGACCGGCCGGCCAGGCCGGGGCACAGCTTGACGTTTCGGATTCCGTAACGTACTCTTTCCATTCATGGTTACTGAAAGAGTAACACCGAGGTTGGCTCCGCTGGAGCCGCCTTATTCCCCGGAGATCGGGGCGCAGCTGTCGAAGATGATGCCTCCCGGCATTCCCCCGATCGCCCTATTCCGCACGTTCGTTAGGAACCTTCCAATGGCCGAGGCGATGGGCGCGTGGGGGAGTTACGAGCTCAGCCGCAGGCTCTCTCTATCGATGCGTGACCGCGAGATCGTCATTGATCGTACGTGCGCACGTTGCGGCTGCGAGTACGAGTGGGGCGTCCACGTTGCTTTCTTTGCTCAGCGAGTAGAACTTGACCATCGGCAGATCGCCTCGTTGACAACAGGCAGCAGCGACGACGCCTGCTGGATCGACGAGCGCGACCGCTTGCTCATTCAAGCCGTGGACTCACTGCACGACCAAGCCGATATTTCGGACGAACTGTGGGAAGCGATGGCGGGGGTTTTCAGTGACTCGAACCTGCTCGATCTACTCCTACTCTGCGGTTGGTATCACGCGATCAGCTTCGTCGCGCGGAGCACGCGACTGCCTCTCGAGCCCGGCTCACCAACCTTCGCTTCAGTCGCCAACCGGCTGTAGGTTCAGCACTCCCGAGCTTGTCTCCAAACGAACGTTCATATCTAGCTGAAGCATGGCCCCAATGCCGGTAAAGGCCACTCTGTATCGGCCCCTAGTTGCGCCCAGTACCGCCGCCGTGGCAGCGAGCATTCGGAGCGGTGCGCGGCCGATACCCTTGACGGGGCAGGACCACGCTCAGACGGCCCGTGGCCAGAGTGTCGCGTCGGGCCACAGGGTGTTCTCGAGCAAGGTAAGGAGTTTTTGGTCGCCTTCGACGGCTAGGTCGAGCTCGGCGGGCTTGCGACCCCATAAGACTAGAGGTCGGTGATCGGCTCGCATGGCCAGGATCACATCGGCGTCGACCCTTTCGGGGAGGATCTGAAAGCGCGAACCTGCCTGGCTGAGAGTCAAGGCGATGTCAGGTTGGTTCGCGGTTCGAAACACGATGGTCACAGGCGCTGTCCTGGCGGT
>Ga0302326_10013386_pt1 | contig 17398 bp, 19 predicted proteins | sample Palsa_T0_3_FD_202264 | JGI IMG/M metagenome (GOLD analysis project Ga0302326, IMG submission 202264) | Peat permafrost microbial communities from Stordalen Mire near Abisko, Sweden - Palsa_T0_3 | ecosystem: Environmental > Terrestrial > Soil > Palsa > Peat permafrost | place: Sweden: Abisko... | reverse complement strand
CGCGCGCGGGCAGCGTACAGGTCGAGCCCTTTCGCAGCATCGAGCGCTACAGCCACGTCATGCACATCGTCAGCGGCGTGCACGGCGAGCTGGCGGCGCAGCGCGATGCCTTCGATCTGTTTGCGGCCGCCTTTCCGGCCGGCACCTTGGTCGGTGCGCCCAAGGTGCGCGCGATGCAGATCATCGAAGAGCTCGAGCCCGTGCGCCGCGGCCTCTACGGCGGCACGGTCGGCTACTTCGGTGCGCTCGGCGACATGGACCAGGCCATCACGATTCGTACACTGGTGTTCAACGGTGCGCAGTACAGCTATCAGGCCGGCGCGGGCATCGTGGCCGACAGCAACCCGGTGGCCGAACACGACGAGGTTCTGGCCAAGAGCGCGGCATTGCTGCGCGCCCTGCAGATGGCGGAGGCGGGGCTGTGAGCGCGCGACTCCTATTGATCGACAATTACGATTCCTTCACCTACAACCTGGTTCAGGGTTTTCTCGTGCTCGGAGCCGAGGTGCTGGTGTATCGCAACGATGCGATCACGCTCGATATGGCACGCGCGCTCGAGCCGACGCATCTGTGCATCTCTCCCGGTCCCGGTACGCCCGCGCAGGCAGGTGTCTCGATGCCGATGATCCGCTGCTTCGCCGGGCGCATCCCGGTGTTCGGCGTGTGCCTGGGCCATCAATCCATCGTCGAGGTCTTCGGCGGCAGGATCGTGCGTGCGCCGCGCCTCATGCACGGCAAGACCTCACCGATCGCGCATGATCGGCTCGGCGTGTACGAGCAGGTTCCCGATGCGTGCGAGGTCGGTCGCTATCACTCCTTGATCGCGGCGCCGGAATCGATCCCGCCGCAGTTGCAGGTGAGCGCGCGTACTGCTGCCGGCGAGATTATGGGCGTGCGGCACCGACAGTGGCTCGTCGAGGGGGTGCAGTTTCATCCCGAGAGCATACTGACGCCGGACGGACCGCTGATGATGCGCAACTTTCTGCGTTGGCAGGACGGGGTGCGCGCCGAGGAAAGGTTGTGAATGAGCCCGTGGCGCTGCGCGCCGCGCTCGAGCGGCTGCTCGATGGCGCGAGCCTGGATGAGGCGCAGGCCATGGAGCTGCTGCCCGCGCTGACCGCGCCCGATCTTGCCCCGGCGCTGGCTGGCGCCGTGCTCGCCGCACTGCGCGCCAAGGGTGTCAGTGCCGAGGAATTGCGCGGCTTTGCGCGCTGCATGCGCTCGCTGGCTCGCCGCCCCGATCTGCCGGCACTCGTTGATGCGGTCGACATCGTCGGCACTGGCGGGGATCGCTCTGGCAGCTTGAATCTCTCGACCGGCGCGGCCCTGCTGGCCGCGGCCTGCGGCCTGCCGGTGTACAAGCATGGTAATCGCGGCATCTCCAGTCGCGCCGGCAGCGCGGACGTCTTGCAGGCCCTCGGCTTGCCGTTGCCGCTCGATGAGGCGGCCGCGGGGCGCTGTTTCGCCGCCACGGGCTTCACGTTCCTGTTTGCGCCGTACTATCACGCGGCCACGCGGGGCATCGCGCCGGTGCGCGCCGCATTGGGCGTGCGCACGGTCTTCAACATTCTCGGGCCGTTGAGCAATCCGGCCGCCCCGCCCTTCCTCGTGCTCGGCGCCTTTGATCTGGCTACCGCGAGGCTCATGGCGCACGCCGTACTGGGCAGCGGGATCAAGCGCGCGTTTGTCATCCACGGCGCCGAAGGCTGGGATGAACCCACGCCGATCGGTGCGTTCACCTTATTTGACGTCGGCCCGGGCGGGGTGCGCACCGAGCAGCGCGCGCCGGCCGATTACGGGCTTGCACCGTGCACGCCAGGGGAGCTGGCCGGCGCCGACGCGGCGCATAACGCGCGCGAGCTCAGGCGCGTGCTCGCGGGGGAGCGGCGCGAGGCGCACGATGCGCATCGCGATGCGCTATTGCTCGGCGCGGCGCTCGCACTTGAAGTCACGGGTCGCGCAAGCGGGCCGCGCGCAGGGATCGAACAGGCGGCCGCGGCCATCGACGAGGGTGCCGGGCTCGCATTACTCATGGGGCTGGAGCGCTTCGGGCGTGATGAAGCACTGCGGGTGCACAGCACATGAGCGCGGATTTTCTGCAGGCGATGGCCCGCTCGAGCCGTGAGCGCGTCGCCCACGCGAGCGCGATCTGCAGTCACACTGAGCTGCGCGAGCGCGCACTGGCTACGAGCCCGGCGCCGCCGCTGCAGCTCTCGGCCCTCGGCTTTGATCTGATCGCCGAGCTCAAACTGCGCTCACCGGCGCTCGGAGCGTTGCAGCAGGCGCGTGGAGCAGACATCAGCGCGCGGGTGCTTGATTACGCGCTCGCCGGCGCAGCCGCGATCTCGGTGCTGACCGAGCCCACGCGCTTCGACGGCGAGCTCGAGCACCTGCGCGAGGCGGCGGCCGCATTGCGCGGCGCCGTGCCATCGATGCGCAAGGATTTTCTGGTCGATCCCTACCAGGTCTACGAGGCGCGCGCCGCGGGTGCCGGCGGCGTGCTGATCATCCTGCGCATGCTCGAGCCCGCGCAGCTGGCGAGCCTGCTCGATGCCGTGGCCGAATTGCATTTATTCGCGCTGCTCGAGGCATTCGATGAGAGCGACCTCGAGCTGGCCGCGCAGCTCGTGCGCGAGCATGGCCAGCGCGTGCAGCTGCTCGTAGGCGTCAACTGCCGCGACCTGAGCTCCTTGCAGGTCGTGCCGGGCCGGCTCGAGGCGCTCGCGGCGAAGTTGCCGCCGGATGTGCTGCGAGTGGCCGAAAGCGGCGTGGACAGCGAGGCCGATGCCGCGCGCCTGGCGCGCGCGGGTTACGACCTCGCGCTGGTCGGCAGCGCGCTGATGCGCGCGCCTGATCCGCTCACGTTCGCGCGCACGCTGTTGGCGGCGGGACGGCAGGCGCGTCGATGTGGCTGAAGATCTGCGGCATGACCAGCCCGGAGGCGGTGAGCGCGGCACTGGACGCGCAGGTCGACGCGCTCGGTTTCGTGTTCGCGCCGTCAGTGCGCGAGCTGCAGCCGCAGCAGGCCGCGCAATTAGCCGCTCCGGCGCGCGGGCGCGCGCTGTGCATCGCCGTCACGCAGCATCCAAGCCAGGCACTCATCGAGCAGATCCTGGCCGAGTTCGCGCCCGATGTGCTGCAGACGGATCTCGACGATCTGGCTGCTCTGCGCTTGCCCGCGAGCCTGAGCGTGCTGCCCGTGGTTCGCGGCGCGCTGGCAAAGGCGCGCGCGGTGCCGCAGCGGCTGCTGTTCGAAGGTCCGCGCAGCGGCAGCGGCGGGCCCGCCGACTGGCGGCAGGCTATGCTGCTCGCACGCGCGACGCAGTTGATTCTGGCCGGCGGTTTGACGGCGGCCAACGTCGCCGCGGCGATCCAGACCGTGCGACCATTCGGGGTCGACGTATCGAGCGGAGTGGAGTCCGCGCCCGGGCGCAAGAGCCCGCAGCGCATCGTGGAGTTTGTTCAGGCCGCACGCGCGGCGTTCGCAGGAATCGATCATGAGCGTGACGGAAAAACTCGCTGAGAGCGCATCGCTGCTGGCGGATCTGCTCGCCGGACGCTTGCCGGATGAGCGCGGACGTTTCGGTCCTTACGGCGGCCGCTTCGTCCCCGAAACGCTCATACCGGCGCACGAACGCCTCGAGCGCGGCGTGCGCCGCTGGCTGGTCGATGCCGAATTCCAAGCCGAGCTCGGGCGCGAATTGCGCGACTGGGTAGGGCGGCCGACGGCGCTGAGTCCGGCGCCGCACTTGTCGCGGCGCTGGGGCGCCGAAGTCTGGCTCAAGCGCGAGGACCTGGCGCATACCGGGGCACACAAGATCAACAATGCAATCGGTCAGGCGCTGCTCGCGCGGCGCCTCGGGGCTCGCCGGGTTGTGGCGGAAACCGGTGCCGGACAGCACGGCGTGGCCAGCGCGGCCGCCTGCGCGCGCGTCGGCCTGCCCTGCGCCGTCTACATGGGGGCTCTGGACATGGAGCGCCAGGCACCCAACGTGGGCCGCATGAGATTGCTTGGCGCCAAGGTCATCGCGGTGACCAGCGGCGATCGGACCTTGCGCTCGGCCATCGATGAGGCATTGCGCGACTGGGTCAGCGATCCAACGGGCACCTACTACATGCTGGGCTCGGCGGTCGGCGCACATCCCTATCCGTATCTGGTGCGCGAATTGCAGGCCGTGATCGGACGCGAGGCGCGCGCGCAGATGCTCGAGCGCACCGGCTGCCTGCCCGATGCGCTCGTGGCCTGCGTCGGCGGTGGCTCCAATGCGATCGGCCTGTTTCACGCCTTCCTCGGCGATGCCGAGGTCGAAATCCTGGGCATCGAGGCCGGAGGGTGCGGCACCGGACTCGGCCAGAACGCAGCCACGCTGGGCCTGGGCCGTCCGGGGGTGCTGCATGGCAGCTACTCCTTGCTGCTGCAGGATCGGGATGGGCAGATCCAGGAGACGCACTCGATCTCGGCGGGCCTGGATTATCCGGGCGTCGGCCCCGAGCACGCGCTGTTGCTCGCGCTCGGTCGCGTGCATTACGAGGTGGCCAGCGATCAGGAAGCGCTCGATGCGGTGCGCGAATGTGCTGAATGCGAGGGCATCCTGCCTGCGCTCGAGACCGCCCATGCGCTCGCCGGTGCGCGCCGCTGGGCGGCCACACATCCTGGCAAGCGTGTACTGATCGGACTGTCAGGGCGAGGCGATAAGGACTTGACTACCCTCCTGCAGAGCCTCATCGAGGCGAATCCCGAGACGGCTCCATGAGCGCCGCGCTCGCGAATACGCCGATCGAGCGCATCGTATTGGCGCTGCGAGGGGCGGCCAAGCAGGGCCAGCCCGCCCTGGTGGCATTTCTGACCGCGGGCTATCCGAGCCGCGAGCAGTTTCGTGAACACCTGAGCGCCGTGGCCAGCGAGGCTGAAGTGGTCGAGATCGGCGTGCCGTTCACCGATCCGATGGCCGATGGCGTCACGATCCAGCGCTCGAGCGAGGCGGCACTGCGCGCCGGGGTGAGCCTCGCCTGGATACTGGAAGAATTGCAACTCATGCCGCCGGTCAAAGCGCCGCTATTGCTCATGAGCTACCTGAATCCACTGCTCGCCTTCGGGCTCGAGCGCCTGGCGCGCCGCGCCGCCGGGGCGGGGGTCTGCGGGTTCATCGTGCCGGATCTGCCGCTCGATGAGAGCGCATTACTGCGCGACGTGCTCGAGCCGCACAAAATCGCGCTCGTGCAGATGGTCACGCCCGTCACCGGACCGGAGCGCCTCGCGAAATTGACGGCCGCGAGCCAGGGTTTTGTCTACGCCGTGACCATGACAGGCACGACCGGCCAGAAGGTTGCGGCGCCGAGCGAGATCGCCGCGTATCTGGAGCGCGTGCGTGCAGTCGCGACGTTGCCGATATGCGCCGGCTTTGGCATACGCAATCGCGAACAGATCGAGCGCCTGCGCGGACTGGTTGATGGCGTGATCGTCGGCTCGGCGCTGATTGAGGTCCTTGAGCGCGGCGAATCGCCGCAGGAATGGCTGGCCGCATTGCGGCCGCGTCGACATTGAGCTTAGCGCACGGCATAGATCAGGAGCACACGATGCCCAGCCTCGTGGTCGAGCAGCGATTCTGCGGTCCGCCGGGCTGCGCCAACGGGGGTTACGCGGCCGGCCTGATCATGCTGCACGCCGCTGAGCGAGTCTGTGTGCGACTCGAGCGACCCATTCCTTTGCAGACGCAGCTTGAGCTCAGGACGGCGCCGGAGGGAGCGCTCGAGCTCTGGCACGCGGGGCAAGTGCTGGCCCGTGCACGGCCTGCGGCTCTGGAACTGGAGGTGCCGGCCGCGCCGAGCTATCTCGAAGCGCTCGAGGCCTCCAGACAATTCGCCGGCTTTGCACGCCACGCCTATCCGGGCTGCTTTGTCTGCGGTCCGGAACGCCGTCGCGGCGACGGGCTGCGCATTTTCGCCGGGCGCCATGGGAGCGAGGGGCTCGTGGCCGCGCCGTGGATTGCCGACGCCTCGCTGGCTGACGGCGCCGGCAAGGTGCGTCCGGAATTCATGAGCGCGGCGCTGGACTGTCCGGGCTACTTCGCCGCTCGCTCGGATGCCCCCTACATGCTGCTAGGCCAGTTCACGGCGCATATCGATCGCTGCGTGCATATCGATGAGCCCTGCGTCGTCATCGGCTGGAAGCTCGAGGCCAGCGGACGCAAGCACGAGGTCGGTACGGCGCTGTTCGATGAGGATGGCGAGCAGTGCGCGCGCGCCCGGGCAGTGTGGATCGAGGCGCGCGCCCCGATGTGACTGCAATGTCACTGCGCCGCGACTGCTTTGTGATCGGCGCGGCCCTAGACTCGTGCCTCATCTGCGGTGCGCAATGGCAGGAGACACGACATGGCAACGGTGCGCGTGATTTCGGGAGAGACTCAGGGCCGCTCGGCCGCACAGTTCCTGCGTTCGGGCAACGCGAGAGCGCTGTTGCGAGAGTGGCTGCAGGGCCACTGGGCCATGATCTTTTCGCACCCGATCGATTTTCAATACCAGGGTCTGGAGATCGATCGCTGGCTCGCCATTGTGCGCGAGGAATTTCACGAGCGCGGCGTGCGTGCGCTTGCTTGCAGGCGCGAAGGGGCTCTCCTGGATCCGATCTGGGTCAGCGACCTGCTCGCCGATCAGCGCCCGGTCAGCATCGAGCCTGTGAACGACACGGACATACCCGAGATCGTCGATCTGCCGGCGCGTGCCTTGCGCGACGAATTACTCGGCCTGAGCACGCGCTTCGTGCTGATTGTCGATGAGCAATTGCGCCGGCGCGGTGTATTCAAGTACAGCACGGGGGGCGCGAAGGTCTCGCCGCTTGATCTACTGGCATCGATCGATGCGATGCGCCGCCGCGGCGCGGAGCGGATCGCAGCCTGAGCCTTAGCGCGAGCGCGTAAGCCAGACTGACAGCCACAGTCCCAGAGCGAGCGCACCGAGCAGCCATCCGAGCAGGCGCGGCTCGAGGGACAAAGCCAGCCAGAACACGGCGCCGAGCAGGAGCACCGTGCCAATGATGGCGCGATCGCTGCGGCGGCGCTGTTGCAGCCACTCGCGGCGCAGTCGATCCACTGAACGCGTATCGAGCGGCACACGCAGCTGACCGTCCTGCATGCGTTCGAGCAGACGCTTGCTCAGCGGCGGCAATGCCTTGATGATCTCGAGCGCGTCGGGCCACCCCTGGCGCAGCTCGTGCAAAACATGACGCGCACTGGTGCGCTCCCGCATCCAGCGACGCAGCACCGGACTGGCGGTATGCCAGATATCGAGCTCCGGATAGAGCTGGCGGCCCAGGCCCTCGACGTTGAGCAGCGTCTTCTGCAAGAGCAGCAATTGTGGCTGGATCTGCCCGTTGAAACGCCGCAGCGCCTCGAACAGCCGCAGCAGCACTACGCCGAAGGAGATCTCCTTGAGCGGGCGATCAAAAATCGGCTCGCAGATCGTGCGCACCGCCGATTCCATCTCATCCACGCGCGTTTCCGGTGGCACCCAGCCGGACTGGACATGCAGCGTGGCCACGCGCCGGTAGTCGCGATTGAATACGGCGAGAAAATTCTCGGCCAGATAGCGCTGGTCGCGCAGGTCAAGCGAGCCGACGATACCGAAGTCGACCGCGGCGTAGCGTGGCTGCGTGGGGTCAGCCAGCAGCACGAAGATATTTCCCGGATGCATGTCGGCGTGGAAAAAATTGTGACGGAAGACCTGCGTGAAGAAAATTTCAACGCCGTTCTCCGCCAGCCGTTTGAAATCGGTGCCCAGCTCGCGCAGGCGCGCGATGTCGCCAATCGGCGTGCCTCGTATGCGCTCCATGACCAGGACTTCGGCACGGCAGAAGTCCCAGTACACCTCCGGCACGTACAACAGCGGCGAGCCGGCGAAGTTGCGCTTGAGCTGCGAGGCGTTCGCGGCCTCGCGCATCAGATCGAGCTCATCGAGTATGGTGCGCTCGTATTCGCGCACGATCTGCATCGGCTTGAGGCGGCGACTCTCGGCCCACCAGCGCTCGGCCAGAGCAGCGATCGTGTAGAGCACCGCGATGTCGAGCGCGATCATCGCTCTCATGTCCGGACGCAGGACCTTGACAATGACCTCGCGACCATCCGGAAGCTGCGCCGCATGCACCTGCGCGATCGAGGCCGCTGCCAGCGGGAGCAGCTCAAAATTGCGCAAGCGTTGATCCAGCGGCACACCGTAGGCGCGCTCTATCGATGCTCGCGCCAGCTCCCCTGGAAAGGGCGGCACGTTATCCTGCAGCCGCGCGAGCTCATCGGCCACGTCGGCGGGCAGCAGATCGCGCCGCGTCGAGAGCGCCTGGCCGAATTTAATGAAGATCGGACCGAGCTCCTCGAGCGCGAGACGCAGGCGCTGGGCGCGCGTGAGGCGCGAGCGGCGCTGAAACCACGTCCATGGCGAGGCGTAATAAGCGAAGCGCAACGGCCGATACAGGTGCGTTGCGCGTACCAGGTCGTCGAGCCCGTTACGCTCGAGTACGCGCTGGATCTGGATCAGCCGCCGCAGCACCCGCCATTGCATCAAACCGGTTCCTCACCGCCGGTCGTTCCGTGCAGCCGCCGCTCCAGTTGGGCGGTACGCGCCTCGAGCCGATCGACCTGCTCGCGCAATTCGTCAATGTCGCGCATGACATGTTCGGACTCGGCCTTGGAGACCAGATCGCCGCGCTCGTGCGCAAGGTATTCACTGAGGTTCTGCATGCCGGTCCATGCCGTGCGACGCGTCCAGGCCGCTGCGCCCTGCAGACCGCGCATGAGCACGTGGGCACCGCTGCGGCCGAGGAAATCGGCCATGACCGACTCCAGATCGGGCGCGAGCAGCACCGCGAGCTCGCGGAATTGCTGCGCGATCTCGGTATCGCCTTCGATGCGCACCGAGCCGCGCTGAATCACGGACTGCGGATCCGCGCCGCTCAATGCCAGCAACGAGAGCGGCGTGCCGATGAGCCTGGCATCGGGCACGGTTTCGGACTCCAGAGGTCCGGCTTTGAGCGTGCTGCCGGTGGATTCCAGCAGGATCGTCCAGGCAGTGCCGCTGACCTCGATCGCGAGTCGGCGGCCCGCCAGCGCTGCGGTGAGCTCGCGGGCGCGCGTCGAGTCGGCCAGGGTGCGCGCGACGGCCGCATTGAGCGCGCGCTCGATCAGAGCGCCGGGAAGTGCTGCCATCCTCAGTACCGGTAGCCGCGGTGCAGCGCCACGAGCCCGCCAGTCAGATTGTGGTAATGGCAGCCCTCGAGTCCGGCGCTGCGCATCATCTGCAGCAGCGTTTCCTGATCCGGATGGCGGCGAATCGATTCGGCCAGGTAGCGGTAGGCGTCGGCATCACCGGCGACCACGCGGCCGAGCCAGGGCAGCACCCGGAAGGAGTAAGCGTCATAAATCCGGCTCATCGAGCTCATCAGCGGCTTGGAGAATTCGAGCACGAGCAATTGACCGCCAGGCTTGAGCACGCGTTGCATCGAGGACAACGCCGCCTGTTTGTCCGTGACGTTGCGCAGCCCGAAGCCGATGGTCACGCAATCGAAGCTGCCGTCGGCGAATGGCAGGTGCTGCGCGTCCGCCTGCACGTAATCGACCATGCCGCTCAGGCCACGATCGATCAGGCGGTCGCGACCGATTTGCAGCATGCGCGAATTGATGTCGGCCAGCACCACATACCCCTGGCGACCGACCTGGTGTGCGAGTCCGATAGCCAGATCGCCTGTGCCCCCCGCGATATCCAGCGCGCGCGCGCCGCGGCGCAAGCCGGTCAGCGCGAGGGCAAAGCGTTTCCAGAGGCGGTGCGCGCCGCCCGACATCAGATCGTTCATGAGGTCGTAGCGCTCGGCCACGGAGTCGAATACGCCCCGCACACGGCGTGCCTTGTCCTGACGAGGCACATCCGCGTAGCCGAAGTCGGTAGTCTCGATGGGGCGCTCTGCCATGTGTGTTTACCGTGCCTCGAATCGGCCCCATATTATTATGTCGCCGTGTGTGCGCGAGGCTGGACGCACCGCCGCGATCAGTGCAGCCTTCTATTACAGCGTCGCGATTGTACGCAGTCGCGACAGTTGCGTACGGAAAGGACTGATCTTGTCCTCTTTGATCAATCCCGCGACTTATGTGGCGCGCCCGCGTCGCTGCCAGAGCACCAAAAATGCTGGCATTTTGCCGGCATATCGACCAGAATCGCGGCCGGTTGTGGCCCAAAAGGCGCAACCAAGTGGGGGTCTTGTGAAGATTTTGGCCGGGCGTAGCGTCCGGCCTTTCTTTTTTGGGCAGCCGTTGCGAATTACTTGCTGCGTGCGCGGCTAAGGCGTCGTGCCAGCACGCTCGCCACCGTGTCGTGACAGACCCGCGCGCTCGAGGCGCGCCAGATACGCTGACCAGTTGCTCGCGTGCTGCTCACCGAGCTCATAGAGATATTTCCACGTATACAGGCCCGTGTTGTGGCCGTCGTCGAACAACAGCCGCACCGCATAGTGGCCAATCGGTTCGACGGCCTGCACGAGCACATCCTGCTTGCCGCCGATCAACAGCGTCTCACCGCCGCCATGCCCGCGTAGTTCCGCCGATGGCGAATTCACGCGCAGGTATTCGAATGGCAGCTCAAAGCGCCTGCCATCGGCGAATGCGACTTCGAGCAAGCGCGAGCGCTTGCGCAGCTTGATTTCAGTAGCGGCAATGTCCGGCACGGGACGAGCATAACCCCAGGCGGGGCGCCGGGGCCGCGCGCTCTGCCACAATGCGCCCCGTGATTCGCCGCTCCAAACTTCTGCTGAGCCTTGTGCTCGCGACGCTGGTTGCTGCCATCGGCTTGGGAGTCTCGCAGCGCTGGCCGCGCGCGCTGCCGAGCGAGCAGTTCGGTCCTATCCGCGCGTTTCCGGCCTGGCTGCACCAGAGTGGTATCGCGTTTGTGTTCTCCGGGGCTCAGGGCTGGAGCCGCGCCGATGAGCAGGCGGCGCGGGACCTGGCGCGCGCGGGTAATTTCGTCGTGGGTCTGAATACGCCAGGGCTGCTCGAGCATTTGAATCAGCTCAAATCAGGCTGTGTCTTCATGCCCGGGGCCCTCGAGGAGTACAGCCACGCGCAGCAGCGCGCCGCGGGTACCACGCGATTCGAGGAGCCGGCGCTGCTCGGCCGCGGCAGCGGCGCCACATTGGTCTACCTCGCGCAGATCCAAGCCCCGTCATTGGCTTTTCGCGCTGCCGTGATGCTGGATCCGGAGCCCGAACTGGCCCTCAGTGCGAGCCTCTGCGATCACCCGGCACTGCGACGCGACGCGCTCGGGCAGCAGCTGCGGCCCGAGCCGCTCGGCGGGCAGGTTGCGGCTCGACTGTGGCTCGATGAGGCGGCAACAGCCGGCGCGCGCAGCTTTGCCGCAGCGGTGATTTCACCCCCTGAGATCGCCCCGGCTGGCCGCTCGCTGAGCCAGGTCTATGCGAGCGCGCTGAGCCAGATCGAGGCGGACCAGCAGCGCGGCGGGGTCGCCGATCTGCCGTTAGTCGAGGTTGCCGCATCCAGTCCCACGCGCGAGCTGTTTGCGATTCTTTACTCCGGCGATGGCGGCTGGCGCGATCTGGATCGCACGCTGGCCGGTGTGCTCGCCTCCAAGGGCGTCAATGTCGTGGGTGTCGATGTGCTGCGCTACTTCTGGCGCCGCCGCGCGCCCGAGCTGGCCGCCCGAGATCTGGCGCGAATCATGCGACACTACCAGCAGCTCTGGCAGAGCCGACAGGTCGTGTTGATTGGGTTTTCTTTTGGTGCCGATGTGCTCCCCTTTCTGGTCAGCCGACTGCCATCGGATCTGCGCTCGGATGTCAGACTGCTGTCGCTGCTATCACCCGAGCGTGATACAGCCTTCGAGGTCGAACCCACGGGCTGGCTCGGCATGCGCAGTAGCGGCCCGGCGACCGTACCTATTGAGCCGGAGTTGAAGAAGATGCCGCAGCTGCGCGTCCAATGCGTCTTCGGCGCCGATGAGGCAGCAGGCAGCCTGTGCACGACGCCGGTCATGGATACGCACGAGGTCGTAAGAAAGGCGGGTGGGCATCACTTCGATGAAAATTATGGCGTACTAGCCGATGCGATCATTGCGGCGGCGGCACATTAGCGGGCGGCGGCGGCTGCGCGGCGCCGTGCTGTGCGCGGTGTTGATATGGCCGATTCTGCTCTGGGTGCCGCCCAGCGCGCGGGCTGTGATCCAACCCGAACGCTGGCATTGGATCACGATCAACGGCCACCGGATCTATTACGCGGTACGCGGTGCCGGACCGACGCTGGTGTTGCTGCATGGTGGCGGGGATTCGGGCGAGCACTCGTTTGAGCGGCAGATTGACCTGTTCGCACAGCATCACCGCATCATCGCGCCGGATCAGGTCGGACAGGGCCACAGTCCCGAGGTGCCCGGTCCGTTGAGCTACACGCTCATGATGCAGGACACCGTTGCACTGCTGCGAGTGCTCAAATTGCGCGGTGTGGATGTCATGGGCTTCAGCGACGGCGGCATTCTGGCGCTCATGCTTGCCGCGCGCCACCCCGAGCTTGTGCGCCGGCTGGTCATCAGCGGCGTGAACATCGCGCCGGAGGGTTTGACGGCTGAGGAGCGTTCTGGGTTGCGCGCGGCGCAGAGCCCAGGAATGCAGAGCGTGGAGCGCAAATTAACGCAGCTGTGGCTCAATTCACCGACGACCGACGAGTTGAACCCAGCGCTGCTGGCGACGATCAGCAAGCCAGTACTGGTGATTTCGGGGGATCGCGATGCGATCCGGCTCGAGCACACGCTCGAGATTTACCGCGCGCTGCCGCAGGCTGAGCTGTGCGTTCTTCCTGGCACCGATCATGCGACCTTCTCGGGTCGGGCCGAGTGGCTCAATCCGATCATCAGCGCATTTCTTGACCGGCCCTGAGCAGCGCGGATGACGCTTACATGAACAACTCGTGAAGGATCGCTAATGAGGTGAACTTCGTTGCTCGCGGGCCGTCACTTTCAGGTCCAGCTGCGAGAATAAGGAGTCCCTATGCACCGACCGTACCTGCTGGCAGCACGCCAGCCTGCTGCGCAGTGCGCCGTACGGCGCTCGCCCGCGGAGCATCGTGTGCTCAGGGTCCATGATCCGGCTGTGCGTGCAATGACCGATTTCCTCTCCGATCCGCCGCTCACGGTGGCCGAGGATTGCACGCTGAGCGCGGCGCTTGACGAGATGTTCAGATCCGGAGTGCGCGCCTTCCTGGTCGCGCGCGAGCTCACCGTCGTGGGCCTCGTCACCGCCGAGGATATGCATGGCACGGCGGCACAATGCGTGGCCGAGTGCATGACGCCTGCCTCGCAGATGCCGGCGATTGACTGGCAGACCATGCTGGCATCGCGGGTCGCTGATCTGCTGGAGATCTTCGCAGGCGCCAGCGTCGGGCATCTGGTGGTATTGGAAAGCGAATCAGCGAGCCGGGCGAGGGTCCGCGGCCTGGTCCATCGCAGCCGCGTCGAGCGCCGGCTGCATCCGGCAGAGGATACGTTCTAGACTTAAGCAGCAATGATAATCGGTACGCCTCTGTCGCCTTCGGGCACACGCGTGATGCTGCTGGGCGCCGGTGAGCTCGGCAAGGAAGTCGTGATTGAACTGCAGCGCTACGGCTGCGAAGTGATCGCGGTCGATCGCTACGCCGGTGCGCCGGCCATGGCCGTGGCGCACCGGGCACATGTGATCGATATGCTCGATGCGCGCGCGTTGCGCGCGCTCGTGCAGCAGGAACGACCGCTCATGATCGTTCCTGAAATCGAAGCCATCGCGACCGCGGAGTTGCTCGAGCTGGAGGCCGAGGGCTATCGCATTATTCCGACGGCGCGCGCGGTTCGATTGACCATGGATCGCGAGGGTATACGGCGACTTGCAGCCGAAGAGCTCGGGCTGCAGACCTCGCCTTATCGTTTTGCGGACAGCCAGAGCGCCTATCGAGCGGCGATCGGTGAGCTGGGCCTGCCCTGCGTGATCAAACCAGTCATGAGCTCATCGGGCAAGGGTCAGAGCGTCATCCGGGACGCATCGCAGATCGAGCAGGCCTGGCATTACGCGCAGCGCGGCGGGCGGGCCGGCGGCGGGCGCGTGATCGTCGAGGGCTGGGTGCAGTTCGATTACGAGATCACGTTGCTGACGCTGCGACATCGGGACGGCACGAGCTTCTGCGAGCCGATTGGCCATCTGCAGGTCGACGGGGATTATCGCGAATCCTGGCAGCCGCAGCCCATGAGCGCCTCGACGCTGGCGCAGGCGCAGCGTATCGCGCGGGCCGTGACCGCAAACCTCGGCGGCCATGGCCTCTTCGGCGTGGAATTGTTCATCGCCGGGGAGAGCGTGTATTTCAGCGAAGTCTCGCCGCGGCCGCACGACACCGGGCTCGTCACGCTGATCTCGCAGGATCTGTCGGAGTTTGCATTGCATGCGCGCGCGATCCTGGGGCTACCGGTACCGCTGATACGACAGCGCGGACCGGCCGCATCCTGTGCATTGCTGATCGAGGGCGACTCGCTGGACATTCGTTACGGCGATTTGGAGCGAGCGCTGGCCGAGCCCGATACGGCGCTGCGTCTGTTCGGCAAGCCTGAGGTGCGCGGTCGGCGCCGCATGGGCGTGACCCTCGCGCTGGCACCGAGCATCGAGCAGGCCCGCGACCGGGCCCGCTCGATGTGCCAGCTCGTGCAGGAGGCCGTGCGCTTCGGCTGACGCCGGGGCGCGGCACAGCCCAACGCTGCCGAAAGTTCGAATCAGACGACGCTGACGGCTCGCTGCTACACTGCGGCGGTCCAATAGAGGAGGATCGCAGCGTGAATGCATTAAAAGTCTTGGCCTTGCTGCTCATCGTCGGTGGTGTGCTCGGGCTGATCTACCATCGCTTCAGCTATACCCGGGAAACCCACGCGACCGATATCGGCTCGCTGCACCTGGCCGTGTCGAACACCAAGAGCATCGACGTGCCCGATTGGGTCGGCGTCGGCGCGATCGTGGCTGGCGCGGCGCTGTTGATATTTGGAAGCCAGAGCAAGCCCTGAGCCGTTTGCGCGCGCAGGCCAGAATCCATAGACTGCGCGCGCGCTTGACTACAGCGCGTTTAGGCGGGAGACGAGTACGTGGGCAAAGGCGATCGCAAGACGCGGCGGGGCAAGATTTATCGTGGCTCCTTTGGCAAGAGCCGGCCAAAGGACCCGGACAAGAACAAACCGGCCGCCAAGCGAGCCCCGACCAAGAAGTGAGTGCGCAGCTGATCGCGCGGGCCGCGCCTTTAAAGAATATAGCGGCTCAGATCCTCATCCTTCGCCAGCGCGCCCAGATGCTGATCGACGTAGGCCGCGTCCACACGCAGGCTCGTCGCGTCGCGCCCACTGGCTTCGAACGATACTGATTCGAGCAGCCGTTCCATGACCGTGTGCAAGCGGCGCGCGCCGATGTTCTCGGTGCGCTCATTGACCTGATGCGCGATCTCGGCGATGCGCCGCACGCCATCGCCGGTGAACTCGACGCTCAATTGCTCCGTGCCCAGCAATGCCCGGTACTGCGCCGTCAGTGAGGCGTCGGGCTCGGTCAGTATGCGCACAAAATCCTCGACGGTGAGCGAGTCGAGTTCCACGCGGATCGGAAAACGGCCCTGCAATTCCGGGATGAGGTCCGAGGGCTTGGACATGTGAAACGCCCCTGAGGCGATGAACAGGACGTGATCGGTCTTCAGTGAACCGTACTTGGTGTTGACGCTGCAGCCTTCGACCAGCGGCAACAGGTCGCGCTGCACGCCCTCGCGCGAGACATCCGCACCGATGGTCTCCTGGCGGCGCGCGATCTTGTCGATTTCGTCGATGAAGACGATGCCGTTCTGCTCGGCGTTGCTCAGCGCGCGCGTCTTGAGCTCCTCTTCGTTGATGAGCTTGCCGGCCTCCTCCTCGAGCATGACCTTGAGGGCCTCGCGCACCTTGACGCGTCGCGTGCGCGTGCGATTGCCGCCAAGATTGGACAATACCGACTGCAACTGCTGCTGCATTTCCTCCATGCCCGGGGGCGCCATGATGTCGACGCCGCCGAAGGAGCGCACCTCGATTTCCACCTCGCGATCGTCGAGCTCGCCGCGCGTGAGCAGGTCGCGCAATTTGGCACGCGTCTCGGCGTCGCGCGGCTGTGCCGGCTCATCGGTCGAGAAGCCGAGCATGCGCGGCTTGGGCAGCAACGCGTCGAGCACGCGCTCGATGGCCGCGTCGCGTGCGCTGTCGCGCACGCGAGCCAGCTCGACCTCGCGCGTCATCTTGACCGCCACATCGGCGAGCTCCTTGATGATGGAATCGACCTCACGACCGACATAGCCGACTTCAGTGAATTTCGTGGCCTCGACCTTCACGAACGGGGCCTGGGCCAGGCGCGCGAGACGGCGCGCGATCTCGGTCTTGCCCACGCCGGTTGGGCCGATCATCAGGATGTTCTTGGGCGTGATCTCCTGACGCAAAGGCTCCTGCACCTGCATGCGGCGCCAGCGGTTACGCAGCGCGATCGCCACGGCGCGCTTGGCCGCGGCTTGCCCGACGATGTGCTTGTCGAGCTCCTGCACAATCGCCTGCGGAGTCATGCACGCAATTCCTCGACGACCAGGTTGCGGTTGGTGTAGATGCAGATGTCGGCCGCAATGCCGAGCGCGCGCTCGACGATCGTGCGCGCATCGAGCTCGGTATTCTCGGTCAGGGCGCGCGCGGCGGCCTGTGCGAACGGGCCGCCCGAGCCGATCGCGACCGCTGAGTACTCGGGCTCGATCACATCGCCGTTGCCCGAGACGATGAACAGACTCTGCGGATCGCCCACGAGCAGCAGGGCCTCGAGGCGACGCAAATAGCGATCGGCGCGCCAGTCCTTGGCCAGCTCAATGGCCGCTCGGGTCAGATTGCCATATTTCTCGAGCTTGCCTTCGAAGCGCTCGAACAGCGTGAATGCATCCGCGGTGCCGCCGGCGAAACCCGCAAGCACCTTGCCGTTCGAGAGCCGACGCACCTTGCGCGCATTGCCCTTCATGACGGTATTGCCGAGCGTGACCTGCCCGTCGCCGCCGAGGGCGATCGAGCCATCGCGGCGTACGGCCAGAATCGTTGTGGAGTGGGGATCGAAATGCTCGCGCATTGTGGTGGCTCAACCGCGGCGTTTGGCGCGAGGGTGGGCCTGATCGTATGTGCGGGCAAGATGCTGGAAATCAAGGTGGGTGTAGACCTGAGTCGTGCTGATGTTGGCGTGTCCCAACAGCTCCTGTACGCCGCGCAAATCGCGACTGGATTCAAGCAGATGGGTTGCAAATGAATGCCGAAACAAGTGCGGATGCACCGGCTGCGCCAGGCCCTGCGCGCGGGCTCGCGCGGCCACGCGCAGCTG
>Ga0302326_10013385_pt1 | contig 17400 bp, 17 predicted proteins | sample Palsa_T0_3_FD_202264 | JGI IMG/M metagenome (GOLD analysis project Ga0302326, IMG submission 202264) | Peat permafrost microbial communities from Stordalen Mire near Abisko, Sweden - Palsa_T0_3 | ecosystem: Environmental > Terrestrial > Soil > Palsa > Peat permafrost | place: Sweden: Abisko... | reverse complement strand
AGATGCCGGCCTCCTTGAGCGCGGGCAGCGCCGCATGCGGCTCGAGCTTCTTCGAATCCGGAGGACCCACGTACACGCATTCCGCGACCTCCTCGAGCTCTCGGAAGCGTTCGCGCGAGCCCGCAGGTGCGAGCACGATCGTGCGCGCGTATTCCTCGCGTGGTTCGAAGACGTGCGCATTCTTCGGAATCGGATCCGTTTCGCAGACGATAACGCGTGTGTAGGCTCGACGGCGCGCATGCGGTGGCCGCACGGTCAAAAGTGGATCGTCAACGCGCACGGTACCGGCGCCAACCATTACGGCATCATGCCAAAAACGCATCTCGCGAACGCGCTCGCGCGAGGCTGCGCCCGTCAACCAATGCGAACCGGGTTTTGGCGCGACGTACCCGTCGAGCGAGGCTGCCATCTTGAGCGTAACGTACGGACGAGGCGAACGAATCGAGACGGCAAATTGTTCGATCAATTCGCGCGACCACATATCGTCGACGACTGACACATCGATGCCGCTCGCGCGTAAGCGCTCGATCCCCGCACCATTCGTTTTTGGATTTGGATCGGCTGCGCCGATCACAACCCGCGCAATGCCGGCCGCGACGATCGCGTCCGTGCACGGTGGTGTTGCACCGTGATGATTGCAAGGCTCCAGCGAAACGTAGAGCGTCCCGCCGCGCGCGTCTTGCGCAGCGGCGAGCGCCTCGACTTCAGCGTGCGGCCCACCGCGAACGTGATGATAGCCCTCACCAAGCGTGGCACCGTCGCGCACGATGACCGCGCCGACAGGCGGATTCGGCGACGTGCTGCCAAGACCGCGCTGCGCGAGCTCGCAGGCCCGCGCGAGATAGGGATTAGCGCTTACGGCACGACCTCGACGCCGCGCCAAAACGCGACGCGATCGGTGACCATTTTGGCTTCATCCTTCGGCTGCGGATAGTACCAGACCGCATCCGGATTTTGTTGCCCGTCGACGTCCAGCGTGTAATAACTCGCAATACCCTTCCACGGGCACGTCGAATGCGTTGACGATTCTTTGAGATAATCGCTCTCCACGGACGCGCGGGGAAAATATTGATTGCCCTCGACTTCGACCGTGTCGTTACTCTCAGCGACGACCTTGCCGTTCCATATCGCTTTCATTGGTGCTCCCTTGGTGCCCACGCGAGCGTCAGTGCTTCCGAGACACGCACGCCGCTCTGCGCGAGTGTCCCTGCCGCATCGACGAGTGTTGCACCCGTCGTGCGCACATCATCGAACAGAACAAATCTGCCCTGGGATGCAGCCGGTTTTCGACGCACGCAAAAGCGCCCCGTCGCCGCCAGACGCTCCGCGCGCGAGCGCCCTTGCTGCGCTCCCGTACCCCGCCGCCGGAGCAGCTCTACGACGCCGGCTCCGCTGTGACGCTGCAAGATACGCGCAAGCACAACGGTTTGATCGAACCCGCGTTCGGCGCGGCGGCGCCGCGTCGTTGGGATCGGAATCAAGGTCATGTTCGCGTCGACGTAAGGAATCAGAACCGCCGCGAGATCTCGCGCGTAGGCGCGGCGGCCGTGCTTGAAGTCGGTAATGGCCGCACGCAGGACGCCCGCATACGGAAGACACGAACGAATCTCAAGACCGGCGAGCCTGCTCGTTTGGGGACCGTCGGAACCGCCCACGCACTTCGGACATAAGAGCACGTCGTCTCGGTCGCAACCGATACAGGCACGCGGAAACACCAGGCCGAGGAGCACGTCGAACATGCTCCTCGTTGTCGCGCAGTTCGGCGGCGACTAGGTCGAGCTTATGACGGCCGGCAAACGAAAGAAATATACCACGTACCAGACTGCAAAAATGAGCCCAACAACGGCAAATCTCTTTTGCGCGGTTTCAGATCGGAAATAGATCGCCGCGCCGCAAAGTATCACACCGACCACTTTCACCCAGTTCTCGAGATCTCTGTGCAGTGCGCCCTCCGCCAAAAGCTGCTGTAAAGATCCGAAGACTTGCACTGCGATGAGCAGAGCAAAAAACCAGACTCGGTTCTCAAAGAATGTCGCGCGCATGTCGCTTGATTCCGGAAGAATGAGGAACGCCATGAAATAAAGCGTCGCCGGAATCAGCAAGACCGAAGCAAAGCCGGCTACGGTCCACTGCGTTAGCCTGCTCAATGCAAAATCGACCCACCATACTTGAATGATGAAGACAAGCAGGAAGAACGCCCACGCAAGCGTCGGCCAGTAGAACGCCGTCGTGGCCCTTCGTGAGATGGCGCGTGCGACGCCGCCGAGCAGATGCGCCATCCCGAGGCCTAATACAATGGAAATGAGAACGCTGAGATAACTGAAGGCGTTAGACAACCCGCTCGCCGTTTGCGACGATGACGCCGTTGAATTTCGCGCCGCGCGCGATTTGATAGCTGTTGCCGACGATCGCACCGTCGAGGTGCGCACCCTCACCAACGATGACGTCGTCCCAAAGAATGGAACGCTCGATGAATGCATCAGCCGCGATACGCGCGCGATCGCCGATGACGGACGGACCGATGACGCGAACGCGATCACCGATCGTCACGCCGGCACCGATGTGAACGTTCTCGTCGATGTGCACGCTCTTGCCGAGCGCTGTGTCGCCTGGAATTCCGACGCGGCCGTCGCCTAGACCGAGGCGCCCGGACAGCACGTCGTTCGTGCCGCGCCGATACTCTTCAGGCGTTCCGATATCGCACCAATACGCGTTCGGGACCGGCATACCGTAAAACGGCGCGCGCTCTTTCTGCAGCGATGGGAAAACATTCTTACCGAAATCGATGAACACGTTGGGAGCGATGTGTTCGAAGATCTTCGGATCGAAGCAATAGATACCGGTGTTGACGTCTTTGGCGCGCTCGGTTCCGGGCGCGGGCTTCTCTTGGAATTCGATGATCAGCCCGTTCGAATCGGTGACGACGACGCCGTACTGTTCCACACGCTCCATGTGCGTAAGCGCGATCGTCGCAATCGCTTCGTGTGCGCGGTGAAACGCGACGAGGTCGTGAAGATTTGCGTCGGTGAGAATATCGCACCCGATGACAATGAACGTATCATCGCGGAAGAAATCTTCCATTTGCTTCACGGCGCCGGCGCTGCCCATCAGCTCGGACTCGAAGAGATAGTGTAAGCGAACGCCGTATCGCGAGCCATCGCCGAATGCTTCTTTGATCTGCGCGGCGTGATAGTGGACGTTGATCGCGACGTCTTTGATCCCGAACGAATTCAGGTACCGCAGGATCTGAGCCGAAACCGGCTCGCCCGCAATTGGGACGAGCGGTTTTGGAACCGATCGCGTCAGCGGATAGAGACGTGTGCTCATCCCACCCGCCAGGAGCATGGCCTTCATTTTAAGGCGCTCCGCCCCAGGCTTCGCGCCCCCCATGCTTCGCATGGGTCCCCCACGCTGTCGGGCCCCTCTTAATCACAATTAAATCATCATTCCCCGAGGGGGCCCGTAACAACACGTCAGGTTCTGCCACGCTTAGCCCCCTCAAGCTGAATCGTCTCTTTAAGCGCAAGCAGTAAAAATGCAGGTAGCGCGAGCTGTCGGCGCCAGCGCCACGGTTCGCGAACCAGGCGATAAAACCACTCTAGTCCCAGCTTTTGCCAGATTTCAGGCGCGCGCTCGACATTCCCAGATAAGACATCGAGCGTCCCGCCGACGCCGACGCCGACATTGCATCCAGTCGCAACCAAATGTTGAGCAAGCCAAAGCTCTTGCTTCGGAGAGCCGAGCCCCGCGAGCAACACGTTCGCGCCGGTGGCGCGAATCTGCGCCGCAATCGCGGCATCATCGCTGCTCGTAAAATAGCCGTGGTGTGAGCCCGCAATCGTCGCGCCGCTCGCAGCAAGGACTGCCGCCGCGCGCTCAGCTGTTTCGGCGCGACCGCCGAGTAAGAAAAAGCGCAGACCTTCGCGCTGCGAACACGGCGCAAGCGATTCCACCAGATCGACGCCGGTCACACGCTCGCGAAGCGGCCCACCGCGGAGTCGCGATGCGACCAGCAATCCGATCGTGTCACACACGACGAGCGCAGCGCCATCGATGACGGCTCGAAAGCGCGCGTTGTGCTGCGCTTCCATCACCATCTCCGTGCCGAGCGTTATAACGATCGAAGGAGCTCCTCCATGCGCGAACGCGATGATGCGTTCAACCGCGGCCTCGCGTCCGAGAGCATCGACGCGACACCCGAGGATTTCGATCGAGCTCAAACCGCCTTGGCTTTTGCCGGACTGTATGCTTCCAGCAACCCACGCAAGCGTGGTTTGAGATCGTCGGGCATCATGCCGAGCGGCGAACGGCACGTTCCGACATGCCATCCGAGCTCGCCCATCGCCCACTTGACTGGAATCGGACTCGTCGTTGCAAACAACGCCGAGAAGAGCGGCGCGAGCTCGCGATGAATGCGCGCTGCACGCGCGACGTCGCCGGCTTCGTAGGCTTCGATCATATGCTTGAACTGCGGCGCACAAATATGCGAGGCAACGCCGACGAGACCATCGCCGCCGATCGAGAGCGTCGGCAAGAGCATGTGGTCATCGCCGCTGTAGAACATGAAGCCTTCGCGACGATCGCGCAGGATGGCGGTCATCTGTGCGATGTCGGACGTCGAATCTTTGACGCCGGCAATATTACCGTAGCGGTCCTGAAGTGCGCGCAGCGTGGCGGGAAGCATGTTCGCGTTTGTGCGGCCCGGGATGTTGTAGACGATGATTGGCAGTTCGGTCGATTCGGCGATCGCTCCGAAGTGGCGCAGCATACCATCCTGCGTCGGCTTGTTGTAGTAAGGGACGACCGCCAGGATTCCGTCGACTCCGCACTTCGCGGCTTCGCGCGTCATCTCGACGGAATGCTGCGTGTTGTACGTGCCCGTACCGGCAATCACGGTCGCGCGATCTCCGAGCGTTTTCTTCACGACTTCGAACAGGCGCAGTTTTTCGTCATGCTCGAGTGCGGGCGATTCGCCCGTCGTACCGCAAACGACGACGCCGTCGTTCCCGATTTCGATCAAATGCTCTGCGAGACGCGCGGCCTCGCCGTAATCGACCTCTCCGCCGGGGCGGAACGGCGTGAGCATTGCAGTCAGGAGCCGTCCAAGCATCGTCTTTTCTCCTAGCTCCGAATGGGCTCTTCGGCACTTCTCCGGCCGAGGTGGAAGGCATCGTGCAGAGCCTGTTCCGCCCGCTGGGCGTCCTCCTCCGGCACGAGCACTGAAATGGTGATATTCGAGTCCGTCGAGTGGATGATTTCGACGCCGCCGTCCGACACGGAACGCACGACCCGGTACATGACGCCGGGCGTACCGCGCATGCCGGCACCGACGATCGAGATCTTCGCGCAGTGCGGCCGAATGCGCACGGCCAAGTTCAGATCGCGCAGCTCTTCGCGCACGTTATCGACATTCTCGTGGTCGCACACGAAGAACACGCCGGCCGCATTGACGTTGATCATGTCGATCGAGATGCCGCGTTCGGCGATCCGCTGCAGCAGCTGCTTGTCGAGCTCGGCGCGTTTTTCAACGTCTTCTTCGCCGGCAATGATGTGCACGAACGCGATGTCGCGGAGGGACGTCACGCCGGTGACGGGACGGTCGCGATCGATCGGTGTCCCTTCATCGATCGCCGTTCCGAAATTCGAGCGCAGCCCTTTGATGACATATGGCGTGTTGCCGCGCTGCGCGAGCGTCGCAGCTTTAGCGTGCATAACTTTGGCGCCGTTGCCCGCGAGCTCAACCATCTCCGACCAATTCACGCGGTCGACGGTATGCGCACCCGCGATGCGGCGCGGATCACCGGACATCACGCCCGAGACGTCGGTGTAGATCTCGACGCTATCGGCGCCAAGCGCATCGCCAACCGCAATCGCGGAAAGGTCGCTGCCGCCGCGGCCGAGCGTCGTGATCGCATTATTTTCATCGGCGCCTTGGAAGCCGGCGACGACCGGGATAACGTTGTTAACGATGGCGCGGACGAGATTGCGCGGGTCGACGCGCATGATGTTCGCGTCGCACCACGTGTTGTCAGTAAGAATGCCGGCCTGTTCGCCCGTCATCGCTTGCGCTTCGGCGCCCCACGACGTGAGCAGCTCGGCGAAGATCGCGCACGCGATCAACTCGCCGACCGCAAGCATCAAGTCACGATTCGGACTGCTGCGTGCCGGGCCGAGCAGTGAAAGCAGCGTGTCGGTCGCGTACGGATCGGGCGCGCGCCCCAGCGCCGAGCAAATCACGACCGGTGAGAAGCCACGCGTGCGCGCCTCGAGGACGCGCGAAGCGGCGATCTCGCGCAGCTCCGGCGTTGAAAGCGACGAGCCGCCGAATTTCAGAACAAGAATGCGTGGCGTGTTCATGACATCTGAGCCCGCGCGCGCAAGATGCCCTTTTTCAGCAGCAGCTCGATGATCTGCACGCCGTTCGTGGCAGCGCCCTTGCGCAGCTGATCGCCGACGATCCACATCTGAAAGTGCGTCGAGGGTAGGCCTTCGTCGCGAAGCGAGTCGGCTTCCGGACGCAGGCGAGCCACGTGGACGTCGTCCGTATCTTCAATATCGATCGGCGTCACGATTCCATCGGCATGGTAAACGACGCCGTCCGCCAGATCGAATGCGCGCCCCAGCTCTTCACGCGTAACCGCGCGTTCCGTCTCGAAGAAAACGGCCTCGCTGTGCGCGCGGCGCACCGGAACGCGCACCGTCGTGGCTGCGACATGCAGGTTCGGAAGGCCAAGTGTTTTGCGCGTCTCTTGCGCGACTTTGCTTTCCTCACCCGAATTGCCGAATGCGTCGAACGAACCGATTTGCGGAACGACATTGTGGAAGATCGGTGCCGTAAACGTACCGTTCGGCTTGCCGCCGGCTTCCTCGACTTCGAGCGTCTCGAGACCCGCGCGTCCGGCGCCACTGACTGCCTGATATGTCGCGACGCGAACGCTGCGCAATCCGGCAGCCTTTGCGATCGGCGCCAGGGCAACGCATAAGATGATGGCGGTGCAATTACCGACGGGGAAGATCTTGTGCTCCGGCTTTATCGAATCGGGATTGACCTCCGGAATCACGAGCGGGCAGCTCGGATCCATCCGGAACGTCGACGAGTTGTCGACCACGAGCGTCCCGGCGTCCACGAGCCCTTGCGCAAGCTCGGCGCTGGCATCGTCGCTGCTGGCAAAGATGACGACGTCGTTCGCATCGGCGACCAGCCGTTCCAACGTCGCGCCGAAGACGCGCACGTCACGGCCCCCAAAGGATACGGTTACGTCGCGATCGCGTGACGCATACGCGCGCAACTCGTCGACGGGGACGCCCCGTTCTTCGAGAACCCGCAGGACCGTTGTGCCGACGACTCCCGTCGCGCCGATCAAACCTAATTTCACGGAGATGCCTCAGAGAAGAGTACTGAATCGAGACCGATCGTCAGACCGCGGCGCTTCATGACGTCGCGAATTGCGAGCAGAATGCCCTCGGCGAACGACTCGCGAGCCAGCGAATCGTGACGAATCTCGAGCGTCTGGCCCGGCGCCCCGAACAGCACGCTCTGATGCGCGACCAATCCCGGAAGCCGAATGCTATGGATCGGGATTTTGCCGAGCCCGGGGACTACAGATTCAAGCCGCTCCGCCGTAAGGCGCGCGGTTCCGCTCGGCTTATCTTTCTTTTGGTCGTGATGCATTTCGATGATCTCAACGCCGCGGAAGTGTGGTGCGGCAATCTCGGCGAGTCGCATGAGCAGTACTGCGCCGATCGCGAAGTTCGGAACGATCAGCGCGCCCAGCTTCGCGTTCTCCACCGCGTCTCGAAAAGAAATAACGTCAGCTTCCGGCCATCCGGTTGCGCCGACCACCACTCGTGCCCCCGCTCGGATCGCTTCACCGGCCACCTGGCGCGAGATCGGGTAGACGGTAAAATCGACGACGACGTCCAGTTTGTGCGCGAAAAACGCCGGTAGCTCGTCACCGCGCGCGAAGCGGGCAACGAGCTGCATATCTTCCGCCGATTCGACGGCTGCGCAGGCCACGCGGCCCATACGGCCAAGCGCGCCGGCGACGCCGACGCGCAGGGGCGTCATTGCGTCAGACTTTCTCCAACGGTGCGTATTTGAGCATCAGCATTTTCTGACCGACGTTCGGGAAGTTGATGGTCAGCAAACCATCGCCGCCCGCGCCGACGGCATCGACGACCGTGCCCTCACCCCATTTGGGATGACGGACCTTGTCGCCGGCCTTCAGATTCATACTGATGCCTGCGCCCGCGCTCTCGTGAATCGCGACTTCGCGCCAACGTCCGCCCTGCGGGCGTGGACCCGCCGGAACGACGCCGATGTGTTCGACGGTCGGCATCTCTTCGATGAAGCGCGACTTCGGATGCGAGAACGTATTGCCGAAGAGCGAGCGACGCATCGCGTACGAGAGGAAGAGACGATCCATTGCACGCGTCACACCGACGTAGGCAAGACGCCGCTCTTCTTCAAGCTCGTCATTGTCGGTCAGCGCACGCGTGTGCGGGAAGACGCCCTCTTCCAGGCCGGTCATGAAAACGATCGGGAACTCGAGACCCTTTGCCGAGTGCATCGTCATCAGCGTGATGTACGATGTGTCGGCGTCGAGCGTATCGAGATCGCTGATCAACGCAACGTTGGCAAGGAAATCCTCGAGGGAACCAGCGTTCTCGCCGGCTTCGTACTCGCGCGCGACGCCGATGAGCTCCTGGAGATTTTCAAGACGTCCGCGTGCTTCGGTCGAATCATCGGCGCGCAATTCGCGAACGTAACCCGACTCTTCCATAACCGCGACGAGCAGATCCGAGATCGAGAAACTCTCGCGACGCCCGCGCAGGCTCTCGATGAGCTCAGCGAAGCGCTCCAACTCGCGCTGTTTCTTCGGAACGACGCGGCGCAGCAAGTCGCGGTCGAAGATCGCCTGTCCCACCGAAATGCCCGAGGCATTTGCGGCTTCGACGAGCGATGCGAGCGTTTGCTGGCCAATGCTGCGGCGCGGGACGTTGACGATTCGACGGAACGCAACCGCGTCCGACGGATTGACGACGTACCGGAGGTACGCGAGCATGTCTTTGATTTCGGCGCGAGCGTAGAAGCCGACGCCGCCCACAACCCGGTAAGGAATGCCTTCCGTAAGCATCGCTTCTTCGAATACGCGCGATTGCGCATTCGTGCGATACAGAACCAGCACGTCACGGTACGAAGCACCGTCGTGCACCAGCTCCTTCACCTTTTCGATGATGTAGCGTGCTTCGGCGCGTTCGCTCTCGGCACCGTAGACCGTTACCTTGTCGCCTACTTCGCCGCGCGTGAAGAGCTTCTTCGGATGACGCGTTACGTTCTTCTCGATGAGCTCGTTCGCTGCTTCGAGAATCGACTGCGTGCTGCGATAGTTTTCCTCGAGATTGAATACCTTCGCGCCCTTGAAGTCGCGCTCGAAGTTCAAGATCATCTTGTAGTCGCTACCGCGCCACGAATAGATCGACTGATCGTCGTCGCCGACGACCGTGATGTTGCGGTGCTCGTCGGCCAGGATCGCGCACAGTTTGTACTGGGCGTAGTTGATGTCCTGATACTCGTCGACCAGGATGTAGCGGAACTTGTTTTGATAGCGCGTGCGAACGTCTTCGTCCGACTCGAGCAACCGAATCGTACGAATGATCAGGTCATCGAAATCGAGTCCGTTGCTCTCGACGAGACGGCGTTCGTACTCGCGATAGACGGCAGCATAGCGCTCGCCCGCGAACGAAGCGTTCTTCGTCTCGTACTGGTCGGGATCGAGGAGCTGATTCTTCGCCTTGCTGATCTCGGACAGCGCTTGACCCATCGTCATCTGGCGCTCGTCGTAGTTCAGGTCGTGAAGGACGTCTTTGATGATCTGGCGCTGATCGGTATCGTCCATAATGACGAAATTGGACGAAATGCCGGCCTTCTTGCCGTCACGGCGCAACATCCGAACGCACACCGAATGAAAAGTGCCGGTCCAGATGTCTTGCGCAACGTCGCCGACCATTTCCAGCAGCCGCTTCTTGATTTCGCCGGCTGCCCGATTGGTAAAGGTCATCGCCAGAATCCGGTCCGGTATGACTTTTTTCTTTTCCAGCAGGTACGCGATACGGTGTGTAAGTACGCGCGTTTTCCCGCTGCCGGCCCCTGCAAATATCAAGCAGGGACCATCGGTATGCTCGACAGCGGCCGTTTGGACGCTGTTTAATTCTTCAGTTTTTACGATCATCTCACCCTAATAATTCGACGCGCTAGGCCCCGTTGCCTCGATTAACGAGCGACTCGCAGCCGTTCTGCACGGGGAACCGCAAGGGAAATCGCACTCGATAGGTAGGCGAGCGTCGATTCTGCGCCCATATTCGTGCTGACGCCGTGGTCGTCGATTCCGTCACGGCAGCCCCCTCCATCGACCATAATTGCGCCGAGTGAGTTGCGACCGAAGTACCACCCATGTGCGAGCTCGGCAAGCCCTTCGTAGCGTGGATCGCGACTTATGTCGCCCGCAACGAGCGCCGCATCGACCATTGCCGCGGCCTCGAGCGGCTGCTGTCCGTAACGCGCTCGCTCGCCCCCGCGGCGGTACCAACCCTGGTTCCCAATGGGCACGAAGATCCGCTCCTCGACGGTGACGCTCTCATAGAATTTCAGCGCATCAAGGCCAATATCGACGAATCGCTCTTCCTCTAAAAGCGCACCGGCGCGCAGTATCGCTTCGGGCAATCGCGCGTTGTCGTAGGTCATAATGCCTTCGAACCAGCGCCAATCCGGGGTCGAGTTTTGTTCGAAGGCTTGTACGAGGGCTTCGGCTTCGCAACGGATTGCGTGTTCGAGCGTCGGGTCCGCTCGACGCCGCGCATCGAACGCATGTGCCATTCCGATCAGCGCGTATGCGCGCGAACGTGGAGCTTCGAGCGTTGAGACGACCTGGAACGCACGCTCGAAAATCAGCGAGCAGACCTGGCGCCACGATTCGCGCGGCGCGAAACGCATTCCGAAGCCGATGGACCACAGGGCCCGGCCGATCGAATCTTGCGTCCCGACAATGTCGAGCCAGCGACGGTCGTACCCCATGAAATTGTGGAAGCGTCCATCGCGCAGCTGCGCGTCGAAAAGGAAGGCGATATAAATTTCCGTGAGGTGCATCGCGGTGTCGTGCAGCTCCCGGTCGCGGCTTGCCGCAATCGCGACCATCAGCGCGCGCGAGACGTCATCCGTGCAATAGCCCGTGGAACGGTTTGGCACGTCGTAGATGGCGTGCTGAATCACGCCGACGTCGTCCGTCAGCGTTTCGAGATGATCGAGCGTCGGATAGCGCATGGGCGTCCGCCTAAGCGGACGTGGCAAGCTCCGCCCGCGCGTCGCGGGCCGGCGTCAATTCGGCGAAGAGCCGACCATAGGCAAATGAAACGTTCGGCCACGTCATTTGACGTCCGAACCGGTAAGCGCGCCGTTCGGTTGCGCGGCGCAACGCCGGGTCGTCCAGCAATGCCGTGATCGCAGACGCGATCGGATCGGCTTCGCGGAACGGAACGAGCGCGCCGCGATGGTGCGAGAGGAGCTCTTCGGCGTAGAGATACGGCGTCGAAACGATCGCTTTCCCCATCCCGATCGCGTAGGCCAGCGTGCCGCTGACGATCTGCACCGGGTTGAGATACGGCGTCAGATAGATGTCCGTCGCTTGCAGATACTCGACGAGCTCCGGAAAGTCGAGATAGCGATCGACGAATTGCACGTTGTTGCGCAGGCCGAGGCGTTCGACCGTCTCGACAAGCGATTCACGATACGACTCGCCTTCGCGCCGGCGCACGACCGGGTGCGTTTGACCGAGGACGAGATAGAGCGCTTCCGGATGTGTTTTCACGACGCGGGACATCGCTTCGATCGCGAACTCGAGACCTTTGCCGCGGCTGATCAGTCCGAACGTCGAGATCACCATGCGTTGGCCGATTCCGAATCCGGCTTTGGCCGCGTCCGTCGAGCGGAACGGAACGTCGGGTACACCGTGATGGATCACGCGCACTTTTGAGGGATCGACGCCGTAGCGGTCGACCAGAATATCCTTGCCGGTTTGCGAGAGGACAACGATCGCCGTCGCTTTCTCGCAGATCGCTTGCGTGACGTTGCGGTGATGATCGTTCGGTTCCGGGAGCACCGTGTGCAGCGTGACGACGACAGGCTTCGTGATTCCTGAAAGAACGTCGAGGAACCACTCGCCATCGTCACCGCCAAAAAGACCGTATTCGTGCTGGACGTTGAACAGCTCGCACGGATGCGCGTTGACGATCGCGGCAATGTCGCCGTACGAGCTGCGATCTTCTTCGATGAGACGCGCGACGACTTCCGGAGGATAAATGCGCATCTCGCCGCCTGGCTCGTCGATCGCGATGATCTCGCTCTTCGTATCGAAGCGTGCATCAAAGCTGTCGACGGTATCGCGCGTGAAGGTCGCGATACCGCATTCACGCGGAGGATAACTCCCCATGAATAGCGTTCGCGGCGCTTCAATCATTGAAGCCGCACGATGGGTAAGGTCCAAGGAAACGGACTCCTTCGGGCTCGTCAGCCCCGGTGGTTACTTTGAGTCGTACCCCCGGGCTTTCGGTTGCAAACGGTTAGGTAAGCGAGCGTAGGTTAGGCGGTTGTCACACCATCGGCGGCGACCCGCGAACCTTCTGGAAGGTTGGTATCGTCGTCGATATAGACGTTATGCCCGATCACAGAGCCTGCTGAAACCCGCGCACGCGCTCCGATGCGTGTCCCGCTTGCGAGTATCGATCGTTCGACGACGGCGTCTGTTCCAATTGAAACACCATCCCAGAGAAGCGAATCTTGGATTCGGGCCCCGTTTGCAACATGGCAGTCGTCGCCGAGGACGACGAACGGACCGACGTGCGCGCCTGGCTCGATGACGACATTGGCACCAATGAAGGCGGGTGGCTCAACGGTGCCCGGCGGCTGTTCCTTGCCGGGACCGGAAATCGCGCCTTTTTCGAACGGGATCGAAAGCGGCATCTCACCGTCAAAGATGTGGTGGTGCGCGTCGAGATAATGCTCGGGACGTCCGAGGTCGATCCAGTAGTCGCTGGTGACGTACGCATAGAGTGCGTTGCCCGCATCAAGGACGGCAGGAAAGGTTTCGCGCTCGATCGAGACCGCGCGACCCGACGGAATGTAGTCGAGGATCTCGCGCTCGAGCAGATATGTACCGGCGTTGACGTCGTTCGAGGGTGACGTGCCTTTGGGTGGCTTCTCGATGAACTTTGCGATGCGTCCGTCTTGGTCGTGAACGACTGCACCGAACGCGGAGGGATCTTCGACGGTGATCAAATGGAGCGCGCCCATTCCGCCATGCTTGTCGTGAAACGCCATCATCGCGCGCAGGTCGAGACTGGTGAGCACGTCGCCGTTGAAGACGAAGAACGGCCCGACGATATGTTCCTCGACATTTTTGATCGCGCCGGCCGTACCCATCGGCGTTGCTTCGACGACGTACGTGAGACGCAAACCCATTCCTGAACCGTCGCCGAAATAGGAGCTGATTGCATCCGGAAGATAACCGGACGCCAAGATCGCGTGATCGATACCGGCATCTTTGATGCGGCGCAACATCAACTCGAGGAACGGAACACCCATGATCGGGATCATCGGCTTCGGCGTCCCGTACGTCAGCGGGCGCAGACGCGTCCCCTCACCGCCGACCAGGACAATAGCTTGCGTAAACGCCTCCTCGTAACTCCGCGCTAGGGACCTGACTATACCCGGCGCTTCATGGCGCGCCTTTCGCGCGCCCGCATTCGCGACATGAGAATGACAGCGCGCACGCTCGCCTGCTATGCAACACAGCTGGCACCCAAGCGTGCGAACATTTGTTCGATATGGCAAAATGCAAGTACGATTGGGTGGCAATCCGGGCTTATTTCGATGCGGGGCACACGCTGACCGAATGCAGTCGTCTATTCGGGTTTACTCTCTCCGCTTGGTACAGAGCTATCGAGCGAGGGATAATCCCGCAGCCGCCGCTGCAAAACAGGGGGCAGCGCTTTCGCTACGACTGGGCTGCGATCCAACGTTACTACGACGAAGGCCATTCATACCGGGAATGCCGAATCCGGTTCGGCTTCTATTCGAGATCTTGGGAAGACGCAGTCAGACGCGGCGCAATACAAACACGTAACAAGCGCTGGCCGATCGACCGGGTCCTGCGTGAAGCAAAGAACCCAAATCATGTTAAGAGACGCTTACTCGCAGAAGGTATACTTGAAAACTGCTGCGCTCAGTGTGGTCTCTCGTCGTGGCGAGGGAAACCCTTATCAGTTCAAATCGATCATATAAACGGAATCAACACCGATAATCGACTTGAGAATCTTCGAATGCTGTGCCCGAACTGTCATAGTCAAACAGACACGTTTGGACCGCGCAATCAGAAGCGATTTCGAAACAATCCCGGATAGTGTAACTGGTAACACGCCTGACTCTGAATCAGGAGACTCGAGGTTCGAAACCTTGTCCGGGAGCCACGGCCCCATCTGCTAGCGGCCTAGGCATCCGCCCTCTCACGGCGGCAACGCGGATTCGAATTCCGCTGGGGCTACCAAGAAAGAAAGACCCTTAGGAATAAGGGTCTTTCACTTTTGAAGACTCTCGACGATCTCTTACGGCGCAATCTCGACGTGATCTTCGTCGGAATCAATCCGTCGATTTATTCCGTTGAGCGCGGACATTATTTTGCGCGTCCGGGAAATCGATTCTGGCCGTGCCTTTCACAATCAAAGCTCAGCAGCGCCGCTCGCAAAGCGTTGCACGTCGACCTCCTCACGCCACAACACGATCGCGCGCTGCAAAAATACGGCATCGGCTTCACCGATCTCGTCAAGCGCCCAACCGCAAAAGCCAGCGATCTTTCATTGAAAGAGCTCGCCGCCGGCGTCGACGCGTTACTCGCCAAGCTCAAGAAATTCAAACCGCGCGTCGCGTGCTTTCACGGCATCACCGGCTATCGCCACGTCCACGATCTCCTCGCAGGTAAATCAACCGTCGCAAAACACGGCTTCCAACCTCTGCAGCTCGGCGAAACGCAAATATTCCTGGCACCGAACCCCAGCGGCGCCAACGCGCACTTCACGCGCGCAGATCAAGTCCGCGCGTACGATGATATCTCGAACTGGCTGCGGCGGCCTTAGGCTGTCGCGGCGACTTTCTGCTTCCAGCCTCCGATTACCGCGCCGATAATCGCGAATCCGACCACGACGTAGCCCGAGTTGATCAGCCACAACACAAACGGCGTTCCCGCATAGAGCACTTGGTTGAGCGTCTGCGTTGCAAACAGCGCGATGCCCATGAACAACGCGAAGCTCACGCCTTGCCCCAGAGTTTGATCCTCGGGATGGCGCGCCAGCGCAATACCGGTCGCGTACGCCAAGACCAAGCCCAAAAGGAATGACCACACATATGTCATTCCCGACGCCATGCCATGGTTGCCGCCCATCGCAGCGAGCCACGCCGCGCCGAATATCGTGTACCAAACCCACCCGAGGAGAAAATAAACGATCGCTGCGACCCAAACGGCAGCGTGATTGATCCGTGCGGACATCTGGAATCCCCCCATCAGTAAATGGACCGTTGGCTCCCAGATTCGGCCGAGCGAACACTATTTCCCAGAACCCGTGTTTAAGGGAAGGCAAGAACGCGGAACAAGCGAGAAAGCCGCGTTCAGTCGTCACGGCGAGGAGGACGTTGTGTCGGTCGATCCACTCAATATTGGAGCTTCGGGGCTCACTGCGTACAGCGACGCACTCGACGTCAGCGCGAACAACGTCGCCAACGTCGATAGCACCGGCTTTCAGCTTCAGAACGTCAATTTACAAAATCAAGCCGGCGGCGGTGTCACCGTCGCGACGATCACGAGCAGCTCCGCGCAAGGAAGCCTCGAGCCGAGCGATCAGAGCACGAATCTGGCGATCTCCGGCTCCGGATTCTTCGTGGAACAAGGCGGCGACGGCGAGCCTATCTACACGCGCGACGGGAACTTCTCGCTCGATGCAAACGGCACGCTCGTCGATCCTTCCACCGGTCTTGACGTCATGACCGTCACATCGACTGGCGGCGTCGCGCCGCTGCAGATTCCTCCGGGCGTGCAAAGCATTTCGTTCGGCCTGAACGGCGCCATCTACGGCGTACTCGCAGATGGCCAATTGACGTCGCTCGGAACAGTCGCGCTCGCGAGATTCAACAATGCCGGTGGCCTGCGTCGCGTCTCCGGCGGATATGAAGCCACCGCTGCAAGCGGCGTCGCGCAAGTCGGTCGCGCCGGCACCGCGGGGTTCGGAACGCTTATCTCCGGAATGGTCGAGGGTTCGAACGTCGATCTCGGCGGTGAATTCGTCAAGATGACCGCCGCGAAAACGGCGTTCGACGCGAACGCGAAGACCGTCGAGGTTGCCAGCGCGATGGACAGGACCGTCGACGGCCTTATCAGCTAGCCGGCTAGCCCGCTCAAGAAGCGGCGAATCGGCCCGAGTGATATCGCGACGAAATCGCCGTCGCTCGGTTGTCCCTCGATAACTCCGACCAGCGATCCCGTTGCTAGGTCGAGAATCGGACCGCCGACATTTCCGTCGCCGACCGGTGCATCGTGCTCGAACATCCCGTGCGGATCGTCGCTGCGGCTAATGACGCCCTCCGCAAGATGCGGCGTCCCGCTGAACTGAGCGTCACTTGCATCGAACACGACGACGCCGATATCGAGCCCCGGGAGTACTGTGCGCGCCAGACTGATCTTCGGCTCGTTAAGTCCATCGACACGCAGAAGCGCGAGATCCGAATTTGGGTCCGTCCGCACGACTGTCGCACGCGTACCTTTGGTCGCGTCCGCGAAATAGACGGTCGCTGACGTTTTCTTCTTCAGCACTTGTGCCGCGGTAAGAATGTACACCGTAGTGCCGGCTTTCGCCACCACAACGCCGCTCCCGATGCTATCCTCAACCACCACGCGCGCGATCGACGGCAACGAGCGGCGAATGAACATCATCGCCGGCGTCGGAACGTTTGAGATCGACATCGTCGCCGTTTGCTCGTCCGATGCAAACGCGAGCGTGACATGCGCTTTGGCCGCGAGCGCGACGATTGGCGCAGCGGACGCGCCGAACCACATGTTCGTCGTGGTGCGGCCACTGCTGTTCGCGATTCCGAGAACGAGATGCGTCGCTTTGTCGACGATGAGCGAACCGTCTGAGCTCACGCCGCGATTGACGGTGAAATCAAACCCGGGCGGCGATGGATGTAGGACGCGTATGACGCCCTCGTCGCTCGAGAAGTCACGTGCCCAGTCCGAATCGAGCGAGGGCGCGACATCGCCTGGTGCGCCGCCAAAATAGTAGACGCGGACATCTTCGAGCTCG
>Ga0302326_10013379_pt1 | contig 17402 bp, 17 predicted proteins | sample Palsa_T0_3_FD_202264 | JGI IMG/M metagenome (GOLD analysis project Ga0302326, IMG submission 202264) | Peat permafrost microbial communities from Stordalen Mire near Abisko, Sweden - Palsa_T0_3 | ecosystem: Environmental > Terrestrial > Soil > Palsa > Peat permafrost | place: Sweden: Abisko... | reverse complement strand
TGCTCTCCACCGCCGCCACCATCACGCTGGTCATCGCCGGAACCGGCGCCTCCACCCTGTGGTTCCTGTCCGTACTGCGCCAGCTCGGGCTCCGGCTCCGCTTCGCCCCCGCCTGAGCCCGGGGATGCCTGCTAGCCGGAGACCAGCAAGCTGAGCGTGAGCACGCTCATAACCGCAATCAGCCGATGGTGGCCGCTAGGGCCGGCCGCCGCCACTATGGGCCGACCTCGACCCGCTCGGTCCCGGGCATTGCCTCATGGCCCGTCAGCCTGGTGAAAATCGCGAACAGCGAGCCGAGAGGGAGGTCATCCGCCAGGAGCGTCTTCTCGATCCCGCCCAGTGCCCGCTGCTCGCTGGTCGGCAAGCTCATCACGCTGGCCCGGCAGGCCTGCCGCGCTGCCGTGCCGCGCGCGGGGCCGTCGCGCTGGGCTCCCCGGCGATCGACCGGTTCGCCGCGCGGCGTTCTTCCCCGGTAGTTCCGCCCCAGACGCCGTCCTGCATGGTCTCTACGGCGTAGGACAGGCAGCGTGCGTGGACGCTGCAGCGGCTGCAGACCGCCTTCGCCGCGCTGATCTGCTGCAGCGCCGGGCCCGTCGCCGCGATGGGGAAAAACAGCTCGGGATCCTCGCGCTGGCAGGCACCCCGCGACATCCAGCTAAGGGATCTCGCATGGGTATCTACCGGCAGCACGGCAAGCCCCCGGCAGGCCGGCGCCGGTGCTGGGAGCAGGCTCCCGGTAGGTCCGGGAGCAGGTCGCCGCCCATTCCAGCCCGGGGATGGACCGGGCCGCACCTGGGCGGCAGCAGCATTAGGGGCATTCCACACCTCCGGCAGCACCTGGATTGGCCACCGGGGTCTGGAGCAGCTCAAGCAACGCGATCAGGAGCGTCCGAGATGATCCAGACGATCCGCCGCGTGATGAGCGTAACGAAACCTCTGACCTGGGGCAACTATCCGTGCGGCGGCGAAGCCGGGGGCCAGGGCACTGCTGCCCGCGCGGCCCGGGAGAGCCCGCAGCGGCGGCAGGCGACCCAGGCAGACGTTAGCCACGGACGCCCGGCCACCATGCGCAGCAGCGTGAGCCGAGACCTGGCCCCACAGGACACCCGCCGAGTATCAGCCATCCGCGCATCCCGCCAGGCCCGGCCACAACCGCAATCTGGCGGGCGTCCGGAAGGACCGTGAGGCTGGCCGCCGCACGATCGCCCGGGCCCGGCAGTCGGGAGCGGTATCCGCGGTCGTCATCCGGCACCGGGATGGACGCAGAACAGGCCGATCAGGCCGTCCGGACCCATAACCCGCAGTACGGCCTCCTGCGGCGAAGCCAGCAGCCTCCACCCCTCTCACTCCGCTCAGGGCCGAAACCCTGACCGATAGCCCGGGCCGCTGCAAACCGGACTGGCCAGACCTCGGCACTCTCACGCATGACTGCCGGGTTCTTCAATTGGCAGACCTGGATCCAAGAGGAGAAGGCGGACTGTAATTTGGCGGCCGTTTCGGGTGATTGCTGTCTTCCGGCACGCAGCATTTCCTGGGTTGTCATTAGCCAGGGCCATAACCGGTCTTATCAACTGCACAGCCAGCAGCGCCGCGTCAATGGGCTGGCCTGCTGGACAGTGATGAGCAATGAATCACGGCATCCCTGGCCGGCTATGTGACGCCGACCTGCGGCAAACCCTCGAATGCGTGTCGGTCCGGCAGTCGGCTCGCCAGTGCTGGGTGCCCTGGTGGTGGTAGTGTGAGTTTGTTGCTCTGGACCCCGGCGATAGACCGTGTTCGCTGGCTGCGAATGCTGCCGAGATGGCAGGAGCAATGATGCTGGGATTCACCGCGGGAGCCGTTGCGCTTTTTCTGCTGCTGTCAGCATTTTGGTGACTAAAGGGTGAACGTGCCCCGAAGCGGTGGTGGTGGGCTGCGCGGGCATGGTGACTTTGACGCGGTCTCCGGGGATGCCTGGTGACCGTTTACCATCTGGCGTAAGCGAGCTAGCCGTTAGGCCTGGACCCTGCCCGACGGCCGGATGTGGGGGAGGGTCTGTGGCCAGCGTTGATGTCAGCATCCGGGATGCCGGAGGCCAGCCCGTTGTGGTCGTGCGCGGGGAGCTTGACCTGGCCGCGGCCCCGGGGGCCGCATCTCACCTGATCGCGGCGGTGGTGGCCTGCGGGCCCTTGGCCATCGTTGACTTGGCGGGCCTGGAGTCCCTTGGCTCCGGCGGCCTGGGGGTACTGGTGCGGCTGCTGAAATGGGCGCGGGAAGCTGGTGGTGACATGTGCCTGGCCGGCCCGCAGCTGCAGGTACGGCGCGTTCTGGGTGGCACCGGCCTGACTGACGTCTTCTCGGTGTTTCCCACCGTGGAACAGGCCGCGGGCAGCGCACGGCGCGCCCAGCCGGCCCTGCCGGCGGCGCCGCAGTCCCGCGTCGCTGTGGTGATGAGGCCGGGCGGGCGGCTGCCGCCGTACTGCGCTGCCGGCCGTCCGCCACTCTGGCGGCAGCCCGGGCACGGAACGTGCCGGGCGCGGCGCATGGTGCGTGACGCCTGCCGTCAATGGCGCCGGGGGACATGGGTGCCTGGGCAGCTACCGGGCTGTCGCAGTGGCCGGGGCCGAGCCGCCGGTGCCAGCGGAAGCTGACTTCCCGGCGGACAGCTACGACGTGTGGTGCTGGGCGGGCCGCGAGGTCCACTTCAGGATCTGGCGACGAGTTATGGTCCGTCGGCGATTGTGGGCCTGGGGAGGAAGAACCGCGGGGATTGGCAGCAGTTCAAGCAAGAGGAATAGATGACAATCCGGAGATAATTCAAAGCAGCCTGTCATGCTCTGATAGGTACTGCCCGGAATACTCGGCTAAGCCGCTCAAAGGGGGTTTAGTTGTGGCTGAGCTGACGGGGCCCGTGTCATGGTCACCTGTTCTCTGTAACAAGTTCGGCCTTGCTTAGAGAGCATTGCGGCTCGGGCCGCGGGATTGACAAGAGCGGCCACCCATGGCGACACGATCTGGCGGGCAAAGACGGAGACGGACGCTGCGACCTGCCCTATTGGACGGCAAACCGGGGATTCGGATAAGGACTGATGTGGCCCGGCGGGTTCTGTGGTTGAATTGGAAACTTGAGGCCTGGACCCCGCTTCACCGGATGTCTGCATCCAATGCCACAACCCCGGCGGAAAGCGGTAGATATGACAGTCCTCGGCAATGTCCCCGATCCGGCCCCGCCCAGAGCCGGTGCGGTAACCGGGTACGTCCCGGCGGCCTTGCCCGGAGTGCCTGGCCCGGCTGCGGCATGGCAGGCCGGCGTGCCGGGCACCCGCGCGGAAGAGCCTTTCGACCGCGTCGCGCGGCTGGCCGCGATGGTCATGGGCACGTCGCTGGCATCGGTCACGGTCGGCGGTGAGCGATCTTCTTTCCGGCGGATCTGCCCCGGCTCCCCGGACATGGGCGGCTGGCGGACTCCAGGGGACCTGGTGTTGTGCCAGCAGGTGATCGACTCCGGGGACAAGGTGCTCATCGACGACACCCGGCAGGACCCGCGGACTGCCGTCAGCCGCCCAGCCGAGCTGGCAGGCGTGATGGCCTGGGCCGGATTCCCAGTGCATGGCACGGACGGCTACGTCGTCGGCGCGCTCTGCGTAGCCGATTACCTGCCACGCCACTGGAACACGGGCGACGCCGAGGTTCTGGAGACCCTGGCCCACGTCGCCTCGGGTGAAGTCGCGCTGCAGGCCGCCGCGCAGGACGGCATTCACTGTGCCGCCCTGGCGCAGGCCCTGCAGGAGAGCCTGCTGCCACCGGACTGAGACACAGTGGGACTCCGCTGGACTCTCTTGGACTGGCTCTCCGTGCCCTCGGCGCCCTGACCTGGGCCACTCGGCATGTACGGACGGGGGGCGGACAGAACGGGGATTTCGCGCGGTGAGGAATGGGGAAATAGCAGGTCAGTGGCTATTCCGATGGGCTGGGATGGACTCACTGTAAAACCGCTCACTCTCCCAGAGGATGATCGGGCCAGACGTTGGCCGGCATCGAGTCTCGGCGAGTGGTGTCGTGAGCAATGACGAGGGCCCGCGTTGGCAATCGCCAGGCTCGGCAGCCATGTCGCGGCCATGAAACGCGAGCGCGGATGATGGGCCTGTGCGGCGGTCAGGCGGCCGCTCGCGCTGCCGCGCTCGCCGCGGCGTCGTCCCGGGACGTGGTCAGCCTCCAGGTGGCCAGAACGACGCAAAAGGCGTGTGGTTCGAATTCCCTTTCCAGGTTCTGGAGTGCCTGCTCAGGAGGTCATTCCCAGGTCCACCCGGGCGGGCCGGAAGATCATCTGACCGTCAGTTGACCGTCGGCCTGGACGCCACCCGCCGGCAGCGAGCGTCACGGGCCGAGCCTGAACAGCATGCTGGATGCCCGTGACTGCGGTCGTTCGCTGAGGCCGACTCGCCGGGGGCCGCATCGTGCAGGCCGGCCGCGCTTTTTGACCGCCGCAGGCCGCGGCGGGAGCCGCGGCGGTCGCTGCCGCTGACCCCGGTGGGCGCGCCGCAGGCCAGGCATCCGGCTGCTACCTGGGCCTCATCCGGAGCAGTTCGCCCTTGCATGGGACCCGGCGACGCCTGGCCGATGCGATGATCATTACCTGTATCGGCATCCTGATCCCGTTCGCCCTGCGCTATCACCTCTGGTGGCTGGTGGGCAGCAGCAATTCCGCGGCTGGCCTGGCTCAGCTCGTGCAGCTCCTCGCCCTCTCCGCGGTCGCCATCTCCGCTGCTGCTTATGCTGCCAAAGCCATGCTGCACCTGCACCGCGAGCCGCTCAGCCCGGAAGGCTGAGCCGGAGTCGGCTGCTCGGCCGCATCCAGGTGGCCACGGTCTGGGTCGCTGGCGGGGCACCATCGCTACCGCGGCCCGGCAGAGGCCGGGGTGCTGGGTCAGCATCGCGCCCATGAGCAGGCCGCCGTTTGAGCCGCCGAGGATCGCCAGCCGCTTGCTGGTTGTCAGGTGCGACTCGATCAGGAAGCGGGCGCAGGCGGCAAAGTCATCGAAGACGTTCTGCTTGGCCGCGAGCCGTCCGGCGTGGTGCCAGTCCTCGCCGTATTTCCCCGCCGCCCCTGGTGTGTGCGACCGCGAGTACTCCACCCTGCTCCAGCCATGGCAGCCAGCCTGGGTCGAACCGGGGCTTGAGGGAGATGCCGAAGCCGCCGTAGCCGGTGAGCAACGCGGGCGCGGTGCCGTCGTGGAGTGTTCCGCGCGGGGCGATCAGGGTCACCTGCACCAGCGTGCCGCCGGCACGTTGTACAGCAGGTTCGTCGGCGTGACCGCCGGGCTGGGCGTGCCTAGGACGCTGACCTGAAATGGCAGCAGCAGCACCGCGCCCGAGATTCCCGCAGGCGTCGCCAGCACCGCGATTGCGAAGGCGGCCGCCAGTGCGACGGCTTCGGTCCAGCCCGCGCCCAGCACCCGGGCACGGTAGCGAGCTTTCCCCCGGTGATCGGGCCGATGCCCGGCTAATTGCGCAGGGCAACCGAGCGTCGCGTTGCCGGGCGCGGTCCAGTCACGACGCGGGACTAGCTGCCCGGAGCCAGGCCTGGCCGCCCATCTGGACGGCTTCCCACGGGCTGCCCAGGGGTGGCGTGTAGGAGAGGTCGAGGTCGCTGAGGGCGTCGATGGTCATGCCGTGGAAGATCGCGGTGGCGGCGATGTCGATGCGCTTGGCGATCTCGGCGTGCCGGTGCCCGAAGAGCTGCATGCCCAGGAGCTGGCCGGTGACGCGGTCGCCGGTGACGCGCATCGTGATGCGGTGGCTGCCGGGGTAGTAGGCCTTGTGGTCGTCGGCCTGCGATTCGACGGTGACCGGGTCGAACCCGGCGGCCGTGGCCTCGTCGGCGCGCAGGCCGGTGCGCGCGGCGGCCTGTTCGAAGATCTTCACGACCTGGGTGCCGAGGCTGCCCGCGAATTCCCGGTTCCCGCCGAGGGCGTTCTCCCCGGCGACCCGGCCCTGCTTGTGGGCGGTCGTGCCGAGCGGCAGGTAGCTGTCGCCGAGCAGCCGGTGCCAGGTGGTGACGCAGTCCCCGGCGGCGAGCACGCCGGGGAGACTGGTGCGCATGCCGCGGTCGACGGCGATGGCGCCTTTGGTGGCGAGGGTGGCCCCGGCGTCGGCGGCCAGGGTGGTGTCGGGGCGGACGCCGACGACGACCAGGACCATGTCGGCCAGCCGGGTCACCGCCTCGCCGTCAGCAGCGGTGGCGTCGACCTGGAGCCGTCCGGCCTGTCCGGATGAGGCGCGGCTGACCTGCCGCACGGTGGTGCCGGTCAGGACCTCGACGCCACGGGCGACGAGCTGGGCGCGGACGAGCCCGCCGAGGCTGGGGTCGACGGTGGGCAGTACCTCGGGGAGCTGTTCCATCTGGATGACCGAGAGGCTTCGGGTGGTCAGGGCCTCGGCCATCTCCAGGCCGATGTAGCCCGCGCCGACGATGACCGCGGAGGCCGGTGCCGCCTGGCCGAGGGTGCGCATGACGGCGAACGTGTCGCCCATGGAGTGCAGCAGGTGCACGCCGTCATCAGCGCCCAGCGCTCCAGGCCCGGCCAGGCCCGCGATCGGCGGCCGGACGGGCACGGCGCCGGTGCCGACGATGAGCTTGTCGTAGGCGAGCAGTTCCTCGGTGCCGTCCGCGGCGGTGACCAGGACCTTGCGCCCGGGAACGTCAATCTGGCGTGCCGTGGTGTCTAGCCGCAGGCGCATGCCGCTGGCTTCTAGGTCGGCGGTGGTGCGGTGGGCGAGGTGGCGCCAGTCGGTGACGTCGCCCGAGACGTAGTAAGGGATACCGCAGATCGAGAAGTTCGGGTAGGCGTCGGCGACGACCACGCTCACGTCGGCGGACGGGTCGAGCTCGCGGGCGCGCAGGGCGGCGCTGATCCCGGCGTCGCTCCCGCCGATCATGACCAGGTGCATGGTTACTCCCTTCGGCTAGCTCTCAGCGGAGCGGGCAGCCGCCCGGCCAGCAGGGACACCGGCGCCGTCTGCCGCCTGGCCAGGTAGCTCCGCGGCGTGGTCCTGGTGGTGGGGGACGGCGATGCTGGCCGCCCCGGCGGGGGTGCATGGGGATACAGCGCCCAGATGACGGCGACGGCCAGGGCGCCGCCGATGACCTGGGCGGCGAGGAAGCCGGGCACGGAGGCCGGGGCGATCCCGGCGAAGGTGGCCGAGAACATCCGGCCGATGGTGATGGCCGGGTTCGCGAAGCTGGCCGAGGAGGTGAAGAAGTACGCCGCGCCGATATAGGCACCCACCGCCGCCGGGGCCGTGCGGCTGCGGCCTGAGCGGGCCAGCGCGAAGATGACCAGGAGCAGGCCGAGGGTGGCGACGATTTCGGACAGGAAGTGCCCAGGCGAGGCCCGGTGCTTGGCGGAGATGCTGACCGCTGCGCCGGAGAACATCAGGTTCGCGATCACGGCGCCGCCTATGCACCCCGCCACCTGGGCCGGGAGGTACGCTGCGGCGTCCTGCCAGCTCAGGCCGCCGAACACGGCATCGGCCAGGGACACGACTGGGTTGAAGTGGCCGCCGGAGACCGGGCCGAACATCAAGATGATGGCGAACAGCCCGGCCGCGGTCGCTGCCGCGTTCTCCAGCAGTTCCAGCCCGGCGGCGCCGGGTGACAGGCGCTGGGCGGCGATACCCGAGCCGATCACCACGGCCGCCAGGAACGCGCTGCCCAGCAACTCGGCGAGCAGCCGCCGCCACAGCGCCACGTCACTCATTCCGGGACCAGTCCGGCCCCGGTGCTTAGCAGCACGGTGTGGCAGTGCTGGCCGGGTCGCCCGACTGCTCAGTGCCGCCGCAGCACACCGCGGCCGGGGAGCCCCACCGGGCCGCTGCTGCTGCGGCGTCGTCGCCGTAGTAGGTCGGGCTGTCGGCCAGGACCGTGTAGATCTCCCACGACTCACCGTTAGGCGTTCCCTCGACCCAGAACTTGTCCTGCCTGGCGTAGCAGCAGGTCGTGTCGCGCTCATCGGTCGACGCCAGCCCGGCCTCGGCCAGCCTGGTCTGCTCCGCGTCGACGGTGTCAATGTCGGGCACCTCGATGCCGAGGTGGTTGAGGCTGCCGCCCTGGCCGGGGTTTTCCAGCAGCACGAGCTTGAGCGGCGGCTCGGCGATGGCGAAGTTCGCGTAGCCGGGACGGCGCTTGGCCGGCCCGGCGCCGAACAGCTTGCTGTAGAAGGCCACGGCCTCGTCGATGTCGTTGACGTTCAGGGCGAGCTGGAGACGGGACATGGGAACCTCCAGGGCAATACATTGATGTGTGTCTATGTCCGATCGGGACCGAGCTTGGCATAGGACATCAGCGTCTGTCAATATAGACGTATGTCGATTCCCTTGGCGGTCCTCACCCCGGCGGACACCGCGGCGTGCTGCTCGCCGCTGACCTCGCAGCCGCTGACTGCCGAGCAGGCCGGGCAGGTCGCCCCGCTGCTCAAGGCCCTGGCCGACCCGGTCCGCCTGCGGCTGATGTCGCTGGTGGCCTCGCACGAGGGCGGGGAGGCCTGCATCTGCGACCTGAACGACGCGTTCGACTTGTCTCAGCCGACGATCAGCCACCATATGAAGGTGCTGCACGACGCCGGGCTCGTGGACCGCGACAAGCGCGGCGTCTGGGTCTACTACCGGGTCCGCACCCAGGCCCTGGCCAGCCTCGGCGCCCTGATCGGCAGCCCGCCCGCATAACCCGGAGGCACCATCCCATGACCAGCCCAGACGAGCTAGCCGAGGTCCGCGAGCGGGTCCGCGCCCGGTACGCCGGGGCAGCCGCTGCCGTCATGACCGGAGGCATCCCGGGCTGCGGGCAGTCTTGCTCTGACGAGGACGGGACCGGCGCCGGGCAGTATTCCGGGACCGAGCAGGCGGAAGTCCCCGGGCAGGCCGTCACCGCCAGCCTGGGCTGCGGTAACCCCGTGGCCGTCGCAGATCTGCGAGACGGGGAGACGGTCCTGGACCTGGGATCGGGCGGCGGCCTGGACGTGCTGCTCTCAGCCCGCCGCGTCGGCCCAGCCGGGAAGGCATACGGCCTGGACATGACCGATGAAATGCTCAGCCTGGCCCGGGCCAACGCCCGCCAGGCAGGAGCCGCGAACGCCGAGTTCCTCATGGGCCACATCGAGGCCATCCCGCTGCCCGGCCAGTCAGTGGACGTGATCATCTCCAACTGCGTGATCAACCTGTCCGGGAACAAGGCCGCCGTCTTCGCCGAGAGCTTCCGTGTCCTGCGGCCCGGCGGCCGGTTCGGCGTATCCGACATCCTCGCCGAAGACCACCTCACCGCCGCTGAACGGATCGAGCGCGGCCGCCCCGTCGGCTGCATCGCCGGAGCCCTATCCTTCACCGAGTACCGCGACGGCCTGGCCCAGGCCGGTTTTACCGGCATCACCATCACCCCGGCCCAACAGGTCGCCGACGGCCTGCACTCAGCGATCATCCGCGCTGTTCGGCCATAAGCATCCAGATCCAGCCCATGACCGGCGAGCGCCGCGCCCGGCTGCTGCGCCGCGGGTTCGCGCTGGAGTACGCCACGCTGGCTTGGAACGTGGCGGGCGTGGTGATACTCGCGCTCAGCGCGGTAGCCGCCCGGTCGGTGGCGCTCGCCGGATTCGGCCTGGACTCCCTGATCGAGATCGGCGCGTCCGCCGTGGTGGTCTGGGAATTGTCCGGGACCGGGGAGGCCCGCCAGCGTCGCGCTCTCCGGCTCATCGCCTGCGGCTTCGCGGCTCTGGCCGTGTATCTGCTCATCCAGTCGACATGGGCGCTGCTCTCGGGTCACCGGGCAGGTCACAGTTCCGCTGGGATGGCCTGGACCGCGATCACTGCCGTGGCCATGTTCGGCCTGGCTGCGGGGAAGAGCCGGACCGGCAGGGCCCTCGGCAGCCCGGTCCTGCGCACCGAAGGGCGCGTCACTCTCATCGACGGCATCCTCGCCACGGCGGTCCTGGCTGGCCTTGTGCTGAACGCCGCCGCCGGGTGGTGGCAGGCGGACCCGCTGGCCGGATACGTCCTCGTCATCTACGCGGCCCGCGAAACGGGCAGCATCCTCACGGGCCAGCACTGACCAGAGCGGCAGCACCCCGTGCCCGTGGCGTGCGACCGCATGGTGATCAGCGGTCAGTCACGGTCGCGTCTGCAGGCTCGGCGCTGATGACGCCGGGCGCTGACCCGGATACCCGCCAGGGGTACCGGGCGGGTGCCGGCAGGCCCACCGCAAGGCAGGCCGGTGACGGGGAGCCGGTGCCGCCCGCGCCGTGACCTCCCGCGCGGATCGGCGCAGCCGGCCCGCGCATGACCGGTATCAGTCGTCGCAGGCCAGCTCGCCGTGCCAGGCTTCGCGGCCCTCGCGTACGGCGAACCAGGCGACGGCCAGGGCGGCGATCGGGTCGGCCTGCCACCAGCCGAACGCTGCGAACAGGATGAGCCCGGCGAGGGTCGTGGCGGCTAGCGTGGCGCACAGAATGGTCTCGGCGGCGTCGGCCAGGAGGAGCGGGTTGCGCAGCGCTGTGCCGACGCGCCGCTTACGCCAGCCCAGCAGCGGCATGACTAGCAGTGAGGCCACGGTCAGGCCGATGCCGGCCGGTGATCGCTCTGGATGCGAGCGGGTGGCGAGGTCGATGACTGAGCCGACCAGCACGTAGGCGGCCAGGACGAAGAACGTGACGGCGATGATCCGCAGCACCCGCCGCTCGGCTTGCTCGTTAGCGTGGCCGCCGCGCAGCCCGGCGCGCAGGCGGCCCAGGACCAGGGTGGCGGAGACCAGCTCGATGACCGAGTCGAAGCCGAAGCTGGTCAGGGCCAGCGATCCGGCGACGATGCCTGCCGTGACGGCCACGCCCGCCTCGATCAGCATCCACCCGATCGAGAACTGCTCCAGGCGGACGGCCCGCCGGTGCAGGCCAGGCAGGGGCCCGGCGCCCGGCCTGCCCGCGATCCCTGTCACTGCGTTCCACCGTCGATGGTCAGCAGCTCCTCGGGTGCGTGATCGACTTGCAGGGTCGTGTGGTCGAGGGCGAACCGCTCGCACAGAAGCTGCTCCAGCTCGCGGCGGACCTGGTGGCAGTCGGCCGGGGGCCGGACCAGCACGTGCGCGGACAGCGCGGGGAAGCCGCTGGTGATCAGCCAGACGTGCACGTCGTGGACCGAGGCCACGCCCGGCTGGCCGGTGATGGCCGTGATGATCGCACCGGGCGCATACCCCTCGGGTGCGGCCTCCAGCAGGATCTGGCCGGTCTCGGCCAGCAGGCCCCAGGCGGCATGCAGCATGAGGGCGACGACGATCAGGGACGCGATCGCGTCGGCCCGCTCGAAGCCCGTGATGATGATCACGATCCCGGCGGCCAGGGTGGCGATGAACCCGTACAGGTCGGTGACGATGTGCGCGAAGGCGCCCTTGACGTTGATCGAGCTGCGGTTGGCCCGGGCCAGGACCCAGGTAGCGGCCACGTTCACGGCCACGCCCACGGCCGCGACGGCCACCACGATGCCGCCAGTGACTGGGAGCGGGTGAGTCAGGCGGCTGACCGCCTCGAAGGCGACGAGGGCGCTGATGACCAGCAGCGTGATGCCGTTGGCCTGGGCCGACAGCACCTCGGCGCGCTTGAACCCGAACGTCCACACCCCGGACGCGGGCCGCCGGGCCAGGCGGATCGCCAGGAGACTGGCGCCGAGCGCGCCTGCATCGGTCAGCATGTGCCCGGCATCGGCCAGCAGCGCCAGGGAATGGCCGACGAAGGCCATGATGACCTCGAAGACCAGGAAGCCCGTGATCAGCGCGAGCGCGATGGTGATCAGACGCCCGTCGGAGCTGGCGGTGACGCCGTGGCCGTGTTCGTGCTCGCCCGCCTCACTGGGATGGTCGTGCTGGTCATGCTGGTGCGGGGCTGACTCCGGGTGCTCGCCATCGCAGCCGGTCATCTCTCGTCCCGCTCGGGATGCAGCGCCAGCGTGTGCGCAGTGTGGGTCAGGGCGAGGTCCAGGAGCATCCGCACGTGGGCGTCCTCCAGGCGGTAGTACATCATCCGGCCCTGGCGGCGGGGCGAGGACACGATGCGGTGCGCCCGCAGCCAGCGCACCGCATGGCTGGCCGCCGATTCGCTCATCCCGGTCACCGCGGCCAGGTCGCAGACGCACATCTCACCGCCCGTCAGCAGCGCCACCAGCAGCCGCAGCCGGTTCGGGTCACCCAGCAGCGCGAAGACATCCGCGGCCTGCTCCACGTCCTCATCCGAGGGCATCATCTCCTGCACGGCGGCAACCCGCTCGCGGTCCACCATCCGGACAGTGCACGCATCGAGGCTCGCCACGACATCGGAACGATCGCTCATACGTGCCACCATACCGCCGCCGCAGGAAGTCCGGCGGGACAGCTGGCAGCCGCGGCGCACTGCGCGATTTTGCTGGCCAGGCGGACCGCAGTCATCATGGCGGCATGCATAAAACCGCAGGCCTGCGTGACCCCGCCGCCGCGTTTCCCCTCCCGGGCACCCGGGATGACGTGCAGGAACGCCGGGAGGCCAACCGGGCGATCGCGGTCAGCGCGATCGGGCTGGCTGCGACCGGCATCGCAGAATTGCTGCTGGCCGTCCTGACCGGCTCGGTCGGGCTGCTCGGCGACGCGATCCACAACCTGTCCGACGTGTCCACCAGCGCCGTAGTGTTCCTCGGGTTCCGGCTCTCGCGGAAAGGGCCGACGGAGCAGTACCCCTACGGCCTGGACCGCGCCGAGGACCTGGCCGGAATCGGGATCGCCGTCGTCATCTGGGCCAGCGCGGCGTTCGCCGGGTACGAGAGCATCCGCAAGCTCCTCGGCCACGGCACCACCAGCCACCTCGCCCTCGGCATCGCGGGAGCGGCCCTGGGCATCGCCGGGAACCAGGTCGTCGCCCGGTACAAGCTCGTCGTGGGCCGGCGCATCAACTCCGCGACACTTGTCGCGGATGCCCGGCACTCCTGGCTTGACGCGCTGTCCTCAGCGGGTGCCCTGGCCGGGCTGGTCGCGGTCGCGCTGGGCTTCCGGCTGGGCGACCCGATCGCGGGCCTCGCGGTGACCTTGTTCATCTGCCACGTCGGTTACGAGGTCACCAAGGACGTTGTGCACCGCCTGGCCGACGGCGTTGACCCCGCCATCATCACCTCTGCCGAGGCGGCAGCCGGATCGGTCGACGGAGTGATCCACGCCCACGCGCGGGCCCGGTGGACCGGCCGGACGCTGCGGGTGGAAATCGAGGGCTGGGTCGATCCTGGGCTCACGGTCAGCGGCGCTGACGCACTGGGGCGGCAGGTCGCCCTGGCCGTCGCGGCGCAGCTTCCCGAGGCAGGCAGTTTTACCTGGACCGCGCGGGCAGCTCCCGCCTGAGCAGGGCTGTTCAGGACTGGCCGGGACCGGGCCCGGTCCCGGGCGATGATCGGCCAGGACATCATGCCGGTCGCTGTCGCCCGCTGGGGAGTCGGTGTGGACGAGCGTGGCGGACAGCCGGGGATCGCGCGCAGCAGGGCGTGCTCGGCGCTGATCTTGACCTCGTGCGCCTACGCGGCGGTGACTTGCCGCGCGCGCTGGCTCTGGCAGCAGGCCGTCAGCATCCGTCGGCGGGCAGGCCGTTGTACATCAAGGCTGTCGCCGGGGTCCTTACCTTCGCCGCGACGATCACCGGTACGTACCTGGCGTACCTGGCCATCAAAGGCCCACAGGAGACTACCGCCAACTGGGTGCGCCAAGCCAACGCCGCCTGCGACGAAGACATCGGTCCCGTGTAAATGTCCATTTACGATGAGATGGTCCCCTCTGCTGTCGGCCAGGGCAATTCCCCCGCCCAACCGTCCCTTGTTGGCAAGGTCAGTGCCCTGATCGCCTTTGAGGGCAGCTTCAGCAAACTAGTCGGCGACCTGGCCGCCCAGCCAACCCCGAAGGACAATCGCGCTCCTGAGGTCCAAACTGTTCTCAGCAGCGGAAACGCGTTTGCCGACAGCCTGAGCAGCTCCTCAACCGTCATGCAGACGATCGTGGAGCAACCGTCCGCGTCCGCCACGTCCCAGCAGCTCACCGAGCTGAGCAACGCACAGAAGCACTTCCTGATCGCCAACGTCGCCTGGAAAAAAGCGATCGAGGCGCTCGGCCTCACCCGGTGCCCGGGCTGGGGCCCCATTCAGACCATCACGCCGACCCCGCCAGCAACCTTGCCCAGCACCCCCACGCCGAGCCCGACAACTGCGCTCACCGGCGGCGAGCAGCAGCTGATCAACTCGCTGGACCCGAACGACCTGACTGGCTGCACTGGTCGGCCCGACTTGGAGGGCGGGTCCATCGTCGCGGCCGTCAGCTGTAATACCGTCGAGGCGGGGCCGACGACGCAACCTCTGGTCTTGCAATTCTCGGATCTCGGCTCCGCACAGCCGTGGTTCAGCGATATCACGGCCGGCTATGTCTATAAGGGTGACTGCGCCGATGGCTACATTGGCGCGTGGACCTACAATAACCTCCCTGCTGGGACGCTTGGCTGCGCTTATACGGGTGACGGCAGCTTCCAGATGGATTGGACCATTAACAGCGCTCTAATTGGCGTTACCGCCGTGGGCTCTGACGGCCCGGCTGTGTACGCGTGGTGGACGAAATCTGCCTATGTCATCTCTAGCCCGGGCTGACCCAGACGGGCAAGGCCCCCACGTGAAGCGGCTCACGGTGGCCGATCACCTCGGCAACGTTATTCCTGGCCTATGGCAAGGACTGAACGCCCGAGCTCTCCTGAGATCGCCAAAGGCACCGAAAAGCTGATTGCCTAGCAGAAGCGCGCGCTCCGCCCAGTCCCGTTCGCGGCATCCGCTCATAGCTTCCGAGGGAGTGTGGGCGAAGCAGCGCCGGGCCTGTTGCCGTGGAAGGCGGTCGGCTGTTGTTTCGCTGGCGGGTGCCGGTGTCATGGGCTGACTGGGTATCAGCGTGGGCTCGGCTGGCTCTGCTGCCGTTTCGCTGGCTCGCGAGAGGGTCGCAGACTCATGGCTGGGGCGATCTGGCAGCGCGAGGCGGGAATGCTGGCGGCCGGTGGCCGGGGGAGACATCGTCGGACTCCTACTTCGATGAGATCCCCGACGATGAGGTTGACCGGCGTTCCGCACCGGAGAGCACGCCGGTCATCTTGGAGCGGATTCCTCGCAGCGGCCCAGCATCGCCGCGGCGCCGGATGGCAGGACAATGGCTGAGCAGGGGCCCGCAGGCGTTTGCGTCAGGCGCTCAGGGGCGTCCACACTGCTGAAGTGGACCATTTCGTCGGCCGGACGGGTGAGCTGGCGGTTCTCGACGTCGAGATGCAGGCTGTGCGGGGCAGCCGACCCCGGGTGGTGCTGGTCGAGGGTGAGGCGGGGATCGGAAAGTCCAGCATGATCTCGCGCTTCGTCTCCGAGCACCCGGACGTTTGCCTACTGCGGGCCGTCGCCGACGAGGCAGAGATGCTGCTGCCCTGGGGGGTCATCGACCAGCTCCTGGCCGGCACCGGCCCGGCGCCCGGCAGCGAATCCGCGCAGGCCGGGGCGGCTCGGCGGAAAGACGCCGACCCGTTGGCCGTCGGCGCGCAGCTGGTGGAAGTTCTCGGCGACCTGCAAGGCGGTGACAGGGTCGTCGTCGTGGTGGTCGACGACCTGCACTGGAGCGATCAGCCCTCGGCCCAGGCCCTCCTGTTCGCCCTGCGGCGGATGCAGGCCGACCGGGTACTGGGACTGGTGTCCGCCCGCCCAGGTGAGCTGAGCCGCCTGGGCGAGGCATGGAGCCGCTTCGCCGGAGGCGACGACCGGGCCACCCGCCTGCGCCTGAACGGCCTGGGGGCACGGGAGCTGGTGGCCATGGCCCGGACACTCGGCGTCGGTGACCTGTCCGGCCGGGCGGTGGCCCAGCTCTTGGACCACACCGGCGGCAACTCGCTGCACTGCCGGGCCTTGCTCGAAGAGCTGGGCCCGGGTGGCCTGGCGCGAGCCGGCGGCGAACTGCCCGCGCCGCGCGCCCTGGCCGCAGTGGTCCTCGCGCGACTGGAGGCCCTGCCCGGGCCGGCCCGGAGACTGGTCACGGCTGCTGCCGTCCTGGGCCGCCATTGCCCGCTGGCCGCCGCCACCACACTGGCCGGCCTGGCCGACCCGCTCACCGCCCTGGATGAGGCCGTCGCCGCCGGCCTGGTCACCGAGGAGCGGGCGGGCTCAGCCGCTGACATCGCTTTCGCCCACCCGCTGGTGCATGCCGCTGTCAGAGACAGTCTCGGTCCGGCCGAGCGCCACCGGCTGCACCGGGACGCGGTCACCCTGGTCCCCGCCCCCGCCGCCCTCACTCACCGGGTGGCCGCCGCCGTCGGGCCCGATGACACTCTGGCTCGCGACCTGGAAAAGGCGGCGCGGGAGGCGGCGCGGGAGGGCATGGCGGCCCAGGCGGCGACGTGGCTGGCCCAGGCATCGGCGGCCAGCACGGCTCGCGCCGATCAGGAGCGGCTGCTCCTCGATGCGGTGGCTGAACTGCTGGGCAGCGCCGACGTGCCCGGTGCGCTGGCCCTGTGGCCTGCGGTGGCCCAGTTCGGTCCCAGCGCCCGGCGCAGCGGTCTGCTCGGCCACCTCGACCTGCTCTGCGGACGGGGAGCGGTGACCGAGGCTCACCTGCTCGAGGCTTGGCGGGCCCACGACCCCGACACCGAGCCGACGGTGGGAGCGGCCGCAGCCACCTCCCTGTCCGCCTACCTCTCCACCGCCGGACGGCTGGAGGAGGCCATCACCTGGGGTGAGCGGGCCGTCGAAGCCAGCGGTGATGACCTGACCGCCCGCCTTCAGGCCCTGATGCCGGTCGCCCTGACGCTGACTCTCGCCGGGCGCGGTCCCGAAGGACTGGCCCGGCTCGACGCCCTGCCCGCCGTGGCCGCCGACGTACCGCTGGAGCACACCGGCGCTCTTGTCACCCGGGGCAGGTGCCGGACGATCACCGATGACCCGGTCGGGGCCATGACTGACCTGTCGGTGAGCCTCGCCCGGCTGCGGGCCGGGGTGAGTCTGCGCTACCCCGGCCAGTGCCTGACCTTCCTCTCCGCTACCGAGTACGCCCTCGGCGCCTGGGACGACGCCCTCACCCACTCCGAGCTGGCCGTTTCCCTGGCCCACGACAATGACCGGACATGGGCGCTTGCCTTCGCGCACGCCCATGCCGCCATGGTCCCCGCCGACCGTGGCGACTGGCAGGTGGCCGCCGCTCACGTCGAGGCTTCGCGGGCCGCGGCTCCCGGGGCGGGGATCGCGGTCACCCACGCGGCCTGGGCCGGCGCCGAGCTGGCCCTGGCCCGGGGGGACCTGCAAGGAGTGCTGGCGGCCACGTCAGCCGTGCGGGCACTCGGCCGGGATGAGGTCTTCGGCCTGCCGGGCTGGGCAGACTG
>Ga0302326_10013378_pt1 | contig 17402 bp, 15 predicted proteins | sample Palsa_T0_3_FD_202264 | JGI IMG/M metagenome (GOLD analysis project Ga0302326, IMG submission 202264) | Peat permafrost microbial communities from Stordalen Mire near Abisko, Sweden - Palsa_T0_3 | ecosystem: Environmental > Terrestrial > Soil > Palsa > Peat permafrost | place: Sweden: Abisko... | reverse complement strand
CGTCGTCCGAAAACTGCCCGGTAGTTTCACCCCCGTTTATCCTCCTCTTTTTTCTATTTGTCTCTGGACGACCAAACCAAGCCGTACTACCGTCGAACTAACAAACCGCGCCCAGGCTCCGCCCAATAGCGTCGTTCGTGATGAAGCGGGGTTGCGCGCGGCAAAAGACAACTGCCTCGTTGACAAATCGCCGAGGACCCCTAAGTGATTGATGGGGGCGGGAAATCGAAAGATTTGGCCATCTTGATAAAACAAAGGACTTAGCCGCCACCAGGACGGAAACAGTGCGTTTCTGAAACCCAACCCAACCAGGGCTGGCCCCCTGGCACGCTCCAAGGAGCGGACCAACGGAAAGCACGCACAGCACGCATGACGGCTTGAACGGATTGCCGGCGCCCCCGCGTCAAAAAAATTCTCCTCACCTGTCGTCTTTCGCCTGCGGTTTTCGATTTCCTAAGTAAGAGCAAAATTGGGGGCCTCCTGAGCGAACTTCTCAATGCCCGACATTCGTTGCTCCAACTTTGAAGAGCTGGCGCTCGAACGCCGGCGATGGAGGATCTTATGTCCCGCACTTACTCAACCGCAAAGCTCAGTCTTGCGATCTGGTTCTCGGCGTTGGCCTTCGGTGCCCAGCAGATGAGCGCCGCGAATGCCACCTACGTGGTAGGAACCTGCAAGGGCGGTACTCACTTCTCAACCATTCAATCTGCCCTCGATGCCTCTCCGGCTCCCAACACGGTGGAGGTCTGCCCCGGGCAATACGCCGAGCAGGTCACGATTACTAAGCCGGTCACGCTCGAAGGCATCGCGGCCAGTAATGGAGACCTGGCGCAAATCATTCTTCCTAACAACTTCGCGATCAACGCAACTCTCAGGGACGTGGATGGCGACCTCCTTCCCGCAGTTGCACAGGTTTACGTCAACAACGTGAGCGGCGGCGCTGTAAACCTGAAAAACCTTGAAGTGAACGGCGAGGGCTTCGGGATGAATTCGACCTATTTTGTCGGGATTTTCTACGAGGCGTCTTCGGGAACGATTGATCAGGTAATCACTTCCTTCCAGACTGGCGCCGACACCGGGGCAACCGTCGTCTCGGGCTTTGGAATGTTTATCCAGGGTGGCAGTTCCAAACCATCGGTCACCGTGGAGAACTCTAGTATCCACGACTTCAATGTGGGCGGCATCTATGCGGTCGGCGTGACAACGGCCCCCGATCTCAAGGTGACCATCGAGAACAATAACTTTTCTACCCCGCACAGCAATACTGCCCTCACTGTGGAGCAGGGCACCGATCCCACGGTCAGCGGGAATATCGTAAACGGCGGCTTCTTCGGAATCAATGTGGATGCGTCGACGGGGTCGATCACGGGCAACACGGTCCTCGGCAGTAGCGTTGGAATCGCATTAACTGCCGATGGCGCGTCAGTGAAATCAAACAAAATCTTTAACACCATCGATGACGGTATCTATGTAGGGTCGGAGCTCTCTCTCAAAACTTCGGTGATCGAGGACAACACAATCATGACCGTAATCCAGCCCGGCTCACTTGACGTTACCGGGACGGGAATCGAGCTCAGCTGCGACAAGGTAGCTTCCGGCCATGTGAAGTCGAACACGCTTATGGATTCGCTGTATGGATATGCGGATGCGCCTGCCGGATTCACTGGGAGTAACACGTATGCCGGCGTGGTCACCCCGGTCACGACTTGCGCCAACAATGCTCCTTCCGAGAAAGCGAGTCTCGCGGCTCGCGTGAAGTCGCTGGGCCAATTGCGGGTCCAATGACGGCTGATCTCCGATAGGGCGCGGCGAAATCAAGCCGCGCCTTATCCTCCTCGTAAGCTCGTTGCTTAACACGCACGCTCCGGCGGGGACGATCAATGCAAAAGAAGATTGAGGAGTAGCTCGGTTTAACTTTTCGGAGGATCTGACTGGGCCAGTTGCGTTGAGGGCGGCGCGACCATGACAGGTAGCCTGGGCGACAATGAGCAGATCTTAGTTGCGATTGACTCCGGAGTCTATAACGCTCGTAAAGCGACCTGTGGGACATATTGCCAGACATGGAATGGGCGTAGCGCGCTCCTTTACGTACCAGGTATACGACCAAACAGGAGCGGCCATAACGGACGCCTTTTCAATCTGGGATTCGATCGCGATCACATCTCCGAACGACTTGGCTGCAGGAGGGTTGGTGACGACGGGTAGCCCGGCAAATACCGGACCGTGCAACGTCTCGACCGGGTCGAAAGGACAGTTCGAGGAACATGCGCTCTCTGCCTGTTCGACGGTTTGCAGATCGAATAATGCGTGCATTACGGGTGGGCCGACAAATGCCAACCAAACCTGGCACATTGGAATCTGGCCGATCGTCCAGAGTATCAGCTACTACTGTAGCAAAGGATTGGTTAATGGTAATTGAGGCTTTCCATGCTTAAATATGTCCTGTTAGTTGCTTGTCTGGGGATCTGCACGATGTCCTCAGCCCAGGAATCTCCTTCAGCGGGCCAACTGGATGCAAAGCTCCACGCTGCCGTGCCTGAATATAACGTGACTGGCGATACCTTCATAGCTGCTCTGCTGCGCGTAGCGGATGAATTCAAGATTCCGCTGGGAGTCGAGTGGATTGCGACTCCTTCTGCCCTGGAAAAGCTTTCTTTGTCCTGGCACGATACTTCAGTGATGAACATTGTCGAGTCCATCGCACATAGCCAACCAGGGTATGAGGTGCGGGTCGACGGGAGCGTCTTACATGTAACCAGCACCGCGATTCCGCATGCCCAGGATTTCCTCAACCTCAAAGTTCATTCTTTTGATGTACAGGAGCAGGTTGTACAGGTAGTTGAACGCCAACTCAGAGGCGCCATTGTAGCCACGGTAGCACCGCAAAAAGTTGGCGGAATTCTGGGCAGCCTGGCAACCAGCCCAGATGAGCCAACAATCAGTATCAAACGCGAGGATACATCTGTACGCGAGATTTTGGACGGCCTCATAGCTGTTTCCCGAAAGAAGATTTGGGTCGTGACCTTTGTAGATAGTTTCATTTTGACGACGACGGGCTTCCGCCGAACCATGACGCTTTGGAATAATGCCCCTGTTCCTGGTTCTGAGCAGCCATTGTGGGATGTGTTCAGTTGGGATGAGCCGCTTCCTGCTGCTCTGAATGCGAACTGAGAACAGATGAGCGCAAACACGAGCATAGTGCCGTCTCCAAACGGCCCACCAAAGGTAATCGACCGGTTGCGATCCAAGGCCTACCTGGAAATCCTACTACTGTCTGCATTGCTGTTGTCATCGAGTGTGACGGTCCGGGCCCAGACAGGGAGTAAGCAGGAAGAACTCCAACGGAACGTCGAAACCTTAGAAAATGATGTCGGTACGCTGGGCCGGGAGCTCCAGGAACTTGGAGACCGCGTGAGCGCATTGGAAGCTGTGAATAAGAGCAAAGACCTGCCGGGTGCAGGCGTTCATGCACCAATACGAATGAACCTGCAGGGAATGAATGCTAAGGGAAGGAAGACAGCCACACTCGCTCTCATCGACTTTTGGCAGCAGTTTGCAATCGAGGGACATGTCCAGGGAGACTGGGCGGCGCGTACAAGCCATTGCGCCGGAGAACAGGGCAAGTTTTTCGAGATGCGTGATAGCCTTCTGACGGATCGCGTCGGCTTTACACAAGATGAAGTGGTCGCTCGGGCTGCGGAGCGTGGTATCGATCGGGACGCCCTGACGAAATGCCTTTCCAGCGGGAAATATGCCCGCACGTAGGACGCTTGGGCGGCTTACGATGACCAGTGCCCGCTCGGGTAGATCCCCACGCTGAAGTCAAAATGCCCTGAAGTCCTGTTTTATCCAGAACCGCAATCGGGGACGCGCCCGGCTCCCCTCACCAATTTTTTCGCCGCATCGTGTCGTCTTTTCCCCTCCGTTTTCGATTTCCCTAGTAGAGACAGGAAGTGCGGATGTCTTCGAAAGAGGAGGATACTATGCAATTTAAATCGGTTCTTACAGTCGCCGCGAGCCTGCTGCTGAGTCACAGCACGTTGGCCGTGGCAGAGAGCGACGCCTTGCAGGCGATTCGCGCTTCGGCCGCCACGATAGCCACCAATCACCCCGGAATTCACACCTACGCCGAAGCGCCGGCCGGCTTTGACCCGATGAAAGCGAGCGAACTTCAGTTGGCCTTCTACGGCTTTCCGCCGCGGCCGGACCCGGAAGCTGATGCCCATCGTTACACCTCATGGGCACGAGCGATGCGAGCCGCAAAGATCCGCTGGAACGGAGAGCTGAAACCGTTGCCCGGTGGTCGACCCATGACGATGCCGGCTGCTTCGTCGCCTGAGGCAGAGACGGCTAAAGCTGGGAGCAGCGGGCCCCAGAAGATTTCGACCATCAACGCGAGCGGAGTCATTCTTAACAACAAGGAAAAGAGCTATAACAAAAAGAATTCGTTCGTCTACGCCTATGCCGAATTCATCGTGCCCAATGCTCTATTGCCTTTCAACACTACTTCGTGCGCGGCATCGGACTATACGGAGGTCACCTATGTGGGAATCGACGGCTCCGTCTCTAACACCGGCAACGGCAATCAATTCGATCCCATGCTGGAGGGAGGGGTCTATGCAAGTGCTCCCTGTGGCGGGACGCCCTTCTACTATGCTGAACTGGCATGGCAGGATGACCTGCAGGGCGTGTTTCCGGTCACTCCTGGAGATGTCATGAATGTAGGCGTGGTAGCCCTGCCCGGCCAATCCTATGTCTATCTTGGGGACCTAACCACCCAAACCTACAAGTCGTACACTGTCAGCAGTCCGGGGATCGTTGGCAACTCCGCTGCCTGGATCGTCGAGACGTTATGCTGCACGGGTAACCAGCCATTTCCGTTGGCCAATACCCTCAGCATTGCCTTCGGCGACGCGGCCGTTCAAACCGGCTCTCAGTTTGACACTAAGAACGGCTCCAATCCCGGCTCGCAAGCCAGCTCGACGAAAATCCTGACCATGACGAATTACGCAGGCGACCAGGACATTGAAACAGTGGATCAGGGCAGCGCTGGCACCGAAGGCCTGCAGGGGCTTTGGTTTCAGACTTTGAGATGCGCATTGATAAACGGTTGCTGAACCGTAATCCAATCAGGGTGAGGCTCCATGCAAGCGTGCCGTTGGCTTGCATGGAGCATTTTGCGAGGATCAGCGGCCGCGCAGACGACAGTCGGAAACGATCGATGCAAAGGAAGATTGAGGGCTGTTCGGCTTAACTTTGCGAAGGATCTGACGGGGCCAGTTGCCAGCTCCCCCCACGACCCAAAAAACTTCCCTCATCTGTCGTCTTTCGCCTGCCGTTTTCGATTTCTTAAGTAGAGGGCAGAATTGGGGCCTCCTGAGAGAACTTCTCAATGCCCGGCGTTCGTTGCTCCCAACTTGAAGAGCTGGCGCTCGACGCCGGCAATGGAGGATCGTATGTCCCGAACTTACTCACCCGCAAAGCTCAGTCTTGCGATCTGGTTCTCGGCGGTGGCCTTCGGTGTCCAGCAGCTGAGCGCCGCCACCGTCACCTACGTGGTAGGAACCTGCAAAGGTGCTACCCGGTTCTCAACCATTCAATCTGCCCTCGATGCCTCTCCGGCTCCCAACACGGTCGAGGTCTGCCCCGGGCAGTACGCCGAGCAGGTCACCATTACCCAGCCGGTCACGCTGGAAGGCATCACCGCCAGAAATGGAGACCTGGCGCAAATCGTTCTTCCCGGCAACTACGAGGTCAACGCAGGTCTATTACGGCAGGAAGGCGACCCCTATCCCACAGTTGCACAGGTTTACGTCAACAACGTGAGCGGGGGCGCTGTAAACTTGAAAAACCTGGACGTGAACGGCGAGGGCTTCTCGCCGAATATGGACCGTTTGGCTGGGATTTTTTACCAGGAGTCCTCGGGAACCATCAACCAGGTCATCACTTCCTTCCAGACTGGTGGGGGGGTTGGAATGGTTTTGCAGGGTGGCAGTTCCCATTCGTCGGTCACTGTGGAGAACTCCAGTATCCACGACTTCGATTTGGTTGGCATCTGGGCGGTCGGCCCTTCCAGTGCCCCGGATCTCAAGGTAACCCTGGAGAACAATAATATTGCTACCTCGCAGAGCAATGTCTTTTCCAACCTCCTTATAGAGGAGGGCACCGATGCTACCGTCAGCGGGAATGTCGTCAGCGGCGGCATTACCGGAATCAGTATGAATGGGTCGGTGGGGTCGATTACGGGTAACACAGTCCTGCGCAGTGGAACTGGAATCTCATTAGGTAGCGATGGCCCCTCAGTGAAATCAAACATGGTCTTCAACACCACAGATTACGGTATTGTTGTGGGGTCCGATCTCGAAGCTCCCGTGATTGAGGGCAACACCGTGATGAGCGTAGATCAGCCCGGCTCACTTGACGTTACAGGGACGGCAATCGAGCTCGACTGCGCCAAGGTACGTTCCGGTCATGTGCGTTCGAACACGATGATGGATTCGCTGTATGGATATGGGGATGTGCCTAGCGGATTCACTGGGAGCGGCACTTATGGCGGAGTGATTACCCCGGTGACGACTTGCACCAACAATGCTCCCGCTAGCACAGCGAGTTTCGCAGCTCGCCTGAAGGCGCGGGCGCAGTAACGAAACATCCGGTAGGGCGCGGCGAAATCGAGCCACGCCCTATTTTTTCGACATGGGCAGGAAATCCGGGTTCGGGACTGGACCTCTCAGGCACGGCGGCGCTTTCCTTTGGCTTGATGACGTCCCCCTGTTTCTGTGCGCAGCGGTTGCGCGCGTGATCGATGATGAGACCACGCATGACCCGGGAGGCATAGCTCATGAAGCGCCCGCGATCAGGAAACACGAGGCCGCTGTGGCGTTCGGCCACGTCGACATACGCCTCATGGAGGAGGGTGGTTACGCCGAGGCCGATGGGGGCTCCATGACGCGCCAACTCTCTCCTGGCCATGCGGTGGAGCTCGGCGTAGAGAGCGGCGAACAAGGGCTCCGCTGCTGAACTATCTCCTTGCTCCGCAGCATCGATGAGCGATGAAAGGTTGGGCTCCACGTGATCCCCTATCCTCACGGCAGAGTGTATAGGAGAGAGCCACCCTCGTCCAGGTGAGCCGCTGCCCATGAAACCGGACACGAAAGTGGAATCAATTTCGCTTTAACACCCCTTCTGAGTGGTGAAATCAGCATTAAGGAAGGAGCTGTGCAGCAGAGCAACTTCCACAATTACCAGGTCCTACGAATGAAGGACGCGCCCGACATTCAGGTTCATCTCGTGCAGGGCGCCAGTGAGCCGGCCGCCGGGGTTGGGGAAGCGGGTGTGCCACCACTCGCGCCGGCAGTGGCCAATGCGATTTTTGCGGCTACAGGAAAACGCGTGCGGCGATTGCCGATTTCGAAGCAGAACCTGAAATAAGACATAGTTCAAAAGCCCCGGATGACCGTCCTGAATTCGGTCGTCTGGAGAAATAGCGGGGTTGCCCAAGACAGCTTTCTGAAACATTTGCTGGCCAAAACCTTCCGTGCCCGGTGACGGGTAGTTACCGAAAATCCGGCTTCACAGGCATCTCTGGATTACTTCCGGTTTGGGCGGTCATCCGCAACATTCCACCGAACGGCAGGAAACAGGATGAAAATTCTCTGAATGAATTGGTGGGTCTGAGCGTCCTTGGGGTATGCGTTTGGATAGAACTGTGAGGAGGCATGCATTCTCGATATCGTTCAGAAGCAGCGCCATTCTGATGATTTCACTGAGTGCTGTGACTGTTGCTTATGCGCAGAGCATCGCCGGAACCTGGCAGGGGACGCTGCCCGTTGGGCAAAGCCCGCGCATTGTGCTCAGGATCGCAGTTGCCGGTAACGGGGCCCTGCGCGGCTCGGTTATTTTTGTGGACAGGTCGGCCGATGCGCTTCCGTTGCTCTCGACGACCTACAGGGCGCCGAACCTGACCGCGGCGATTGGCGAAATCACATTTCGCGGCAAACTGAGCGCCGATGGCAAATCAATCGCAGGTACATGGACACAGGGCAACCAGTCCTTCACGGTGAGTTTTGCCCTCGCCACGCCGGAAACACTTTGGACGTATTCCGGTCTGTCCACGATGCCTACGATGTCGGCAACGGCGGACCCATCCTTTGAAGTCGCCACCATCAAGCCCAGCGCGCACGATGCGAATTGGGGCTATTCAAGGGGGACCCGCCTGTTTCAGGCGCGAGGCAACACCATTGCCGACCTCATCCAGTTCGCCTACCAGGTGCGGCGGCGTCAAATCGACGGCGGGCCTTCCTGGATGGACGAACTCCGATTTGACGTGACCGGCGAACCGGATGCGCCGGGCCTGCCGAGCAGGGAACAGGAGCGGCTGATGCTCAGGAAGCTACTCGCACAGCGGTTCGGCTTCAGGGTGCACATCGTGCAAAGGGACTTCCCGGTTTACGCCCTCGTCGTCGACAAAAGCCCTCCAAAGATCGATGTCAGCGCTCCCAGCGTCGACAACATCCTCGTTTCTCCCAGGGAACTGGAAAATGGCACTACGGCGGTGCAGTTTTCTCACACTACCATGCCCGAGCTCACCGAATTTTTGATGGGCTTTATCCAGGACCGGCAGATTGTTGACGAAACTGGTTTGAAGGGCCGTTTTGATTTCACAGTGACGATCCCTACCAGTTCGATTCAGAGTGGTAATGACATTGACAAGGCCACGGCCTTTCTTCTTGGTGTTAAACCGCTGGGTTTCAAACTCCAGCCGAAGAAAGAGCCGCTCGAAGTCATCGCGGTCGACAATATCGACACGCCAACTGCAAACTAGGTAAATACAAGTCGTGGAAGACCCGCCATTGCAGTGCACCTTGCGAAGAATCCACGCTTCCAAAGTGAATCAGCATTCGAGATTGTTCTAGCCGTGATTGAATTCTGTGTGTTTTCCGTTCGGGACTCAGTCAAGTTTCGTCTGACTGATTATTTGGGATCGGAGGCAAAAACCGCGTTTGCCTTCCGCCGCATGTCCCGTGACGTTTCGATGCTACTCGGTTCGGAGCGCTTGCATTGGGTCTAAGCGGGAAGCCCGCCACGCGGGAGCGAGGCAGGCCAGAACAGCGACCGCTAACAGCGTCGTAATTACGCCAGAGAGAACCACAAATGTCCTCAGCTGTGTTGGTCAAGCTGCGGTCCGATCGGGGAGCGGACGGCGGCGCAAGCTAGCCTGAGTCACCGCCGGCGGAGTATAGACGGCGCCCATCGGTCCGGCGTCGGTTCCGGGCGCAACGACCTCGTCGATCCGATCCAGGATTTGGTCGTCGAGGACGACTTCTGCGCCGGAGAGCAGATCGTCCAGTTGCGGCATCGTGCGCGGGCCGAGGATCGCCGAGGTCACGCCGGGGTGGGCCATCACAAAGGCTATCGCCATGTGCGTCAGCGACAGCCCGGCCTGCTCCGCGATGGGGATGAGCCGCTCGACCGCCTCCAGGTTGCGTTCGTCGGACATCTGTTTGGGAAACACCTTGACGCGCAGGCTTTCCGGCAGCGCCTGGCCCTTGCGGTAGCGGCCGGTAAGCATACCCTTCGCCAACGGGCTCCAGACTAGCGCGCCCATCCCATACTTCTGGCAGACGGGCAGAACCTCCTGCTCGATGCTGCGATTGAGGATCGAATAGGGTGGCTGCTCGGTGCGGAAGCGGGCCAGGCCCCGGCGCTCCGCCACCCATTGCGACTCCACGATCTCGGAAACGGGAAAGGTCGATGACCCGATGGCGCGCACCTTGCCCGCGCGCATAAGGTCGGTAAGCACCGACAGCGTCTCATCGATGTCCGTGTCGGGCGAGGGCCGGTGCATCTGGTAAAGGTCGATATGGTCGGTCTGCAGGCGGCGCAGCGACGCCTCCACCGCCTGCGTGATCCAGCGGCGCGAACTGCCTTGGTGGTTCGGATCGTCGCCCATGGCGCCATGCACTTTGGTGGCCAGCACAACATTTTGGCGACGGCCCTTCAGCGCTTTGCCGACAATCTCCTCTGACTCGCCGTTGCTATACCTGTCGGCGGTGTCGACGAAGTTGATGCCGAAATCCAAGGACTTGTGGATGATGCGGATGCAGTCCTCGTGATCGGCGTTGGCGATGCCGCCGAACATCATCGCGCCCAAGCAATAGGAGCTTACCTTGATGCCGGTCCGGCCCAGCGTGCGGTATTTCATGGCTGTGTCCCTTCGTCTGTCGGTATGCGGCCAAAGTGGCCTTAGCGGTTCGATGATCGGGATTTCCCGTCACCAGGGGATCGTTTCGCCTTCCCAGCGCGTGAATGTACCCGTCGGGCCGTCCGGTCCGAGCAGAGCGAGGCGCACCGGTTCGAGCGCGCCCTCCTCGACAGTTCCCGTACCCTCATAGTTGTTCAGGTTGGTCTTGATGAAACCCGGAGAGCAGGCATTCACCTTCATATTTGTCGACTCCAGCTCGATCGCCATGGCCAGCGTCATAGCATTCATGGCCGTCTTGGACGCGGAGTAACCAGGACCGAAGATATGACGATAAGGGAAGGCCGGATCCGCGATCCTCGCCAGCGAACCTGCACCGCTTGAGACGTTGATGATTCGGGCTGCCGGCGCCTCGCGGAGCAGAGGCAGCATCGCCTGATACACAGCTAGGGTGCCGAAGACATTGGTCTCCCAAATCTTGCGCACTTCGTCGAGCGACACGGTGCTCGGGCGGTTCAGTCTGGAGTATTCTTCGACAGACTGTCCGGGCAGCTTACTCGTATTCGAGATCGCCGCGTTGTTGACGAGCACGTCGAGGCGCCCAAACTCGTTGCGAACGCGCTTCGCCGCAGCCGTGATCGACGCCTGATCCGTCACGTCGAGTTGGAGGCCGTGGGCGTCCGGCCCAACCTCCTTGGCTGCGGCCTCACCGCGCTCGAAATTGCGCGACCCAACCAGCACGGTGAAGCCATGCGCCACGAGGTCCTTTGCTATTTGAAGACCTATTCCTTGATTAGCCCCGGTGATCAGGGCGACGGGTTTGTCTTGCATGGACATTTCTCCTTTTCCTATTGGAGTATTCTGGGGATGTAGTCGCACCATGCATTGTTGAAATGGAAGGTATGTGCCTCACGCATGAGCAAAGTACAATTGCGAAACATTGACCTGAACCTTTTGATCCCTCTCAAAGCCCTTTTGCATGAGCGCAATGTGACGCGGGCTGCGAAGCGCATCCATCTGAGTCAATCCGCCATGAGCCGCGCGCTCGATCGCTTACGCTCGGAGCTTGGGGACGAACTGCTCGTGCGAATCGGACGCAACTACGAGTTAACTCCGCGCGGAACCGCCCTTATGAGCGAATTGGGGCAGATTATGCCTCGGTTGGCACGTCTGTGGGAGGGAGAACCTTTTTCGCCTGCACAGAGCGAAGCGAAGATTCGTCTGGCCATGACCGACGATGCCAGTAGTGTCGTTCTGCCGCAACTTGCCGAGATTCTCGGACGGCTTGCGCCGGGCATCACACTTGAGGTCGTTCCGTGGCACGAGCGAACTCATGAAGACAATCTGGCGACACAACTCATCCTAAGTCCGCTTGCAGCGCCGGCAACGTTCCGTTTTGAGCCTTTGTTCGAAGACAGTTTCGTTTGTGTGGCTGGCCGGAAGCTCAAACGCGGCAAAGGCGCAATCAGCATGAAGGAGTACCTCACCTTCCGCCATGTCTCAATAGAGACACAACCGAACCAGCAGAATCTGATCGATCGATCTCTTGCTGAAGCTGGATTGCGGCGGCACGTAGCTGTCCATCTTCCATATTTCCAGGCTGCCATCAGAGTCCTTGAGGCCACAGACCTGGTGCTGACGATGCCTGCGCGAATCGCAGAACCAACGCTGGCTGCGCTCCACTTTCAAAGGCTGAAGGCGCCGAAAGAGATTCCCCACATTCGATACTCGATGGTTTGGCATCCGCGCTTCGATAGCGATCTGTTGCACATCTGGATCCGGGAAACCGTGCACCAAATCTTTCGTGTTCCTGCTCCGCAGCAAGAATAGATAACGGTAAGTCGGCTCTCGTCAGCAATTCGTACGTGGCGAGAAGCGCGCCCCGGTCCTCTAAGGAGTGGTTTCTTTAGGAGAAAACCTCGAACTCTTTCCAGCAAAGCGGGGCAGGAAGTCCGGGTACGCTCCGGTCGGGGTGACAATTCATTTGTGGTACTTGCATTCCCTGCTCCCTCCTCAAGAAGAAAAGCCCGCGCATCGTGTCGTCTTTTCCCTTTCGTTTTCGATTTCCTAGGTAGAGAGCAGAATTTGGGCTCCCAACTTGAAAAGCCGGCGCCTAGAGTAGCCCTGGCAATGGAGGATCGTATGTCCCGTACTTACTCACATGCCAAGCTCAGTCTTGCGATCTGGTTCTCGGTGTTAGCCTTCGGCGCCGGTCAGCTGAGCGCCGCCACCGTCACCTACGTGGTAGGAACCTGCAAAGGTGCTACCCAGTTCTCAACCATTCAATCTGCCCTCGATGCCTCTCCAGCTCCCAACACGGTCGAGGTCTGCCCTGGGCAGTACTCCGAGCAGGTTACGATTACTGAGCCGGTCACGCTCGAAGGCATCACCGCCAGAAATGGAGACCTGGCGCAAATCGTTCTTCCTGGCAACTACCGGGTCAATGCAGCTTATTTGGGGGAGGAGGGACACTTGTTTGCCACAGTTGCACAGGTTTACGTCAACAACGTGAGCGGCGGCGCCGTAAACTTAAAAAACCTGGACGTGAACGGCGAGGGCTTCTCGGCGAACATGGACTACTTGGCCGGAATTTTCTACCAGGAGTCCTCGGGAACGATCGACCAGGTAATCACTTCCTTCCAGACTGGCGGGGGTTTTGGAATGGTTTTGCAGGGTGGCAGTTCCCATTCGTCGGTCACTGTGGAGAACTCCAGTATCCACGACTTCGATTTGGCCAGCATCTATGCGGTCGGCCCTTCCGAGGCCCCGGACCTCAAGGTGACCATCGTGAACAATAACATTGCTACCTCGCAGAACAATCTCTTTTCCAATGTCCTTATAGAGCAGGGCACCGATGCTACGGTCAGCGGGAATGTCGTAAGCGGCGGCCTTATTGGAATCACTATAAATGCGTCGACGGGATCGTTTACCGATAACACGGTCTTGGGCAGTGGAATTGGAATCTCATTAGGTAGCGATGGCCCGTCCTTGAAATCAAATAAAATTTTTAACACCACAAAGTATGGTATTGATGTGGGGTCCAATCTCGAAGCTTCGGTGATCGAGGGCAACACAGTCATGAGCGTAGACCAGCCCGGCTCGCTTGACGTTACAGGGACGGGCATTGAGCTCAACTGCGCCAAGGTACGTTCCGGTCATGTGAGCTCGAATACGATTATGGATGCGCTCGACGGATATGGGGACGTGCCCACCGGATTTACCGGGAGCGGCACTTATGCGGGCGTGGTTACTCCAGTCACGATTTTGCGCCAACAATGCTCCTGCCAGCATCGCGAGTTTCGCGGCTGGCATGAAGTCGCTGACCCAATTGCGGGTCCAATGACGGCTGATCCCCGATAGGCGCGGCGAAGTCAAGCCGCGCCTTATCCTCCTCGTAAGGTCCTCGCTTAACACGCACGCTCTGGCGTTGTTCGGCTTAACTTTGCGGAGGATTTGACTGGGCCAGTTGCCAGGCGCTGCGTGTGTCCGGATGGTTGGGGCCCAGGGTGTCCTGCAGTTGTTTGCCTGCTTCGAGGAATGCCTTGCGTGATTCCTCAGTCTTACCCTGGGCACGGAGAGCTTTGCCAAGGGTTAGATAGACGTGACCCACGTTGCTCGACAGCATTCCGGACTGCATCTTTGCCTGCATCAGGTTCAGAGCCTGGCTTGCATCCGCGGCTGCCTGGTCCTGTTTTCCCATCTCAAGTTCGACACCCGCCCGGCGAACCAGCAGGAGGGGCAGAACCGCCGCTCCCTGCGGGCCAGCCTTGATCGAGTCCCTGGCGATCTCCAGTGCCTGGTCGGCGAGCTTGAGCGCCGTGGGGAGATCCCCCTGGGCTTGCGCCAGGAGTGACCTTTCAGAAGTAACGGCGCCGAAGGCATAGTGCCCTGGGGGCAGTTCCTGGCGCAACCTGGGCTCCAGCTCAGCAAGCAGGGCGGCAGCCCGAGAGAAATTATGCTGATCGCGGGAGATGCGCACCCGCTGTAAATCTGTTTGATCGATGGCGACGTGATCCTGCGTCTGCCTGGCCCTGACGGCAGCGCGCTCGGCATAGTCCGCCGCTTCGGGCAGCCGATCCAGGTCGCGCAAGACCACCGAATAGTTGTAAAGAAGACCGGGCAGCACATCCTCCTCCGTCTGATTGGCCTTGTTGATATCAATCGCCCGCCGGTAATTCCGTTCGGCCTCCAGCGGGCGCCCCGCATAGGACAAAGCAAGAGCCCAGTCGTTGTACAGTTTGACCGCTCTGCGGGTTTGGTCATAACCAAGATCCGACATGAGAGCCGCTGCGCGCTGAAAGCTGGCGAGGGATTCGCGGAACTGGCCGGTGTCGCCATAGTCGCCCGACAGGACGGTCAGAATATCGAGCTCCAGGACGGAGGAATGAATGGGCGACTGGGCCAGAGCACGTAAAGCTGCCTGGGCGCGATCGATCGCCGCTTTGGCATCGCTTCGGCGGACAGCGGCCCCGCTGCCGGCCAGCAGACAGGTAGCCCGGTCGAGGGCAAACTGCGGCCCGTCTGGAAGTTCTCTTATGCCTTCCTGGAAGGAAGATTCCCCTGGTGCGAGATCACCGGCGTCGATGAGACCCTGGGACAGGGTGCAGGCAGCTTTGGCGCGCACCGAGGGATCCTGAACCTTCTGCGAGAGCTGGTAAGCCTGTTTGAGCACGCTGAGCGCTTTCTCGTTCTTGTCTTCCCCGGAATATTGGGTGCCGATGGAGAGGAGAAGATCCACGTGGTTGGCGGCGCTGTCGTAGTGTTCGTGCTCGACGATGCGCTGTTCCTGCTCGAGCAGCTCATCCACCCGGAACGGTTTGCCTTGCGGGGCCGCATCGCTCAGCAGGAATTCATTGATGTCGTTGAATCGTTCGGCCCGGGCGAGCTGGTGGAGTGCGATGTCGCGTTGGGCACGCGCGGCCAACATCTGCGTCCATATGCCGGCCACGCCCGCCAGGACGGCGAGGATGGCCACGCCGGCAAGAGCCACCACGGTCCTATTCCTGCGGATGAACTTGCGGGCGCGATAGGCCCTGCTATCTGGCCGGGCGCTGATGGGCTGGTTTTGCAAATAGCGGCGCAGGTCATCGCCAAAGGCCGCGACGGAAGGGTAGCGCTCCGCCGGCGTTTTTTTGAGGGCTTTCGCCACGATGGTGTCCAGGTCACCGCGCAACAGACGGTGAAGCTTGTCAGGAGTTGTGGCTCGCTTGGCGGCGTTTGCCGCGGTGAGCGTTGGATCGGTTTTGGCCGAGACGACGATGTCGGATGCGCGGGTGGGCTCCTTGTCGAGGATGGAGTTCACCAGCTCCACCTTTGAGGAGAAGTCTCCGGAGGGATGCTGCCCGGTGAGCAGGACGTAGAGCAGCACTCCCAAGGCAAAGACGTCGGTCGCGGTGGTGATGGGCCCGGCAGTGAGTTGCTCGGGCGCGGCATAGGCGGGGGTGAAGAGGCCTTCGGCCTTCTGGGTGAGCGCGGTCTCCGCGGCTTGCGTGGATCCGTCTTCCATCAACTTGGCGATGCCAAAGTCCAGTAGCTTGACTTGCCCGTCGTTACGCACGAGCACGTTCGACGGCTTGAGATCGCGGTGGACGATCAGGTTGGCGTGGGCGTGGGAGACCGCTGCCAGCACATCGAGGAAGAGCCGGGTGCGCGCTTCGAGATCCAGCAAATGGCGGTCGCAGTAGGCGTCGATGGCCTCTCCCTCAACATGCTCGAGCACCAGATAGGGTTGGCCGTCCGGGGTAACCCCGGCGTCGACCAGCTCCGCGATATGAGGATGCGCAAGGCGGCCGAGGATCGTGCCTTCGCGTTTGAAACGCTCTTCGGCGGCTCGTCCGGAGAGGGCAAGCAGAATGAACTTGATGGCGACCCGGCGTTCGAATCGTCCATCGCTTCGTTCGGCCAGCCAAACCGATCCCATACCGCCTTGCCCGATGGGTGAGATGAGGGTGTAGGCTCCGATGCGCCGCCCGGCCAAACCGGCTTCCGGCCGCGGACTCGACGGACTCTGCTCGAGGAAATTATCCTCGTCTAATACGCCGTGTTCGTCGAGCAACGATTGCAGCTGATCGGCCAGCTGGGGGTCGCGTTGGCGCAGGGATTCGAGCCACGCCGCGCGCTCTTCCGTGGGGAGGTCGAGCGCCTCGTCCAGGTAAGGACTGACCACCTGCCATTCCTCGGGGCTGAGCTTCATGATCCAAGTCCTCAGGACGACAGGTCGGCGCGAATGCTGTTGTGGAGATAGATGCGCGCCTTTTCCCAATTGCGTTGCACCGTGCGCTCGGAGGTTCCGCGCATATCGGCAATCTCAGCAAAGGTGAAACCGCAGAAGAACTTTAGATCGACTAACTGGGCCAGTTCGGGTTGTGACTTGGCAAGCTCGTCGAGCGCGTCACTGATACGAGAGAGCTCGCGATCGTCGACAATGCTTTCCGGCGAGTTGGTAGTGAGGGCGGTGATCTCAAAATGGCCCCCCTGTTTCTGTGCGCAGCGGTTGCGCGCGTGATCGATGATGAGACCACGCATGACCCGAGAGGCATAGCTCATGAAGCGCCCGCGATCAGGAAACACGAGGCCGCTGTGGCGTTCGGCCACGTCGACATACGCCTCATGGAGGAGGGTGGTTACGCCGAGGCCGATGGGGGCTCCATGACGCGCCAACTCTCTCCTGGCCATGCGGTGGAGCTCGGCGTAGAGAGCGGCGAACAAGGGCTCCGCTGCTGAGCTATCTCCTTGCTCCGCAGCATCGATGAGCGATGAAAGGTTGGGCTCCACGTGATCCCTATCCTCTCGGCCGAGTGTATAGCGAAAAAGCCAGCCGCGTCCAGGTGATCGCTGTCCACGGCAACCGTACCTCACGTCCCGCGCCTGTCCGCAATTTCCAGTGGGTAGATCAAACTTGCAAAGTGGCCGTCTGGGCACGAATTACCTGATCACGAATTACCTGCGTCCGCGTGCGGATTATTGAGGGCGTGAATGCATCTTGCATGGATCCATGTGAGGGCATATGATGGCGGAGCCTCGAATTACCCCCCCGACCAGGCCAAATTCCATCGGAGGGTTCCTATGTAAAATAGTTCGGCTTGCCGGCCTCGCTCTCGTTTGGGTTGTTGCCACGACCGTTAGTGCGCAGAGCTATAAAGTGCTCGTCAACTTCAACCTCAACCAGGGACCTTCCTTGCCCGACGAACCCGGAATCATT
>Ga0302326_10013377_pt1 | contig 17402 bp, 14 predicted proteins | sample Palsa_T0_3_FD_202264 | JGI IMG/M metagenome (GOLD analysis project Ga0302326, IMG submission 202264) | Peat permafrost microbial communities from Stordalen Mire near Abisko, Sweden - Palsa_T0_3 | ecosystem: Environmental > Terrestrial > Soil > Palsa > Peat permafrost | place: Sweden: Abisko... | reverse complement strand
AATCGTTGGGGCCGTCGCCGCGGGTACGTCCCCGCGGCAACAACAGCGCCGCACGGCGGGTGAAGCCGCCGAGCGTCTGGCCGGCGGTAAGCACCGCAACGAATAGCGCGCCGCCCCCGACCAGCGCCAGTGCGCCCCGGCGACTCACCGTTGGCGGGGCGGGATCGGCGGCGACCAGCCCGTCGACGTCCGGTGGTTCGGGACGGGTCTCGGCGCGCGAAGTGCGCAGCACGCTGCGAATCGACAACGAGCGCAGGCCGGTGATCATCTTTGGCAATTTGATCAGTACGTGGATCACGAAGCCCGCGATGAACACCCACGCCCCGAAGTAGTGCGCGGTGTAGAAGCTGAACCCGAAGATGTAGTCGTACTGGATGTTGAGCACCCCGGTGGCGAGCTCAAAGAGGATGCCGCCGACCAGCATCAACAACGACAGCCGTTCCACAAGCTGCGCGATCGACCGCAGCGGCGGCCAGGCGAACAGCCGCGGAATGACCGACCAGAGTTTGGCCAACACCACCGGGATGATGATCAGACCCAACCCGACGTGCAGACCTTGAGTGAGGCGGTACAGCCACGAGGGTCGGCTCGGCCAGTCGAAGGTGGGCAATTTGAGCCATCCGACGTCGGCGGGGATGGCCTGATCGAATTGCGGGCCGTACGCGATGTAGGACAGTAATCCGGTCAGAATCACAACCGGCAACCCGACGAGCAGCACCGAGCCGAACACTGACGTCAGCCAGGGCCCGCGCAACGGGCTTCGCCACCGCTGCAGCAATCCGATCCCGGGCGGTCGGTGGCGTTCTAATGCGCGCCACACTGGTGGAGGACACCCGTAGACCGCCTCGTCTGCCGCATCCGTGCTGCGCGAATCGTCGCGGCGATCCGCTTCAGCGGATTCTCGCGATGGCTGCGGTTCCGGGCTCGGAGGTGTCATCAATGCCTGACTTTACTTCGCTGCGGGTGCAGGAGAGTGTCTTCCGCCTCCACCGATTCGGACGCCACGGAATAAGCTCCGAAAGATGTTGCGTCAGAACGGTAGGGACGCTTTAGCTCCTCAGCGTTCGTACGTCCCGGTCAGTACACCGCGGGCCAGCACGTGTCCGGCCATCTGCTTCTGCAGTGCCTTCGCTTTGGTGATGCTCCTCGCGACCGGCGCATCAAGCGCGAACACGAGAAACCGGTAGCGGTGCGGCCCGTGGCCGGGGATCGGCCGTGGGCCGGCATATCCCAGGTTGCGCAAAGTGCCCGGAAGGAAACGGATTCCGGCGGTTCCCGGCTGCAACGCGCCGGTGTCGACTTGCTCGACGGTCGCCTCGATGACCGCGACGGCGTGCAAAATCGGCCGCGGCAGTGGGACATCGACGTCGTCCATGATCAGCACCACCTGCCGGGTTCCCGGCGGCAGACCGGTCCAACTCAGCTGGGGTGACGTGTTGTCGCCCACGCCTTTTCCGGCGCTCGCCTTCGGCATCGCGGCGCCATCACTGAGCGCGGTGCTGGTGACGGTGATCCCATCGGGAGCCGCGAAAGCAGAATCGGCGAAGGGACTGCGCGCCTCCCCGGCGCGGACGTTGCGCAGCAGGTGTCCGATCATGCGCCGCTGCCCGCGCCGCGGATCGCCACCGTGCTGGATCGCAACACCTCGCCCAGTTCGGCGGGCAAGAATCCCTGTGCCGCCAACCTGGGTAACACGCCGCCGCTGGAGATGATGTCGAGAATCAGATCGGGCAGCTTGGCTACCGACCCCGACTTCTCGGTCGTCTCATTGCGCCAGTCACCGGAACTCAGATCGAACGTGCCGGTATCGCCTTCACTGAATATCGTCGTCGCCTCGGGAAGCGCCATGGCGGGCAAGCCCGCGTTTACAGCGTTGCGGAAAAACAAGGAGTTGAATTCCTCTGCGACCAGTCCGGCGACGCCCAGTTCGGAGAACAATGCGGCGACCGGTCGCGACGATCCGACTCCGAAGTTTCTGCCTGCCAGCACGATGTCTCCTGCTGACACTTCGTCGGTCCAACCGGGGCGCACTTCGTAAAAAACGTGCCTGGCCGCTTCGGGTGGATCCATTTTCATGGCGAATGCCGGATACATCGCATCAGTGTTCAGGTCATCGCCGAACACCCACACCTTGCCGGTGATGGTCAGCGTCATGCGGTCACGCTCCTTGCGTCGGTGATGTAGCCGGTAAGCGCCGATGCGGCGACGGTCGCCGGGGAGGCCATGAAGATCTTCGCCTCGGTGCTGCCCATCCGCCCGGTGAAGTTCCGGGTGCTCGACGTCAGACACACTTCGCCGGGTCCGACGACGCCCATGTGGTAGCCGAAGCACGCACCGCAGGTGGAATTGGTGATCACCGCGCCGGCATCGGCGATTGCCTGCAGATAACCAAGCCGCATCGCCTCGCGGTAGACCGCCTGGGACGCGGGTGTGACCAGCAGTCGGACGCCCGGGGCAACAGTGTTGCCGCGCAGTATGTCCGCGGCTATTTCGAGGTCTTCCAGTTGACCGTTCGCGCATGACCCGATGAAGGCCTGATCGATCTTCTGCTTTTCCACCTGCGACACCGGCAGGCCGTTGCGGCTCACTGTGCCCGGCCGGGCGACGTAGGGCTCCAGCGCCGCCAGGTCGACCCGTCGCACATCCTGATACTCCGCATCAGAATCGGGTGCCGCAGAACGATATTCGGCGACTCCGCGATCATCGAGGAACGACGTCAACACCTGGTCCGGCTCGAATGTGCTGAAGTCGGCGGACACTTCGGCGCCCTGGGTGGCGATGGTACGACGGTCGTGCATCGGAATACTTGCCAGCCCGGGGCCGCCGAATTCCAGGTTGAGGTTCGCCGCGTCGCCGTACTCGTTGGCGATGTGCAGAAAGATGTCCTTGCCGCTGACCGTATCGGGTTTGACGCCGCCGAGTTGGTAGCGGATGGTCGGCGCGATCTGAAACCAGGTGCTGCCGGTGCACATGATCGAGTACACCTCAGCCGGACCCAGGCCGCGGGCAGCGGTGTTGTAGGCACCTGCCGCACAGGTGTGAGAGTCGGTGCAGGCCAGAACTTCTCCCGGACGGGCCAGTCCGTTCTCGGCGATGACCTGATGACAGATCCCGTGTCGGCCGACATCGTAGAAGCGCTCGATACCGAACTCTTTGGCAAACTTGCGGGCGTGCGGTCCGCCGGCGGCGTCCCTGATGGTCGGCGCGGGCACCGCGTGATCCATCACGATCGCCAGCTTGTCGGGGTCGTGAATGCGAAGCGGCTCCATCCACATCGTCGCGAATTGCAGATCGATCAGCACGGTCATGTCGACGTCCACGACGACGGTCTCGCCGGGGGACACCCGGTCCAGTCCTGCCTTGCGCGCAAAGATCTTCTCGATGATGGTCATGCCCATGAGTTGTCCTTTAGCCGTGCGTATTTGGCGTCGAGAGCGAGCCACTCCGCCATCCCGACGAGGTTGAAGAATTCGGCGGGCCGAGTGGGTAGGTGGTCGGCGACGTTCCCGCCGCTGAGTTCGCACAAGCCTTCGAGCATCCCCAGCACTGCGCGGGCGAGCGGATTACTCGGATGAATGGCGATGGCGTAGCCCAGTTCCTGCAGTCGAGTCGCCGATTCCAGCGGCGTCATGCCGCCGAGGACCAGATTGATCAGCAGCGGAGCCTGCACCTCACGGGCGATCCGCTCAATCTCCTCGATCGACTGTGGGGCCTCGACGAAAATCACGTCCGCACCGGCCTGTGCGTACCGATTGGCCCGCTCGATCGCGGCGTCCAATCCCAACGGCGCCCGCGCGTCGGTCCGCGCCACGACGAGCAGGTTGTCGTCGGTGCGCGCGTCCAGCGCGGCGGCCAATGTCAGTTCGAACTCCGCGGTATCGACGACGTGTTTGTCGGTCAGATGGCCGCAGCGTTTCGGGAATACCTGATCTTCCAACTGAATTGCCGCAACACCGGCCTGCTCATAGAGCGCAACCGTGCGCACGACGTTCATCGCCATTCCATACCCGGTGTCTGCGTCGGCGATCAGCGGGATGTCGCCGAGTACACCGACCAGCATGCGGGCACGTTCAGCCATCTCGGTCGCGGTGACCAGTCCGATATCCGGCAGGCCGAAGCCGGAGGCCGCCACGCCCGCGCCGGTCATGTACGCCGCCGGCTGACCGGTGCGATTGACCAGGTGTGCGGTTATCCCGTCGAAAACGCCTGGTGCGACGACGAGTTCACCACGATCGAGTAACGCCCGCAAGTTCTGGCGGGCTTTCGTAGTAGGCATGGGATGATGTCCTTTCAGTCGAGTGCGCCGGCAACCGGCGGGGCCAGCAGATCGATCAGGTTGCCGACGTCGTCAAGGTCGTGGAGGCCGACGACCGCTCGTTCGATCGCGGCGGCGCGATCTCGGTCGGTGACGCGATCGGTCAGCGCGTGGAACTTGGCGATGAGCTCGTCGTTGGTCACCGGATCCCAGGGCGCGCCGTGCGGCGCAACGACGCGAACCTGATGCACTGTGCCGTCGCGGGTGGTGACCGCGAGATCGGTGCGGAATCGCTCGGTCAGGGGAGCGTCGGCCAATGACTCGTCGAGGTGTACTTCGGTGACGTCGATCAGCGACCAGATGTCGTCGGCGTCTAGGCGGGCGGGCGTGAACTGCTCGGGCAGAGCGGTGCCGTCGAGCAGCGCGGCCGCGGTGGCGTACCCGATGTTCATCTGGGCGCCGATGGCGGTCAACGGGCGCTCGGGTTTCCACCAGCCGTGCTTGTACACGGTCTCACCCACGGTGATGTCGATCTTCGATATATCCTCGGCGGCAACCGAATCCCGTAGCTTTCGGGCGGCGTCGACGGCTCCGTGCAGACCGCCCATCACCGCGTACGACTTGACCATGATGATGGAGGTCTCCCAGCGCTCACCGAGTTGGTCGGTCAGCAGCGACGCGTCGGGGTCATGGCCTTCGCCGAAAACGCTGAGGAACCCGCCGTATTCGCGTTCGAACACCCGCTTGATGCCGGTGTAGTTCGCTGCCGCCAGCCCTGCGGCGTAAAAGCCGTTGCGGGCGGCGAACCCGTGGTGCATCCGCTTGCTCATCGCTTCGTATTGCGCGGCCATCAACCCACCCGACTGGGTGGCGGCCAGACCCAGCGCGTCTTCCAACTGCGCCGGCGACAGCCCGCGCAGTTTCCCGGATGCCATTGCCGCGGAGTGGGTGCCGAAGACCGGCCCGGAGTGCCAACCGCGGTCGAGCATCTGGGATCCGTGCAGTGTGTAGCCCACCCGTGGTCCCACCTCGAGTCCGATCACCGCGGCGAGCAGGAAGTCGGCGCCGGTGGTGGTGTGCGACTGTGCGCTCACCGTTGACAGCAGCGACGGAATGACCAGCGAACAGCTGTGCACCGGCGCGACCGGGTGGAAGTCGTCGAGTTCGAAGCCCTGGATGAAGGTGCCGTTCAGCACCGCAGCCGCGGGTCCGCTGGTGGATTTGCCGGTGCCGATGACGATGGCGTCACCTCGGTTCTCCATCGCGAGAACGGCGTTGGTGGCGACCCGTGACCAGGGCAGTTGCGCTCCGATCAGACCGCAGCCCAGCCCGTCGAGCAGCAGATGTGTGGCCCGCTCGATCACCGTGTCCGGAATATTGTCGAGGCTGAGCCCGGCGACCCACGAGGCCAATCGGCCGGTCGGACCATCCGGATCGGTTGCGTCCTGCCGCTGGACCGGGGTCGCGGTCATCGGAGCTCCTCCGTCGAACAGTATGCGATGTTGTCTTGTTGTTATATACTCATAACAAATTAATTCGAGTCTGGCAAGCGAGGTGTGAAACATTGATGCTCATGCAGGAGACCGGTAGCGCCGTCGGGCCGGTGGCGAGCGGCGCCGGAGTGCCGTTGCATCGTCAACTGTTCCTGGTGCTGCACGATGAGATCGCCCGGGGCGCGATGGCTCCCGGCGACGCGTTGCCCACCGAGCAGGCCCTCTGCGACCAGTTCGGGGTGTCCCGCATAACGGTGCGACGGGCACTGGCCGACCTCGCGGAGCAGGGCTATATCGAGCGACGCCAAGGTGTCGGATCATTCGTTCGTCAACCGGACCGCTCCGACGAGGCGCCGCCGATCGGTTCCTACATGGACGGTCTGCGGCAGACGCAATTCCAGACCTCGATCGAGGTGGTGGAGCACGACATCCGAACGCCGCCGACCTCGATCGGCGACGCGCTCGGCGGCGTCGGCGACATGCTGCACATTCTGCGGGTGCGCCGTGAGCGCAGGACGCGCGAGCCGTTGATGGTCACCGAGGCCTGGTTGCCGACCGATCTCGCAGGCACGTTGACTGCGGCAGCTCTACGGCGAAAACCGTTGTACGAGTTACTCTCTGGCGCAGGTGTGGTGGTGGACCGGATGCAGCACGAGATCACCGCCGAGATCGCGGGGCCGCGCAACGCGAGCCTGCTCAGCACCGCGATCGGTTCAGCCTTGCTGCGCGTCAATCGTCTCGCGTTCGTGTCGGGTCCGCCTCATCACCATGTGTCGATCCTGCTCTCGCCCAACCGCAGTCGCGTTCTGATCGACCAAACCGCCGATGAACTCGACACCGGCGACGGCGTGGCGGTCGCCCACGATGTGCGTCGCGAGCCCGCCGACCGTCGTCCACGGTGACGTCGCTGGCCGATATCGATCGGCGACTGCGGCGGTCGCAGATCAGTGCCGCGCAGATAATTCATGCCGGGCGGACCATCATCGAGGTGGGCGACGTATCTCGTCCGATCGATGTCCATTCCATGCGTAAGTCGCTCGTGAGTGTGCTCATCGGTCAGGCCTACGATCGGCGCGACATCGATCTCAGCACGACGCTGTGTGAGTTGGACATCGATGACACGCCCCCGCTGAGCGGCCTGGAGAAATCTGCGACGATCGAAGACCTGCTCACCGCACGCTCCGGCGTATATCTGCCCGTCGATGACGGAGGCGCGCCCAGGCGCCCTCCGAGAGGATCGCACCCGCCCGGGACGTTCTGGTGTTACAACAACTGGGATTTCAATGTGCTGGGACATCTCTACGAGCGGATCACCGGCCGCAGCGTGTTCGTCGCATTCGACCATGATCTGGCCGGGCCGTTGGGCATGACCGATTGGGACGGCTATCGACACGGCTCCTACCGGTACCGGGCCGATATCCTCGGCGGCACAACCCGTTACCCGAATTACAAGTTTCATCTGTCGGCACGGGACATCGGCAGGTTCGGGCAGCTCTATCTCGACAACGGTGCCTGCGATGACCGGCAGTTGCTCACGCCCGACTGGATTGCCCGAAGCACCAGGGCGGTCTCGCGGACCAACCGCCCGCCCGGACTGTTGGGGATGTACGGCTATTGCTGGTGGGTAGCGGGGCCGTCTCACAGGTTGAGGCGCAACGGAATTGCCGACCGCGCCTATTCGGCGATCGGCTTCGGCGGCAACTTCATGACGGTGCTGCCCGATATCGACGCGGTGGTGACCGTCCTGACCGATTCCGGTGCGACGCTGTTCACCAACGACGGATATCAGGCGCTCATCAGCGACCTCGTTGCCGTCTTGTCCTGAGCAGCTATGGGATCAGCCCGATACCGGGGATGAACCGGCCGACCCGGCGGGTGTAATCCCGATAGGCCGCGCCGTGTTTGGCCAGCAGATAGGGCTCCTCAACCCGTCGCACCTGCGCTTGGAGCGCGCCGATCGCGAGGATCGAACCGGCGAAGGTCACCGCATTCGGAGTCACCAAGGCAAGCCCGAACTCGAAGACGAGCATCGCGGAGTAGATGGGGTTACGCACCCACCCGAACACCCGGCCCTGTACGAGCTCGGTCGTCTCGTCGGCGTCCACACCGATCCGCCAGGAATCACCCATGTCGAGCTGTGCCCAGACCGTCAGTGCAATGCCCAGCATCGCCAGCACGATGCCCGCGATGTGAATCCAGCCGGCACGCAGAACGTTCAGCGGTGTCATCACTGCGGCCAATTGCAGTGCCGCCCCGAGAACCGTGACCGTCAAGGCAGCGGCAAACCCTGCGCCGGCAACCCGTTCGACCGGGCCGATGCGTCCGCGGGTGCCGCGGATACCGGTCGACCCGGTCCGTCGATGTTGTAGCCAAGCGCGCCAGCCGAATCCGAGCAGACCGAACACGGTGAGCAACGCCAGCGCGATGACGGCGCAAACCGACGGTGACATCGTCGTCAGTCCGGCAGCGTCGCGTCGTCGATCGCCTCGGCATAGGGCGCGCAGTCGCCGGCACCAGGTGTCAGGGTCGCCAATGCCCCGGCAGCGCAGGCCCGACGCATAGCCTGTTGGCGGTCGGCCGTCCACCCGGCGGCCAGCACGCCGGCGAACACGTCACCGGCGCCCGACGTGTCGAGGGCGTCGACTGCCGGCGAGGCCACCGTGAACTCCGCGTCGTCGCCGGTGTAGGTGGCACCGCTCGCGCCCAGCGTGGTAACTCGGTGCGGGACCGGCCAAACCCAGTGTGCTGCTTCGCTTTCGTTGACGACCAGCACGTCGGTGACGTCGGCCAGCTCAGCCAGCTTGGCCGTGTCGCCGCCCGAGGGTGAGGCGTTGAGGATCACGGTCACCCCGGCCGAACGGGCTTGGCGGGCAGCCGCCGTCGCTGTAGCGACCGGAATCTCCAACTGCAGCAACAGCACATCGCAATCGGCTACCAGCTCGTGCGACGCCGCGGCATCCGGGTCCAGCCGGCCGTTGGCGCCCGGCGCGACCACGATGATGTTCTCGCCCGAGGAGTCGACGATCACCGCGGCGCTGCCGCTGGGCCCCGGTACGGTGAGCAACCCGTCGGTACCCACACCGTTGACGTTCAGATGTTCGCGCAGCAGCGCGGCCGCCGGATCGTCGCCGACAGCGCCGACGAACTGCACCTGCGCTCCGGCGCGCGCGGCTGCCACCGCCTGGTTGGCACCCTTGCCACCGGGGGTCGAACGCGCTGTTGTCGCCAGCGCGGTCTCACCCGGGCGGGGCAGCGTATCGACATCGAAACCGATATCCATATTCACGCTTCCCACCACGCACACCCGAGTCATTCCGCCGACGTTATGGAGTCCCGCTCAGATACACAACGACGTGTTGATAACGGTTTTCGGCAAATCCGATTTCACTAACCCATCCGCGTTACGCTGCACCGTGATCTGGGCTTTTCCGGCCCCGTCAGCGAAAGGAAAGCCGATTGACGGCGCAGAGCTCACCTGATCACGAGCCGGTCCACACGCCGCCGGTGACTCGAGGCAGGCTACTCACCCGCGCGCGGCGACGGTCCCGATTGAGCCTGCAATCCAAAATCATCTTGATGCTGCTGGTGTCCAGCCTTGCGTCGCTGGGAGTGATCGGCGTCGTCGAGTACTTCGACGGTCGCAGCAAGCTGTTGCCCGTCGCGGCCGAACGAATGACCCAACTGCGCGAGGCGCAGAAGCGGGCGATTGAAATGTTGTTCGGCGACCTGGCGAACTCGCTGGCGGTTTACAGTCGCGGAACAACGGCAGACGAAGCGGTGCAGGCCTTTAGCGCAGGATTCGACCAATTAGCCGACGCACCAGTCGATCCCGGCCAACAACAGGCGCTGGAGACCTACTACACCGACAAGCTGATCAAGCCGGTCCAGCAGACGACGGGCATGAAACTCGATCTCGGTGCGCTGATGCCCAACAACAACGCGCAGAAATATCTGCAGGTGCACTACACGCTTGCGCCGCGCAACTCGACCGCACCCGACGACCCGGGCGACGGCAGCGCCTGGTCAGCGGCAAACATGAAGTTCAACAAGTACTTTCGCGAGATCGCCACTCGCTTCGAATACCGGGATGCCATGCTGATCGACCCCCGGGGCAACCTGGTGTACAGCGTGAACAAAGGCCCCGCGTTGGGCACCAACATCCTGACCGGCCCGTATCGCGAGTCCAACCTGCGTGGTGCATACGAAAAGGCAATGGACGCCGACACGGTCGACTTTGTCTGGATCACCGATTTTCAGCCTTTCCAGGCTGCCGGCGGAATGCCTATCGCATGGCTGGTGTCGCCGATCAATGCGGGAGGCAAGACGAGCGGGGTGCTCGCGCTTCCGCTGCCGATTTCGAAAATCAACCGGATCATGACCGCCGATCAGGGCTGGAAAGCCGCCGGCATGGGCGAGACCGCGGAGACCTATCTAGCGGGCCCGGACGGGCTGATGCGATCTGACTCGCGGCTGTTTCTGCAAGACCCGAAGAAGTATGAGCGCGACGCCGTCGCGGCCGGCACCCCGCCTGACATTGTCGCCAAGGCGATCCGGTGGCACGGCACGACGCTGGTTCAGCCGGTCGAGACCGAAGCCTTTCGCGCCGCGCAACGCGGGCAGACCGGAACCGTCGGCGATACAAGTTACCTCGGCGACCACGAACTGGCGGCTTACGCCCCAGTATCGATTCCCAACTCGGATCTGCGTTGGTCGATCCTGGCTACCAGAGACAGTTCCGAAGCCTATTCCCGTATAGAGTCATTCACCAAGACGCTGATCGTGACGACGGTGACGATGGTCTTCCTGATCTGCGTGCTCGCGATGCTGATTGCCCAGGTGTTCGTCGCGCCCATCCGGCGGTTGCGGGCAGGTGCGGAGGAGATCAGCGCCGGCAATTACGACGTCACGATCCCGGTCACGACCCGAGACGAGATAGGCGAGCTCACCGGCGCTTTCAACGAGATGAGCCGGAATCTGCAGATCAAAGAGGGCTTGCTCACCGAACAACGTAAAGAAAACGATCGTCTGATGTTGTCGCTGATGCCGGAGCAGATCGTGCAGCGTTACCGCGACGGCGAGCAGACCATTGCGCAAGAACACCAGGACGTCACGGTGATTTTCGCCGACATTCTCGGCCTTGACGAGTTCTCCAGCACGATGTCGGGCGATGAGTTGGTCGGGACCGTCGACGAGTTGATGCGCGAACTCGAGTCGGCGGCGGAAACCTGTGGCGTCGAACCGATTCGGACTGTGCACAACGGGTTCCTCGCCAGCTGCGGATTGAACGTACCGCGGCTGGACAGCGTGCCCCGCACCATCGACTTCGCCGTCGAGATGCAGCGGATCATCGAGCGCTTCAACAGCGGTACCGGCCACCATCTCGCGATCAGGGCCGGGGTCAACACCGGCAACGTGATCAGCGGCCTGGTTGGCAGATCCAGTGTCATCTACGACATGTGGGGCACAGCGGTAAACCTCGCCCATCAGATGCGCAGCAGCACAGCGGAATCCGGTGTCTATGTCACCTCGGAGGTGTACGAGGTGATGCGCGACATGCGGCAGTTCACGCCGGCGGGCAATATCAGTGTCGACGGCGCAGAGCAGCCGATCTGGCGATTGTCTGATCGCAAATGAAATCCGACGACTGGTTGTACTGGGCCATCGGGCTGACCCTCGGGCTGCCCCTCGTCCTGATCAGTCTCACCGAATGGCATCAACAGCTCGCCCGCAGAAACAGTGCGTTGAGCAGGCCGGTGAACCTGCTGCGGAATTATCTGGTGCCGCTGGCAGCGCTGCTGCTGCTGGTGGTCAAGGTCGCGGAAGTGCCGGCCGGTATCACCTGGGTGCGCGAACTCGCGACGGTGTTCGGCTTCGTGGTGCTGCTCCTGCTGTTGTCGGGGCTCAACGCGACCCTGTTCGAAGGAGCGCCGCAGGGTTCGTGGCGTCAACGCGTGCCGACGATATTCCGCGACGTCACAAGGTTTGTGCTGATCGCCGTCGGTCTAGCGATGATCTTCTCCTACGTCTGGGGTGTGCGGGTCGCCGGCCTGTTCACCGCGCTGGGTGTGACGTCGGTGGTCATCGGCTTGATGCTGCAGAATTCCGTCGGCCAGATCGTGTCGGGGTTGTTCATGTTGTTCGAGCAGCCATTCCGGATCGGAGATTGGCTGGACACCCCGGCCGCGCGCGGCCGCATCGTGGAGGCCAACTGGCGCGCTGTACACATCCAGACCGGTCACGGCCTACAGATCACGCCGAACTCCGTGCTTGCCGCGACCTCTTTCACGAACCTCAGCCGGCCGCCCAATGCGCACAAACTGTCCATCACCACGATGTTCTCGGTGGAGGACCCGCCTGAACAGGTGCGCCGGCTACTGGTACGGGTCGCCAGCGCACTGCCGCAACGCAAAGCCACTGTCGCGCCGTCGGCGACGGCGGCCGGCGCCGGCGAGTACCGGGTCAGCATCGCGTTGAAGTCGCCCGCCGATGACGGTGCCGCGCAAGCGATGTTTCTGCGATGGATCTGGTACGCGGCGCGGCGGGAGGCTCTGCACCTCGACGACGCCGACGACGACTTCTCAACGGCCGCGCGGGTGCAGAAAGCGATGCAAAACGTTGTGTCACCGGCCCTGCGATTGAGCAACACCGATCAGCAATCACTTGTCCCGCACGCGAGGGTGATTCGCTACGGTGCCGACGAAATCGTCCAGTATGCCGGTGAAGTGCCCACGGGGATGACGTTTTTGGTCAAGGGCAGCGTGCGGCTGACCATCACCGCCGAAGACGGTGCCGTGGTGCCGTTGAGCGTGTTGGAAGAAGGCTCGTTCCTGGGGCTGACAACGCTCACCCGTCAGCCAAGCCTTTCTGGCGCATACGCATTGGAAGAGGTGACTGCCCTGGAGATCGATCGTGAGCACATTGAAGATCTCGTGCTGCGGACCCCGTTGCTGCTCCAGGAGTTGGGCCGGATCATCGAGGAACGGCGCAAAGAAACCTCGTCGGCTGGGGCCGTCTCTACAAGGCAGTAAGAAACTCGCTACCCTTGGTCAATGAGTGTGCATGCCTTCTCGGCTCCCGATGTGCGCCAGCAGGTGCACAACGCGGCGCGCCGGGCCCGGGTTGCCGCCCGCGTGCTGGCCTCGTTGCCGACGGTCGCCAAGGACCAGGCGCTTGCCGTCGCTGCGGACGCGATCGTGGCCAACACCGATCGGATCCTGGCGGCCAACGCTGAAGACTTGACGGCGGCACGCGCCGCCAACACGCCGACCGCCATGCTGGACCGGCTCGCGCTGGACGCCGAGCGCGTCGAAGGTATCGCCGCCGGCCTGCGCCAGGTAGCGGGACTACCCGACCCGGTCGGGGAGGTGCTGCGCGGCTACACCCTGCCCAACGGGCTGGCGCTGCGCCAGCAGCGCGTCCCGCTCGGCGTGGTCGGGATCGTCTACGAAGGCCGCCCCAACGTCACGGTCGACGCGTTCGGCCTGGCGCTCAAGTCCGGTAACGCCGCACTCCTGCGGGGCAGCTCGTCGGCGGCGAAATCCAATGAGGCGCTCGTCTCGGTGTTGCGTGATGCGCTGTCCAGCGAAGACCTGCCCACTGATGCCGTGCAACTTCTCTCCGCCGCCGACCGTTCCTCGGTCACCCACCTGATCCAGGCCCGGGGTCTGGTCGACGTGGTGATCCCGCGTGGCGGGGCGGGACTGATCGACGCCGTGGTCCGCGACTCCCATGTGCCGACCATCGAGACGGGTGTGGGCAACTGTCACGTCTACGTGCACGGCTCCGCCGACCTCGACATGGCCGAACGGATTCTGTTGAACTCCAAGACCCGTCGCCCGAGTGTGTGCAACGCGGCCGAGACACTGCTGATCGACGCGGAGATCGCCGACCAGGCTCTGCCCCGGCTGGTCCGTGCGCTGCAAGATGCCGGCGTGACCGTGCACCTCGATGCCGACGACGCTCACTTGCGCCGCGAATACCTTTCGCTGGACATCGCGGTCGCGGTCGTCGACGGCGTTGATAAGGCGATTTCGCACATCAACGAATACGGGACCGGCCACACCGAAGCCATCGTGACCAGCAATATGGCTGCCGCCCAACGGTTTACCGAGGGGGTCGATGCGGCCGCGGTCATGGTCAACGCCTCGACCTCGTTCACCGACGGTGAGCAGTTCGGTTTCGGCGCCGAGATCGGTATCTCCACCCAGAAGTTGCATGCCCGCGGACCGATGGGACTGTCCGAACTGACCTCAACCAAGTGGATCGGTTGGGGAGACGGCCAGACCCGCCCGGCCTGACATTGCTGAGGAGAACGCAAACGTGAGTGTGCCTGCGCGGCCGGCCCCGCTGTTCGCCGACATCGACGACGTCGGACGGCGGTTGTCCGAAACCGGCTACCTGCCCGATACCGCCACCGCCACCGCGGTTTTCCTCGCCGACCGGCTGGGCAAGCCGCTGTTGGTGGAAGGTCCCGCGGGCGTTGGCAAGACCGAACTGGCCCGCGCGGTGGCACAGGCCACCGGTTCGGAATTGGTCCGCCTGCAGTGCTACGAGGGCGTCGACGAGGCTCGCGCGCTCTACGAGTGGAACCACGCCAAGCAGATTCTGCGTATCCAGTCCGGGTCCGATGACTGGGATCAAACCAAGACCGACGTGTTCACCGAGGAATTCCTGCTCTCGCGGCCGCTGCTGACCGCGATCCGCCGCACCGACCCCACAGTTCTGCTGATCGACGAAACCGACAAGGCCGACATCGAGATCGAGGGTCTGCTGCTCGAAGTGCTGTCCGACTTCGCCGTCACCATCCCGGAGTTGGGCACCATCACCGCGGAGCGAACGCCGTTCGTCGTGCTCACCTCGAATGCGACCCGCGAACTGTCCGAAGCCCTCAAGCGTCGTTGTCTGTTCTTGCACATCGACTTTCCCAGCCCCGAGCTGGAACGCCGAATTCTGTTGTCGCGTGTTCCCGAGCTGCCCGCCCACATCGCCGAGGAGTTGGTGCGCATCATCGGCGTGCTTCGCGGCATGCAGCTCAAGAAGGTGCCGTCGGTCGCCGAGACCATCGACTGGGGACGCACCGTGCTGGCACTCGGTCTGGACACCATCGACGACGCGACGATCGCCGCGACCATGGGCGTGGTGCTCAAACACCAGTCCGATCAGCAGCGCGCCACCGGCGAACTACGGCTGAACTGAGGTCCGGCTGATGGCCGTCCGCCGTACTCGCCCCAGCCAGCCGTTGGCCCCGCACGGACTGCCCGGTCACTTGGTGGGCTTCGTGGAAGCGCTGCGCGGGCAAGGCATCTCGGTAGGTCCGTCGGAGACGGTGGATGCCGGCCGGGTGATTGGAGTGCTCGGACTCGGTGACCGGAACGTGCTGCGGGAAGGTTTGGCGTGCGCGGTGTTGCGCCGACCCGAGCATCGCGAAACCTACGACGCGATGTTCGACCTGTGGTGGCCCGCCGCGCTGGGCGCCCGCGCGGTGGTGACTGAAGAGGCAGCCGCCGACCCCGAATCCCAGTTGCCGCCCGACGACGTCGACGCGATGCGCCAGATGCTGCTGGATCTACTCACCGACAACCCCGACCTCGCCGACATGGACGACCGACTGGTCGCAATGATCGCGCAGATCGTCGACGCCTATGGCAAGTACAATTCCAGTCGCGGCCCGTCGTACTCGTCGTATCAGGCGCTCAAGTCGATGGCGCTCGACGAGTTGGAGGGCAAGCTGCTGGCCGGCCTGCTCGCCCCCTACGGCGACGAGCCCACCCCCACCCAGGAGCAGATCGCCAAAGCCCTTGCCGCGCAGCGGATCACTCAGCTTCGCAAGATGGTCGACGCCGAAACCAAGCGACGTACCGCCGAGCAACTCGGTCGCGACCACGTCCAGATGTACGGCATCCCACAGCTTTCCGAGAATGTCGAGTTCCTGCGCGCGTCGGGTGAGCAGCTGCGCTCGATGCGCAGGGTCGTGCAACCGTTGGCCCGTACGCTGGCCACCCGGCTGGCCGCTCGGCGGCGCCGTGCCCGCGCCGGGGCGATCGACCTGCGCAAGACGCTGCGCAAATCGATGTCGACCGGTGGCGTGCCGATCGACCTGGTGCTGCGCAAACCGCGCCCGGCCCGCCCCGAACTGGTGGTGCTGTGCGACGTGTCAGGCTCTGTCGCCGGATTCAGCCACTTCACCCTGCTGCTGGTGCACGCCCTGCGACAACAGTTCTCCCGCGTCCGGGTCTTCGCCTTCATCGACACCACTGACGAGGTCACGCACATGTTCGGACCGGACGCCGACCTCGCGGTGGCGATTCAGCGGATCACCCGGGAGGCCGGTGTCTACACCCGCGACGGACACAGCGACTACGGCAACGCCTTCGTCTCGTTCGTGCAGGCGCATCCGAACGTGTTGTCGCCGCGCAGCTCGCTGCTGGTGCTCGGGGACGGGCGCACCAACTACCGCGACCCGGCCACCGACGTGCTGACCCACATGGTGACGGCCAGCCGGCACGCGCACTGGCTCAATCCCGAGCCCAAGCACCTCTGGGGCAGCGGCGACTCCGCGGTACCCCGCTATCAAGACGTCATCACCATGCACGAATGCCGGTCGGCCAAGCAGCTTGCCGCGGTGATCGACCAGCTGCTGCCGGTCTAGGGTCGGGCAGGCCATAAACCCTGGTGGAGAGGTCTGCTGCGCATCCGCACTGCCGGAAGTGGTTTCCTCAGTGCACAGGTCAAAATGAGGCTATTCTCAGCTCGGCATCAGGTAAACGTACAAAGCCGGCTGGATCCGAACCGAACGTTTTCCGGCGAATTCGGGCTCAGGTGCGCTTCTTGCGACCGGCAGGAATTGAGTGAGGTTCGTCATGTTGAAGAGTCTTCGCATAGTCGCGCCGATCGTCGGTGCGACCGGGGTGTCGATCGCCCTAGCTGTATCGGCCCACGCCGACGCGGACGACCCGTTGCTGGGCAGCACCAATGCGATCTTCCTCGGCGGCACTGCCGAACCGACACCGTCGACGGCCTACGTGGAGGCCGCCGATAAGCTATATCTGGAGCCGTTGGGGTTCGCCGGTGGCGCGTCAATCTGCGACATGGCCGGAAGCTTGCCCTGCGACGGTTCGTTGCAGGTGTTGACGACGCCCGAAGTGTTCGAGTTCGGCCCGAGCAGCCTTCAGGACGAGACCGACATCATTAGTGCGGTGGAAGCTGAATACGCCGCGGGTGACATGAGTGCCACCGACCCGCTGACGGTGTTCGCCTACTCGCAAAGCGCCCTTGCCGCTTCGGCGGCAGAGAAAGTACTCTCGGCCACCATCCCCAAGGACGACCTGCATTTCGTGTTCATCGGCGACCCAAGCGACGCGAACGGCATAGCCACCAACATCTATGCAGACCTTGTCCAGTCGTTCGGCGGCGGTACGACCGGGACGAACCTAACCAACGACATTCTCACTGCCATCAACGAAGACCAATTTGCCCCCGGCGGCTCGCTTGCCGGCTACACACCGGATGACCTTTATCAGACGACCAACTACACGATCGACACCGACGGGGTCGCCGATTGGCAAGAGGATTTCGACGCAACCCTTGCTGCCGACCACGGCAGCTACATCGACGCCTTCGGTAACGCTCTGTACCACTTCTTCACCACCCACGTG
>Ga0302326_10013376_pt1 | contig 17403 bp, 15 predicted proteins | sample Palsa_T0_3_FD_202264 | JGI IMG/M metagenome (GOLD analysis project Ga0302326, IMG submission 202264) | Peat permafrost microbial communities from Stordalen Mire near Abisko, Sweden - Palsa_T0_3 | ecosystem: Environmental > Terrestrial > Soil > Palsa > Peat permafrost | place: Sweden: Abisko... | reverse complement strand
ACCGCTTCCGGAATCATCTCCGGCTGGCCAACGTGCGCTTTTTCTGGATCTGCCGAAGTGTTGAAAAGTGCAAGGGTGCGCTCAAAACAGCGTCCCAGGCTACTCCAACGGTTAAAGTTATAGCGGCGCGAATAGTCGAGAAGTGCGTGAGTTAATTTGTCGGCCGCCTCAAGGTCGCCTCTGAAGAAGGCGATAGGGCAGCCGGCGAGGCCGAGGGCATGACAAATTGACATGGGCCCATCAGACACCGCGAGGTCGATGGCCTCGCCAGCCAGCTGACTGGCCTGGTCAAAATACCCTTCCAGCCACAAAATTCGCGACAACATGATGCGCATGGAAACCTTCCGGTCAACGCCAATCTGGCCATACGACAGGGGGATAGCCCGGGCCGGATGCCTCAACACGCGTTCGATCAACATTCTGGATCTCGCGTGATCGCCGGCGAGGTGGTAAACCTGTGCTCCCAAGCGATCCGCGATAAGCGCCGCAAAGGTATCTTCTGAGCTTTTCGCGACTCCGTCTAGTTCTGCGGCCGCCTGGACCGCCGCAACAAAATTGCCGTTGTGCGAATGGACGGCGCCTCGATTGGCGAGGGGCTCCACTAAGTACCTAGTAATGCCGGTTGCGTGGGCAAGTGTTAGGGCGCGGGTGGTGGTTGCCAAGATCACGTCTTCGCTCGCTCCCGTACTCGACAAAAGCCCGGTGAGGGCATTCTGGAGGCGTATCTCGGAGAGGGGTTGAGGTGGCGACATGCGCCCCAGCGCATTCAGCGCAAGTGTCGCGCGCCGGATAGTCTCGTCGATCAACGACAGCTGAAAGCCGAACGGTAGTGTGGCGATCGTTAATGCCGCACCCAATTCGATGCTGCCTAGGGGTGAAAAGGCCCAGTCAATGGCGGCGCGGGCGTCATCGATGAGACTGCCATATTGTGACAACCACTGGTCGCGCGACATCTTATCCCAATCATCATTGGCGCCGTCGAGAAGCGCGCGCAGATGCTGTGCATGGCGACGCAGTAATTCAGCCCGTTCGTCGTTTTCGCTGAGACGCTCTGCGGCATACGCGCGCGTAACGTGCAGAAGTCTGTAGCGAATGGCGGACCCGCTGACGTCGGTTGTCAGAAGGCTCTTTGCAGCCAACGACATGAGCAGGTCGACCAGACGCGTATCGCCGGCGAGCGAACCACCGGAGACCACGGCGGCAGCGGATTCCGCCGAAAAGAGGCCTTTGAACACGGCCAAACGTCGCAGGCATACCTGCTCAACGGGAGAGAGCATTTTGTAACTCCAGTCCAGTGTCGAGCGAATTGATTGATGACGAGAATCGACGGCCTTGGGGTCCGTGGTGCCCAATATCACGTCGTCGTCAAAATCTTTGCTGAGAGCATCGATGCCAAATACGTTAACGCGCGCAGCGACGAGTTCGATTGCGAGGGGGATTCCGTCGATCCGTCGGCAGATTGACACTACATTAGCGACATTGGCATCCGTGAGTTCAAAAGATTCCATCCCGCTTGCCGCCCGTTCCACAAACAGTTGTATAGCGGGAAACGTCGAGGCTTCGGCGACCGATAAGGTCGGGGAAACAGGTGGGTTGGCGAGCGGCAGAAGATTGAACAAATATTCGTCGCGGGCGCGCAGGGGCTCCCGGCTGGTGTTGATGATGTCGACCAGCGGTGCAGCTTGCAAAATCCGTTCAACCAGTTCCGTGGCGCTCTCGATGACATGCTCACAGTTGTCGAGCACGATCAGATAGTGCTTGTCGCGCAGGAACAATATCAAGTTGGAGATCGGGTCATCCGCCTGGGTAGATATTCCCAAGACCGTTGCTAAGGCAGATGGGACGAGAGTAGGTTCTTCGACCATCGATAAGTCGGCGAAATATAGGCGTTGATAGTCGGCCGCGAGTCGCTCTGCGATGGCGACAGCGAGCGTCGTTTTGCCGACACCCCCAGGACCGATGATGGTCAGAAGCCGCCGCCGTGGACGTCGTGCGAGCAGGCTCTCGATGGCCTCATCGCGGCCGACGACGTGCGTGAGCGGCGCTGGCAGCGATCGTGTCGGCGCTCGTTCCGCGAGATATTCGGAGGGCACGGCATCGACGGAAGAAACCGGGGCGACGAAAGAGTACCCACGGCCGGCGACATTGATGATGTACCGAGAGCCTCCGTGCCCGTCCCCTAAGATCTTGCGTATAGCAGCGACGTGGACGCGTAAATTATTGTCATCGACGATGGAGTTCGGCCACGCATAGCTTATCAAGTCGTTCTTGCTGACGACTTCGCCCGCTCTCTCGACGAGCGCGATCAGGAGGTCGATGGCATGACTGCCCAACCGCAAGGGTCGCCCGCGATCCATGAGAAGCTTTTCAGATCGAAACAGCAGATAGTGCCCAAACGACAGGACCTTCTCGTTCACTCCTGCATCGTGAAACGTCAATGAATCCCCTACTTCACGATCATCGTCGTCGTTATGAGTTATCCGGCGAATGAGCGTAAGCGTTGCTCATTTCCCGTCAACCGCACGCAACGCGGGCAATGACGAGCAATATCCCTATGCCGCGGCGCCTAACTGGGGCCAAAATCGCAGAAATCCGCTAATTGAAGTCCCGCATCATGGTAGCGCCAGCGGCGCAAGCAGTCACATACATATGGAATGACCGCCAGGCGGAGGCTCGACGCGAGCTGTGAGTAGGAAATACGGCCCTAGCCGCCGATTGCCTCCATTGCGCACCGCACGCTCCGTGCTAACACATGAAGCCTGTCGCCCGCTGCTACATAGAACCCGTCTTGGCAGATTCACTCGGGCAGAGGTAACGCCTCAGTACGGCTTCGGTCCGCACGGCACTGTAGGAATCCAATTTACCGACGTCGCCGCTTCGATGCCGAGATCGGGTCGCGGCTTGGGCCAGAACCAAATCGGCCTGCTGCTTACCCCTTGACGGTGGTGCTCGGGCGATCGGTGCCACTATCGATCTCGTCGTGCCAGCGGCCTTTCTCGTCCTCGTAGGAAATCTGTGTGGTCTCACCCGGTGCGGCCTGCTCGCTCGCGGCGAGCTCGGCCGCTCTGCGAGCCGCTTCCTGAGTGGGGAACGGCTCGGAGTACGTGCCATTGGCCTCGTAGGCCCAGCCGCCGTCGTGTTTCAATACTTTATAAGTAATCTGGCTCATATTGGGTCCTATATCTTTCCGATTGGCCTTCGTGGGGAGCGTAACGGTTCAATGCACCGAGTGTAGCCTGTAACAGCTTCAATTCGGCAATTTGTCGTGCCAAGGATATCCATCCATCGCCAATTTATAGGAGTACTCGAATAGATGGCTCATGTAGTCGTGAGCGAATGCTTTAGCGTGTGGGTACGAAAATGATTGCTCGATGTATGCAATGTGCAAATGCTCGCCATGCTCCTGTGCCGTGACTTGGAGCCGGTATATATCATTGATGCCCTGTTCTTCGATTAGGGCGTCAAGGGCGCGCAGCGCCACCTCAGTGCTGTGCCGCGCAACCGGCTGCCAATGAGCATCTATCCGGCTGTTGCGAATCAGGAATACCTGGCGTTCGCGAGTATCGAACGAGCGCTGTAGTTTCAAATCCTGCATTAGGGACATCGGGAAAAGAAATACCTGGTTGATAACTCCCCCGTCAACGTGCATCTCCTGGTACCTGTGCCCGGAGACTTCGACATCGATCATCACAGGCGGGAACACACCCGGGATGGAAGTTGACGCCAATATGACTTGACGAAACAATTTAAGCGACCGCGGGTCATTGCTCGAGGCGATTTCTCCCATGTTCCAAACAACCGTCTGATTGGCGTCAAGATCAGTCGTGCCGATCAGCAACAAACGGCCCTTCGCGTACTCCTTCGCAACCGCCGCCATGAGTGGTTGGTCGATGTACCTGGCTACGACTCTGGCGAGCGGAGTGTTGTCGGCAAAAGCATCGCCGGTTAGGGCATGGAGCCAGCTGCGCCTGTGGAATAGGTCTCCCGAATCAAGAGACAACGATACCGTTCGGAGAACCGAATCGTATTGCGGTCCAAGAAATGCAAAGGGCGCGATCAATGCGCCGGCGCTGATCCCTGTAACGACCTTGAATTCCGGGCGGGTGCCGCTGTCGGTCCATCCCACCAATAGGCCGGCGCCGAAGGCTCCTGAATCTCCACCGCCGGAGATGGCAAGATAGTAGGCAATGGGTAGCTGATTTATCGGCCTTTTCAGCGTCAACATTTCTCGGTGGACCGATTCATTTCCGCTTCGCTCCATCGGAGCGGTGTCGATGTTCGGCCAGTAGCGCGCACCGGATATAGAGGAAATTGTTGCGAGCTGGGTGCAATCTGCGGGGACCGCCGGCAACCTCGGCAGTATCGTGCAGCCCTCGGTGAAGGCGATAATGATCACGGGAAAAAAAATCTGTGCTGACAAGGTGCGTACAAGGCGCACGAGCGGGCTCGATGCCTCGTCACACGTTCGGTTAGCCACCCGGTCCACCGTAGCACCCCCCGCCATTTGATCGCTCGCCGCGCCAACCATCTTCTACTTCGCTAAATTACTCTGCGCGTCCGAATCAGCATGCCCAATGTGGGGGGGTAGGCAGACCCCTCTCAAACATGCGGACAGCCGATCCGTGCTTTCAGTAGCATGCGCCGGTCAATTCTCGGCGGATCTGACGCAACTCCGACCGCCCACATCGAGTGGAAATTTAACTCCCCGCCTGGGTCTTTTGAGGTTGCAGGTTCGTGCATAGGCTTCCACCTAGACTCCTATGCAACATCCGTCATTACTATTCCCCAAGGTGCTGTCCCGCGTCCACGTTCTGATGCTGCGGGTCACAGCCACGATGCCCTCTGTCTTAGAGCAACTGTTCGTATTGGCAGGTCTGCCGCCGTCGCTCTACTACAGTATGCAACTTGCCCTGACCCTGATGCGCCCGTGCGCATCGTGCATCGGTGACTGGATCTTATATCGCAACAGAATTCGCTGCGACTCTGATGGCGCCTAGCTTTCGATTGAACCGCAACTTTCCGCAGCGGATCCCATTACCGGGTTCAATGACTCATGTCCGCATCCGAACCCGCCTAATCAACGCGCCGGCTCGATTCGAATAGGAACCATGTGCGACGCTCGGTCTCGTCGATCCAGTTTTCGATCAAGCTCGCCGTCGCGATGTCGCGAAGTTCATCCACCATGTCGTGCACGGTTCTGAGGCGCCCGGCGAGGACCAGATTGTCTTCGCGCAGCTCTGCGAGCATGTCGAGCGGATCGACATAGTCCGCGTCATTGTCGAGCACTCGTTGGGTTCTTGCGATATGCCCGATGGAACGCAGCGTGGAGCCGCCTGTCTTCCTGATGCGTTCAGCAATGGGATCGGTCATCGCATAGAGTTCATCGGCCTGGTCATCCAACAGCAGATGGTAATCTCGAAAGTGGGGGCCGCTCATGTGCCAATGAAAGTTCTTGGTCTTGAGATAAAGAGCGAACACATCGGCGAGAATCGCATTCATTTCACCGGCGATGGATTCGGATGCGCTCGCATCGAAGTTGGTGGTCACGCGGAGGCGGGCTGTTCGACGTTGCTTGAGTTCAGTAGCCATATTCCATCACTCCTGTAGGTAACGCAGTCGGGCATTGAATCTGCTCTCCTAAACTTAAAGATCAGGTGTCGGAAAGTCATTCCCGCAGGAGGCGCGGTTGGCCCCCCATATTTGGGTGTATGCGTGCGCAGCGGCACAATTGGTGTGATACCTGGGCGCTCGTTCTCGTCAGAACAACCCAAAATAGTCAATGCGCGGCGCCCCTGATGGGTGTTCATTCTCGGGGCATCGACGCTTACGCTCATCTTCTATGGCATCTTGACTAGGAGAAGGCGATGGCGCAGGAAAGCTTGAAAAGTTACATCGAGACCCTCGAGCGCAATGGATTGCTTCGTCGCTACACGGATGAAAAACGCGTGGACGAACTGCCCCGCCTGATGGAGGACAACCCCGATGTCGCCATTCTCGTCGAACGGGTCAAAGATTGCGCGTTTCCGTTTTTCGCCAATGGCTATGGCTCGCGCGCCATGTATGCCCTTGCGCTGGGCTGCGATTCAAAGAGCGTGGGTCAGGAGATCGCGCAGCGCGGCAGTCGGCACTACAAGGCTCAATTGGTCGAATCGGCTCCCTGCAAGGACGTGATCCTGCGCGGCGACGACGTCGATCTCACCATACTGCCGTTGTTCAATCATCATCCGCGGGATGGCCAGGCGTATCTCAACGACACACGGATCATTACACGCAATCCCGTCAGCGGCGAAATCAACGACGCGATTCAGCGAATGATGTACCGTTCAAAGAACCTGCTCAACGTCGACATGCGGGCGTGGTTTCACGGTGGATCGATCGCCGGGCAGCGTTACCACGACATGGGAAAGGACATGCCGGTCGCCATCTGCATCGGAGGGCCGACCTTGGACAAGATCGCTTCGATGATGCGTCATCCCGGTGCGCGCATCGACGGTTGGGACAAGCTGGGTGGTTTTCTCGGGGAGCCGGCGAAGATCGTCAAGTGCGAGACCAACGACATTACGGTGCCCGCCAACGCCGAAATCGTACTCGAGGGCCGCGTGCTCACGAGCGAGGGCATGATCCATGACGAAGGGCCGTATGGGGAATTTCCCGGCACCTACGGTGCCGGCCTGCCGCGGAATTGGAATGTCGTCATCGATTGCATCACCTACCGCAATGGGGCGATCTACCAGCACGCGACGATCGGCGGACTTCATCCGGGAAAGACCGATATGTATGCCTTTCAGCAAGCCATCGAGGGGGAACTCTTCGAGAAGCTCCAACAGGCAGGCATCGTCGTACAGGACGTCGTCGCGCCTGCCGAAGGCGGTGGCAATGTCGCCTACGCCCGCATCAAGGTGGTGGGCGGCGGCGATTCCATGCAGACGCTGGGCGTGATGCTCACCGGCTGCCGGCAATACATGCCGAAGATTGCCTACGTCTTCGATGAGGACGTGGATATCTACGACGACGCGCGGGTGAAGTGGGCGCAGGCGTGGCGCTACAATCCGGGCCGCGGGACTCTGGTCGTGCCGGGTCAGAACACCATGCCGCTCGACCCCAGTTTGCGCCAAACAGAGCCACCTTTCAGCGTCACGAAGATCGGCTTCGATTGCACGATGGGGGTGGATGCGGTCCGGGCAGATTTTGAAGCCTGTGTCGTCACGGAACCCATCAATCAACCGGTATCGCCGCAGCCGTTGTCTGAAACGGACCTGGCGGCGGCCATGGGCAATTTCATCCGGGAAGTTCCACGCACCTGGCAAGAGATCCTCGAGCGCTTTGCCGGGCAGCCCTATCCGCGAGTCTATCGTGCCTTTGGGCAACTTCGGCCGAAGCTAGGTCGCATGGCGAACGCCAGCCCGAATTTCCCTTACACGTTCTCAACGGGTGGGGATTTCGTCGACGGGACCGAATAGCCGTTGTACTTGATTTGTTTGGAGGCCGGTCATGAAGCGGATCATTGTGGGGATCTCAGGTGCCACGGGTGCTATCTATGGCATTCGGTTGCTGCAGCTGTTTCGATCGGTGGATTCCATCGAGACGCACCTGGTGATGACGCCGGCAGCCCGGCGGACGGTTCTGCTCGAGACCGAATATTCGCTCGATGATGTGGAGGCGCTCGCAGATTGCGTACATCGATCCGCCGATATCGCCGCGTCGATCTCCTCCGGTTCGTTTCGCTCAATGGGCATGATCGTCGCGCCCTGCTCGATGAAAACGGTGTCAGGCATTGCGACTTCCTACTCCGATAATTTATTGCTGCGAGCCGCGGATGTCACACTCAAGGAGCGTCGGCCGCTGGTGCTGCTGGTGCGCGAAACGCCTATGCATCTAGGGCATCTGCGACTGCTGACCCAGGTCGCGGAGTTGGGCGGCATCGTGATGCCGCCCGTGCCCGCCTTCTACCATCGGCCCACAAGCCTGGAAGAAGTGATCGATCACACCCTCAATCGAGCGCTCGATCTTCTGAATATAGAGCTCAAGCAGGACCTGTTTGCCCGTTGGAAGGGGCCTCCCGGCCACTCGGATCAGGGCAAGGTGTCATTGATGGACCGGCCGACACCCTCCCTGGTGAAGACGTAGTTTCATAGACCTCGGATTTGAAAGGAACAACCACATGGCAATCAATTCACGGCACCGGATCACGATCGACGCCTCCCAGTCGGAAGTATTCAAGGCGATCACGACCGCCGAAGGCTTGAAGGGTTGGTATACCCCCGGAGCCAAGGGAGAGCCCGTACACGGGAACAAGGTGAGGCTGCATTTCACGACAAAGGAGGGTCCCTTTGAGTGGAACGTCGTCGAAACCAAGCCGGGATCGACGGTACGGTGGGAATGTATCGCGGGGCCCGGCTCCGCGATAGGTACTACCGCAACGTTTCATCTTGTGGCGAAGAGCGACGGGAGAACCACTGTCGATCTCGACCATGCGGGTCTGGAGGAGTCGGACGACAAGGTGCGAATTTGCAATACCATGTGGGGGGCTCTGATGCACCATCTGAAGAAGTATGTGGAGTCAAAAGAGACCGATCCGGCGTTCCATTGAAGCGGCATTCGACCAGCGCGATCGTTGGGAAGGCTTGCGCGTGAGGCTGGGTGCGTTGCTCATGCCGTCGCATCCGCCCGAATGCAGTACGCGCGAGGGTCAGCGTCGCGACCTGGAGGAGCTTCAAAGGCTCGACCGGCTGGGTTTCGATGAGGCTTGGATCGGCGAACATTACACGTCGGTGTGGGAGCCATGTCCTGCTCCGGATCTGCTGATCGCGCAGGCATTGCTCTGTACCCGGCAAATCCGCTTAGGTCCTCTGGGCCACCTTCTGCCCTATCACCATCCGATCGAACTCGCCCACCGAATTGCCTATCTCGACCATATGGCAGAAGGTCGGTATCAGTTGGGGGTGGGAATCAGCGCATTGCCGACCGATCACGAACTCTTTGGTATCGATATTGCAGGAGGCCGTAATCGGCGGATGACCTTTGAATCGCTGGATATGATGACGTCCCTGTGGACCGACGGACCCCGGGATTTTCAAGGCGAGTTCTGGTCGACTTGCAAACTCAAGAGCGCATCCGAGAGTCTTGGCTATCATTTGAATCCCTTCCAACGACCTCACCCGCCGATCGCCATTGCCGGCATGACCGCCGGTTCCGAAAATCACCGTCTTGCCGGCGAGAAAGGATACATCCCCGTGAGTTTCAGCATCAGCCCCGACGCTGCAATGACTGCGCAGCACTGGGAGGCGGTTCTGGAGGGAGCTGCGCGGACCGGAAGGACGCCGAACCGAGCCGACTGGTCCATTGTCCGCGATGTCTATGTGGCACCCACCGACGAAGAGGCGCGTGACCTCGCTATGAGCGGCATGATGGGGCGCTGCTGGCGCGAGTTTCTCTTACCGCTCTACTTGAAGCTGGGGCTCGGAAAGTTGCTGAAAGTTGATGCCGCCATGCCGGATGAGGCTATCGATCTTGACTACCTCGCCCAGCATCTTTGGTTCGTCGGTTCGCCGACGACGGTCGCAAGGCGCATTCAGGAACTTCAGGCGGGAAGCGGCGGCTTTGGGCACTTGATGATCGTCTCCTACGACGCCACGGACGAACGCGACGCCTGGGAACGAAGCCTGGAGTTGCTGGTTCATCAGGTGCTGCCCCTCTGCAACGACTGTCCCGAGACGAGCCGATTGATAACGAAGTGCGGCCATGAGCTACGTCGCCCTCGCCACTGACGCTTTCGATGAGGTCGTGCGCTTTTACGGTGATGCGCTCATGTTTCCCGTTGTCGCCCAGTGGGATCGTCCCAACGGCCGCGGGCGACGCTTTGATTTGGGTGGCGGGTTGCGGCTCGAGATTCTGGACAACTCGCGAGAGAGGAAGCCAGCAGTGCTGTACACGCCGGGCGGGCGCACGCACCTGGTCATTGAAGTGGAGGATGTCGAGGTGGCGTGGCGGGAGCTCAAGGTGAACGCACCCGCACCGCAAACCATGTCGTGGGGCGCTCGATTGTTTCAACTTCGAGACCCGGACGGCACTCCCATCACCTATCTTGAATGGAACGCGGACCTCCCAGGTCCCACGCACAACGATTCATTGCAGTCCGAAAATATGTCTGATGTTGGCGGCGACGCGAGTGGCCAGCCCCTCTAGAGGCGGCTCTTCATTCTTGAACTGATCGAGCACAGTGCGACGGGCGAGCTGACGACTGACGAGCAACTCGCTCAGTTCATCGGCCATGCCGGGGCGGGCCAAGAGGAGGGGGCAGAGAGCATCCTTGGAAATTTCATAGATCACTGATTTGGTCAACGCCGAGATGTCGCCGCTCAAGGGCTGGCCCGTCAACACCCCCATCTCGCCGAAGTAACTTCCGGGTGTCAGGCGTAGACGCTCGACTCTCCGGCCCTCGTGCTCCTCGGAGGCCACGAGAACCCCATCGCTGATGATATTCAATGCCTGTATGACCGCACCGTTTCTCACCACGATGTCGCCAGGCTGGTAGTCCTTTCTTTGCATCTGCGGGGCCAGCGTGGCCTTCTCTTGTGCCGTTAGCCTGGAAAATAATGAAATGCCCGAAAGCAAACGACTTGGAGTCGCCGATTCGCTGTCTTCCGAGGTGTCGGACATCGCGAGCGGCGCCAATCGCGACGCGAAGCGGATGCCGGCCGCCGCGGCCGCGCGATACACGCGTTCGAAGAGTTCATTTTGAGCCTCGTCAACAGCGCCTATATCGGCGACCGAGTAGCCAAGCTCGAAATCAATCATGTCGGCGCTCACATCCTTGATGGTCACGGTCGGCTCGGGGTTGCGCAGGACGTGCGTGCTCCCGAGCAACACCTCTCTCATCAGGTCGCGGCTGAGTGCCGGCATCTTGGTGGACTCCAGCCGTACGCGGGTGGTCGCACCGTGCCTCTTGGTTGGCGCGCTGCAGTTGATCAGCTTCGATCTGGCGACGACGCTATTCGGAACTACCGCGATGTCCTCGCTGGTGGTCAAAATATGAGTGGCTCGCCAATTGGTCTCCAGGACCGTTCCTTGCAGCGTGCCGTCCAAGATGATCCAGTCCCCCACGTGATAGGGGCGCTCGAGATTCAGCACAATCCCGGAAAACACATCGGCCAGGGAACTCTGCAGTGCCAGTCCGATGACGATGGCGAGGGCTCCCGAGGTGGCGAGCAACCCCTTGACGGGCAGGTCAAACACATTCGCGACAATCGCGAAAATGGCCGCCAGATAAATCAAGGCGGCGAGCAGGTCCTGCAGCAACTTGGCCTCGGTGGGCTTTCGGCCGAGCACGACGAATGCACGCAAAAAACCCGAGGTGAGCCAGGCGGCCCCAAGCCACCACAGGATCTCGAGCAATCCGACAAACAACCTCTCGGGAGCTGGCAGGACAGCCGCCGAGGGGCGATAGGGGACAATGCCTCTCGCCAGCATCAACGTGGTGAGGCTGGAGAACACCAGGAATTGGATAAAAAAGTACGCAAGCGGACGGCGGACCCGGCAATACCGGGCACCCCAGAGGCCGAGGCCAACGAGCAGGACGGATGCCAGAAGCGTGTTGACGGTCGTGCCGAAACCGGCGGCAAGATAGGTTTGCATCATGTATCCATCACCCGAATCAAAGGCGCGAGTGGTAGTGAATCAAATTAGCAGCGCCGCAACACTCTCTAATGAGGGGCATCCCAATGCCCCGAAAGGAGCGGGACATCGATGCCGGGAGTGTCTTATCGTCACTGCTGTTCAGTCTCGGAAAGTGCATCGGCGGCAAGAACGCCCGGGCGGTCAATGTGAATATGGGTCAAGTAACGATAGTCATCCGAAGTCCTGAATCACCCCGCGCGACAGCCGAGAGCGTGTGGCTCGCCGGGCCGCTGTCTCGATGGAAGCGATTTTTGCGGCAAATGGACTTGCGAATCTCCGAGCGCGTGATCCGAACTCCCCACTCTAAAACACTTGCCGGCCGATCCGGAATCTGGAGAAATTCATGCAACGCGAAACGCTAACCTATCGGGCGGACGGTAAGTCCATGAAGAGCGAGCTCTTCTATGAGCCGGGCAAGGGCCCTCGTCCTGGCGTGCTGGTGTATCCAGAGGCCTACGGACTCAATCAGCATGCACTGTCGCGCGCCGAGCGATTGGCCGCCATGGGTTACGTTGCGCTCGCCTGCGACTTACATGGCGAGGCGCTGGTGGTCCAGGACTTGAAGGAATCCATAAAGATGCTCGATGACTTGTATGCCGATCCGTCGAAGACGCGAGCGCGGGCAATCGGCGGCCTCAAGGCCTTAGCAGCACATGGCGAAGTAGATCAGACACGCATGGCGGCTATCGGATTTTGTTTTGGCGGCACAATGGCCCTCGAACTGGCGCGATCCGGTGCGAACTTGAGAGCGGTGGTGGGGTTTCATAGCGGCCTCGCGACCGTCGCCCCGAAAACCGATGCAAAGGCAATCAAGGCGAGTATCTTGGTCTGCATCGGAGGCGATGACCCATTCATTCCCCTGGATCAGCGCACGGTGTTTGTCGCGGAAATGCGCGAGGCGGGGGTCGACTGGGAAATGAACTTATACGGCAACACCGTACACAGCTTCACCAACCCCACCGCCAGCAACGCCCACATGCCGGATGCCGTGCGCTACAACGCACTGGCGGACAAGCGATCGTGGGCTGCGATGCAGGCATTGTTCGGCGAAACACTGGTTTGACCGGCGATGGCGAGCAGGACACCCGATCGACAAATCAAGAGGTGGGGTGAGAAGCTGGCGCGGCCGGTTGCGCCGGAGGAACTTCGCCGACGGAGTTCGCCGCGATCCGAGCGGCAAACGCCACGACCGGCGGTACGACGAAACACCATGTGCCCACTCGACTGAAGATAATCGCCGCGGCTGCTGCTCCCGCGGCGAACGTGACGACTGCTATCGCCATGCGCCGCATGCGGTTCCGCGTTGCGGCGCGCATATCGGGCGACAGGCCGCGGATTGCGTCGGCAATATCGATCATCAATTGTGTGGTGGTCCCCGTCATGAGCGTCGTCGGAGGGGCGCCGGCAAGATGAATGCGGTGCACCGCGTTCTGTATCGCCATGGCTGAGACGAGCGTCATTCCCGTGACAATCGAGGGCCACGCATCGGCGTTGACGAACGGGCCTAAGCGGATCGCCAAATAGGCGCCGAGGATCAGAAGCCCGAGCTTCACCGTCAAGACGGTCCGGAGCGCGGATCGCTCGAGCGGCAGAAGGGAGCTTGCCAGGCGTGTGATGATGGTAATCGCGCAAAATACGGGTAACGCCAGGAGTTTGGCAATGACGCCGGAGGTGCCGAAGACCAGCGCGGACCCGATGGTGACGAAGTTGCCGGTGACGTGCGCGGTAAACAGGCCTTGGAGGGCTATGTATCCGGCGGTGTCCACATAGCCGCCATTGAAGCTCAGCAGCGCGGGAAGACTCGGTTTCATCATAACTACCATCCCATTCTGATTTCAGCGCCGATGTAATTGGAATCGTGTCCTCCGACTTCGCGGATGACGTCACTCACCTTGAAGTGGACCATCTCGAGCGCGAGCCATACATGCTCGCTCAGCGTGTAATCGGTCCGGAACTGACCGTAGGTTCCGGTGTATCGTCCCGCCCTTCCAGACGTGCCGGCGACCGCAATATCGGGTTGCGTATACACCGCGTCCGCCGTAGTTTCGCGCCACTGCGCCCCGATCGCGGCCATGAGTTTCAATCGCGGCTGCGGATGCAGCGTCACGGAGGGTTTGACGTGAATGAAGTTGGTAAACCCCGTGTAACCCGCGAGAGTGACGTAGTAGCCGTTGGGAAAGAGCGGATTGAAGGTATTGAGCTCGTCGTCGTGGGGGTTTTTATCGCCGGAAGCGGCATCCACTTGCAGACCCACACGGGGGGTCCATGGCGTCGCGGTGAAAGTATACCCGGCCAACGATCCGAAGGCCCACGCCTCGATATTCTCTATGCCGATTCGGCCGGACTGGTTCATGGCTTCAATATCCCAATCCGTTCGGCCTCGCGTGCCGGCGAAATGCACATCCACGATATTTCGTCGTTCATCGCCGGTGACGCTGGGAAAGCCGGCGTTGTCCTGAGTGAAGCGCGACACGTAGACCGCGATGTTCGCTGACTGCATCACCTGGCGCTCAACGCGGAAACCTCCATAGCTTAAGCGAGGGCTGCTGTAGTCATCAAACGGACGCACGTCCCGATCCTGAACCGGGTGACTGTAAAAGGAGATGTAGCGCCACGGGCCTTTCTCGTAGTCGATCCATACCGCGTCATACGACTGGCGGACGTTCGGGCCATCGCGGACTGAGACAAAGCGCTGCAAGTCGAAGCCGATCTGCTGGCGGCCCAAACGCACTTTGATAAGGCCATTGTCGAGCGGCTCCGTCAAGGCGACGAATGCCTGCTCGAGATCGAGCCGATCTTGATCGACCGGTGTATGGATGTCCTTATCGATGGCATAGTCGCTTTGCAGCTGCGCAAAGAACTGAAACTGCCCGGCGATTCGCAGGTCCGCATCGGCTTCCAGTCGACTGATATCGTAATCAGCCTTGCGGTTGGACCCTACACCGAAGTTCGTGGCGTCATTCGATTCGAACCGCTCTCTTAAGTCTGTACCTAGGGAAAGATAGGTCCGAGGGTCTCGTGCAGACAGCGAGATGTATTTCAAATCGTCGAAGGGTTCTCGCGGCACGTCGGGATTCGCGAGTACCGACCAGTCCTCCTGCCAGCGGTTGAAGAGGATGGCCGGCCTAGCCGGTATTTCGGCCACGGGTACCGACGAGTCATCGGTCGCAGCGGCGGCGATCCGCAATAGGGCCACACTCAGGAGCCAAGTGGCCCCGATTGAGAGGCACGGGGCGGACTTTGCGCGCCCCATGGGCGGCAAGCCCGGCCGGTTGACCTCGAAGGTCATGGACCCGCGGCGGCATGGATCTCCGCAATGTAGCCGCCAGGAAATTCAACTACGGCGGATCGTCGGCCGCCGCAGGTGAAAGCAGGTACCAGAATGTGGGCGCCGCTGCCGGTCGCCTTATCGAGTGTGCTTGCCAAGTCGCTGACTTCATACCCGGTCAATTCGCGGCCATAGGGATACGGCAAATGGCCGTCCGTGACGAGGACGGTGAGTTTACCGAAGGAGGACTCGACGCGAATCGCGCGGTAGGTATCCCCCGGTCGACCGATGTCCGCGCCCGGCGCTCTGCGCTCGTCGGCGAGGATTCGCCCATGCGAGAAGTGAATAAAACGTCTGACGAATTCATCCGCCTTGTCCGGCGAAAGATAGACGCGGTTCTCCGGAATGGTTTGCAGCTTCGGGTACGAGGGTGCCGTGGTGTGCCAGTACAGCTGCATGTTGACCCCGCCCGGCCATTGGATCACGACGTCGCGACCGATGGGGTCTGGAAAAGGGGCCACGATGACGTCAGCTCCATCGAGCCGCGCCTGCTTCACCGCCGCGTCGAGGTTACCAACGAGGTAACCGGTGCGTTCCGCGCCGAACGGGTAGGGGACGGGGGTCTTAAAGCCAAAAACCGAGACGCTGCCCGCGGGCGTGAGCACAAGCTGGGACATAGTCTCGCTCGGGGTCGGGGTCACCGTAAAGACCCCTTGTTTCGACTTGGTTCCACCGAACGTCGCCAGCAGGCTCGATACCAAACGATCGAAGTCCTCGGGCGCGACGTAGACATGAGTCGTGTCGTATTGAGCGCCGACGGCAACGCTGGATGGGGACGAGGGGGTGCGAGCGTTGGCGTGGACGGCAACTGGGGGGGTCCACGCCAGAATCAAGATGAGCGAGGTGGCTAGTGATGATGTGGAGCGCATGCAAAGTTCCTTGAGGGTAGGACGGAAATGACCCAATACCCCGGCGTTCTGTCTTCCATGGCTACACCGCCCAGCACGAGCAACCGAGCGCTCCCCAAAAAGACTTCAGGTCGCTGATCGGCAGCCTCGCCGTCCAGGCCTTCTGATGCTGATGACCGTGCAAGGTGCACTCTTGCACGCACTGACAGGCGGGGAATGTCTTTGCTACTTTGGCACTGTCGGTCCGGGCTCCGTCTTGCGCCCAGGCTCCGTAGCCGCCGAAGGACCGCACGGGGGACCAGTCGGGCATGGCCGGCGGCGGCGCATGCTCATCATAGCGAGCGAACTCACCCGCGCCGTAGACGATCTTGCCCCCCACGACGGTCAAGAGCGCGGTGGTATCGGCGATATCATTTTCCGGGCAGGAGAAGAAATCCCGATCGGGAACTACGAGGTCCGCGAGCTGCCCCTCGACAATGCGGCCTTTTTTACCTTCCTCATTGGAGAACCACGTGACATTCTCGGTCCACAGGCGAAGCGCCGTCTCGCGATCAAGGCAATTACGGCGCGGATAGAGACTCAAGCCCCCGACGGTTTTGCCGGTAATGAGCCAGGCGAGGGATACCCAGGGGTTATAGGAAGCCACCCGCGTGGCATCGGTTCCTGCCGACACCTTGACGCCGCGCTCCAGCATCTTGGCCACCGGCGGAGTCGCTTGAGCCGCGCCCGGGCCATAGCGTTCGACGAAATACTCTCCTTGATAAGCCATGCGGTGTTGGACGGCGATGCCGCCGCCCAAGGCGGCGATCCGGTCTATGGATCTCTCGGAGATGGTCTCCGCGTGATCGAAGAACCAATGGAGTCCCTCGAACGGGACGTCCTGATTGACTCGTTCAAAGACATCGAGCGAGCGGCTGATCGTCTCATCGTAGGTCGCGTGAAGCCGCCACGGCCATCGATTCTGCGTGAGGAGCCGCACGACTTCGTGGAGTTCGCCTTCCATGCCGGACTCCATGTCGGGCCGCGGCTGCCGAAAATCCTCGAAGTCGGCGGCAGAGAAGACCAGCATTTCCCCCGCGCCGTTGTGGCGAAAGTAATCGTCGCCCTGCTTGTAGGTCGAGGTTTTCGTCCAGTTCAGAAAATCCTCCCGCTCGGCCTTAGGTTTCTGTGTGAACAAGTTGTAGGCGATGCGCACCGTCAACAGCTGTTCATCGGCCAAAGTCTGAATGACCGCGTAGTCCTCCGGATAATTCTGAAAGCCGCCGCCGGCATCGATGGCGCCCGTGACGCCGAGCCTATTGAGCTCGCGCATGAAATGACGGGTCGAATTGATTTGGTACTCGAGGGGAAGCTTCGGCCCCCTGGCCAGGGCGGCATATAGGATTCCCGCGTTGGGTTTCGCGAGCAGCAAGCCGGTCGGATTGTCGTCGGAATCCCGGACGATCTCGCCCCCCGGCGGTGCCTGGGTGGTTTTGGTGTAGCCCAAGGTGCGAAGCGCGGCGCCATTGAGGAGCGCGCGGTCATACAAGTGCAGCAGAAACACCGGAGTGT
>Ga0302326_10013375_pt1 | contig 17404 bp, 19 predicted proteins | sample Palsa_T0_3_FD_202264 | JGI IMG/M metagenome (GOLD analysis project Ga0302326, IMG submission 202264) | Peat permafrost microbial communities from Stordalen Mire near Abisko, Sweden - Palsa_T0_3 | ecosystem: Environmental > Terrestrial > Soil > Palsa > Peat permafrost | place: Sweden: Abisko... | reverse complement strand
TGATGGCCTCCGAGTCGTTCGATCAGGTCCGCGGGAGAACCTTCGGCGATGATCTGGCCGTGATCGACAATGGCGAGGCGATCGCATAAGCGCTCAGCTTCGTCCATGTAATGCGTGGTGAGCAAGACCGTGCCGCCATCGCGTTGAAATTGCCGAATGATGTCCCAGAGCTGGCGGCGGCTCTGCGGATCGAGGCCAGTCGTGGGCTCGTCGAGAAACAGAATCTTCGGATTGCACACCAGCGCCGTGGCGACTGCGAGTCGCTGGCGCTGGCCGCCGGAAAGTTTGCCCACCCAGGAATCGGCTTTCTCCGTGAGTTCCAGTTCCGCCAGTACTTCGTCGGAGGAGCGAGGCTGGCGGTAGAAGCTGGCAAAGAGTTCAATAGTCTCGCGCACCGTGAGTTTTTCGGACAGCCGCGTTTCCTGCAGCGAAATGCCCAGCCACTCGCGCATTTCGCGTTCATCTTCGCGCCAGGATTTCCCGAGAATCTTCACTTCGCCTGAGGTCGGCGCGAGCAGGCCTTCGAGGATTTCGATGGTTGTGGTCTTCCCCGCCCCGTTCGGCCCCAGCAGGCCGAAGCACTCGCCTGCCTGGATTTCAAGGTTGAGCCCGCGCACGGCTTCAACCTTGCCGTCGTAAGTTTTGCGCAGATCGCGACACTGGATGGCAGTGGACAAAGAAGCATTTTAGCTTAGACAGAGTGGGTATATACTCTGGCAATCGCCTGACAGAGGCAGCGTGCGCGCCTCATCCCCCGTCCGGCGAAGCTTTTGGCCCTGGAGATCACTTCCCATGACACTCGTGCGGTGTTCCCGTGTTTCGCAGTAAATTGTTCTCGATGTTCCTTGCCATACTGTTCGCCAGTCCTGCTTTCGCCTCCAGCGACGGCGAATTTGTGGTTTACTCCTTTCCGTCCCCTGGCGTCGGGGAGATAAACTCCATTCGTCCCCATGGGAACCTGATTACTGACGCAGCAGGGAATCTCTACGGCACAACCTCTGAAGGTGGAAGATTTAGCAGAGGGACAGTCTATCGATTGTCGCCGCCAGTGCCTCCGAGCACGGCGTGGACCGAGGCTGATCTTTATAGCTTCACCGGTGGCGATGGTGGCGGCTCCCCGGAAACCGGATTAACATTCGATCAGGCCGGCGACCTGTACGGCACCACATCCGCAGGGGGAACATCCAGTCTTGGAACGGTTTTTGAACTATCGCCCCCTGCCGTCGCAGGAGGCTTATGGACCGAATCTGTGCTTTATAGCTTTCAGGGGGGAACTAGCGACGGAGCATCGCCCCGCACAGTAGGAGTGTCCTTTGACAGTTTTGGGAATCTTTACGGGGCAACGACGGCGGGCGGTGTTGCGTCCGGCTCCTGCGGTGCAAATGGCTGTGGCGTCGTATTTCAGCTGACTCCGCCCGGAGTGAGCGGCGGGGCGTGGACGGAAAGAGTGTTGTATTACTTTAACGGTACGAAGGGATCTGTTCCCAGCGGAACTCCAATTTTTGACGCCAAAGGCAACCTTTACGGCCTCGCTTCCCATGGCGGCGCGCATAACGCAGGTGTGGTCTATAGGCTCAAGGCTCCGGTGGTTTCCGACGGATCATGGGCATATCAGGTCCTGTACAACTTTCCCGGTTCAGGCAATGGAAGCCCATTTGGCAATTTAACCTTCCATGGCAAAGGTATCCTCTATGGCACCGCCAGCGGGTATGGCGCGCAATCCCCCAATCCGCTCGGCCTCGTGTTCCAATTGGTGCCTCCAGCGGTGGCGGGAGCGATGTGGACCGAAAATATTCTTCACACGTTCGGCGGCGGGAGCGACGGCTCCTACCCTGAATCCGGTGTAGTCTTCGATTCCGCCGGACACATATACGGTTCAACCATTGCCGGCGGAACCTTTTCCGAGTCGTGCGTGGCGGGAGTGCCCGAGTCTGGCTGCGGCACCGTGTTTCAACTCATTCCGCCGACCTCCGACGGCGGCTCCTGGATCGAAAACGTCCTTCACGTTTTCGATGATGGCGAGGGTGATGCGATCAATGGAGGCGTTGTTATTGGAAAAAACGGCCTTCTTTTTGGCGTTACCGTGGGGGGAGGAACGCACAATAATGGCGTCGTATATGCGGTTGTCAGGTAGTTTGGTTCCTTTTTCGAGTGTTCATAAACAACCACTCAGTTTGCCGTTTTCGCCATGGGGGTTTTCTGAGTCCGGAGCTCGAACTCTGATTTCTGGAGTCTTCAGCCGACGAGTCCCGTGCGAAATTTAGCGGGTGGCGACGATCTCTCCAGGGCCGGGGCCTGACGGCTGCGGGATGTCGGGCGGAGGCATCGGCGGAGTTGGATTCGCGCCGTTGGCGGGTTTGGGGACGTTTTCGGGATCTTCGCCGGGACGGCGCAGGCTGGGGGCATTTGCGGGTCGATCTTCCTGCTCTCGCTTCGCTTCGGTGTCTTTGTCCTTGTCGGACTTCTCCAGGATGATTTCTTTTTCGGTGCGCACAATCTTTTCGCCGCCGACTTTCATGGTCTCAACCCGCACCACTTCTTCGCCTACGAGCCGAACGAAGTCGACATCCTGCGGCGGTTCGCCGTAGATCCATTCTTCGTAGTCGATGTCGCCGTCTTTCTCACGGACTTTTTTCGGCGGCTTGCCTTTGGCGTGCAACACCATCTCCTCGGTCATCCCAACGAGCACGTAGTGGGCTTTGATGGCTTCTTTCACCTTGGGTGGAACGGTGTCGAGGTACGCTTCCTCTTTATTTCTCGCATTGAAGTCAAGAGCGGGATACAGCAGTTCGCGAAGATGCTCCGCGGTCATCTCCGGGACGTATTTGCTGAAGTAAACATCCAGATAACTGCCATGCGGGTTGGGCTGCGACTCGTCGGGCCCGGTTGCAACGGGCTGCCCGTTCGCGCCGGAAAGCTCCACGCGCTGGTACCACTTCTTACGGCGGATCGGTCCACCATTGATATCGAAGTGGATATGGTCTTCCTTAATCTGCACGAAGGAAATATGCGCTGGGTCGCCAGGTTTGATGGCTGGTCCCCACAGGGCGAGAGCTTGCTGTAGTTCCTGCCCGTTGGGCGAGGTTTGACCATCTTTTATGCTGACACCTTTGGTTCCCATGGGAAATGAGGTGCGTGCGTAGACGATCTGAGTTTCGAAGTCGCGGATAATTTCGTAGCGCGTCTGCTTCGACATCCGCGGAGCCTGGGGATCGATGGGTGGCGCGGCGGTGCGCGATGCACCGGATTGGTTCGCCGGCACGGACGTTGAATCAGGAGCCGGGCTAGCGGTTTGGCCTGAGAGCAGGAGGCAACCGCTGAGGAAAAGACAAAAAAGAAGGGACGTTCTGCCAGGACTTCCCATAAAACACCCCGAACCAGCTTCCGGCATTATAACGCCGTTTCGCCGATCCAGAACTTAGATGTCGCGCGGAAGGACTTTGGTTTTGGGGCAGATTCCAGTTGACGGCCCCAAGGGGAGTGCGTCTTTGATCAGTTACAAATCCGCTACGAAAATCTAGACGAGATTCAAAGCTTTCTTGATGGTACCGCGCTCTTTCTGGATTTTTTCCTGCAGAAGAGTGATGGCGTAGATTAGTTGCTCTGGGCGCGGTGGGCAGCCGGGCACGTAGATGTCGACAGGGATGACCTGATTCACGCTCTGCACAAGCGCATAGTTCTGGAACACGCCACCGGAAGTTGCGCAGGCACCCATCGAGATTACCCACTTGGGCTCGGGCATCTGCTCCCATAGCTGGCGGATGACGGGGGCCATCTTATTCGAGACCCGGCCGGCGATGATGATCAGATCGCTTTGCCGGGGCGACGGGCGGAAAACCTCGGCTCCAAAGCGCGCAATATCGAAGCGGGCCGCACCCATTGACATCATCTCGATGGCGCAGCAGGCTAAGCCAAACGTCATGGGCCAGATTGAACTCTTGCGCATCCAGTTGATCGCCGAATCGAGCGTGGTGAGGACGACGCCCTCAGGCGTGGGATTGCCGAAGGTCAGATCCTTGACAACTTTCTTGCCATCTTCGAAATCAACGTAAGGACCGAAGTTCAGTTCGCGGGACATGAATCTATTCTAAACCACCGCGTGGTGAAATTTCTTGACATGGCCTGAGGTTGCGGTAAGCTGTGCGGAACTTCCCCTCGGTTGGTCTCGGCCCCGTTGTAATTCCGATGTAGTGCGGAAACAGTTTTAATTGGCGCCCTGCATACTCAATGTATGCACAGGACGGGGGCGCCCCAACCAGCATTTAAGGAGAAGATTATGAGTCCGCTGCGTTCATTCAGCACCGGCCAAGGTGCGCACAAAAGACAGAGCCATCGACCGCCTATCTCCGGGTCGAAGTTGCAGGTGCAAGGGGCCGGCACGAATCCGCCCAGTTACCCCTTTCAGCCGTTGCCGACGCCGAACGGTCCGGCGCCGTATCACTTCGACTTGTCGCAGTTGCTCACCGCTGATGACGTTAAGCGCATTACCGATGCCGGAGTCATGGTATTTCAGACGGTTGGCGATACTGGTGACTACCGGGGACAACAGCAGGATTTCGTGGCGGCCATGATGACCCAGGACGCGCAAAGCCTGCCCGCCAACAATCAGCCTGCGTTCTTTTATCACCTGGGCGATGTGATTTACTTTGCGGGCGATATCATCCGCTACCCTGATAACTTTTACGCGACCTATAAGAATTATCCTGGATTTATTGTTGCCATCCCCGGAAACCATGATTGCCAGCCGGATGATCCGACCGATGGCCCCGGAGATCCGAACAAGACTCCACTCGACGGCTGGGTGCAGAACTTCATGTCGAAGAACCCCAGTGAGCCGGGCGCCAATCAAACCGGAACCGCCCGAACGCAGATGGATTTGCCGAATGTGTATTGGACCTTCACGACTCCCTTTGCGACGATCATCGGACTATTTTCCAACGTGGGTGAAGACCAGGGCGAAATTCATCAGGACCAGATTGACTGGTTTCGGAAGGAGCTGAGCGCCGCGGATCCCAACCTTGCGCTAATCGTGACCGTCCATCACCCGCCATTTTCCGGCGACGATGAACACACGGGCAGCAGCGAGGTCGACCAGGTGCTGTCCGCCAGCTTCGCCGCGACCGGACGCTACCCGAATCTTGTGCTCTCCGGCCATGTACACAATTACCAGCGGTTTACGAGCGTGGTGCAGGGGCCGAAGGGTCAGCTTCAGATTCCTTACATAGTGGCTGGCGCGGGCGGGTATACGAATCTGGGCAAATTGCAGGTGGTGAATGGAGCGTATCCCAAAGCTCCCCTTTCGGTGGGAAACGGGCTGACGCTGGAATGCTATGACCAGACAAATTTCGGCTTCCTGCGGCTGGCTGTGAGCAAAACGCACATTTTAGGGACTTATATTTCCGCACCATATTCCGGCAATCCGGCCCCGGCAGCGAGCGTAGTCGAGACCTTCACGGTGAATCTTGTGAAGCATACCGTGACCACCGGCTCTGCGGGCGGAGGCGGTGGGACCGGCCCCAAGCCTCCGAAGAAACCGGGCAAGGGGAAAAAGAAACACAAATAGTCCCCGGCTTTACGGACTCGGTTATTGGCACTAGGTGCGAGTGTCGATCGTCTCTCCTTTTTCCAGATACACCTGCAGCCACCCGAAGACGCGTTTCCAGCCTTGGCCGTGGTCGGCAGCGGCTTGCGGAACCGCGGCAAAGCCTTCGTGTCGAACCTTGACCAGCGTTCCTGTGCCTGCTTTTCGCGGGCCGCTGGGGTGCAGGGCGTGTACCGGTTGTGGAGACAGATCCCAGTAGACCACCGTCTTGAGATCGCCCGCGTAGCTGGCGACCCAGGTATGGACTAATCGCCGCGGCGGATCAACCTCGATATATTCACCCTCGACGCGGAATTCCTTGCCGTCGGCGCCAGCGCCTACGCAGAACCACTTCCCTCCCGGCCGAATGTCGGCGCCACGTTCGGTGATGCGATACAAGCCGTTCTCGCCCCACCAGCGCGATAACTGCTCGGGCAGGCTGATGGCCTGGAAGACGCGCTCGGGCGGGGCAGCGATGAAGATTTCGGCGAGAACCGTGTCCTGATCGGGAGTGATGGTGGCAGTGGCCATAGGATATTTCCCTTTTCGAAATCACATTCAATTGTCAGTGCAAGGACAGCGACGTTCAGTGGGACAGCCTCACTTCACCGATGTCAAACTGAACTCTGCAATCGAGCTTCGGTGAACTTCTTCAGACTTTCAAGAACACCAGGCCAGCCGTTGCTGTAATCCTTGCGCGAAGCGGGCTCTTGTAACAGACCGCTGTGTATGACTTTCACGCGCGTCCCGTTCGATGTCGGCGTCAATTCCCAGCGCACGACCGTGCGGTGCGTGATGTCGTCGTGCCAGTTCCCCATCCAGGTATAGGCCAGCACCCGAGGCGGATCGAATTCAATGATCTCTCCATGACATTCGAACTCGCTGACGTCGTTGACCGACACCATGTCTTTTTCCGTGGTGTAACCGTAGCGGCCGCCCAGGCGCGCATCCATTTTCCAGGATTTAGGGAGACATTCCGAGGAGCCAAACCAGCGCTTGAGCTGGGCGCTGTCGGTCAGCGCCTGGAAGACGCGGCCGGGCGGCGCGGCGATTTCAATCTCGCTGACGATGGCGTCCTGGTCGGCGGCGGTGATGGCTGTCGGCATGACTGCTCCTGTTTCTGCGGGCGGGCAGCGCCCGCCCTCGTTGTCCAGACTCAGAGTTTGCGGTGCAGGTCGAAGAATTCTTTCATCTCTTTTCCGTGATCGACGAACGTCCAGTCTTCGGTGTGATGGTTCTCGTCGACGACGGTCAGGACCATTTTTTGCATATGACCGGCATCGGCACTGGCGAGGCTTGTGGCGTCGACATAGTTGAAAGTCAACGTCTTGCCATCGGGCGAAACGCTGGCCTGCATGCGCGGCTGGTTGCCGATGCTGCAGTAGTGCGTCATGAGAAGTTTGTCGGCGCCGTCCAGGTTGAACATGGAGACCATGTCATGTGAGTCCGAGCCCATGATTTCGCTCATCACGGCAGAACCGCCGGAGACGAGTTTGAAACTTATCTCCAAGTCCCGGCCGTCGGACGATTTGCCCACCCACATACCGGGCATGCTTTTGATGGTGGCGAAGGCTCTCTGTGCATCCGTTTGAGCGTTGGAAGTCGAGGCCAGGGCGACGCCCAGAAAGAGTAGCGAGAATGCAATGCGAACTGATCTTGTCATCGACGTTTCCTTTCTGTTGTTGATGGTTCTTTCATTTTGGTTTGCGAGGCGATTTATTCCCGGAAGCAGGTTCGATTTCCCGGGCGTACTCCTCTTCGACGAAAGCTTTCAAGTTGGTGAGACTCGTGCTCCAGAAACTGCGGTATTGCTCGATCCAGGAGTCGACGTCCCGGAGTGGTTCAGGATTGAGTTGATAGACGCGATTGCGGCCTTCGCGATGCTCGCTCACCAGATGGGCGCGACGCAGCAGGCGAAGGTGCTTCGAGATGGCCGGACGAGAAACCGGGAAAGCTTCTGCTATCTGTCCGGCAGGCTGGCTTCCGCGGCGGAGAAGGTCGAGGACGGCCCGGCGAGTAGGGTCGGCAAGAGCCTGGAAAGTGGCCTCCGCGCCCCCTGCTGGCGCATATGTAACCGAACGGTGACGCATAATGCGTAACCTTACAGTTACACACTCAGAGTGTCAAGGGAAGTTTTTTGTAAAACCGCCGATTCTTACTTGATATAGAATGTAAGAATGATTCGTCAGATTACGACAGTAAGCACTAAAGGGCAGTTCGTAATTCCGTCGGAGATACGAGCGGCACTGGGGATTCGCCCTGGGACTCGTATTGCCGTGATCCAGGACGGTCTGAGGATTGTTCTGGAACCGGTGTCGGAAGAACTTGTGGATCGTACCCGTGGGCTATTTTCTGGACAGCCCTCTCTGTCCGACGAGCTCAAGCGGGAACGCCGGAAGCGGAAAGATCGATGGTGACTTACGTTCTGGATTCGAGCGCGATTCTCCGCTATCTCGATGGCGAAGCGGGTGCGGAGCGCGTGACGGAAATCATAAAGGCGCACTTGGCAGGACGCAGTGAAGTGGTGATTTCAGCGGCGCACTGGGGCGAGATTGCCGGCATCACGGGCAAGCTGCATGGCAAGGAAAGCATGGATCTGGTGTTATCGCGGTTAACGGCTTTTGGCCTCCAGGTTGTCGCGGTGGACGCGGATCGTGCGGTGCGTGCGGCGTTGATCAAACTCACGAGACAGATTCCTTACGTAGATTCATTTGGAATTGAGCTGACAGCGGAGTGGCCGGATCGCGTCTTTGTGACCGCTGATTTCGATTCCAAGCCAGCCAACCGCGATGTAAAAATTGAATTCTTGCCTGCGAAATAACATCGCTGGCTTAGTTTAATCCCCTCCGTTCGTGACCCCATCAATCTTCACCCGCTGCGGGACACCGAGCAGCGGGAGACGAATGCCGAGTCGGGCACCCACCCAAGTCGCGAATCCATAGGCAATGCTGACATAGACAGGAACGGTGTAGGTCAGCTGATCGAGACCGCGAACGTAATCCGAATTCCATCCTCCGAACAATTCGCTGTAGTCGTGGGCCTCCGCTATGAGAAAGCCTCTCGCAAAGTAGTGGTGAAAAGCGACATCAAAATGATTCTCGAAGACGCTGGCTGGGAAGGTCACGAATCTGTACGTGAGGATGATGACGGGGACAATCCAAACCAATTGTGCGGCTCTATGCTTGTAGGTGCCAGCGACGAGACCAAAAATTATCCCGCAGAGCATGCTGAAAAGCGCCAGGTGATTAAACGCGAACTCGATGCGACCCTCTTGCGAAGGCAAACGGAGAAGAGGGAGAATCACGTTGTGCGTTACGCTGGATAGCCACAATACCGTGAACTTTGCTAGAAGATAAACAATCGCCAGATGAAGCAAAAATTGAGCCACGCTTCGCGGAACCGACGTGTACTCGCCTGCTCGTCGAATTTCCTGCGCACCGGCTGCCTGTTCCATGGCTCGCAACTCTATACTTCGGATTTAAGGCAGGCAATAGCGACAGACTCTAGAAGCCGTTCTTGACCAAGTCTAGGAAAGCCTGGTGCACACGGGGATCGTCTGAGAGTTCTGGGTGGAAAGTTGCGGCCATGACTCTTCCCTGACGGACCGCGACGGGCTCGTGATCTTGGCCTTCGGTGGCAAGCACCTCCACGCCTTCGCCGACACGCTCGATTTTCGGCGCGCGGATGAAGACCATTTCCAGCGGCGAGTTCCCCGTCTTTTCCGAAATTAGGAGGCCCTCGCGGATGGAGCTGTCGATCTGGCGTCCATAGGCGTTACGGCGGATGCGGATATTGAGCGCGCCTAGACCTTCCTGTTTCGGATTCTCTACTTCGTTCGCAAGCAGGATTGCGCCGGCGCAGGTGCCGAAGGTGGGCTTCAAGCGGACGAAATGTTTTAGCTTTTCGAATCCCGCTTCGCCCAACAATTTCAGGAATGTGCCGGACTCGCCGCCCGGAATGACGAGGCCGTCGATGGCATCAAGTTGTTCGGGCTTCTTGACCAGCACAACTTCGGCGCCCAGCTCTTCGAGCCGGCGGCGGTGGGCGTCGAAATCGCCCTGCAGGGCCAGGACACCGATTTTCATGGGCGGTCTCAAATCTCGTCGTTGGTCGTTCGTCGTTGGTGGTTGGTCGTTCGCCAACTCTCAGGTCTGGTCTGATGTTTATTTTAAATGGATGAGGTCAGAAACCCCACTTCTCGCAAAGAATGCGAGAAATGGGGCACCCGGCGAATCGGAGCACCCGCGAAAATGGCACTGAGATCAGCGCTGGATTTCCACCAGGAGAACCCAGGCGCCGAAGATCCCGGCGGCGAACGAAAGCAGAACGCCGGGAACAATCCAATAGATGCCTGAGGGGTGACCGGTAATGAGCAGCAGGCCGCCGATGATGAAGGGTAACGGCGGAAGCTGATTGGTGAGAAAGCGGGCGGCGAACCCGATGTATTCGCGATCGAACTTGCGAGAGCGAACCATGGCGCGGGTGTACATGGCCCACGCAAACAAGCCGGTCGCACCGATTTCGATGCCGTAAGCCATCGCGTTCTGACGAGGAATCAAGGCGAATGTCGTGACGAAGAGCACGGAGATGAGCGCCAGCAGCGCCTCGGCGGCGCGCGACGGCAAATGCGAGAACTGCAGGATGCGAGCCAAATTGATCGACACTGCCACGAACAGAAGCCCGGTCAGCGCCGCAGCCGCGCCCAGTTCGGCGACCAAGAAGTTGCCCCAGCCTTGCATGACGTCGGTGGTCATGGAGATTTCAACTGGAGATTGTAACAATACGAGGAACAAGCGTTGTACGGTACTCTATCGGGATGATAAATACGATGATGAATACGACTCCTCTGCTACTCAACTCTGAGAATTCGTCTGTTCCCCTCGCCCACGGCCGTGGGCGAGCAGACTCGGCGGCCGCGGTTGCCAGCAAAGTTCCGCAGGTCGCGATTGCGTTCTGGGTAATCAAGATTGCGGCGACCACGCTGGGTGAGACCGGCGGCGATGCGCTCTCGATGACGTTGAACCTGGGCTACGCCCTGAGCACCGTCATTTTTATGGCGTGCTTTCTGGTTGCGGTCACGGCGCAGATCAAGGCGAAGTCGTTTCACCGATTCCTGTACTGGACCGTAATTGTTGCAACCACGACCGTCGGCACTACGCTGGCGGATTTTACCGACCGGTCTCTTGGCGTCGGATATCTCGGTGGGTCGTTGATTCTGTTCGCCGTGCTGATGCTCACGCTGGGGTTATGGCGAGTGAGCGCGGGTTCGATCTCGTTTCGCGACATTACCTCGCCGAAAGTGGAGATGTTTTACTGGATGACGATTTTATTTTCGAACACGCTTGGAACCGCGCTGGGCGATTGGCTGGCCGATACCCAAGGCGTGGGCTATGAGCGAGGAGCGCTGGTATTCGCCGGCTCGCTGACGCTGGTCGCCGCAGCTTATTTCTTCACCGACATTTCACGGACCATGCTCTTCTGGACGGCGTTCATCCTGACCCGGCCGCTGGGCGCGACCCTGGGCGACATGCTCACCAAACCCGTAGCCAATGGCGGTCTGAATCTCAGTCGGATTACATCGTCGCTGGTCATCGCGGTATTTATGGTGTTGTGCATTCTGTTTACTTCGCAAAAGTCGGGACAACATCCGGGAGAGGATCAGAAATCGGGGCGGACTTAATTTTCCGGGCGTACGAACTTTGCAGGAAATCTATTCGACACCCGGTTTGATGCAGTTGCTTCGTCCTGGGCCGAGCCAGCTTGAGAGTCATTTGGTCCTTGCAAAGAACGATAGAGCACAATGCATTCGGCGAATGTCGCATCACGAAAAAAGCAGTCATGAAAAACTCCGGTATACAGATCGTATCGTTATTCCTCCTGTCGCTGATCGCAGTGGCGGCAGGATATTCCAAGCATCACAATTCTAACCAGGCCAGCCAGGGCCAACCGGGAGCGTTCGACTACTATTTGCTCACGCTTTCCTGGTCTCCGGAATTTTGCCACGGGCATCCGCAGAAGCCTGAGTGCCAGTCGGGACACCATGGTTTCGTCCTCCATGGACTCTGGCCACAGTATGCGGGTGGAGGTTATCCGGAGAACTGTTCCACTGCGCCCGGACTATCGAATCCATTCGAGATGGCCGACCTTATGCCCGACGCTGGGCTCGTAGCTCATGAATGGAGCACACACGGAACGTGCAGCGGACTCGATGCAGAAAACTACTTCAAGCTGTTGCGGCAGGCATTCACGTCGGTCAAGGCGCCCGGTCGATTCGCGGCTCCGCAAGAAAGTTTTTCCATCTCGCCGCAAGAAGTGAAAAACGAATTTGCACAATCCAATCCAAACTTCAGCGCCGCGGATATGACCGTCAGTTGCGGTAACAATTACCTGACCGCAGTTTCTATGTGTGTGAGCAAGGATCTTAAACCGATGGCGTGCCAGAATCTGCGCGACTGCCGGGCCACTGTGATCCGCGTACCGCCGGTGCGGTAACGGCGATTTCCATCGCCCCGCTCGACGCGAGAGTCAGGCCCTAAGTCAACAGATATTCGATCCGCGTCTCTAGCTTCGCGGCGTCTTCCGTCCAGTCGCCGTAAATCTCCCGGGACTTGCCGGCGAAGGAAATTTGGTTGGCGGCCGCCCACCCACGAATCGCCTTATGCGTGTCACCGAGGCGCTCGTATGGACCGATGTGCAGAGCGGTCGCGACCTTCCCCGTAGGGGCTTCGGTGGAAAACACTTCGCCGGTGCGCTCAAATGCACGAATGACCTGAACCCAAAATCCACGTCCATGGGCGACTGCCTGTTTGCCGGATGGTGATACAGGAAGACGTTGTGGCCGTCGGTGCGGAGTCCGGGACGCTCCGGCAAAAACGCCCACACTAGGTCGAGCGCGGGCTTCCAGGAATCGGCAATCTGGCCGGGGAGAACAGACAGACGGACCGCTGCGAGGGAACATGTTGGATGGAGACTTCGGTGGCCATGGCAGTGCGACCCTACTTGGCCTGCATGGCCTTGTGAAGCGAATGAACCATATGCCCGGCAACCGCTTCAAGACCACCGTGTTTGATATCAAGGAACTTCTTGTCGCGATCGCCCGCCGTGCCCGACCACAACACGACCTTACCCGAAGGATCGACCAGGTTCACAGTCGCCTGATTCGTGGTCTGGGCGCCGAGATTTACGCCACGCAATATAGCGTCGGCGGCGCCAGGCGAAGTTACCAGCTCCAGCGTTCCATGAAACTGTTTCGAGATCTCGGAGGTCAGGTACTGGTCGAGATGGTTATCCATAGGCTCGACATAGATTTTGCGGATGCTGGCAAGCGAAGGCGCTTGCGCGAGGCAGAGAATACTCGCGAATACTACAACCGAAATGGCCACAGGACTGATGCGCTTGTACGACATCTCACCTCCGTTTGGTTTGTCGGAAAATCCGACCACCATTCTACAGGCGAGAGCCGGACAGGGCTAGATGATGTTGAGGGAGGCCACGAGCGTCGAACAAAGTTCAGAAGGGTTTATTTACTTTGCACTACAGAGTACTCTGTGATACATTTTGCATTAGCGCGCGAACGGCGCGGTCCGATCCCTACCAACCGCGTGTTTGCAGCATATGCGCCTCGTCTAATCCCGAGACCGCGAGGCCTTTCATGGCGCCCACCAGGTCTTCACTGACTTCCAATAACACTTTCGGGTCCTGGTAGTGCGTGGCGGCCTGGACAATGGCCTTGGCGCGTTTTTCGGCTTCCGTCGGGTCGGCGAAGGTGGTCGAGTCCGTCATGAAGATGCCGCTGCCTACGAAGACGGCTTCGGCTCCGAGCTGCATGACCAGGCTCGCATCTGCGGGCGTGGCGATTCCTCCTGCGCTGAAATTCGGGACTGGCAACTTCCCTGCCTTCGCGACCATTTTTATCAACTCGTAGGGAGCGCCGTGTTCTTTGGCTTTGGCGTAGAGTTCTTCTTCGCCGAGGACGGTGAGAATCTTCATCTCCTGAACAATCTGGCGAATGTGTTTGACGGCGTGGACTACGTCGCCGGTGCCAGCTTCGCCTTTGGTGCGGATCATGGCGGCGCCTTCGGCGATGCGGCGCAGGGCTTCGCCGAGGTTGCGGGCCCCGCAGACGAACGGGACTTTGAAGGCGTGCTTGTCGACGTGGTGGGCCTCGTCGGCGGGGGTGAGGACTTCGGATTCGTCAATATAGTCGACGCCGAGTTCCTGCAGGATTTGGGCTTCGGCAAAATGTCCGATGCGGCACTTGGCCATGACCGGGATCGAGACGGCGGCCATGATCTCGCGAATTTTCTTCGGGCTCGCCATGCGGGCTACGCCGCCTTCGGCGCGGATTTGCGCCGGCACGCGTTCCAGGGCCATGACGGCGACGGCTCCGGCATTTTCGGCGATGGTGGCCTGCTCGGCGTTGGTGACGTCCATAATGACGCCGCCCTTGAGCATTTCGGCGAGGCCGGTTTTGAGGCGGAGGCTGGTGGAATTAGAGCCGTTGTTTTGGGACATGGGTTAAAGACCTTTGGATACCTTTTCGCGATCGCGAAGGATGGGCGCCGGAGCGCCTCGAACTCTTATTTTACAACGTAGTGTGCGTTTCCAACGTCCTAATGCGCTGTAGGCGGATCAGAGCGTCTTTTTCGCTCGCCCGTGGAGTTCCAGTTGACGGCGAATGTCGTGGTATTCCTGGCCACAAAAACCATTTCAGCCACGTCGGAAGACAGGCTCTCGCAATGTCACACGGAAGTCAAAACCCCCACCCTCTTTCGCGAAGGACGCGAAAGAAGGGTGGGGCACCAGCCAGTTCGCTAGAATACGATTTCAATTTCAGGGAGAGATCAGAAGATGAAAGTGTTTGCCGCTATTGCGATTCTTTGCTTGGGAGCGGCGCTGGCGTTTGGCGCTGACGATCTGACGGTCACGATCCAGAGCGGAAGGATTAAGGGCGCGGCTCGGGCGACGGGCGGAGCGGAGTTTCTGGGGATTCCGTATGCGGAGCCTCCAGTTGGGGACCTGCGCTGGCGGGAGCCGCAGCCTGCGAAGGGCTGGAGCGAGGTGCGGGACGCAACCAAATTTGGCGCTCCATGCGCGCAGCGCGACCTGGGAGGGTGGAATCGGCATGACGTGGAGAATGGCAGAGAAGACTGTTTGTTCCTGAACGTCATGACTCCGAAGTGGCCGCCGAAGGAAAAATTGGCGGTCATGGTCTGGCTGCACGGAGGCGCGAATGAAGGCGGTTCGGCATCGAGCGCCCTGTACAAAGATGGGACGCTGGTGCAGCACGGCATCATTCTGGTGACAGTCAATTACCGGCTGGGCATTTTCGGGTTTATGGCGCAGCGCGGATTGGAACAGGAATCGCCGCATCATGTATCGGGGAACTACGGGCTCCTCGACCAGATTCTGGCGCTGCATTGGGTCCACGACAATATCGCGAAATTCGGCGGCGATCCCGGGAATGTGACTCTATTCGGGCAGTCCGCGGGGGCGCGCGACAGCAGCTTGTTGATGGCTTCGCCGCTGGCCGAGGGACTGTTCGAGCGTGTGATTCAGGAGAGCGGCTCGGCGTTGAGTTATCCGCTGCGGACGCTGGCTGAGGCGGAAGCGGCGAACGACAAGATTCTCGCGAGTCTGAACGTGCCGGTTGAGGGCGCGATTGAATCTCTACGCAAGCAGACGGCGGAGGCACTGCTCAAGGCGGCGGCAAACCATCCGCCGGAGGGGATTCCGGTAATCGATCCGATTGTGGATGGTTATGTTTTTCCCAAATCGCCGGAGGAGATTCTTGCGGCGGGAGAAGAATCATCGGTTGATGTATTGATCGGCACCACGACGCGCGAGTTTGGCATGCAGGGCTCGCCGGATGCGATCAGAAAGATGATTCGTGAATTTTCCGGGAGCATGGCGGAAAAGCTTTTCGAAGCCTACGGATTGTCGAACGGCGGTGCCGGAAATACTGATCCTCTCTTCGGTCCGGCGGGCGATCAATGGTTCGCCGACCTGATCTTTCGATGCCCGATCGCAACTGAGGCAATATGGCATCACGGCGCGCATCACGTCGTCTACGAATATCAATTTGGACGGGCCATTCCAGGGCAGGAGGCGCAGGGTTCGGTGCACTCCGCGGATCTTCCCTACGTGTTCGGCTTCTATCCGAAGGGTGGAAATATTGCGGGAGCGTTCGGCGAGACGGACTTTAAGCTGGCGGATTTGATTGAGACTTATTTCACCAATTTCGCGAAGACGGGAAATCCGAATGGAAGTGGAGTACCGGAGTGGCCGCCGTTTGATGGATCTCAGCGCTATGTCTTCTTCAAAGAAGACGGACAGGTGGTCGTCGAAAGCGGCGGACTGCGTAGGAAGCAGTGCGATCTCTATCGCGAAGCGCTACACGAAAAAATGAAGAACGGCCGGTGACGGGGACTAGCGCTCTACAAACTTAGCGAACATTTTTTCAGGATCGATGGCGATAAAAAGGCCTCGACTTCGCGCCAAGACTTCGTTGTTCTCGTTGCGAATTTCGGCTTCATTGACGTGCTGGCGGCCGTTTACGCTGACTTCCCTGCCCTCCACGTGCAGCGGCTTGTGCAGCGGGACGGGCTTCAAGTACTCCACTGTCATCTCTTTGGTGAGAGCGACAACGTGGTGGAGTTTGTTGACCTTGCCCATGGCGTCGTCGAGGATGCTGGCAATGATGCCACCGTGGCAGTGGCCGGGTGGTCCGGTGTAGCGTTTACCCAGTCGGAACTTGCAGACGAAGGTTTGGCGGGCTTCGTCGAGCGTGAACTTTAAGCGCATGCCTTCGGGGTTGTTCTGGCCGCAGACGAAGCAGTTGTTTTTCTGCATCTGAACGTAGCGTGTGTCATGGCCATCGTGCTTCTTGAGCATGAGGGGATTTTATCTTGTATAAGGAAACCAAATATAACCACAAAAGGCTACGTAAAAGTTCTTCTTAGTTGGATTCGATTCCTGTATATCTATGGGTTCGTCCGGCCCGCGTTTTTTTCTCTTGCAGGCTGACGGGCGGTTCCTTCAGAGTGCTTAGGTTCCTTCGGCGGGCGGAACGCGCCCGTCTGAGGATGCCAACTAAAACTTTCTAATTGGAGCTACGATGAAATCGTTTACCGTCTTCCCCCTCCTGCTATTAGCCGCCTTCGGTCCGTCCGCTCTGATGGGACAAGAGACGCAGGACAGGGATGCCGATAAGAAGCCGGCTGTTTCGGCCGCCGCCGCGGGCAAGAAAGACCAAAAGAAAGACCAGAAAAAAGACGAAAAAAAAGAGGAACCGAAGGAGGAGAAAAAGGGTGGAATGACGGCTGACACTTTCTCGGGGCTGAAGTTTCGGTCAATCGGACCGGGCGTGGCGTCCGGGCGGGTTATGTCGATTGCGGTCAATCCTAAGAAGACGGACGAGTATTACGTGGGCGTGGCTTCGGGCGGTGTGTGGAAGACGGTGAATGATGGGACCACCTGGACGCCGGTCTTCGATGACCAGGGATCGTATTCCATCGGGTGGGTGGCGCTCGATCCCAACGATTCGTCGGTGGTGTGGGTGGGGTCCGGCGAGAGCAACTCGCAGCGCAGCGTTTCGTATGGTGACGGTGTCTACCGGTCGGCCGATGGCGGCAAGAATTGGGAGAATCTCGGGCTGAAGAAGTCGGAACATGTGGGAAGAGTAGTGATCGATCCGCGAGACTCGAAGGTGGTTTATGTTGCGGCGGAGGGGCCGCTCTGGGGGCCCGGTGGAGATCGCGGGCTGTACAAGTCGACGGACGGCGGCAAGACCTGGAAAGCCGCTTTGACCATCAGCGAGAACAC